>Ga0210044_10007437_pt1 | contig 13987 bp, 13 predicted proteins | sample CryGey13umfilter_2_FD_183959 | JGI IMG/M metagenome (GOLD analysis project Ga0210044, IMG submission 183959) | Groundwater microbial communities from aquifer in Utah, USA - Crystal Geyser 4/9/14 3 um filter (SPAdes) (version 2) | ecosystem: Environmental > Aquatic > Deep subsurface >... | reverse complement strand
TTACCATAATTTTATTACTCGTTCATTTTTATAGGTTATCCTACGGGGTGAATTGTTTACTTGCTCCTGCCAACTGCCTCCTGCCAACTGCCTCCTGCCAACTGCCTCCTGCCAACATTTTGCGTAACATGAGTTATAATATAACATTTGGGATTAATGTTATTACAACAGGAAATGAAAATATATTTACCGAAAAACAAAACATTTCTGTTTTTCCAAATCCTTCAGTAACACATACTACAATTAATTTTTCTAATCCTAATAATGAAAGATTTTCTTTAATAATTTTCAACCCAATTGGGCAAGTTGTAAGTAAAATAGATGGAATTAAAAATAACAGCATCAGAATAAACACAAAAGATTTAAAAAGCGGCGTGTACTTTTTTCAGTTACAAAACCAATATGGAATTGCGGGAAATGGTAAATTTATTAGAGAATAATTGTTCTAATTATTTTTTAAATTAAGTTTATTTAAAATCGGATTGGCATAAATTTCTAAAAATATTTTATTCAAATCTTCGGAACTATCGCCAATTGCAGAGTTTTTATAATTAATAAATTTTGTTTTTTCGGTTTCGGAATAATTAGAAAAAAATTTATTAGAGTTATTAATTAAATCATAAGCGATGTAATTATTAATGTGCAACTTGTAATTAGTTGTAATTTCATTATCAATATATTGTCCTAAACCTTTAAAAAAATCGGCATTAGAATCTTTCGAAAAAGTATTAATATTTTTGAGTAAAACAGGATTTCCAAAAGCTAAGTGGATTTGTCCTTTGTAATTTGTTATACCTTTTATTACACTACTTGTATCTTCACCGATTTTTTTCTCATATTTAGAGTCTTTTGAATTATAAACTTCTTTAGCTTTTTCGGCATCGCAGGTTTCAAATTCATACGAAATTGTAACAGGTACAATGTTTAATTCTGCAATATTTTCGGCAACTGATTTTTTACCACTTAAATTAAGCATTTTTAAAAGTGCGATTTCGGTTTTGTCGTTACCGTCTTTTGTTCTTCCATTACGTTGAGCGAGCCAAACAGATGTTTTCTTCTCTAATATTGCATGCCTGATGTATGCCGATAAAATATTTGAATTGTGTAATACTTCTCTAAGATTACCTCCTCTTTTAACAATAAACATTTTGTTTGCTCTGCCAAGCTCTGCTATTAAAGGAACATCCATTAAGTTGCTTCCAAAAGCAATTTCGGTAGTAGGAATATTATTTTCGAATAAAACTTTTTGTAAAATAGCCGAATCTAAAATAATATCGCGATGATTTGAAATAAATAAATATTGTTTTTCTTTTGATATTTTTTCGATTCCACTTGTTGTTATCCCATTTGAAGTTATTGCAATTACATTATCTATTATTTGATACATAAATGTACGTTGAAACTCAAATGCTGAATTAGTATTGTTTAATTGTTTTATTATTTCCTGGTGTTTTTCTTTTGGAAAATAACCATTTAATACCTGCTGAAAAAACGGATTATTAATTAGCTTTTTTAATACAGCATTTATTTCGCTATCGTAAAATGGTCTTATTTCTTCGAAATCTTTTTTATACATAATAAGTTTTGAATTATAAGGTAGCAAAGATATAAATTTGAACTTAATGGACAAAGTTTTAGTGAAACCTTTAAAACAATTATTATCAATAGATTTGTAGCATTTTAAAATTATAAATTAATCGCATCCGATAGCTATCGGATTATTTATGTTTTTTAATGTGTTCTCTGTAAAAGTTGAGCAAGTTCCTGATGAATCGGGACAAGTTGTGAGCTTGCTTCGCTATGCTGTAAACTGCTCAATGAAAAATGCCTAAATATTTATATACAATTGTTGTGTTTCGGGTAACTGAAACCAATGCTGGTGCGAAACAATTCTGCCATCTAATGTCTTTAGTCGTCTCTTATAGACATCAATTACAGGATTAAAAAGTAAGTCGGTAACTCCAATTTTATAAGTTTCACCAATTTTTTCGCTAATTACTTCGTAATTATTTTTTTGCAAAAGTTTAGTAAGAAATTGCAAGCGTTCTTCGGTAACATCAGTTTCTACGATAGTACAACGAACGCCGTTAATTTCTTCTACAGTATGTTTTGCTTTAAATGAAGGCATAATATTTAGGATTTAGGAATTTTATTGTTCATTGTTCAAAAAAGTTTATAGTTTATAGTTTCGGGTTTATGAGCATACAGTTGTCATACATTGTCATTCAATTGTCATACATAGTCATTAAGTTGTCATACATTGTCATTCAATTGTCATACATAGTCATTCAGTTGTCATACATTGTCATTCAATTGTCATACATTGTCATTCAATTGTCATACATTGTCATTAAGTTGTCATACATGGTCATTCAATTGTTATATTGTTTTACCCCGTTGGATAACCTTGTTGAATAACGATTGTGCAATAATAAAGAAATATCCTACGGGGTGAATTGTTCACTGTTTATTGTTCTATGTTTTTGGTTTAGAGTTTTTAGTTTATGGTTGTTAAAACCTTCAAACCCGAAACTTCAAACTATCTTTATATATTTATTTCTATGAATTTCTGTTTTTTTATTGTTTATTGTTCACTGTTTATCGTTTCTGGTATTTGGTATTTGGAATTTGAGATTTGGAATTTTACATTAAGGAAGTAAATTTAAAAATTGCTTCATAAATTGAGGTGGCAAAACCTACGATAAATATACCAGCAACACAAATAACAAGTCCGATACGAGCGGGAACATCAGTTTTAAAATAAGGGATTGGATTATCGTTAGGGTCAATAAACATTGCTTTAATAACTCGTAAATAATAATATAATGAGATGGTGGCATTAATTACGGCTATTAAAACTAAAATATAATAACCATGGCTTGCTGCACTGGTAAATAAGAAAAACTTACCAAAAAAGCCAGCTACTGGAGGAATTCCAGCCAATGAGAAAAGAGCTAAAGTCATAACTAAACTTAACATTGGGTTAGTTTTATAAAGTCCGTTATATTCTCTCATATCTTCTTTACCGGAAGCATTATAAATTGCTGATACTACCCCAAATGCACCAAGATTAGTTACAATATAAATTAAAACAAAATAAGCTACAGAAGCAGCTCCCATTGCGTTTGAACCTAAAATACCAAGTAATATGAAACCTGCCTGAGCGATAGAAGAGAAAGCTAAAAATCTTTTCATATTGTTTTGTCGGATAGCGAATAAATTACCGACTGTCATCGTAACTACTGCTAAAACATAAAGTAAAGAATTCCACATATCGAATAAAGCACCAAACACTTTATATAAAATAATCATAAAAATAAAAACTGCTGCTCCTTTAGATATTACTGATAAATATGCAGTTATGCTAATTGGGGCACCTTCGTAAACGTCGGCTGTCCATAAATGAAAAGGCACTAAAGAAATTTTAAATCCCATACCGGCAACAAAGAATATAAGACCAAGAATTTGCAAGCTGCTTTTTCCGAAATTGGCAGCTACATCGGCAAAATAAACAGAACCTGTTGTTCCGTAAATCATAGAAATTCCGTATAACAAAACACCTGTTGACAATGCCGAAATAAGCAATAATTTTATACCAGCTTCGGCAGATTTACTTTTGTTTCTTTCGTAAGCAGCTAAAGCAGTTATTGGAATTGTAGCAAGTTCTAAACCTAAGTAGAACATTAAAAAATCGCCCGAAGAAACCATAAAAAACATTCCAATTAATGTACTTAATAGCAACAGAAAATATTCACTTATTTTTCCCTTGTTTTCTTCTTTTTTAAGCCAGCCCGATGACTGTAAAAAAACAATTAGCACGCCAATATTTAATATATTTTTCAATGTACTTCTAAATAAATCATTTTGAAACATTCCGCCAAACATATTGCCTTGCTGTATAGGCAAAAATCCAATAATAGTTTGCAAAAAGAATAATACAATTGAAATGTTAATAACATAATGCTTGGATTTTTCAGAAATAAAAATCTCACACAAAATAATTACAATCATTAAAAATACTAAAAGTATTTCATGACGCATTGGTAAAAAATCTTGTAAATTCATCATAATCTTCTAAAAAATATGAGTATATAAATTACTAAACTCGTTTAATCTTGACATTATTGGCGTTAAGCTATACGAAATTAAATTGTACAGCCAAAACGGTGCAATACCAATACCTGCAATAGCAACAACTAAAGTACCTACACTGATTTTCTCGAACCATTTGGCATCCTTTAGTTTTGAGTGATGTTCATCTACAATGGGACCAAAAAGTAATTTACCGACCATTCGTAAAACGTAAACAGCCGCAATTACAATTGATGAAACAACCAATATTGTTGCAATTCGATGGAAAATGTCAAAATGTTGAAATGCACCTATAAACACAGTAGTTTCAGCAACAAATCCGCTTAATCCCGGAAGACCTAATGTTGAAAAACCGGCAATCATAAAACCAACTGCTAAAAAAGGCATAACTTTCATTAAACCACCCATTTTATCGAGCATACGAGTATGAGTTCTTCCGTAGATCATTCCAATTAGAGCAAAGAAAAGGGCTGTAGTTAAACCGTGCGAAATCATTTGAATAATGGCACCGTCAAGTGTTACTTTATTGAGCATCATTAGAGCAAAAGTAATAAGACCAACATGGCTAACAGAAGCATAAGCATTAATATATTTTAAATCTTTTTGCCAGATAACCCCGAATGCCCCATAAACAACAGAAATTGTTGCCAAAATAATAAAAATCCAGCTAAGTGCATTTGCAGCTTCGGGTAATAAATACATTGCAACGCGGAAACAACCATATCCGCCTAATTTCATAAGCACTCCAGCATGAAGCATTGATACAGCGGTTGGGGCTGAAGCATGACCATCGGGCGACCATGTGTGAAAAGGATAAAGTGCACCCAATACTCCAAAACCTACAAATATGAATGGAAAGAAAAACATTTGAGTACTTTTTGGAATATTAACTTTTGCAATTTCTAAAATATTAAAAGTAAGTTGACCATCGGCTCCTTTAGAATTAAAATACAATCCAAGTAACCCTACAGTCATCAAAGCAGAACCTCCCATAAGCATGAGCGTAAGCTTCATAGCAGAATATTCTTTTGGACCAGTTCCCCAGATTCCTATAAGGAAGTACATTGGTATAACTGCAATTTCATAAAATAAAAACATTAAAAATAAATCGAGTGAAATAAAAAAGCCGAATACTCCTGTAGCAAGTAAAATAAGAGAAATAAAAAATTCTTTTTGTAAATATTCTACTTCCCACGAAGCTAAAATTCCTGCAAATGTTACTACTCCAGTTAATAAAATCATAGCTACAGATATTCCGTCAACACCAACAGTATAATGAATATTCAGGTATTTAAACCATTCAATATTCTGATAAAAAATCATTTGAGCAGTAATCCCGGCATCTCTGGTTGCGTAATATGAAAACATTAATACAATTGCAGTGAGCAATTGAGCTGACATTCCAACTAATGCAACAATACGAACCATGTTTTTAGAACGACTAAAAGCTATACCAAAAACGGTAATTATGGGTATTAAAATAAGTAATGATAAAATATTCATAATTTCATTGTTTTATTGTCATTTAATTGTCATTTAATTGTCATTCATTGTCATTCATTGTCATTCAATTGTTAAATTGTTTCATTAGATATCAGTCAGATAAATCTGACTGCAATAGATTCTATCTGCTTTTCTTATCCATTGCAGTTGCTTTTAAGCAACTGATAAAAGTTCAATACTATATTTGGCTTTAGCCACATTCTTTTATTAATTGCCATCCATATTTTTTCATGAAAGCATCTAATTCTTGTGAAAAGGAAACTGTTTTATGATGTGTTTCTTGTTCATATATATAGTTCCTCACTGCTTTCAAATGGCTTTCACTCACTCCAATTGCCCAAAAGTCATCCTGCCAATTGAATTTTTGCTTTGTTAGTTTATTTTTATTTATCCAAAAGGATGATTCACCTTTTATTAGTTGTGCAACTTTACTTATGGTTTGCTCTTTACCCAAAGAAATCAAGCAATGTGTGTGTTCCTGATAACCATTTACACAATCAAGCCAAATACCTTTTTCTGATGCATTCTGTTTGAAGTGTTGAAATACACTCTTTCTTAAACTTGATGAATTTAAAAATGGTTCTCTATTTTTTGTTGAGAACACCATGTGAATGTAAACTCTTACCCAACTCATATTGTTATTTTTTTATGTGGCTAAAGCCACAAAATTATAAATTATTTTCATCAGTCAGATAAATCTGACTGCAATAGATATCATCAGTTAAACAAATAAGCAAAACATAAAACTAAAATAATTGTACCGGCAACAAATATAAATGCATATTGCTGAAGTTGTCCCGATTGTAATTCTTTAGATTTTACTGATGTTTTTTCAATAACCCATGCAATTCCATTCATTGAACCATCAACAACGTGCCGGTCGAACCATGCAATTGATTGTGATATAATGTTAAATATAATTTTCTTTGTTACAAATAAATAAAGCTCATCAAAATAGAACTTATTTAATGTTGTTTTGTAGAAAAAACCTAAAGTTCTTGTTATTTTATCAGGGGTATTACTTTTCTTATAATATAGTAAAAAGGCAAAAAATATACCTAACAAAGCAATTGCTATTGAAGGTAAAGCAATACTCATACTTAGGTGTGATTCAAAAGCTGCTCCGTCGGAAGTAACTAATTCATTAAAGGGAATAAATCCTGCAAAAGTTGCTCCAATTGACAGAATGAGCAATGGGATTGTCATTACCCACGGGGATTCGTGAGGTGTATGATGATACTCGGTTTTTTTACCAAAGAAAACAGTAAAAAATAATCGGGACATATAAAATGCAGTCAATCCGGCTACCAAAACTGATGAAAAATATATTATTTTATTATGTTCAAATGCAGCAGCTAAAATTTCGTCTTTGCTCCAGAAACCTGAAAATGGTGGAATTCCGCTAATTGATAATACTGCTATTGCAAAAGTTATAAAAGTTATAGGCATATATTTTCTTAATCCTCCCATATCTCTTAAATCATTACTATGAATGGCATGAATAATTGAGCCGGCACCTAAAAACAATAATGCTTTAAACATGGCATGGGTAGTTAAATGGAACATAGATGCCATATAACCAACACCTTCTTCACCGCCATATCCCGAAACACCAAGAGCTAATATCATGTAACCAATTTGAGAAAGGGTTGAAAAAGCTAAAATTCTTTTTATATCATATTGAGTTATAGCTATAACCGCTGTAAAAAGCGAAGTAAAAGCACCGACATAAGCAACAACCTCAAGTGCATCGGGAGCTTGAAAATGAAATACAATAAACATTCTTGCAACTAAATATACTCCCGCAACTACCATTGTTGCTGCATGAATTAATGCTGAAACAGGCGTTGGACCTTCCATTGCATCGGGTAACCAAATATGTAAAGGGAACATCGCAGATTTACCTGCACCACCAATAAAGATTAATAACATTGCCCACGTAATTATATTCATTCCCATGAAAGAAGCAGCAGCCATACCTGCAAAGATACTACCATCGCCATTTATAAGTATGGTAAAATCGAATGTTCCTGTATAAAATGAAACAAGCAATATTCCTACAAAAAAACCGAAATCAGCAAATCTGGTAACAATAAATGCTTTATTTGCGGCTGCAACTGCAGCCGGTTTTTCGTAATAGTGTCCTATTAGCAGATAAGATGAAAGACCTACCAATTCAAAACCAATATACATTTGAATAATATCAGTTGCAATTACTAAAAATAACATTGAAAATGTAAAAAGCGACAGGAACGAAAAGAACCGCTGAAATCCTGTATCTCCTTTCATATAACCAATACTATAAATATGACACATTAACGACACAGTTGTAACAACAACTAACATCATAACTGAAATCGGGTCAAGAAAAACTCCAAAATGAACACTAAGCGTATCGGTAAAAGAAAGCCATTTAATATTATAAGCCGAAACAGATTGAAAAACACCATCAACCGGACCAACTTTAAAAAAATAGTAATACGCAGTAATATAAGATAACACAGTTGAGGTAAATAGTCCTAATGAACCTAAAATACCTGCAAGAGAATTTTTCATTTTCATTCCAAACAGTCCTAAAATAACAAACATGAAAAGTGGAATTAAAACAATCCAAACTGTATATGTGTAATTTATCATATTTTATGATTTATAATTTCAGGTTTATGGTTTATGGTTTATGGTTTCAGGTTTATGGTTTATGGTTTCAGGTTTATGGTTTATGGTTTCAGGTTTATGGTTTCAGGTTTATGGTTTATGGTTTCAGGTTTATGGTTTATGGTTTCAGGTTTATGGTTTATAGTTTCAGGTTCGGATTGTTTATTGAATTTTATGCCTTTTATATCGGAAGAGTTAAGATACTTCATTAAACCACTGCGAGTTGAATAAGTGTATTCTTTAAAATTCTCAAGACACAAGTTCCAAAATCCAAGACTCAATACCTCTTTGAATTTGGGGTTTGAAATGTGGAACTTATAAGACGTATAAATTTCTTTACAAATATTGCGGGTTAACACCCATGCTTCAATATCTTCTATTTTATTAAATGTTGCCATTTTTATGTTATTATAACTTGTAAAATCCGAAACCAAAAACCCGAAACCCGAAACCATAAACTTAAATTAATATTTCATTTCGCTAATATTTTCTACATCAATGTTGTTAAATCTTCTGTACATATTAATGAACAGCGCAATTGCTACCGATGCTTCTGCTGCAGCAACTGCCACAACAATTAAAGCAAAAAAGTTGCCTTGCAATTGATGTGGAAAAAGATATCTGTTAAAGACTAAAAAATTTATATTAATCGCATTTAAAATTAATTCGACCGACATTAAAATTGTAATTAAATTGCGGCGTATAATAAAACCGCAAACACCTACAAAAAACATGATAGTGCTTACAATTAAAAAGTATTGAATTGGAATTTCGTGTATCATAATATTGATTATTGAATATTGTTTATTTAATATTGTTCAAAAAAGTTTATAGTTTCGAGTTTTTAGTTTACTGTTCATTGTTCTATGTTTACTGTTCATTGTTCACTGCCAACTGTTCTATTGCAATTCTACCTATTTTAATTTATTTCTGATTTTTATTTAATTATTTAAAATTAATTTCCTTTTTTTGCAATAATTATTGCCGATATCATTGCTGCGAGTAGCAGTACACTAATAACTTCAAATGGCAGTGCATATCCTAAATGACCGGTATTCATAAGGTGCATACCTATTTGTTGCATATTTACATCAATGGCAGGTTGGGTTGTTGGTGTAAATGGAAATTCTAATATTGACCAAATAGCAACACCACAACCAACTAATCCTGTTATACCTCCAACTAAAACATTTGCAATTGCAGGTTGTTCAAATTTATGGCTAATATGACTGGTAAGTAAGATTGAGAAAATTATTAACACAACAATACCACCTGCATATAATGTTAACTGCACTGCAGCCATAAATTCATAGTTAAGCAAAAAATACAATCCTGATGTTGATAATAATACTGTTAGCAAATAAACTGCTGCCCTTAAAATTCTTCTGCTTGTAATTGACAACACAGAAAATATCAGGATTAATCCCGATAACAAAAAGAACATTACTTGATTTAGTTCCATGCTTATGCCTCTTTAATTTCTTTTTTTGTTTCTTTTTTTAATGATGAGCCAGGGTGATTGAGTACCTTTGTTAATTTTTGTCTGTCAAAAACTGCATGCTCAAATTCTTGTCCCCATACAATTGCTTTTGATGGACAAGTTTTAATACACAATCCACAAAAGGTACACATTGATAAATGATAAATATGTTTATCAATAATTCTTTCCAATTTTCCTTCGGCGTTAGTAATTTTATTAGAAATAATTTCGATTGAACCATTAGGACAGTTAATTTCACAAATCCCACAACCAGTACATGCGTGCTTATTGTTAGAATCGTGTGTCATAATAACCTCACCTTTAAAACGCTCAAACATTTCTAATTTTTTACGGTTTTCGGGATATTTTTGAGTAACAATTTTTCCAGGGCTAAAAAAATAATACCCAGTAACACGCATGCCACCCCAAAGAGATTTTAACGCTCCAAAAATATCTCCAAAATACTTAAATATGTTCATAACTCTAAACTTTAAACTAAAAACTCTAAACTAAAAACTATTTTATGTACCAACCCATTAAAACTATAAAAGCAATTAATACTATATTCATTAAATTTATTGGCAACAAATATTTCCACTCTAAAGTTAATAATTGGTCTATTCGCAAACGTGGAAATGTCCATTTAAACCACATTATTATTAAGATTACAATAATAGTTTTACCAAAAAACCAAATAAACGGTGGAATATAATCCATTACATTGTTCATTCCTTCCCAACCCTGTATATGAAATGGCATCCAGCCGCCTAAAAATACAGTAGCTGCAATTGCTGCAACAATAAACATATTCATATATTCGGCTAAAAAAAAGAATGCGAATTTTATCCCTGAATATTCTGTGTGAAAACCTGCAGTAAGTTCCGATTCGGCTTCGGCTAAATCGAAAGGTCCACGATTTGTTTCGGCTGTACTTACAACTAAAAAAATCAGAAATGATATTATTGCAGGAATATGCCCTTTAATAAGCCACCAACCGTTTGCCTGACTTTCAACAATTCCGCTTAATTGCATTGTTCCCGAAAAAACAACAACCGACAATAAAGCTAATCCAACCGATAATTCATAAGAAACCACCTGTGCACCACTTCTTATGGCACCTATCAAACTGTATTTACTGTTACTTGACCATCCCGAAAGTAAAATACCAATTACGCCAAGCGAAGAAACTGCAAATAAATAAAATATACCTATATTTAAATCAATTGCATGTAATCCCTTTGCAAATGGAAGTGCAGCTATTGCCATAAAAGAAGCAATAATTACAATAAAAGGAGCAAGATTAAATAAAAATTTATCGGCATGTTTAATTTCTATAAGTTCTTTCATTAACAACTTAATAAGGTCGGCAATAGTTTGAAACATGCCTATTGGACCAACTCTGTTAGGACCTAAACGATTTTGAATTAATGCACAAACCTTCCTTTCGGCAAGCACTAGGTATAAACCAATAACTGCATAAAAGGCAATAAAAACAATACCAATTATTACAAGTTCAACCAATATTGCCCAACCTGGCGACATGCTACTGTTTAAAGCATTGTCAATCCATTTGGTAAATGATGTAAAATCGTAAATGCTAAAATTCATATCTTAATATCTTTAATCAAAAAGCGTTCATTATACTTTGTTCATTGCCATTTAATAGTCATTCAATTGTCATACATGGTCATTCAATTGTTAAATTGTTATATTGTTTCACTGTTCACTGTTTATTGTTCTATGTTATTAAGTTATTTATTATTAAGTTATTTCAATGTATTTCTGTTTTTATTGTTCATTGTTTTATTGTTCACTGCTTACTGTTTACCGTGTTTTTGTACTTTATACTTTGTACTTTGTACTTTATACTTTGTACTTTATACTTTGTACTTAATACTTTGTACTTAATACTTTGTACTTAATACTTTGTACTTAATACCTTTTTTCATTGTCCTATGTTTATCGTTAATACTATCTGTCAATATCAGGAATTACTAAATCTAATGAACCACTTATTGCAACTAAATCGGCTATTTTATTTCCCGAAGCAATTTTATTTATAATAAATAAATTCGAAAAATTAGGAGTTCTGAATTTTATTCTAAGTGGGGTTTTATTACCATCGCTAATAATAAACACACCTAATTCACCACGGGCAGTTTCAACTCGTTGAAAAAATTCGCCAACAGGTAATTTTATTATAGGTTTCATTTTAGCTGTATAATTACCTTCGGGTATATTGTCAACTAATTGTTCCAATATTTTCATTGATTCCCACATTTCTTCGATGCGAACTTTGTAACGTGCAAAAGTATCTCCTTCGGTAAACAGAATTTCTTTAAAGTCTGTTTTTGAATATGCACTATATGGATGATTTTTGCGAACATCGCACGAAAAACCAGAACCACGACCACAAGGACCTGTAACTCCATAAGAAATAGCATCTGCTTTTGACATAACGCCCATTCCTTTTGAACGTAGTTGAAAAATTACATTGTCGGTAATTAATTGGTCGTATTCGGGAAGAACTTTTCTAAAATATTTTATAAAATCTTTTATTTTTTGCTGAAAATTTGGGTGAATATCGTACATTAAACCACCAGGACAATTAACACTGTGTATTAATCGTGAGCCAAAAGATTCTTCAAAAATATCTAAAATTCTTTCGCGGTCGCGTAATCCATAAAAAAATGTTGTTAAGGCACCTAAATCCATTCCAAAAGCACACCACCATAACTGGTGCGATGCTAAACGATTAAGTTCTGCAATAATTGTTCTTATATATTTTACTCTTTCGGGAACTTCAACTTGTAAAGCATTTTCTACTGCAAGACATACTGCTTCATTATTTATATGTGCTGATAAATAATCGAACCTATCAGTTAAGTGAATAATTTGTTGATAAGTATCTTTTTCGCACATTTTTTCGATGCCACGATGAATGTATCCGCAATGTGGAATAATATATTTTACTATTTCGCCTTTAAGACAAAGCTCGAAACGAAGTACACCATGAGTAGATGGGTGTTGTGGTCCCATATTAATAATGTAATCGTCGCTATTCTTTATTATAACATCTTGAAATACTTCTTCCATTTATTTCTATTTTATTTCAACTTATTTTTGTTGTTTAATATTGTTTAAAAAAGTTCAAAAAGTTTATTGTTCATTGTAATTCAGTTATCATTCATTGTAATTCAGTTGTCATTCATTGTAATTCAGTTGTCATACATTGTCATTCAGTTGTCATACATTGTCATTCAATTGTCATACATGGTCATTCAATTGTCATACATGGTCATACAATTGTCATACATTGTCATACAATAGTCATACATTGTCATACAATTGTTCACTGTTTATTGTTATATGTTTTTGGTTTAGAGTTTTTAGTTTATGGTTTTGAAAACCTAAAACCAGAAACCTAAAACTTCAAACTATCTGTTTATATTTATTTCTATTTATTTCAACATTTTTAATCAATTAGCGTTCTATGATGTTTAACTCGTCTTTAAAATCTTTTCTTAAGGGATAACCAACCCAATCTTCGGGTAAAAACAAGCGACGCAAATCGGGATGATTATTGAATTTTATTCCAAACAAATCAAAAACTTCGCGTTCAAACCATTCTGCTGTTCTCCAAATTCCACAAACGGTATCGAAATTTGGGTTTGTTCTGTCATCTGTTTTTACTTTTAAAACTAATTTGTGTTTAAGAGTTGTGCTTTCGAGGTGATATACTACTGCAAATTGTTTTCCATAATCAACTCCTGATAAACAAAACAAATAATCGAAATCTGTTTCGGGAGTTTCTTTTAATAATTTAGCTAATTTATGTAACGATTCGGCAGGAACAAGAACTTCGAGATACTGTTTGTTCTCTGGAAATTCAACTCCAGCTACCCATCCGCTTACAATAAATTTTAATTCATCGTTAGTCATATCTTTTTCATTTCTATTTATTTCAATCTATTTCAATCTATTTCAATCTATTTCAATCTACTTCAATCTACTTCAATCTACTTCAATCTACTTCAATCTATTTCAATCTATTTCAATCTATTTCAATCTATTTCAATCTATTTCAATCTATTTCAATCTATTTCAATCTATTTCAATCTACTTCAATCTATTTCAATCTATTTCAATCTATTTCAATCTATTTCAATCTACTTCAATCTACTTCAATCTATTTCAATCTACTTCAATCTATTTCAATCTACTTCAATCTATTTCAATCTATTTCAATCTATTTCA
>Ga0210044_10007434_pt1 | contig 13987 bp, 8 predicted proteins | sample CryGey13umfilter_2_FD_183959 | JGI IMG/M metagenome (GOLD analysis project Ga0210044, IMG submission 183959) | Groundwater microbial communities from aquifer in Utah, USA - Crystal Geyser 4/9/14 3 um filter (SPAdes) (version 2) | ecosystem: Environmental > Aquatic > Deep subsurface > Groundwater... | reverse complement strand
GGTAGAGCGAATTTTTCAAATTCACATACGCAACCAGGACACCGATAATTTCTGATTCCGGATGGGTGGTTTTACGCAAAGGCTTGGAAAAACTCATGGTGATTTCACCCAGTTGGTTGGAATAATAGATGTCCTTGACGTAAGTTCGACCTGTCTTAAGGGGTCCTAAGAAATACTCATCCGTGGATTTATCGGCGCCCTCAAAAGGCGGACTGGTTGAGACCAGTACCTTCTTGGTCATGGCATCAACGATGAATATTTCTTTGTAAACATCATGTGAATATTGGAAGTGGCGCATCAACTCACGAATCCGTGATTTGGTCGTATTGCCTGGCAATTGAAAATCGGATTCAACACTTAGATTATCCAGATTCGCCAGTAGCTCGTTACGTGCCAGAGCATCAATGTCACTACGACGCTCCGCAATCCACATCTGAAGCTGCCCTACCTTCAAATCCCGGATGGCGGTCAATTTATTAAATGTTTTTTCTGCGAATTCATTTGAACTGACCATATAGGCGACGATACCGGAGATTAACAGCGGAACAAGCGTCAGAAATAAAAACCAGAAAGTGAGCTTGCGTCGAATCGTTGAAAATTCAAAGTTTTTCATAATTGGGTCTCTGTTACGGTTTCACTTTATTGCGGTATCATTCAGGTTATCTGTTCAGCTAAAAACCAACGCTTCGGAAAATATCCGCTCCCAAATATTTGGCATCTATCATTGTTTCCATCATTTGTGATTGATCTTGAGGGAAGTTAATCCAATTGCCGTTGCGGAATGTCATTTTTTTTAACCTTCTGAAGTACTGACACATCAACGCATCCGTTCATTGTTCCTTTTCGTAAATCTTGCAATGCTCGCACTCACACCTGAATTTTTTCCCAAATTGGGCAACTGGAATTTCGGATTCCCCCAATACCAACATTCCCTGGATTGCCAAAGCCCGGTGCAGCTTCGCGAAGATAAATTCCTGATATTCCTTGTTAAAATAAATGAGCACATTGCGACAGAGCACCAGGTCGAACTCCCCGAAAATACTGTCACTGGGGACATAACTGTTATGATCCAGTAAATCGTATTCAGAAAACTGGACCATTGCCTTGATCTCCGGTGCGACCTCAAAAAATCCATTCGCGTTTTGGCGGAAATAGCGTTCAACCAGACCGTGCTTCATATCCACGATGCTGTCAGCAGGAAAAACACCTAGTCGTGCTTTCGCCAGGGCGATTGCATCATAATCCGTGGCGAAGAGCTCAACATTGAGCGCCAGTTTTTCATGCTGCATCCACTCTTTCAGCAAGATGGCCACAGAGTAAGGTTCTTCACCATGTGAACAACCCGCTGACCAAATTCGGAAGGAACGATCGCCGCGCTTGAGCTTGGCTGAGAAGCTGGCTGGTGGTAATAATTTTGCGAGAAATTCAAAACAAAGCGGGTCACGAAAAAAGCGACTCACATTGATCATAAAATTCTCGATCAGGTGCGTTGGTTCAGCCGGGTCGGTTTTTAGCAGGGTAAGGTATTTTTGAGGCGATTTCGCCCCGCTGCGAATGATGCGATTTTGGATCCGACGCTCCAGCATCCCTGGATTGTAGGCATAAAAATCGAAATTTCGCTCATCTTTGAGGATGTTGAGAATTTCCGCGTATTCACCTTCGAACATTGAATTTTTTACCTGCACAATCACATGTAACCCCCATCGAAAATGCAAATATCTGTCAGTCAACCTATTGATAATCAGGAACATCCGCAACATTCTCGGGTACAGAAATTCGTGTGGATGGATCCGGGTTTAATAATTAGCAAGTTTTTGGCCAAAGCACACCAACGGCCTATAAGCAGCTACGAAAAAATAATCATGCGTTACTGAGAAATTAGAAAAGTGTAAGTCGGAAATTCGACAGCCGCCTGATTTTATCTGTCGCCCGGTACCGGGTGATTTTTTTATGGACAGGTGCCGGTCACATCAAAAACAGGTCAGTCCTGATTTAAGATCGTCCGCAGTTGGGCAGCCAATTCTTTCCGGGCGAAGGGCTTCTGAATGAAGTTCATGTCAGCCTCCAAAATTCCCCGGTGCGAGATGACATCGGTTGTGTAGCCGGACATGAACAGGATTTTGATATTGGGGATGATTTCCTGAATTTGGCTCGCAAGTTCGCGACCATTCATCTCCGGCATAACCACGTCTGTAAGCAATAATTTGATTTCACCGGCATTCTGGTATGCCAGCTCCAGTGCCTGATTCGGTGTAATGGCCCCCAGGACGTTATATCCTAATGTTTCAAGGGTTTCCTTGCTCATTTCCATGATTGCCACTTCATCTTCCACCACCAAAATCAGCTCGTGATTTCCCTTGGAAATGGATTCCTTGAAGCGTCCCAACTCGCGAGGCGGTTCGCTGGTCTGGCATGGCAGGTAAATTTTGAAAGTTGTACCTTCACCGAGTTCACTGTAGACGTTCAGGAAACCCTCGTTCTGTTTGACGATGCCAAAGACAGTGGCCAATCCCAGACCGGTTCCCTGTCCCAATCCTTTGGTGGTGAAAAAAGGTTCAAAAATTTTCTCCAGAAGCTCCTTATCCATGCCGATACCGTCATCACTGATCGCCAGCATCACAAATTCACCCGGTCGGGCTTCAGCGTGGGCATCACAATATTCCTGGTCAAATGTCACGATTCCCGTTTCTATGGTAAGTTTACCAATTCCACCAATGGCGTCACGGGCGTTGACGACAAGATTAGCCATGATTTGATCCACCTGAGACGGATCCATTTTTACCGATTTTGGCTCATGGCTGGGATGCCAGTAAAGTTCGATGTCTTCACCAATTAGTCGCCTGAGCAAACTCAGCATATTCTCGACCGTTTTATCCAAATCAAGCATTTGGGGTTGAATGACCTGTTTCCGGGCGAATGCCAGTAATTGGCGGGTTATCTCGGCAGAACGCTCACCTGCTTTATAAATCTCCTGTAGACTCGAATGGAGCGGATGATTCGCCTCCAATTTCTCCAGCGCAATTTCAGTATGCCCCAGAATCACACTTAGCATGTTGTTAAAATCATGAGCCACACCACCCGCCAGGCGTCCGACAGATTCCATTTTTTGTGATTGTTGTAGCTGTGCTTCAAGGCGCGCTTTGGTTTCCTCAGCCTGATATTTTTCAGTAATATCTAAAAATGTCCATAATCGACCGACCAACCTGCCCTTAGAGAATAGCGGGGCGGAAAATCGCTCAAACCTGCGTCCGTCTTTAAAAAGGAGGATCCCGTTGCTGGGCAATTCTGATTTGGATATTTCATTGATGGTGGCAGTAGCGACTTCCGGGTTTTCGACCTGATGCTTAACTGCATCCACCAAAACATTCACTTTCAGCGTAGAGACAACGGATTTTGGGATACCCCACATATCAAAAAAGGTGGAATTTGCTTTAATGACCCTGCCTTCATTATCCACAGCGAGGATACCCTCCCAACAGGATTCCAGGATGGCCCGGAGTTGAGACTCGCTTTCCAGCAATGATTCTGCAATCTGTTTGCGCTCGGTGATGTCCCGGGTGATGTTCAAAACATGTGGGACACCATTCAATTCAATGACGGAAGCAGACATGAGGCCGTACAATCTTTTCCCGCTTTTGGTAACAAATCTCGCCTCGAGGTTCTGGATTTCGCCGTGCTCCCGCAAAGCGGCTACCAGTTGAGCCCTGTCTTCGGGATTATCCCATATATTGATTTCAGGATATTTTTTCCCGATAATGTCCTCTTCCGTATAGCCCGTGACTTTTGTAAACCCTGAATTAATAGATGTATACATGCCATCTTCAAGACGATTGATATTCACCGAGTCCGGGCTGGTCATAAAGGCTTTCCGGAATTTGTCTTCAGATTCCCGTAACGCTACTTCGGAATTTTTGCGATCATTAATGTCAATACATGACCCGATATAGCCGACAAAATTTTTCCCTGAATCAAAGAGCGGGACTGCTGTGTCAAACACCCAGCGATATTCACCGCTAAAATGGAGCAGACGGTATTCCATTGAAAAACCTTCCCGTCGCTCTGAAGCCGCCGTGTAAATTTCACGGCATTTCTCAGCGTCCTCCGGGTAAATACCTTTTGCCCAACCATTGCCTAGTTCTTGTTCCAGAGTGCGTCCGGTAAACTCCAGCCAAGACTTGTTGAAATAATTACAGACAGCATTCTGATCGGTTGTCCAGATAAAGACGGGCGCCGTATTTGCCATTTCCCTGAATCGTTTTTCGCTAACACTCAGGGCCAGTTCAGCCAGTTTTCTTTCGGTAATATCTTCAAAACTACCCACGGCACCGACAACGGCATGATTCTCATCGAAATTGGGGGCAACAACATAACGGATGTAAACGGACTTACCCCACTTTGAGGTGTATTCGATCTCATTCTCCAGAATCGTACCCAATTGGATAACCTTTTTAATGTCATCGCTAACGCCGGCTTTTATAAGCAGTGGAAAATCGAATAAATTGATCGCCATGGTGGCTTCAGCAGAAGGTGACCCAAGAATTTCAAGTAATTTTGGGTTAACCTGCAAAATATTTCCCTCGGTGTCGGTGGACATAATTCCAAGCGGTGCAAATTTCACCAGCGTCCTGAACCGCTGTTCACTTTCCTCCCGGGCCTTTACCTCTTTTTTCAATGCTTTGTAGTTTTGAGCATTGGACAGCAATGTACTCAGGTAGATCCCGAGGATGTTTCCGGAGGTTAATTCATTGACTTCAAACTGGGCATCCTGCCGCAATAGGGCGATTACGCCCGTGGGTTGATGATTACGATCCAGCATGGGGATCACCATAAGGTGGTCATCATGTTCAACGGGTGTTCCGGGAATTTGGTAGGCACCCGGTTGCTTCGTGGCATCGTTGAAAATCATACCGCGTTTGGCTCGAATAGACCTTCCGGCCAGACAATTATTCACATTCAAACTGGTTTTTAAAATTTCTTCAGTATTCGGAGGTTCGTCGCAAAAGACAGGGTTCAGGGTCTCGCCTGACGGGTCAAGCATATAGATTGTCACACCAATGCACTCAAAAAGGGCTTTGATCTCGATTGCCAATTTTTCAAAAAGTACATTCTCTTCGTAATGGGTGATCAAATCCTGAACAATCTCCAATAAACGCTCTTGCCGTCTTGAAAATTTGACCAGGTTCGAACGAGCTTGTCGTCTGTTTTCTTTATCTGAATTGGAGTGATTTTTACTCAAAAAGCTCAACCTCTGACTTTATTTCAATGCTTTCTTTTATTTGGGTGCGAACGATGCTGATTGGGAATAGCAAAAGCATCGTGCTATGATTTTCAGGGCGAAACTTAATCAAATTTGATTCTCATCCTACGACTTAAGGGGGCGGGGTCATCGGGATCGTGTATGGGTTTAAAAAGTGATGATTTAGATTCAGTGTTGATATTCTGACAGGCAAGTCAAGAGTCCGGGAGAGTTTGAATTTTTTTTTATCCGCATCGTGTTGATTTTTTAAAAAAAATTCGATGTGGTCGTCCAATTTGACCCTGTATTACCAACAGAGCGAAAAGACTCACGGTTACCGCCATTTCTGTGAACAAATCCGGGCTTTGATTCAAGATTTTATAAGCGTTGCAATGCAAGGCGGAGGCTAATTAAATTCGGCCTATAACGGGGCGTAGCGATTAACATGATGAACCACAATTATTATAAATCTTGAATCCTTCCAGACATATTTGCCACAGGTCATATTTTTGATCGACATCCGACACAAATTAATTTCGAAACTATCCGTACCACTGCGGCAACCAATCTGGCGAGCCCTGTCCTGGAGCTTGCTGTTGATCACGACCGCTGCAGCTCAAACCCCGGGCTTCCGGTTATCTCAATTTTCTTTAGACCAGGGTCTGTCCCAATCCACAGTTGAAGCGATCATTCAGGATAGTCGGGGCTATATGTGGTTCGGAACGACGGATGGGCTCAACCGTTACGACGGCAATGGACTTAAGATTTATCGGAATAATCCTGATTCCCGTGAGACATTAAGCGATAATTATATTCGCTGTCTGGTGGAAGACCGTCAACAACGACTCTGGGTGGGGACTGACGCCGGTGGTCTTAATTTTCTCGATCTGGTTCAGGATCATTTCCACCAGATTCCCCTCTATCTGGACAGTATGGAAACCTCCCAAACCCGGCAAATTTGGGACTTGTACCTGGATCAGGATGACAAACTCTGGGTCGCGACCTGGAATGGCCTGTTCACCATTGACCTGAATGATGACCACCCCAAAGCACAGCACATCCCCACTCCAGCCAAGCAACTGCGCCGATTGGCGAAGGACGATTCAGGTAATATTTGGATTGGCACGGAGAATTCTGGTGTCATACGGTACCCGAAACCATTACCCCCTGATTTCAAACTTTCCCTACCGTCAATCACCGGAAATAAGCGAATTCTGGCTATCGAAATTGATGATTCACAAACGGTTTGGATCGGCAGGAGGGGCGAATTAATTGAATATCATCCCGATTCTAATGAGCTATTTCAATATCCTTATCTCGATGCATTTGGTGAAAATGATGAAGTCATATCGCTGGTCGCAGACCAGGATAATATTCTCTGGGTAGGCACCAGTACCAACGGTTTGATTCAATTTGACCGAAGCACCAAAGTCCAACGGGCTCATACGCCGTTGCCCAATCTACCCTGGGGAATTTCCGGGTCCACCATTTTTGAGATTTATCGGGATGGAGAGGGACTTTTGTGGCTCGGCACTAATGGCGATGGTGTACAATATTTTGATCCCCGATCTCCTTTTAAATATTATTACCACCAACCCCATGATAACTATAGCCTGAGTAACAACAGTGTCAGATCAATCCTAACCGATAAAAGCGGTAATTTATGGGTGGGGACCTACGGTGGGCTGGACCGTTTCAATCGGGCGAACCAAACGGTGCGGCATTACAATGCTCATAACACACACGCAGGAGGTCCGTTCAATCCAAATGTTTACTGCCTGACCTTTGATCCGGATAGCAATCTTTGGATTGGAACCGAAGGGGGTGGTTTATACCGGATGGATTATGGCACGAACATCATTTACCAACCGAGCACCATGTTTCCGGACAGCCATTCCGTGGATTTGAATCTGGTCTTCGAATTATTCACCTGCCCCGACTCTGGATTACTGATCGGAACCGGTGCAGGATTATTTTATCTGGCCCCCGGAAATAATTATCGTGATCCCTGGAAAAAAATCGATCTCACAACGACCGCACCTAAAATTCGTGATGAGGCAGATGTGCTGGCCATCCTTCAGGATAAATGGGGTCGCACCTGGGTTGGCACGGATGGCGACGGTCTCTACCTGTTGAATCGCGACTATTCCATTCAAAAAAACTTTGAGCATTCCACAGATGACCGGTTTTCACTCAGTAACAATCGGATAAAATCATTATTCATTGATTCTCACGATAAACTCTGGATAGGGACCAATGGCGGTGGCCTGAATTCCCTGGATGAGGAATCCGACCATTTTACCTATTACAACCAGAATAATGGGATGACCGACAATACGATTTATGGAATTCTGGACGATAGCGCTGGACGGTTGTGGCTAAGTACCAACAACGGGATTTCTGTATACGATCCCAGCATAGATCGGGTGGTCAGTAATTTTGGTGTGGCCTATGGTCTGCAAAACAAGGAGTTTAACACCGGAGCATTTTTCCAGGCGCCGGATGGCGAGATGTACTTTGGTGGGATCGGTGGGCTTTCAGCATTTTACCCGGAGGAGGTATTATCTCAAATCAAAGCGAGACGAGTGGTTTTGACCGCCCTGCGGGTTGAGAATATACCGGTCAAAACCGGACAACCTTATTCAGGAAATATTTTACTGCCCAAAGATATTAGTATCCTGAGCGAGCTGGAATTGAGTTACCGGGAGAAAATCGTCAGCCTGGAATTTTCCTCCATGAATTATTTAACCGGTCCGACGGATGAATATCGTTACAAACTCAGTGGCGTAAATGATAATTGGGTATATACCCACGCGACCAATCGGCTGGCGACCTTCACCCATCTCCCTTCCGGGCGGTACGCTTTTGAGGTGGAGGCTCGCAGCGCTGCTAGTCTGAATTTCGGACCGACGCGTAAGCTCTTTTTAACCATTGAACCCCCACCCTGGAAAACCTGGTGGGCTTATGGCATCTACATCATTCTGCTCGGGCTGATATTGGTGACCCTGCGTCAGAATGAGATCAAAAAAATAGTATTAAAAAATGAACTGAAGCGCAAACAGGACGAAGCAACCCGACTCAATGAAATTGACCAGATGAAATCCCGTCTAATCGCTAATGTCTCCCATGAATTACGCACACCCCTTACACTGCTCGATAATCACATTGATGAGTTGGGTCAGGAAATTGGTCCGGTACTCAGCAATGTCGCGAAGAAAAGTCTGAAAAATGTCAAATCCAGCCTGGTGCGGGTCAATAATCTCAGTGACCAGCTTTTTGAATTGTCACGATTTGCCGCTGGAAAGGTCCGGTTAAGTGCACTTAAAACGGATGTCAGACAATTGTGCATCGAAATTGGAGATGAATTCCGGCATCATTTCAGTAAGCGTGAACTTTCCATTGACTTCCACACACCCGAACAGCCCGTATTCATCTATCTGGACCGCCCCAAATTCGAACAAATCATGATTAATTTGTTGACTAACGCTCAAAAATTCAGCACACCGGGCAGCGCTATCAAGTTGGAATTACTCGATGATCAGCTCTCCGATGATCAGGGTCTCGGGTCGTTCGTCAAGGTGCGTATCACGAATGTGGGCAAAGGAATCGGACCACAGGCGATCCATAATGTTTTTGACCGACTGTTTCAGGTTGACAGTAATGACATCACCGAAAAGGGCGGCGTAGGAATCGGTCTGGCCTTGGTGAAGGAGCTGGTGGAATTGCACGGCGGAACCATTCGCGTTAAAAGTACGCCTGAGAAAGAAACGGTGTTCGAATTCACCTTGCCGAAAGGATCCGGACATTTAATGCCGGATGAAAAAGTGGCGGTGGAGGTTTCGGCGGTATCATCATCGTCAGCAGCAGCATCATCCGCTGCGACCGTTCAGTCCCTGATCGAACCCGGGAGTACCCGAGTATTGGTTGTTGAGGATGATGATGAGCTAAGGGACTTTGTTTGCGACAGTCTTTCCGAAAGTTATGCCATCGTTCAGGCATCGAATGGCCGGGATGGTTACAAGCTGGCGTGCGATTTTTTACCCGACTTGATTGTCTCCGATGTGGTGATGCCCGGCGGAGATGGGTTGGAACTTTTGCAGGCAGTCCGCGCCGATTCTGTTCTGACGCATGTCCCGGTTATTTTTCTCACCGCCCAAAGTAGTGGTGAAGACCGGTTGCAGGGCTACGAAGCAACTGCAAATGATTACATCATCAAACCATTTAAGATTGATGAACTGCGGATCCGCATCGCAAATATTCTCGAAGATCGTCGCAAATTAATGGAGGCTTTCCGGGAAAATGACGCCTCTGGTATGTTAAGCCAGAACCAGATCGGTAAAGACGATGAAAAGTTCTATAACCAGATTAAGCAGCAGATTCTCACCAATCTGGATCAGAGTGAATTCAATGTCGATCAATTGGCAAAAAATATGTTCATGAGTAAACGCCAGTTAGAGCGCAAACTCAAAGATCTGACCGGTTATCCACCCGCCGAGTTCATTCGTCGAATGCGATTGAATCAGGCCCATAACTTTTTGCAGAATGGTTCGTTCACGACGGTTGCCGAGGTGGCCTATGCGGTCGGATTTAAAAATGTGAAATACTTCTCCCGCCTCTTCTTCCAACAGTTTGGCAGCCATCCTTCCGAATTATTCAGTCTCTAACCGAATTTAAAAAACCACACCCCGATACATAAAATTGTGGCAGAAATAACAGGCGCACCGACCTGCGTCACTGATTTTTAGCTGCGATTAATCCTACAATCACCCACTGATGGGGTATAAATGCGCCATTGTTGGGGCACGGATGCGACATTTGAGGTCGGACCTCTTGTCTTTTGCATATTCCTCTGTATAATGGCGACAGAATCAATCATCTATCGAATGGAGGATAGGCAAGTGAAATCAAAAAAGCGTTTAAATCAATTTATTTTAAGTCTCGTGTTACTGAGTTTCCCACTGGGTATGTGGGCGCAGAGCGGTAGCATTAGTAGAACCCCCTGGGAGATGCATTCAGGGTTAGAGGTTACGACAAGTAATCCTTATGGGGTATTGCCATTTAACTCGCAAGGATACCCTCATGGTTGGTCAGGAGAGTATGCTGTTGCGACTATTCCAGGTGCTACGGATCCAGGTTGGGGTGCGGCACCGAACGGAGAAACCATCGGTTTCACTGGACAAGGCGCTTCCGGAACGTCACCTTCTTTGATTGACGATGCCGGGTACGGCTGCCAATCTGCAGTGGATTTTACCTACTTTCAAACTTTTGTAAACGTTCCTTCCGGTACTGCGGTTACTCAATTCACCATCAATTTCTCTGGCATGGATGATGGTAGTCGGATAACGATTTACAATGCCAATTATCCAAGTGGTGTCGTCGATCCGGGTAGTTATGTCTATCTGGGTGGATCTGGTACAGCAGACCTGGCAGGCTATGTCACCGAAGGTCAAAACCGCGTTGTCGTTACCCAGGTTGACGATTGCCCCGGTGGCAATCAACTTCAGTCTGCTGTTGTGACACTGAATGGTCAAGCCGTTCAGACCGTCTGCACCCCCACTGAACAGACATTCACCATTTTTGGCGCGAATGGTAACGTTGGCGACATTGATCCTTACAGTCAATCATTGCCGGCAGGTGCCACCGAATGGCAGCCCGTGTATTTGACCGGCGGGCATCCCTGGGGCCTCATTCCCGGTACCAACTCATGGGTAAATTTTGACGCCAGCAATACGGTAGGTTTGAATACCCGGACGCCCTATCGAATCCGTTTCGAGGTTCCTGCGGATTTCAGCAATCCCTCCATGGTCTTTAACCTGAAAGCTGACAACCGCGCACTGATCTGGATCAACGATACCTTTATTGATAGCGTCGATGGTCAGGGGTCACCCAGTATTGATGCCACAATTGCTGAACCCGCGCTCCACCCCGGTGTGAACGAAATCAGACTCATGATGGTTGACTGGGGCGGCATTGTCAGCTTTAACTACCGCATTGATGTCACCATGACATCCTGCGAAAACATCGCTGATGCCGTTCTGACTCCGGATGAAGCAGCGGTATTAAATAATGCTCCAACGGCCGATGCCGGTTTGGATCAGACCAGTGAAATTACCTCCATCACCCTGGATGGATCGGGCTCAAGTGATCCTGACGGAAATCTTTTATCCTATAGCTGGAGCCTGAACGGAACTGAGATCGCAACCGGCGTCAGCCCGACGATCTCATTGGCTGACGGTTCCTATACGCTGGTGCTCACCGTCTCCGATGGCGAACTGAACGACACGGATGAAGTGAACATTGTCGTTGCAACCAATCAGCCCCCGGTCGCCGATGCAGGTGCAGACCAGACCTTTAGTTGCATCGTGGGTGGAACCAATGTTTCCCTGGATGGCTCTGCCTCCAGCGATGCCGATGGTGATGCCCTGACCTACAGTTGGTCCCTGGGCGGTTCAGAAGTCAGCAGCGCAGCCAGTTTCACGGACTCTTTGGGTGGCGGCGTTTATGCCTATCTCCTCACCGTGAGCGATGGCCAGGCCGAAGCCACTGATACTGTCGTCGTTACCATTATTACGGACGACGAAGCCCCGGTGATTACCCTGGCAGGTGCCAATCCGGACTCTGTCGTATGTCTCTATTCCTATGCTGATCCAGGTGCTTCCGTGGCGGACAATTGCGATGCCAATCCGGCAATGACGGTTACCAGCACGGTGGATACCAGCTTGGTGGGTGAATACACCATCACCTATTCTGCCGTGGATGCCAGTGGCAATCCGGCAACCGCCGTTCGGACTGTTAAAGTCATCAACAATGCACCGGTTGTGGATAACCCCGTCGGCGAAGTCGTGTTGTCTTATGGCGATGCCGTGCTGAGCACGACGATTGACCTCAATGGTGTGTTCAGTGATCCGGATAGTCATGTTCTGTCATACAGTGCAGCTATTGCCGACCCATCAGTGGCAACCATTGGGTTAAGTGGCAGTGAATTGACAGTGACGCTGGGATCGCTGGGATCCACAACGGTCACTGTGACTGCTGATGACGCATGTGGTGGCACGGTTCAGGATGTCTTTACGGTAATCATCAATGTCACGGGTGACCTGGCAGAATCAGTCCTGTTCTCCCTGACCGGAACAGATATGAATCGTGGGATTGATGTGACCTCAGGAAACGTGATTGTCAATGACATCCCCTCATCCTCTTCAAATCACCATGATGACGATGATGAGGACGATGATGATGATGATGACGATGACGATCATGGAGACCATGACAGTGATCATAACGGTGGATCTCAATATCAATTGAAGATTGGCCGTAATGTTACAACTCCGGCCGGATACTCAATCCGTGCCAACGCCATCAAGATCGAACGGCAATCCAGTATCAATGGGGACGCCTATTACAACGAGTTGAATAACCGTGGTTCCATTGCCGGGACGGAAGTTTCGCCAATTGCGATTCCCCAGTTCGTCAATCTGCCGCCGTTTGCACCATCTGTCCCTGGCACACAGAATATCAGGGTACAGCGCAACCAATCACAAACGCTTGACGCTGGTGATTATGGCAAGATCGAAATCAAACAACGCGGCACCCTGTTGTTAACCGGTGGTGTCTACAATGTCCGGGAATTGAAGGTCGGAGAACGCGCCTCACTGCTGTTCGCGGCGGGTGCCGAGGTTCGTATTCTGCGTAGATTAACAGTCGATGAACGGGCTGTGGTAGGACCGAGCGATGATGCAACCATCACTGCAGCAGACATCTTGCTGATTGTAACAGGAGTTGGTAGTGGAAACGGGCATGGTCACGATGATGATGATCATGACAACAACAATATTGTCACCTTTGATCACAACAGCACGATCTCAGCCAATGTCTTCGCGTTGTCCGGGTCATTGAGGATGAAAGAAGATGTTGTGGCGACCGGTGCATTCTGGGCGCAGGACATCCGGGTTCACAATAATGTGACCCTGACCCTCGACAGCCACTTCGCACTGGGTGGTGGAAATCTGGCAAAATCCACACTCGGTTCACCGGCTGGTGATGCTGGCAACAGCATTATTCCTGCCGAGATGGCTCTGCTACAGAATTACCCGAATCCCTTCAACCCGAACACGACAATTGCCTATAATCTGCCACAGGGCAGTGGTGTCAACCTGAAAGTTTATGACATCACGGGTCGTCTGGTTGAGACATTGGTCCAGGGTTACCAACCTGCAGGAAGTTACCGGGTTCAATTCGGTAATAGCCAGTTGAGCAGTGGTACCTACATCTATGTGCTGGAGGCTGGCTCCTACAGAAATGTGAAACGAATGGTGTTCCTGAAGTAGGTGGAACTGCAACCATAAGATTTCTCTCCTGACCTGAGAGAAATAATAAAACCCCGGATCTCTTGCCAGAGGATCCGGGGTTTTCATTTAACTCACTTTGATTTTATGAGGTTTGTTACAATAGCCCTGGACTCAAATCGAGCATGAGATCTTGATACTCAGGAAAGGACATCATCCTGAAAGACTGCTTCGATGGTCAATCCAAATAAGCGCGCTATTTTGAAAGCCAGCGGCAGACTCGGATCGAATTTTCCGGTCTCGATGGCATTAACCGTTTGCCGGGAGACCTCCAGCGCATCGGCCAGTTGTGCCTGTGTCCAGTCCCGTTCCGCGCGCAGTACTTTTAAGCGGTTCTTCATTGATAACGCCGGTTTCCGGTAAAAAGACCTATGGCATAAGTGGCGGCAATTAAAATGACCAGGTG
>Ga0210044_10007433_pt1 | contig 13990 bp, 14 predicted proteins | sample CryGey13umfilter_2_FD_183959 | JGI IMG/M metagenome (GOLD analysis project Ga0210044, IMG submission 183959) | Groundwater microbial communities from aquifer in Utah, USA - Crystal Geyser 4/9/14 3 um filter (SPAdes) (version 2) | ecosystem: Environmental > Aquatic > Deep subsurface >... | reverse complement strand
GAATGCAGCCACAACAAATGCCGGTGATATGATCGAAAGCTTAACTCTTGATTACAATAAAGCCCGACAGGCGCAAATTACCAAGGAATTGCTGGAAGTTGTCTCTGGTGCGGAAGCACTTAAGGGATAGCTGGAATAAATAGTTAAAAAGAATGTTAATATATTCGGAGTTGACTTAATGGCTGAAAATATTGGAAAAATCGTACAGGTAATTGGACCGACTGTGGATTGCGAATTCAAATCCGATGCTCTGCCGAACATCCTCAATGCTCTAAAGATTGTTGATAAAGACAAGGGCATTAATTTGACTGTCGAAGTAGCCATGCATATCGGCGACAATATCGTTCGCTGCATTGCTCTGGCTTCAACTGATGGTCTGGTACGCGGGATGGAAGCAGTAGATACCGGTACGACAATTACAGTCCCTGTGGGTGAAAAATCGCTGGGTCGTGTTTTTAACCTTCTGGGCGAAACTATCGATGGCAAAGGGGCCGTTAAAGCGGAAACGCCACGCCTGCCTATTCACCGTGCCGCGCCTGCCTTTGATGAGCAGACTATCAGAGCGGAAATGTTTGAAACCGGTATTAAAGTCATTGATCTGCTTGAACCCTACCTCAAAGGAGGTAAGGTTGGTATGTTTGGCGGTGCTGGTGTTGGCAAGACCGTTATTATTCAGGAGTTGATTCATAATATTGCAACTGAACATGGCGGTTATTCCGTTTTCAGCGGTGTTGGTGAGCGTACCCGTGAAGGAAACGATCTCTGGCTGGAAATGACCGAGTCCGGTGTTATCAATCGTACAGCGATGGTCTTTGGCCAGATGAATGAACCTCCCGGTGCACGCTTAAGAGTCGCTCTGTCAGCTCTGACAATGGCGGAATATTTCCGCGATGAACAGGGACAGGACGTATTGTTGTTCATCGATAATATTTTCCGTTTTGTACAGGCCGGTTCTGAAGTGTCCGCACTTTTGGGACGTATGCCTTCAGCAGTAGGTTATCAGCCGACTCTCGGTACTGAAATGGGTGGTTTGCAGGAACGCATTACTTCGACCAAAACCGGTTCGATTACTTCGGTGCAGGCTATTTATGTACCGGCTGACGATTTGACTGACCCGGCTCCAGCTACAACCTTCTCGCATCTTGATGCTACTACCGTGTTGTCACGTCAAATTGCAGAGTTAGGCTTGTATCCGGCGGTGGATCCGCTCGACTCGACTTCGCGCATTCTTGATCCCAAAATTGTCGGACAGGATCATTATGACACGGCCCGCGCCATTCAGATTATTCTACAGAGATATAAAGATCTTCAGGACATTATTGCCATTTTGGGTATCGATGAACTTTCCGAAGAGGATAAAGAAATTGTGCAGCGGGCTCGCAAGATCCAGCGTTTCCTCTCACAGCCATTCTTTGTGGCGGAAGCTTTCACCGGAACCGAAGGCCGCTACGTTAAAATTGAAGATACCATCAAGGGCTTCAAAATGATTATTAGCGGTGAACTTGATCATATCTCGGAACAGATGTTCTATATGGCCGGTGGTATTGATGAAGTCCTGGAAAGGTACGAAAACTCGAAGAAATAAGTGAGACTTTATGTTTCTGTTATCCATAGTAACACCGGAAAAGGTCTTTTTTGAAGCTGAAATAAAGTCCCTGGTAGTTCCGGGAACTGAGGGTTATTTAGGTATTTTATCAAACCATGCTCCCCTGATAACTGCGTTAAAGCCGGGAAGAATTGAATTCCGCGATGAAAATGATAAAGTAGTTCTCATGGCGGTTTCGGGCGGCTTTCTGGAAGTTTCCAACAATAAAGCAACTATTCTTGCCGATGCCGTTGAGCGGGCGGATGAAATCGATATCGACCGAGCCCAGCAAGCTTATGAAAGAGAAAAGAAACGGCTGATTTCTGCTGGTTCGGGAGAAACCAATATTGACCTTCCATCTATAAATGAGGCTCTGGAAAGAGCTAAAAACCGAATAAAGGTCTATAAAGAAGCTCAAAAGTAAGATTTTTATTAAGAAATGCTGATTTTTGTAATAGATAAGGCCGGTATTTTGCCGGTCTTTTTAATTGACACATCCTTTGTGGGTCGGTAATGTCCTGTATGGCAAAAAGTTAGAAACTCTTTATAATCCTTGACTTTTTGGACTTTTTTTGATAAAATTTCAGGCTATGGTATTGTATCTGCGGGATTATGAAACATTTCCCGTCAAAGTATGTTTAGAAGCTGAACCTGGTTCCTTCATCATTGATTATGATGTTATTAAGGGTGTCAGTCAGGTCAAAGTTGACCTAATTATTCAGAAGTCTGATGAGGAGTACTTCTGTCATGGCGTCGTACGGGCAAAAGCTGAGCTCGAATGCGTGCGATGCCTTGATAAGTTTGAAAGTGATATGAAATTTAAAACAGATTTTATCATCTGTTCCGAAGCATATCACGACCAGCTTAAAGAAGAAGCTGAGGATGATGAAGATTATGTCTTCTGTTATGGCGATGAAATCAAGGCGGATATTAAAGAGACTATCCGCCAGGCAATTATATTAGCGGCGCCGATGATGCCTCTCTGTTCCGAAAATTGTGCCGGCTTGTGCCCATATTGCGGAAACAACCGTAATCATCAGGACTGCCAATGCAAAAAAGAAGTTTTTGATGAACGCTGGCGAGGTCTTAAGGATCTCCAGCAGGAAGATAATTGAAATAGAAGGAAAAAGTCATGCCACTTCCCAAAAGACGCCATTCCCGGACAAGAGGCCGCAAGCGTCGTACTAATTGGAAGATTGAAGCTCCCAATGTGATCGAATGTTCCCATTGTCATAGTCCCCGGTTGCCGCATCATATATGCACCACCTGCGGCTACTATGACGGACGCCAGATTATTGCATCTAAGGAAGCTTAATTTTTTAACCCTGCTTAACAAATTTCGGGTATAACGTTTGTGACAGATACCGCTGAAAAAAATACGGTCATTCTTGATGTAATGGGAGCGGATAACGGGCCGGAAGGAATTATCGAAGGGGGTTTGGATGCTTCACTTCGTTTGGGTGATGCTATGCATCTTATCCTTGTCGGCCAGGAAGATATAATCCGGCCAATCCTCGAAAAAAAATCAGTTGACCTGAAAAATATTTCGGTTGTGCATGCTGAGACCGAGGTCCCTATGGGCATATCGGCAACCGAAGGGATCAAGCTTCGCGATAGCTCTATTGCAGTGGGATTGAAAAAAATCAGATCGGGTGAAGCGGGAGCTTTTGTTTCCCCTGGAAATACAGGTGCTGTTATGGCCACTTCTCTTTTAACACTGGGGCGAATAAAAGGGGTCAGCCGTCCGGCTATTACCAGCCTGTTCCCAACTTCAACCGGAAGACCGATCGTGGTACTGGATGTAGGAGCAAATGTTGACTGCAAACCTCAGCATCTTTCGCAGTTTGCCGTGATGGGAGCAGTTTATTCCAGTGTAATATTTAATCTGGAAGCTCCCAGGGTTGGTTTGATATCTATAGGCGAAGAACGCAGCAAGGGGAACGAATTAATTTTTAACGCCCGCAAACTACTTCAGGATTCCAATATTAACTTTGTTGGAAATATTGAAGGACGGGATATTTTGAGCGGGAGCGTGGATGTGGCCGTAGCTGATGGATTCACCGGCAATATACTACTGAAGTTTGCCGAATCTATCAAGCCGATGCTGGTCAGTTCGATGCAGCGGCAGATCCAGACCAACATTTTTTCTCGTATAGGAGCAATGCTGTTATTACCGTTCCTGAAGAGAATGAGAAAAACTTTTGATTATGCCGAATCAGGTGGAGCCCCTCTGTTAGGAGTAAATGGAAACGTAATTATCTGTCACGGTTCATCTAATGCCAGAGCCATCAGCAACGCTATTATGGTTGCATATGAAATGATTTCCAAGGGAATCAGGACAAAAATTCATGATGAACTGCTAAACAATCATTTTGGAAAATATAATGGATCAGAAAGTAAAGGCAAGAATACTGGGAACGGGGTCGTTTACACCGCCTCGGCGAATGACTAACGCTGATTTTGAAAAAATTGTAGATACAACTGATGAATGGATCGTCTCTCGGACCGGTATCAAAGAGAGGCGTATCGCTGACGCTGACATGACCGGGGCCGATATGGCTGCTGAAGCCTGCATGAGGGCTCTGGAAAATTCCGGTACTTCTCCTGAAGAAATTGATTTGCTGATTATTGGAACTGTAACACCTGATTACAGATGCCCCTCGGAAGCAGTTATAGTTCAGGAGAGAATTGGTTTAATAAATGCGGTTGCCTTTGATATTGTGGCTGCCTGTGCCGGTTTTTTAGGCGGTTTGTCATTGGCTAGTTCTTTAATTAAAACCGGTCAGTACAAAAAAGCTCTGGTGGTTGGTTCTGAAAAATTATCTTCCATCGCTAATTATAGCGACAGAGGAACCTGCGTCCTTTTCGGTGATGCGGCCGGGGCAGTTGTTGTTGGTCCGGATACTAATGGCAGTGGAGTTATTTCAACCTTTTTGAAATCCGATGGCCGTTATGCAAAGTTGCTTTGGCAGGAAGTTGGCGGAACCAAAAATCCATATACAACTGAAAATGTTAATACCGGTAAAGACAAGTTATTTATGGCCGGCTCTGATGTTTTTAAAGTGGCAGTAAAAGAGATGTGCAATGCCAGTATCAGAGTTCTGGAAGATGCCGGATTAACGGCTGATGATCTTACTCTGGTGGTTCCGCATCAGGCAAATATCAGGATTATCGATTTTCTTATAAAGAGATTGAAGATTGATAAAGAAAAAGTTTTTATGAACATAGAAAAATACGGCAACACCTCATCTGCATCGGTTCCCCTGGCTTTAGATGAAGCCAATCGTGAGGGAAGATTAAAACCGGGCGACTATGTTTTGATGGTAGCTTTTGGCGGTGGATTAATCTGGGGCGCCGCATTGGTGAGGTGGTAGCGAAGATATGGGTAAGACTGTATTATTTTTCCCAGGACAGGCATCGCAGTATGTCGGGATGGGAAAAGATTTATACGAACATTCGGCAGAGGTTCGCGATTTATACAAATTAGCCGCCGATGTGATGAGTTATGATATTGCCAAACTTTCTTTTGAGGGTCCTGCTGAAGAATTAAAAAAGACCCGTTTTACCCAACCGGCCATATTGCTTCATTCTCTCTCGATTCTAAAAATAATAGGAGCTAAGCTCCCTGCCTTTGATTTTGCGGCGGGGCATTCATTAGGAGAATACGGAGCGCTGGCTGTTACCGGAGCGATGACCTTTGAACAAGCTATAAAAGCTGTTGTCAGAAGAGCTGCTCTAATGGAAGAAGCCTGTGTGGCACATCCGGGAACTATGGCTGCTATTATGGGATTGGATGCGGCCAAAACAGAAGATATTTGCAAAAGGGCCTCATCAGCGGGTATTGTTATACCTGCAAATTATAATTCCAATATTCAGATTGCAATCTCAGGAGAAATCATTGGTGTAGAAAAAGCGATTGAACTGGCTATTGAAGCCAATGCTAAAAGAGCTATAAAGCTTGAAGTTGGTGGAGCTTTTCATTCTCCTTTGATGGAACCGGCCAAAGCCGGACTTGAGGAATTCCTTGCCCATCAGCAATATAAAGATCCCGTCCATCCGGTTATTGCCAATGTCACGGCAGAGCCGGTTTCTGTGGCCGGTGCTATCCGATCCTTACTGGTCGATCAGGTAACATCCCCAGTGAGATGGGCGCAGACTATGAAATACCTTGTCGATAAAGGGGTTACTACTGTTATTGAAATTGGCCCCGGCAAGGTTCTTTCTGGTTTAGCCAAACGTGACATGAAACCTGACAAAATAGTTAATCTTGACACTTTAAGTGATATTAGTACATATTCCAACTAACTGTATAAACTGAGGTAAGATGGATTTTACAAGCAAAACAGTTATAGTAACCGGATCGGCTCGCGGGATCGGGTTAGCCATTACCAAACGCTTTTCAGACATGGGCGCTAATGTGGTAATTAGTGATATCGATCAGAAGACCGTTGAAGAGGTCGCTGCCGAGTTTAAAAATCCCGCTATTGGCATTAAAGCCAATGTGACCGTATCAACGGAAGTTGAAAATCTATTTAAACAAACTCTTGATAAATTCGGTTCGGTTGACGTCGTGGTCAATAATGCCGGCATTACCCGGGATACGCTGATGATTCGCATGGATGAAAAAGACTGGGATATGGTACTTGACATAAATCTCAAAGGGTCTTTTCTTGTCACAAAATCAGCGGCTAAAATAATGATGAAGCAGCGTTCCGGAAGGATAATAAATATTAGTTCCGTAGTGGGAATCAATGGAAATGCCGGTCAAATAAATTATGCTGCTTCAAAAGCCGGTTTGATTGGATTGACAAAAACAGCAGCTAAGGAATTAGGAAGTCGCGGCGTTACAGTAAATGCGGTTGCGCCCGGATTTATTGAAACCGAGATGACAAAAAATTTATCAGATGCCTCCAAAGAACAGTTTCTGGAGCATATCCTGTTAAAACGGGTAGGCCTTCCCGAAGATGTTGCATCGGCTGTTGTGTTTTTGGCTTCCGATGATGCCGCCTATATAACCGGACAAGTGCTGTCGGTTGACGGCGGTATGTCTATTAGTTGAAAATAACAAATAATAATATTTTAAGGAGAAGAAAATGTCCATTGAAAATGATGTCAAAGAAATTATTGTCGAGCAGCTTGGGGTAGAAGAGAGCCAGGTAACCGCAGGGGCTAAATTTGTAGAAGATCTTGGTGCTGATTCTCTTGATACGGTTGAATTGGTAATGGCTCTGGAAGAAAAATTCAATATAGAAATTCCTGATCAGGACGCCGAGAAGATTGTCGCAGTCGGCGATGCTATTAATTACATTAAGGATCACTCCAAGGAATAGCAGTCGGCTGCATTATTAACGGCATATTGGATTTGCCATTAAAGAATACAGGGTCTGATGCGTATTATTAGCACTCGAAATCGTAATAATTTGCTTTATCTGTAAGAGAAGGAATAGTTCCGGTATAATATAAAATGAGTGAAAGAGTTGTAGTAACAGGTATGGGAGTTGTCTCCCCGCTGGGATGTTCGGTTGATGAATTCTGGAATTCACTGCTTGAAGGTAAATCCGGCATAAAAACTATCACCCGCTTTGATGCTTCCGAATTTCCTACCCGGATAGCCGGAGAGGTGTTAAACTTTGATCCGGCGATTTATATCGATAAAAAGGAACTTCGCCGTATGGATATCTCCGAACAATACGCTATTGTTGCTTCGGAACAAGCGATAAAGGATTCCGGACTTGATCTGGGAAAGGTCAATCTGGATCGCTGCGGAGTGGTTATCGGATCAGGGATAGGCGGGATTTCCACCTTTGAGAAACAACACAGCTTATTGGAAAATTCAGGACCGGGAAGGGTTTCACCTTTTTTTATTCCAATGATGATTATCGATATGTGCGCCGGGATGGTTTCAATCAGATATGGTTTCCGCGGTCCTAACTATGCAACTGTCTCGGCTTGCGCCTCATCAGCCCACGCAATTTCAAATTCCATGTACTTGATTCAAAGGGGAACTGCGGATGTTATGTTGTGCGGCGGCTCTGAAGCAACTATTACCCCGACAGCTCTGGCAGGATTTTGCCAGGCTAAGGCTCTTTCAACTCGTAATGATGATCCGGAACACGCCTCCCGTCCTTTTGACAGGGATCGTGACGGGTTTGTTATGGGCGAAGGGTCGGGAATTCTTGTACTGGAATCTTATGAACATGCCAAAAAGAGAGGGGCCAAAATATATGGTGAAATTCTGGGCAGCGGTATGACTGCTGACGCCTACCATATGACCGCCCCCGCCCCTGATGGACACGGCGCCAAAAGAGCCATGGCTACCGCTCTTGAGGATGCAAAATTAAATCCGGATCAGGTTGGCTATATCAATACTCATGGTACTTCAACCAATCTTGGGGATCTCTCTGAAACGAGAGCAATCAAAGAAGTTTTAGGGGATCATGCTTATAAGATTCCCTGCAATTCCACCAAGTCGATGATTGGTCATCTTCTTGGATCAGCCGGTGCGATAGAACTGGCGGTGGCATTAAAGACAATTGAGCAGAGCAAAGTTCATAGTACAATCAATCTTGATAATCCCGATGAAGAATGTGATTTGGATTATGTAAGAGGAGAAAGCCGCGATTGTAAAGTAAACTATGCCATGTCAAATTCATTTGGATTCGGCGGACATAACGTTTCGCTGGTGGTAGGTAAATTAGACGGCAAACAGTAGATGGGTCTCTGGAATAAATTAAAAAAGATTTTAAATAGCGATAAAAATACTGAAAAAATATGCCTTGAGAAGGTTCAGGATATTATTGGCTATCACTTTCACGATTACACCCAGCTGTTGTTGAGCTTAACGCATCGCTCCTATTCTTATTCCAAATTCCAAAATAATCAGTCCAACGAACGTCTGGAGTTTTTGGGTGATTCCGTTTTAGGTCTGGTTATTGCCGAACAGCTTTTTAATGATCATCCGGATTTATTCGAAGGAGAGTTGACCAAAACCAAAGCGTTGCTGGTCAGTGAAACCACTCTGGCCGAACTGGCTATCGACTGTGGTTTGAACCAGCATCTCCTGTTGGCTCCTGAGGAGGATCGGTGTGGTGGAAGAGAGCGGCCATCGATAGTATCTGATGCTTTCGAGTCGATTTTGGGGGCTGTCTTTCTTGATGGAGGACTTGATGCCGCCCGGGATGTAGTGCTTCGACTTATTTATGTTCATAAGGAGGAGATTTTATCAGACTCCTCCCGCCGAAATTTCAAAGGGGAGCTTTTGGAGCAGATTCAGGCCCAGGGAAACGGAATGCCAAGATATGATGTTATCTCCGAAGAAGGGCCGGATCATGCCAAGATATTTACGGTTGAAGTAAATGTTGGGGGAGATGTTATCGGCCGGGGAAAAGGAAATACAAAAAAAGAGGCCGAACAAAAAGCGGCCGCCGATGCCATTGAAAACGGCAAATAGTAATTCTGCTGTTAAATCTATAATATTGTCTACTTTTTTCTGAAATTATCAAATTTCTAAAATATTTCAAAAACCTCCTGTTCGCTTGACAATTTGGCCCGGATTGCTGATATTCTTCAATTAATAAGTGAATAATCAACTATGGAGTTATGATGAATATTGTCGTTTTGATCAAACAGGTCCCCGAAATTGCCCTTATAAAAGTTGATGAAACCGCCAATCAGGTGGTCCTTCCTCAGGGCCCCGGCACTGTTAATCCCTTTGATGAATATGCTGTCGAAGAAGCCTTAAAACTCAAAGAAAAGCATGGTGGAACAACCTCGGTTATCACCGTAGGTACCGAGCGTACCGAATCAGCCCTTAGAAATTGTCTCGCCCTCGGAGTGGATAATGCCTATTTGTTGTGTGATAATGCTTTTGAGGGTTCCGATCAGCAGGCAATCGGTAAAATTCTGGCCGCCGGCCTGAAAAAAATTGGCAGCTTCGATCTGGTTATCGCCGGCAAGCAGGCCATTGATTCTGATTCCGCTCAGGTTCCAGGGGCTGTTGCAGCCAATCTTAATATCCCCCAGGCAATGTTTGTCAAAAAAGTGGAATCAGTCGATAACGGAACCGCTGTAGTGTATCGGACCACCGAAGAAGGCTATGACGTTGTTGAACTTAAATGCCCAGCGGTTATCTCGGTAGTTAAAGAAATCAACGAACCCCGTCTGCCATCATTAAAGGGAAAAATGGAGGCCAAGAAAAAAGAGATTACCAAATGGTCAGCTGCTGATCTTGGTTTGGATGGAAAGGGCATTGGCCGCAACTCAGCGACCAAAACTGTCAAAGTAGCTCCTCCGCCACCGCGTCCTAAAGGAGAAATTATCGAAGGAGAGACGCCCGAGGAAATAGCCGCAAAACTATTTAAGAAACTTCGTGATAATCAGGTAATATAAGGAATTTAAAAATAATTATATGATCGTACGCAAATTGTCTGACTGCTCTGAGATCATAGCCGCCGATAAATCACGCCTTAGAGAACTGCTGCACCCGGAACGGGACTACCGCTTTCCGGGAAGATATTCTCTGGCTCATGCCATCGTTCCTCCCCACAAAAAAACTCTGATGCATCGTCTTAACTCGGATGAAGTTTATTTTATCCTTTCGGGTAAGGGGAAAATTCATATCAATGATGAGAGTATTGAACTCTCACCCAATGATACGATTGAGATTCCTGCTCATGCCCAGCAATGGGTGGAAAATAAATCAGATATAGATCTGGTTTTTCTATGTATAGTAGATCCAGCCTGGAGACTTGAGGACGAAAAGGTGCTCGAATAGATCAATAATAGTTATTTATAATTATAATGTATCTTTATCCTGCGTAAGATAACGATCCAGATAAGGTTCGTAATCCACAATAAACATTTCTATTCCCTTATCCAGTGAACTCTTAAAATTCGCTTCATCACCGTGATAAACGATATAGCGTGACAGCATATCATTGTCCCTGAGCCATTGAATAAATTCATCATTGATTGTAGCCTGCCGTGATGCGATCATATCCGGTTTGAATTTTTTCGGAATTATATTATACAACCAGGGGTGCTTAGTATCTATTCCTTCCATCACGGTAATTATATCAGGATTGATATATTCCAGATATGTGATAAACAAAACATGAGCGCTGGCAATCAAGGCTATTTGTTGAAGGTTATGTTCTGTAATAAAATTTGCAATATCTCTGGCCAGATCGAAAATAGAATCATGTCCGTAACGCTTCATGTCGAGATAGAAGATCAATTTGTATTTATAAGACTCTACTATGGAAGAAAGCGTACAGATCTGATCGATCAAACTGTCGTTTGAATTCAGATAAACCGGATTACTTTTTATATATACTTCTTTAGCGCTGACTTCAGAACCATCTTCAAGCCTGATAAGTTTATCGTGGCATAAGAAAAAGAGAGAATCAGCGGAAAACTGTATATCTATCTCCAGTCCGGGGAATTTTTTTTCTATTGCCTGTTCGACAGCAATTTCTGAATTTTCTTTATGAAATCCAGCGACTCCCCTATGGGCAAAAAGCAATGGGTGTTCCTTAATAGATATAACCAGCGGCAAATCGTTCTTTGGTCCAAAACCGCCCCCAATGATGACTAAAACCAAAATGAGTAATAAAATTGGTAATATTACAAATTTAAAAATTGTTCTTATTGTTCTTTTCACAAACAATATCTAATCAACATGAGAGATCAGAACAAGCAGAAAAACATCAAAGGCGTGATCATTATAGCTCAACATAGCTCAACTTTTTGGTATTGTTAAGCTTGTTCAGCTCAAATTCATCTTCATCGCATTGTTCCTCGCCGAAACTTAAAAGGATCCGATCTTTTTAGCATATCTATGTCTTTTCAAATTAATCTTTTCGTATTTTATACAATTTTAACCTCTTCAAAACAGTGATAATTATGCAGTTATCATAAATATCATCTTTTTATAAATAGATAGTTAAGCCATTGGGAGAAGGGCCAATCGCTAACGCGTTGCCTCATTGAAAAAGGTAACTTTAGGGTTAGAGCGCTGGAAGTGCATGAAAATACTTGACAATACTATCTCTGAAAAATATCTTATAAATAGAACCGTCACAATCGTTATGTAATTAAATATTAACGGCATTATTGTCCTCGAATTATGCTGTTATAAATTTCATAATGGTCTGAGCTTATTTTGGTGGTGTTATTTTGAAACCAATTCTAAGCACATTAATTGTTAATTCTTCCATTTTTATTATAGAAAACAATTACACTTTAATAAATATTTCATGGAGGGTTCAGTAATGAAGCTTAGGATTGTGTTTTTTAGTTTATTCTTATTGCTTTTTACAGCAATGGGAGTACAAGCACAGGATCCGGATCCGGGGATTCCTGATACTGTGGATCTTGTAGTCTCAGTTTGTCCGGTACAAAGCACGGGACAGCTACACGTTCAAATGGATTTATATGTCTTTAATGATAATACCAACCTCGGAAGTTCCTTCGGTTTTACGTGGGATAATTCGAATCTACAAATAGATTCAGCCAAAGCTTCACCACTATCAGATGCCGGATATGATGTCGGCCCTTACTTTTTTGAAAATAATAATATGGCCACAACCAATGCCAATCAAAGATTCCTGTTTGGTGGCTTGACATTCGGGACTGGTATTCTTGGGGATGCCAGCGGACGGAGACTTTGGGCGAGTTACTACTTCACCCTATCAGCTTGGGATGCTAATGACTTGATTATTGTTGATACGTTATCTTTTAGTTCAAGTTCGACATGGCAATTTACTGGCTCTGATGCAGGTGGAGTAAATTATACTTATTATCCTCAGTATGGTGGTACTTTATATATTGGCGACAACTGCCAATTCTGTGTCGATATTGACAATGACAGCTTCGGCGATCCAGACATACCCGGACAATATTGTAATCCGGACAATTGTCCAGATATCAGCAATCCTTCACAGCAAGATTCCGATGGTGATGGATTGGGAAATGCCTGTGACAATTGCCCCAATATAAACAATCCGGGTCAGGCAGATGCTGATGGGGACAATATCGGCGATTTATGCGACAATTGCCCGGGAATAAACAATCCCGGCCAGGAAAATACCGATGGTGATGCTTTTGGCAATGCCTGTGATAACTGTCCTGGTGTATTTAATAATGACCAAACTGATACGGATGGTGACAATTTTGGCGATGCTTGTGATAACTGTCCGACGATCTATAACTCTACTCAAATTGATACGGATGGTGATAATGTCGGCAATCACTGCGATAACTGTCCAAATACTCCGAATCCGAGTCAGGAAAATAATGATGGTGATACCCAGGGTAATATTTGTGATAACTGCCCTGATGTTACTAACCAGAATCAAAATGACGGTGATACTGATGGTGTCGGGGATCTCTGCGATAACTGTCCAACCGACCAGAACACAAATCAGCAAAACAGCGATGGAGATTCATTTGGTGATGTATGTGATAATTGCCCCACCAATACCAACCCCGGACAGGAAGATGCTGATTCCGACACAATAGGCGATGCCTGTGATAACTGTCCTGTTGATAATAATCCAAATCAGGAAGATGCTGATACTGACAATGTCGGTGATATTTGTGATAACTGCCCGACGGATGCTAACACCAACCAGCAAAACAATGATGGTGATGTATTTGGCGATGTTTGTGACAACTGTCCTACCGTCACTAATCCCGGTCAGGAAGACGTTGATTCTGATGAAGTCGGTGATGTTTGCGATAACTGCCCCGATAACGCTAATACCAATCAGGCAGATCTGGACAACGATACCTATGGCGATGTCTGCGACAATTGTCCGGAAGATGCCAATACTGATCAGAGCGATGTTGACAACGATACCGTTGGTGATGTTTGTGATAACTGCCCGGATGTTGCCAATACCAATCAGGCTGATTCTGATAATGATGGTATTGGTGATATTTGTGATAATTGCCCCAATGATCCTGATAACGATATCGATGCCGACGGGTTCTGTGCTGAAGTCGATAACTGCCCGACGACTCATAACCCGGGTCAGGAAGATATTGATGAAGACGGTGTTGGTGATATCTGTGATAACTGTCCGAACACCTTTAACGATACTCAAACAAACAGCGATGGCGATACCTTTGGTGACGCCTGCGATAACTGTCCTCAGGTAAGCAATCAGGATCAAAGCGACACCGATACCGATACGGTTGGTGATGTTTGTGATAACTGTCCGGCTACTGCCAATACTGATCAGGCTGATGCTGATAATGACAATGTTGGTGATGTCTGTGATAACTGCCCTGCAGTTGCAAATACCAACCAGCAGAATAGTGATCCCGATCAATTTGGTGATGCTTGCGATAACTGCCCCAATATTGATAACCTGGGTCAGGAAGATGCTGATAACGATAATG
>Ga0210044_10007431_pt1 | contig 13990 bp, 10 predicted proteins | sample CryGey13umfilter_2_FD_183959 | JGI IMG/M metagenome (GOLD analysis project Ga0210044, IMG submission 183959) | Groundwater microbial communities from aquifer in Utah, USA - Crystal Geyser 4/9/14 3 um filter (SPAdes) (version 2) | ecosystem: Environmental > Aquatic > Deep subsurface >... | reverse complement strand
TCAGCGAGCACCCCGACGCGAGCAGCGCGATCACGCTCCACGCGGTCCGGCGAAACGTGGGAAAGTTGGGTGCGTCCCCCAGCCTGTCCCGGCGAAACGTGGGAAAGTTGGGTGCGTCCCCCAGCCGGGCGTTTTCGGGCATCGTCTTCTCCTGGAGTGCGATGGTATGCACAGAGCATAGCAGCTGCCACAATGCCGGGCCGCTCACGGGTCCAGCGCGGCGCGCTGCTGCTCGAAGGTGTCCTTGCCGCCGCACAGCATCAACGTCAGCGGCGCCACCTGCTGGCACAGGTAGATCATGCGCTGGGCCAGGGCCCGGATGTCCCACTGCGCGTGGGCGTCCTGACGCAGCCGGCTGAAGTGGTACAGCTCGCGGGCGTTCATCACCAGCAGCACCCGTCGACGGTGGGCCTGGGTCAGGGCATAGGCCGCGGCCGACCGGTGGTGCACGAGGATCTTCTCGTACAGCCGCGTGCTCTCGCTCATCACCTGCTGCAGCTCATCCGTCATGCCCGCCCGCTCCACGGCCTGCGGCACGGTGTAGCCCAGCGCCGGATCGTAGGGCTGCACCAGCATCGAGGCCATGCGGTGGCGCTTGAGCTGGCCAAAGCAGGCGGCCGAGACCACCACGTCCAGCTCGAACTGCGCGTGCTCCAGCGCCCGGGGCGCCGGGTCGTGGGGTCCCATGCCCGAAAGCGCGGTGCGCATCAGCTCCCGCCGCGCCGCCGGGTCCATGGCCTGCACCCGGGCTTCACAGGTGGTCCAGGGCGCGCCGCTGGCGCCGTGCAGCAGCGCGATCAGCACCTGCCGGTCGGGGTCCGGCGTATGAGACACCAGCTGCACCGCCCCGGTGGCGCCGGGCAGCGTCTGCTCGCCCTGGCCCCCGACGAGGCCGTGGGCCAGCTGCTCCAGTCGAGTGTTGGCCTCGAGCTGCTCGGGACGGGGCTCGGTGTAGCGCACCAGCGACGGCGCCACCTGCTGCGCCAGCTCCCGCAGCTCCCCCGCCAGCTGGTGCATCTCCTGCAGCGCCCCCTCCTGGAGCCGCTGGATCATCCGCTCCAGGTTGCGCGCGTTGAGCGTCATCCCGAGCTGTCCCTCGGTGCACAGCCCTGTGACATAGCGCGCGTCCTCCTTGGCCCAGCCCTCCAGCAGGCGGCGGTTGTTCTTGTCCGCGGCGAGCTCGGGGTTGTCGGCGAACACGCGCTCGCGCAGCTTCTCGAACAGCAGGTGGTAGGTGCGGTTCTGCAGCGCCACCACCTCCTCCAGCTGGTTGCGCATCCCGGCGACGACGATCTCCTCGGGCACCACGTGGTCGTCACGCAGCCGGATGTAGCGCTGGGACTTCTCGGTGTAGGAGCAGAGCCGGCTGTGCTCCACGGCCTCGATGCACAGGCGCGAGAGCCCGATGAGATCGAAGTTGAACACCGCGTGCTCCGCCACCGAGGCGTGCCCCAGCCCGAAGATGATCTGCTCGTTGGAGACCCGGGCCTTGCCCACCTCCAGCCGCGCCTGGCGGCGCAGCTCGTCCACCGGCGCGGGGTTGCGGCTGATGCGGGCGTAGGCCGCCGACAGGGTCTCCGGGGTCAGCTGCTCGGCGTCCGGGCCCAGCGCCTCGCGCACCCGGGACAGCAGCTCCACGTCGACGTTGTAACCGGACAGGATGATGCGCATCGGGGCTCCTCGTGGTGGATCGTGAACCCGAGCATCCTACCAAATCTGGGGCGACATCCGGGGATCACATCCGGGGACGCACCCAACTTTTCCACGTTTCGAGGGTCGCTCGCCCGGTGTCCGGGGAATTCCTTCATCGACAGCCATGGGCGCCTCGCAGTATGTTTTGGGTTTCACGTGTGGGAGCGGCCGATGGCAGAGATCAGCTTCGATTTTCAGCAGTACATCAAGATGCGCAAGGGGGCCGAGAACGCGCTGGCCCGCAGCGGGGCGGCCTACGCCTACCCCGGCGACCAGAAGGTGCTCCGGGCGCTGGGGCGAGTGACCCCCGTGACCCTCGCGGTGGAGGCCACGGTGCGGCTGTGGAAGAATGTGGCCAAGAGCGAGATCCTGGGCACGTCGGTCAAGGTCACCGACAAGCAGTTCCCGGAGCTCAACGCGCTGGCCACCGAGTGCGCCTCGCGGCTGCACATCGCGACCCCCACGATCTACGTCTACCCCGACGTGGGGGTGCTCAACGCCCACACCTTCGGCACCAACGACGACTCCTACATCGTGCTCAACGGGGTGCTGGTGGACCACCTGACCACCGAGGAGCTGCGCTTCGTCGTGGGCCACGAGTGCGGCCACATCCAGAACAACCACGTGGTCTACATGACCGCGCTGTACTACCTGATGTACTCGGCCAACATGTTCATCCGCTGGGTCGTGACCCCGGCGGTGATGGCGCTGCAGTCCTGGACCCGGCGCGCCGAGATCACCTGTGATCGAGCCGGTGTGATCTGCTGCGGAGATCTGAACGCTGCGCTGTCGGCGCTGACCAAGCTGGCCCTGGGCTCGAGCAAGCTGGCCGAACGACTCGACGTCGAGGAGTACCTCAAGCAGCTCGAGGAGAGCCAGGAGGGAGCGGGGCGCATGATGGAGCTGTTCCACAGCCACCCCTACCTGCCCAAGCGCGTGGAGGCCCTGCGGCTGTTCGCCCAGACACACTATTTTCTCAAGGCCGCCGACCTGGATCCCGAGGGCACCGAGGGCAAGAGCCTGGCGTGGTGCGACGCCCAGGTCAAACGGCTGGTCTCGATCTTCGCCGGCAAGGGAAAGCCCGAGGCCACGACCACCGAAGTAACCGACGGGGCCGAAGCCGGAGCCGACCCGCAGAGCGACGAGCGGGAGGAGGAGCGATGACCGAGGCGATGATGGAGCGCTACCGGCAGCACAAGGAGCAGGTCAGCGCGACGCTGAGCCGGCTGGCCACGCTGGCCGGTGAGTTGGGCATGCGCTCGCTGCAGGCTGACATCGAGGGCGTCCGCCTGCCCAAGCTGGCCGAGGACCGGTTCAATCTGGTGGTGCTCGGCGAGTTCAACCACGGCAAGTCGACCTTCGTCAACGCGCTGCTGGGCCAGGCCCTGCTGCCGGTGGGGATCACCCCCACCACGGCCACGATCAACCACATCGTGTGGGGCGAGGAGCCGAAGGCGCGGGCCGTGCTGCGCGACGGTGGGACGGTGGACGTGGACCCGACGCAGCTCGCGGACTACGTCACGCTGGACGGCGCTCGCTCCGAGGGGATCCGCTTCGTGGAGCTGAGCTACCCGGCCGAGATCCTGCGCAACAAGGTGACGCTGGTGGACACTCCGGGGGTCAACGACATCAACGAGGCCCGGGCCGACATCACCTACAGCTACATCCCGCGCGCCGACGCGGTGATCTTCCTGCTGGACAGCACCCAGGTGCTCAAACGCAGCGAGCGGGCCTTCATCCAGCACCGCCTGCTGCGGCGCAGCCGCGACAAGCTGATCTTCGCCCTGGGCAAGTCGGACCTGCTGGACGAGACGGAGCTGGCGCAGGCCCGGGCGTTCGCCATGGAGCACCTCTCGGAGCTGGTGGAGGACCCGGTGGTGTTCGCCATCAGCCCCCGGCTGCATCTGGCGGGGCAAACCGAGCGCAGCGGGATGGGGCCGCTGTTCGAGTTTCTGCGCAGCTACTTCGAGGAGCAGCGCGGACGGGTGCTGCTGGACAACGCGCTGGCCGATGGCATGCGGACGGTGTCCTATGTCCGCTCGAACCTCGGCATCAAGCTCGCCAGCATGACGATGGACGTGGAGGAGCTCACACGCCGCATCGTCGAGGTCCACCAGCGGCTGGACGGGACCCAGCAGACCCTGCGCGAGAACCTGCAGCACATCCGCAACGAGGCCGAGGCGATCAAGGCCACGGTCCGGCATGATCTGCGACGGTTCGCCGAGGACTTCTGCGCCGCCCTGCCGCCGCAGATCGACAAGGCCGACGCCTCCGAGGTGAAGCGCTACCTCGGCTTCTTCATTCAGGACAAGTTCAAGGAGTGGGCCGAGGCCGAGGGCGACAAGTCGGCCCAGCTGCTGGAGAACCTCGCCGAGGAGATCATCCAGATCACGAACGAGAACGTACACACCGTGCTGGACGCGGTGGCCGCGGGCTTCGGTCCCACCGAGACGCGGGTGAACCTCGAGGTCGACACCCTGCGCTACGACGTGGGCGTGTTTGCCCTGGGCGCGCTGGGCACCACGGTGTTCCTGTTCGTCAACACCTTCGTCGGCGGACTGCTGACGCTGGCCGCGCCGGTGCTGGCGGTGGTGCTGCGCGAGAAGGTGGGAGGCAAGATCAAGGAGCAGGCACGGGAGCGGGCGCCGGAGGTGGTGCGCAAGGCGGCGGACGCGATCAAGCCCCGGTTCGAGGCCATCGTCGACGACTTCGCCGACCGGCTGGACGAGTTCGTGACCAACGCGGGCGAGTCGCTGCACCGGGGCATCTCCGAGCTGCTGGATCAGGCGCTCACCGAGCGACGCGAGCGCCAGGAGGACGCCAGCGCCGTGCAGCCGCTGCTGGCTGAGCAGGAGCTTCGGCTGACGGCGGTGGAGCAGGAGTTCGATCGCATCCGGACCTCGCTGTGGCAGGAACCCCGACCCGCCGACGACGTGGCGGTCGAGCCGTCCTGAGCGGCCCGTGTCCTTCCTCGATCGTCTGGGGCAGAAGCTCGGCCGGCTGCTGGAAGAGCTGCCCGAGTCGGTGCAGACCGACCTGACGGCGGGCCAGCGCGAGCTGGATCGGGGCAACCCGTCCGCAGCGATGCAGTCGCTGCAGCGGGTGGTGGAGGCAGCCCCCAAGCACGCGCACGGCTGGTACCTGCTGGGGGTGGCCCAGCTGCGCCAGCGCCTCGCGCGGGAGGCGGTCGACACCCTGCAGCAGGCGGCGCGCCTGGCTCGTGAGGTCCCCTACCTGTTGACCCTGGCGCGAGCGCAGCGGGAGGCCGGGCTGGCGTCCGACGCGGTCCAGACCTATCGACGCATTCTGTCCGATCGGGTGGACGAGGAGCTGCTGGACCAGGTCTACGGCGGGCTGGGGGAGATCTACCTCGACCAGGGACGGATGGATCACGCGATGCGCGAGCTGCGCAAGGCGGTGGCCTGTGGTGAGGGGCGGGACCTGCGCCTGATGGGCCTGCTTGGGCTGGCCCAGCTGGGGGACTCCCAGCTGGAGCTGGCCCGACAGAGCCTCGGTCGGGCGGCTGCTGCGGTACCGGTGCAGCGGGAGGTTCTGGTGGGCCTGGCGCGGGCGCTGATCGAGCTCGGCGAGGCCGAAGAGGCCCGCCACGCCGCTGTTCGGCTGCTGCAGGACCACCCGCACGACGTGGACGGCCGCTGCCTCCTGGCTCGGGCTCTTCTGATGAAGGGGGATCTTCAGGCCGCGCAACAGGAGCTGCTGCGGGCGCTCGAGCGGGCCCCGCACACGTTCGAGGTTCATCGGTTGCTGGCCCAGGTCCACCTCCAGGCCGACAATCGAACCGCCGCCATCCACCACCTCCGCACCGCACTTTCTCCTGAATTTCAACCTCCCGAGGCGGGGACAGGCCCCCTCCGCCAGCTCCTGATCCTGCAGTTGGAGCAGGGGACAGGCCTCGATGCGGGGATAGGCCCCGATGCGAGCCCCGACCCGGGGACAGGCCTCGATGCGGGGACAGGCCCCGATGCGAGCCCCGACCCGGGGACAGGCCTCGATGCGGGGACAGGCCCCGATGCGAGCCCCGACCCGGGGACAGACCCCAGGTTTGCGGCGGAAGCGCGGCGGCTCCTCGACCGGTATCCGGACGACCCGCTGGGGCTGGCCTGTCTCGCGCTGGTCAGTGCTTCACCGGCGCGGGAGGCGTTGATGCAGCGGAGCCTCCACCACGAATCCTATGGAGCGTATCTGGCCCGGGCGCTGATGGCGATGACGGGAAACCTGGACGAAGCAGCAACCGCCGCGCGGGCGGCGCTGCGCGTCAACCCGGTGGCGGTCGCCCCACGCCGTCTGCTGGACCGCATCTACCAGCGCATGTCCGGCGCGGTGGGGCCCACCGCGTTCTATCCGGCGCTGCGCCGGGTGCACCAATTGTTGCTGGCACAGCCCGACCTCGGACCGCTGGCCACGGAGGTGACCCGGATCCAGGCGGTCTTCGACCGGCCCCTGATGGTGCTGGTGATGGGCGAGTTCAACAGCGGCAAGTCGACCTTCGTCAACGCCCTCATCGGCGAGAAGGTGGCGCCCATGGGCGTCACGCCCACCACGGCGACGATCAACATCCTGAAGTACGGGGAGCGTCGCGGGGCGCGGGTGGTGTGGCGCGACGACCGGGAGCAGTCGCTTCCGTGGGACGACGTCGCCGCGTTCCTCGGCGGGCTGGGACGCACCGAGGCGCGTCAGATCCGGCTGGTGGAGCTGATGTACCCGTCGGAAGAGCTGCTGCGGGTCAACGTGGTGGACACGCCCGGGCTGAACTCGATGATCGACGAGCACGAGGAGACGGCGCGGGAGTACATGACCCAGGCCGACGCGGTGATCTGGTTGTTCTCGGCCGGGCAGGCCGGCAAGCAAACCGAGCAGCAGGCGCTGGAGCTACTGCGCCTGCATCGACTCAAGACGGTGGGGGTGCTGAACAAGATCGACCGCCTGTCCCCGGAGGAGCTGGCGCAGGTCCGTGGTCACCTTCAGCGCGAGTTCGCCGATCTGGTGGAGGAGGTGGTCCCCGTGGCCGCCCGGCCGGCGCTGGAGGCGCTGTCCGCCGGCGACACGGACTCCGAGCCGCTGCGGGCCAGCGGCTTCCCCGCGCTGCGCACGTTCCTCGAACAGCACCTGTTCACCCGAAGCCGACGGATCAAGCGCGAGGTGTGCCAGCGTCGTCTGGATGCGGTGCTGGATCAGGCGATACGGCAGGCCGGCGAGGTGGTGAAAGCAGCCTCCAGCGCGCTGCAGAACGTGGAGCGCTCGAGCCAGGTGCTGCATACGTGGCGTATCGAGACCGACTGGTTGGAGCGGGAGCGCGGTGCGTTGCGGGCCGCTGTCCAGCGCGTGTACCAGGAGGCCGCCGCGGAGGTGCTGGACTTCGTGCGACCGCGGAGCTGGGTCTTCGGCGAGCATCGCGCGACGCGCGCCGATCGAGACTTCCTGCTGGACGCGTTGATGGATGGCCTGGGACGGATGGGCGAGGCGTCTGCCGCGCGGGTGGTGGAGCGGCTTCGACAGCACGGCCGGCAGCTGCAGCAGGAGCTTTTGCAGGCCCTCACCGCGCCAGGTCTCTTGGCTCTCGCGCCCCGGGTCGAGGCGGTGCAGCAGACCGTGCTGGACCGACAGGCCGTGATCCGACAGCAGGTCCACGCGCGCTACCAGGCCTTCGTGCGCGGCTTCCTGCAGGGCGGCCTCGTGGACCGGTTCTTCGAGCAGCTGCCACGGCTGGAGCTGGGGCAGGAGGCGATCTACCGCGCGCTGACGGTGGATGGTCCAGACGTGGATCGTGAGCTGATGCGTCCCCTGGTCCAATGGTACCAGGAGACGCTGGACGCCCTGCTGCAACAGCTGGCGCGGCTGCAGCTGGAGCTCGAGCTGCTGCGCATGGAGCGGGAGCGGCGGATCGTCACCCCGCTGGCTGCCCTGCAGCATGAGCTGGGGTGTACGACCGACGGTGACGCGTGATCCTCGGCATCGACGAGGCGGGTCGCGGTCCCGCGGTGGGTCCACTGGTTCTGTGTGGCGTGTGGCTCAGCCCGCGCGCCGAGGCCGGCTTGAAGACGCTGGGCGTACGAGACTCCAAGGCGTTCGGTAGCACCGAGACAGCGCGTGCCCGGCGGGAGCAGCTGGCGCACCAGATCCGCGAGGTGGCGGCGCACGTGACGGTGCTCGTGGCCGATGCGGCGGAGGTCGATCGGCGGGTGGAGCGCCAGGAGCTGAATCAGATGGAGCAGGAGCTGGCGCGCGCGGTGATCGAGAGCGGCCCGCCAGCCCGGCGCATCGTGGCCGACGGAGCTCGCCTGTTTGGACCGCTGTGTCCGGACTTTCCTCGGCTGCGAGCCGTGGACCACGCCGATGCCACCTGCCTCGCCGTGGCCGCGGCCTCGATCCTGGCCAAGGTCGAACGGGACGCTCGATACCAGGCGATCATCGACCCACTGCAGCAGGCGCTGCAGCAGCCGATCCAGGGCGGGGGCTACGCCAACGCGGCGACAGCAGCGTTTCTGCGTGCGCATGCCCGGCGCTTTGGCCGACTCCCGGACGAGGTGCGCCGCAGCTGGACCTGGGATGTGATCCAGGAGCTCGACCCGACGGCGGGGCTTCCGCTGGTTTCGCGATTAAAACACAAGTGAACTATTCACCAGCGAAGATTGCTCGACAAGGCCGAGGAACCGGCCTTGACGCTTTGGATGGTTTCGCTATAATATAACTAAACATGGCAAACACGGCACCCAAGGCCCTTCATACCGACCTCTACCAGCTGACGATGATGCTGGGCTACCTGCGCCAGGGGATGGCACAGACCCCTGTTGTGTGCGAGGCGTTCGTTCGGCGGCTGCCCCAAAACCGCTCGTTCCTGCTGACCGCCGGGCTGGCCAGCATCGTACAGTACCTGCAGACGCTGCACTTCACCCCCGAACAGCTGGACTACCTGGCGAGCCTCGAGGTGTTGCACGACCAGCTCGACGATGACACGCGGCGGCGCCTGCTCGAGCTCCGGTTTGAGGGCGACCTGTGGGCCATGCCCGAGGGCAGCGTGGCCTTCGCCAACGAGCCGTTGCTGCGGGTGGAGGCCCCGTTGTGGCAGGCCCAGCTGGTGGAGACAGCGCTGCTATCGCTGCTCAACCACGCCACCGCGGTGGCCTCCAAGGCGGTGCGCATCGTCACGGCGGCGCGTGGTGTGGGGGTGATGGAGTTCGGCACTCGGCGCACCAACATCGACGCCGCGGTGGAGGCGGCGCGCGCGGCCTACATCGCCGGCTGCATCGGCAGCTCCAACGTCGAGGCCGGCATGCGGTACGGCGTCCCGGTTCACGGCACCATGGCGCACATGTGGACCATGGTTCACGAGAGCGAGGCGGCGGCGTTCGACGGCTTCCTCGCCAGCTACCCCTCGGGGGCGACCCTGCTGGTGGACACCTACGACATCCTGGAGGGCACCCGGCGCGCCTGCGCCTCGGCGCGCGGAGCGGGGGAGCCTTCCCGACTGCGCGCCGTCCGCGTGGACTGCCAGCTGTTCGAGGCCGACGGACGCCCCACCGGGATCTGCCGCCGCGTACGACAGGTGCTGGACAGCGAGGGCTTGTCCCACACCCGCATCATCGTCTCCGACGATCTCAACGAGCAGCGCATCGCGGCGCTGCTCGACGCCAGGGAGCCCATTGACGGTTTCGGCGTGGGGACCGAGCTGGTGACCTCGAAGGACGCACCCGCGCTGGGTGGGGTGTACAAGGTGGTGTGGGTCGGGGGACCCGAGGGTCGCCCCACCGCGAAGCTCAGCCCGGGCAAGGTGACCTACCCCGGTGCGCACCAGGTGTTCCGTCGGTATGGCCACGACGGGACCATCGCCGCCGATGAGCTCGCCCTGGCGCAGGAGCTGCTCCCGGGAGAGCCGCTGCTGCAACCGATTCTGCGCGGCGGTCGACTGGTGATCGACCCCCTCGAGCTGCACGACCTCTCCGTGCCCCGGCGACGCGCGCGCGAACAGATGGCACGGCTATCCTCGCAGACCATACTTGCACGCGAACCCGCGCTCACGGTGACGCCCTCCGCCAGCTTGCGGCGGCTGGAGCAGGCCACCCGCCGCCGGCTCGCAGGAGAGGAATGAGATGGCGATCAAGGACGTGGAACGACTGGTGCTGATGATCGTCGGGCGGATGCGCGAGCAGGCGCAGCTGGCGGGCGTGGATCGCGCCGAGGTGGACATCTCCGGCGGCATCGACAGCGCGGTGGTGGCCGCCCTGGCCGTGCGCGCCTTCGGCCCCCGACAGGTGGTGGGCGTGTACAGCGCGATTCACTCCTCCGACACCTCGGGCCGGCTGGCCCGGCTGGTCGCCGAGGAGCTCGGCTTCCCCCTGGTGGAGCTCGATCTGTCCGCCGTGCACGACGCCATCGTGGAGGCCACGCGCCTCGAGTTCCAGCGCCTCGACCTGCCCTTCCCCGACGCCAACGACCCCGACAGTCGCACCGTGTTCGGCGGACTGCGCAGCTGCCTGCGCGCGCCGGTGGGTCGGTTCATCAACCGCGCCTTCAGCGGCGGGATACGCCAGGGGACCGGCAACCGCGACGAGGACGAGCTGCTGCGATTCTACCAGAAGGGTGGAGACGGCGAGGTGGACTGCAACTGGATCGCCGGCCTGTTCAAGAGCGAGGTGTGGGAGCTGGCGATCCACCTCGGCGTACCCCGTCCGGTGATCGACGCTCAACCGACGCCCGACCTGTGGGGCATCGGCGACGGCCACACCGACGAGCAAGAGCTGGAGGAGCTCACCGGAGTGCCCCTGACCTACACCCGCCCTGGCGGACCCATGGGCACCATCGAGTGGGCCAGCCGCGAGAACGCGCGCACCGGCTGCATCACCGGCGAGCGAGCCGAGGTGCCGCCGGACCAGCTGGGCTACGACGCCGGTGAACAGCGCGTGATACAGGCCGTGCGCCGCATCGAGCGCATGACCCGGCACAAGGCCGAGCTTCCGCCGCAGCTGTCACGGCGCGAGCTGCTGGCGGCGAACGTCGTGGAGTAGACGGAGGACGAGATGGACCGCATGGCGCTTCTCGAGCAACTGCAGCGCGCGCTGGTGGTGCAGGTGGAGCACCCCGCGCTACCCGACACGGGCAACGTGGGCCTGATCGTGGTGGACGTGGTGCAGGGCTTCACGCGTCGGGGCAATCTCAGCGACCCGCGCTCCATGGGCCCGATGGTGGACGCGGTGGACCGGCTGGTGCGTCGGCTGGGCCGCCATCTCGGACCCCGGCTGCGCCTGCTGCTGCTGCGCGACTGTCACGACCCCCACGTCCCGGAGCCACCCTATCCGCCCCACTGCCTCGTGGGCTCGGGTGAGGAGCAGATCGACCCCAAGCTGGAGTGGCTGACGCACGAGTCGACCACCGTCGTCATGGACAAGGACTGCATCAACGGCTTCGTGGGCGCGATGCAGCCCGTGGCCACCGATCAGGGCCCGCTGTGGCGGCACCGCCTGGTGGACTGGGTGCTGGAGCAGCATCTCGAGTCGCTCGTGCTGGCCGGCGACTGCACCGACATCTGCGTCTCGGACCTCGCCGTGGCGCTGCTCTCGGCGCGCAACCACGGCATGCTGACCCGGGGCCACGCGGCCGCGTTTCCGATCTACGTCCACGTCCCGTCCTGCGCCACCTTCGACCTGGACCCCGACGGGGCCCTGGCCCACAACGAGCTGCGCCACCCGGGGCCCATCGCGCAGCACGTTGGACTGTGGGTCATGGCCAGCCGCGGCGCACGGCTGGTGGAAGGCTTCACGGGTCTGTGATGCCCTGGTTCACATGCCGTGCGCCGCTTTCGCGCCCGTGCTTGCGCCGAGACTGGATTTCTGATTGATTCATGACCTGGGCGGTGCCATGCAGATCCAGAGTGTCCTGATCGTTCACCGCAAGAGCCTGTACCAGCTCTACATCCAGGAACACCAGGAGCGCTCGGTGAAGCGCGCCATCCGTCGCAAAGATCCGGCGGCGCTGGAGTTCAGGAACAGCCACGACGCCAACGCCGCCGCGCTGGTGGCGATCCAGCGAACGCTGACCCGGCTGGGCATTGAGCATGTCTGTCGCTGGCGTGCCCATGTACGCGGCACGCGCCGCTTCGATCTGGTGATCAGTCTGGGCGGAGACGGGACGCTGCTCGACACCGCGCATCGCGTACTGGACCCAACGCCCCTGGTGGGGATCAACTCGGACCCCGCGAAGAGCGTTGGGGCGCTGTGCTTCGGCGCCGCCGACGCCCTGCCCGGGCTGCTGGACCGGCTCCGCTCGGGTGACCTCCGTCCCACACGCGTCAACCGCATCCGGGTTCGCGTCGATGGCCAGGAGCTGCTGGGGCCAATCCTCAACGACGTGCTCTTCGCCCACGAGTGCCCCGCGGGGTTGACGCGGTTTGACCGCGCCGTCGTACCAGCCTCCAGGGCGCTGGAGACCCGGCCCGAGGCCAGCCCCAGGCCCTTCGTGCACTACCGTGGATCGGGGCTGTGGGTCGCCACGGCCACCGGCGCCAGCGCCGCGATTCACTCCGCCGGCGGGCGGCTCATGCCACGGCGCTCACAACGACTGCAGTTCCTGGTGCGGGAGCCATTCGTCCCATCCGGCGCTCAACCCCCGCCCGCGCTGCGCGGGTTCGTGCAACCGGATCAGGCGCTGGTGCTGGTCAACCGCCTGCGTCGAGGCATGCTGTGGGCCGACGGAGTGCACCACGCGCTGGCCGTCAGCTACGGGCAGCACGTGGTGCTGGACTCCCACCCGGTGCCGCTGCACCTGATGCTGCCGCTGGATTCCAGACCCCCGGGTGCGGGGCCTCCCACCAACTCCCAGAAGACGCTGCGCTGACTCACCAGTCGGCGCGCTCCAGCAGCAACTGGAAGCTCGAGGACTTCACCGCGGACAGCCCCTGAAGTCTGACCGCCGCGCTGCCATGGGCCGGAACATCCCGCAGCTCGCCCCACACCTTGCCCACCTCCGTGCCCTGATGCATCTGAGCCACGATCTTGACGTGGCGCAGCGCGCGCGGGGACGAGTTGTGCAACGTCGCGGTGACCGTCAGCATCGGTCCGCTCCAGGTGCCCGTGGCGCCGGTGAACTGGATGAACGGCTGGATGTCGGCCAGATCGCCCTTGGGGTTGCCGCTGCGGTGTGGCCGGAGCAGCAACACCCCCGCCTCGTCGTCCAGCGTGACCTTGAACTGCTGGAGCACGTTCAACCCCAGCAGGCCCACGACGTCGCCCCGGGCGCACGGATCGCACACCGCGACGGTCTTGCCCCCTGCGAGTCGGGCCACGCCGAGGGTCACGCCGTCGATCACCGTGATCGCCCGGCGCACCGTTCCATTGGCGGTGTGGGTCTCGATCGTCGGATCGCTGGTGGAGACGAACAGCCCCAGCCGCCGCAGGGTGGCCTCGTTCAGCGTGGTCAGCGTGGCGCCGGTGTCGAGCAACATCTTCACCGACAGATCGCCCGACGGCCCGTGCAGCACCACCGGGATCACCACCGCGCTGCCTCGGCGCTCGAAACGCACCTGCACCTGCCCTGGCCGCGCCGGCGCCAGGGATAGATCCGGCTGCGGCGTTGGAGCGCTCACGTCCGGGGCGGGCTCGACCGGCCCCCCGTCCGTTCCGCTCGGTCGCCCGTCGCTCGGCGCCGACACCGTCGTCGGCCCGTCGTGCGCCTCTGCCGGGAGCAACCCGGCCAGCCAGCGGAACGTACGCCCCGCCCCCCGCACCACGATGCTCTGCTCGCTCCCACCCGCAAGCCGCGCGATGGATTCCACCCACCACGCCCCATCTCGACCCAGCCGCGCGGCGGTGGTGCCGGGCAACAGCAAGGCCGGCCCCAGCACCAGCAGCAGGTTGGTCACGGCGATCACCCCCACCGTACCGGGTCGCCCCGGAGTACGGCGGAGGCTGCGGATCCAGGATGCCAGGAGCGCCGGCAGCGCGACGCAGCACAGCAGCCCGCAGGCCAGCATCCACCACCGGTTCTCGCTCAGCGTCGCGCCGAGGCTGCTCACGACGCTGAAGCCGAGGAGCAGCAGCAGCGAGGCCACCACGGTCAACGGCAGGGCGCCGACCCGGCGACGACGATCTGGAGCGCGGACCGCGGACCGCGGGGAGCTATCCTGCCGGGGCACGGGCTATCGCCGGGGGGCCGACTCCGGCCTGGGCGGGGACACCGGCGGGACCGGCGGCGGCGCGGGCGGCTCCAGCCGCTGCTGCAGCGCCCCCAACAGGTCCACTCCCAGCGTGGCCTTGATCTGCTCCGCCGCGTTGATCACCCTGGGCGC
>Ga0210044_10007428_pt1 | contig 13992 bp, 13 predicted proteins | sample CryGey13umfilter_2_FD_183959 | JGI IMG/M metagenome (GOLD analysis project Ga0210044, IMG submission 183959) | Groundwater microbial communities from aquifer in Utah, USA - Crystal Geyser 4/9/14 3 um filter (SPAdes) (version 2) | ecosystem: Environmental > Aquatic > Deep subsurface >... | reverse complement strand
GTCCATAATGTCCGATTTCTGCGTTATTCTCGTATTAAAAAACAGTCATTTACTACAGTAAACTCCTGATTTTTTAATACTTCGAAAGCCTTGAACTCGAACATTCTGGTTCAAACACTGACTTTATAGACAGACACTAATTAGAGTCTGTCTATAATGTCCGATTTTTTCGTTAGTTTGAATCTTTGTATTTGGAACTTTTAGCTTGATATTTAAGTATTATAACTGATGTTACGCATAATGTCCCGTAGGGACAAAATATTTATAGAAAAAATGAAACAGTTCACAACAAAGTCCCGTAGGGACGTAATATTGTGGAGATATAGCTAATTTTTAAACAAATCCGTCCCGAAGCTTCGGGAGCTATCGGATTAAAATTGATTATGATGAGAGATATATTCTTAAAGATATTGAATAATATATCGTCCCTACGGGACTTAGATGTTTATGACATATTATATTCTATAAATATTTTGTCCCTAAAGGGACTAAGTTTTTGCGTAACATGAGTTATAATATTGATTATACCATTCCACAAACTGCTTTATTCCTTCTTTAACTGTTGTTGCGGGTTTATAACCGACTGCTAATTCCAGATGACTAACGTCGGCATGAGTCATAGGGACATCACCAAGTTGCATAGGTAAATAATTTTTAGTGGCAGTTTTTCCTAAAGCATCTTCAATGGCTCCAATGTAGTCCATTAATTTTACAGGAGTTGAGTTTCCAATATTAAAAAGCCGATAAGGTGCTGGTGATGTTGCCGGATCGGGACTTTTACCATTCCAATTTGTATTGCCCGATGGAGGATTATCAATCACTCTAATAATTCCTTCTACAATATCATCAATAAAAGTAAAATCGCGAACCATATTGCCGTTATTAAAAACATCAATTGGTTTTTGTTCGAGTATGGCTTTAGTAAATAAAAATAATGCCATATCAGGTCTTCCCCATGGACCGTAAACTGTAAAAAAACGTAAGCCGGTTGTGGGTATTTCAAACAAATGACTATAAGTGTGTGCCATCAGTTCGTTACTCTTTTTTGTTGCAGCATATAAGCTTATTGGATGGTCAACATTGTCGGAAACTGAAAGAGGCATCTTCTTGTTCAAGCCATATACACTTGAACTACTTGCATATACAAAATGGTTAACTGGAAATTCTCTTGCAGCCTCAAGTAAATTAATAAAACCAACAATATTACTGTTTATATATGCCATGGGATTTTCAAGTGAATAACGAACTCCGGCTTGAGCAGCAAGATTACAAACAACATCGGGTTTGAAAGTTTTAAAAACCGATTTTAATGTTTCGATATCTTCGAGATTGGCTTTTATAAATTTGTAATTAGGGAAAGTTGTGCTATTTGTTATTTTGTTTTCAATTATTTTTTCTTTTACAATTCCTGTTTCTTTTAATCGGGCATATTTCAATTTTACATCATAATAATTATTAATACAGTCAATTCCAATTACTTCATTACCTTGTTCGAGCATTTTTTTAACTAAATTGAATCCTATAAAACCCGCTGTCCCTGTTACTAATATTTTTTGTTTACTTATTGTTGATCCCATATTAATAATAATTCGTTGTTTTGTTTAATAAAAGCATTTAGCTCTTTATCGTTCATAATTGCGTACCTGATATGCCTTTTAATAAGTTTCTCGGTTTTTTCGACAAGCGAAGAAAGATAATTTCTGTCAATATCATCGGCAATTATAAGCAAATCAATTATTTTACTATTTTTTCCTGATGCAAAAGCACCTGTAATATATACTTGTCTTATTTTTCCTAACCTGTTTATCACTTTGTCAATTATCTGGTCGATGCCTATGTATTTTTTTAATAAATTTTGTATATCATTAAACATTGGGTGCATAATGTTTGCACGAAACATTTTTTTATTTCCTTTTACAAATGTTTGAAGTAAACCTGCTTTTTCAAATCTATTTAGTTCAACTCTTATTCCATTTGTTGATTCGCCAAATTCACATTCGAGGCTTCGCAAATAGGCACTGGAATTGCTATTTAAGAAGAACTTAAGAAGTAATTTAATTCGTGTTTTTGATGTAATTAAAGTGTCAAGCATATTGTTACAAATTATCTAAAGCACAGCTTGGTGACTCACATTTTGCAAGCACAAGTTAAAATGTTAATATGTGTATATCAACAGGTTGCAACATGTTTTGGCGAAATCGAAACTAACACCCCCTGGCAAATAGAATCGAAGCGAACCAAAATATCATGTTTCCCTTTGTTTTCAATAAATTCACCCTCTAAACCTTTCAAAGGTCCATAAGTAACTTTTATATTTTGACCTTTTTCAAAATTATAATCAACAACTTCTACTTGTTGTTTTGAATTACAAATAAGTTTTATTATCTCTATTTCTTTATCACGAACTGGTGCCGGTTTACCATCGAACCAAACATAATGAACTACACCATAAGCTTTTAATGGAATGTAGTAATTTAATGGATTAATTTGGACAAAACAATACGATTTGAATAATGGCTCTGTTATCCATTTTTTTCTATCGCACCATTCTTTTAAAGTTTTTTGCATAGGTAAATAGGTGATTATTCCCATTTCTTTAAGAGAAGCTTCTGCTTTTAACTCAAAGCGAGGCCTTGTATATAAAGCAAACCATGTAAGTTCGTTAGACATTTACAGCTAATTTCGAGTAGTAAAATTACTCAATATTTTTAAATCAACAAATTTATTATAAAAAAATTATCCCTATATGAACTTATAAAATTTACCCCGTTAGATAATTTATTTCATAGTTATTGATACTTTTTTAAAGCATATCTAACGGGGTGAATATCCCACGTGGTAAATTATTACATTTGAGTTTAAGGTATAGGGTATAACCTGCAGAACCCAAGTTCCAAGAACCCAAGCCCCAAATTCCAAGCTCCAAATCTTAAGCCCCAAGCCCCAAACTTGGTATTTGGTATTTGAGATTTTGGGCTATACCTTATACCTCTATGCCATTTGAAATGTTAAAATTTGTCCCGTTACCAGTACACTTAATTTAAGAAAAAATAATTTTCAGAATTTATTTGTTTTTTTATTTCCACAATAATCATTTGTTCTTTTTAAAATTATTATTAGGTTTGCTAATATTTTTAACTATTAAAATTTATTAACCTTGTACCGTTTAGAAACAAAAATTGATATAAACTCCAAAGAGTTTAAAATCAATAAAGAAGATTATTTAAAACTCCTTAATAATTATAAAGAAGTATTAAAAACCGTAAAAAATGGAGGTTCCGAAAAAGCTGTAAAAAAACATAAGGAACGTGGCAAACTTTTAGCTCGCGAACGAATTGATTTATTAATTGACCCGAATACTCCTTTTTTAGAACTTTCGCCCCTTGCTGCTTACGATATGTACAATAACGAATTTCCAAGTGCCGGAATAATCACAGGAATTGGTGTTATACATGGCAGAGAAACTGTTTTTGTAGCAAATGATGCAACAGTTAAAGGTGGCACTTACATGAAAGAAACGATAAAAAAACATGTGCGTGCTCAGGAAATTGCCTTAGAAAATCATATTCCATGTGTTTATTTGGTTGATTCGGGAGGTGTTTTTTTACCCGACCAGGCAAATGTTTTCCCCGATAAATATCATTTTGGAAGATTCTTTTTTAATCAGGCTCGCTTATCAGCATTAGGAATTCCTCAAATATCTATTGTTATGGGTTCTTGCACAGCAGGAGGAGCATACATGCCTGCAATGAGCGACGAAACAATTATTGTAAAAAAACAAGGTACAATATTTATTGGCGGACCACCACTTGTAAAAGCAGCAACTGGCATGGTGGTTACCGCCGAAGAACTTGGAGGGGCCGATGTTCATACTGCAATATCAGGCGTTTCCGACCATTTTGCGGAAAACGATGTTCATGCAATACAAATTTGCAGAAACATTTTTGAAACATTAAAAGCTCCCGATAAACAAATGCTTGATATTGCTCCAATTGAAGAACCTTATTACGACCCAGAAGAACTTTATGGCATTGCTCCTATTGATTTAAAAAAACCTGTTGACTCAAAAGAAATTATTATGCGCATTGTTGACGGAAGTAAATTTCACGAATTTAAAACCCGATACGGACCAACAATTGTTACTGGTTTTGCAAGAATAATGGGATTTCCGGTTGGAATTATAGCCAATAATGGAGTATTATTTTCGGAATCGTCGCTAAAAGCTGCACATTTTGTTGAACTTTGTTGCACAAGAAAAACTCCAATAATTTTCTTACAAAACATTACCGGATTTATTGTTGGCAAAGAGTACGAAAGAGGCGGTATTGCAAGCAACGGAGCTAAAATGGTTCATGCAGTTGCAAATGCTAACGTTCCAAAATTTACTTTGATTTTTGGAAGTTCAAATGGCGCGGGCAACTATGCTATGGCAGGCAGAGGTTACGAACCACGACTTTTAAACATGTGGCCCAATTCAAAAATTTCGGTTATGGGTGGCGAACAGGCTGCAAATGTTTTAATACAGGTAAAACAAGACCAACTTTCACTAAAAGGTCAATCAATGTCGCAGGAAGAAATTGACAAGTTAAGAAACAGTATTTTAGAAAAATACGACCATGAAGGTTCTGCATATTACAGTACATCAAGACTTTGGGACGATGGTATTCTTGACCCTGTTGATACGCGAAAAGTTTTGGCAATGGGCATTTCAATGTCGCTTAATAATAAATTTCCCGAACCTAAATTTGGGGTATTTAGAATGTGATTTTTTAAACAGGAAAATAATAATAACAAAGTAAAATATATTTATTAAAAAACACAAAATCAGGCAATATGTTATTTGATGTATAGTAAGGTATTATTCAAACTAATATGCAATTACAAGTTATTCAAAAAAAAATATATGAAATAAGAGGACAAAAAGTAATGTTGGATTTTGACCTTGCCTTACTATACGAAGTTGAAACAAGGGTATTGAAACAAGCTGTAAGACGTAACTTAGATATTTTTCCTGATGACTTTATGTTTCAGCTTACACGTGACGAATGGAAACTTCTAACATCACAAATTGTGATGTTTGAAAAGGGGCAAGGAAAAGGCAAGTATCCAAAGTTTTTACCCTTCGCTTTTACCGAACATGGAGTAACCATGCTCACCAATGTATTGAAAAGTAAAAAAGCCAGGCAAATAAGTGTTTCAATTGTAAGAGCGTTTATTGCATTAAAACAGTTTGTTCTAAACTACAATGGGCTAAATGAAAAATTAAAGGAAATTGAAACCAAATACAATAGGCAGTTTGCCGATGTTTACGAAGCCCTCAAATACCTGATGGACGATAAACAAAATAAGGACGACTGGAAAAAACGAAAGCAAATAGGATTTAAAATTAATTTAAAAAAAATAAAAGACAAATGAATATTCTTTGAGGTGTAATAAGTTCTACTTCAAATTAAAGCTCAACCGATATGCAATTACAAGTTATTCAAAAAAAGATTTACGAAATAAGAGGACAAAAAGTAATGCTTGATTTTGACCTTGCCATACTGTATGAAGTTGAAACAAGGGTATTGAAACAAGCTGTAAGACGTAACTTAGATATTTTTCCTGATGACTTTATGTTTCAATTGAATAAAAAAGAATGGCATGAACTTATCACAAATTGTGATAAGTTACCAGTAAAAATTAAACATAACCCAGGTACACCTTTGGCTTTTACCGAACACGGAGTAACCATGCTTACCAATGTACTTAAAAGCAAAAAAGCCAGACAAACAAGCGTTGCAATTGTAAGAGCATTTATTGCACTTAAACAATTTATTTTGAACTATAAGGAACTTGACGAAAAACTAAAAGAGCTTGAAACCAAGTACAATCGTCAGTTTGCCGATGTTTACGAAGCCCTCAAATACCTGATGGACGATAAACAAAATAAGGACGACTGGAAAAAACGAAAGCAAATAGGATTTAAAATTAATTTAAAAAAATAAAAGACAAATGAATGTTCTTTGAGGTGTAAAAATTCACTTCAAATTAAAACTCAACCGATATGCAATTACAAGTTATTCAAAAAAAAATTTACGAAATAAGAGGGCAAAAAGTAATGCTCGATTTTGACCTTGCCATACTGTATGAAGTTGAAACAAGAATACTCAAACGGGCAGTAAGACGGAACATTGACCGCTTTCCCGATGATTTTATGTTTGAACTTACCAATGATGAGTTTAATACATTGAAAATTAGTATGACATCCCAAATTGGGATACCCAACTCAATATCAACAGGATACATGCCTTTTGCCTTTACCGAACAAGGCGTAGCAATGCTTTCAAGTGTGCTTAAAAGTAAAAAAGCTGTTGAAGTTAATATTTCGATAATGAGGGCTTTTGTATTTATTCGCCAGTATGCACTTACTCATAAAGATTTAACTGATAAATTAAAGGAGCTTGAAACCAAGTACAACCGACAGTTTGCCGATGTTTACGAAGCTCTCAAATACCTGATGGATGACAAACAAAACAGAGACCACTTGAAAAAAAGAAAGCAGATAGGATTTAAAATTAATTTAAAAAAAATAAAAGACAAATGAAACATCCATGACTATTTAAAGACACACAAGGGAATGATTATAAATTAAAAAAGGTTTTAGGTTTTTAGTTTCGGGTTTTTACAACTTCAAACCAAAAACCTCAAACTAAAAACCCTAAACCAATAAAAATCATAATATATCAGTGTAAATCAGCGTCTAAAAAAAATAAAAGACAAATGAAAATATATAAAACTATCGAAATTACTTTTGAGCAAAATATTGCTACCGTTTGGCTTAACCGCCCTGCTGTTCACAATGCATTTAACAGCGAAATGATTGCTGAAATTACAGATTGTTTTAATAATATTAATAACGAACAGGATATTTCAATCGTTTTATTAAGAGGAAAAGAAAAATCTTTTTGTGCAGGTGCCGATCTAAATTGGATGCGAGACGTATCAAAACAAAGCTATGCTCAAAATTTAAAAGAAAGTAAAAAATTATATGATTGTTTTTTCTCTATTTATAAATGTCAAAAACCTACAATAGCAATTGTACACGGTGTTGCATTAGGTGGAGCAAATGGTTTGCTTACGGCTTGTGATATAACATATTGCATTGATAGTACAATATTTGCATTTAGCGAAGTAAAAATAGGAATTGTTCCGGCAACCATTTCTCCTTTTGTTATTAAAAGAATTGGTGAGTTTGGAGCAAAAGAACTTATGCTCACCGGCAGAAGAATTAATGGCAAAGAAGCCGAAAATTATAAGCTTGTAAATAAATCATTTGAATCAATAGAGGCACTCGAAAATTATATGATTACAATTATTAAGCAGTTAAAAACAAGTGGTCCAAATGCAATAACAAATTGCAAAGATTTGATTTTTAATGTTTGCAATGTGTTAAATCTAAATGAAACCCTTGAATATACAGCCAAAATGATTGCAGATATAAGAGCATCAGCAGAGGGGCAAGAGGGGATGTCAGCATTTTTAGAAAAAAGAAAACCAAACTGGATTAAATAACTTATAACAAATAATACAAAAAAGAAATACATTGAAAAAAATAAAACAGAAATAAATTGAAAGAAATAGAAATTAGGTAGAAATAACAATGAACAATATTAACAATGGTCACACAATAGTCAAACAATGGTCACTCAATTGTATGCATACATATAACAACTGTATGACTATGAATGACAACTGAATGACAACTGAATGACTATGAATGACAACTGAATGACAACTGTATGACCATATTTAACAATGAACATAGAACTTTTTGAACAAAAAATAAATAAAATGAAACTTTTTAAAAAAATATTAGTTGCAAACAGAGGCGAAATAGCCGTAAGAGTTATGAGAACTGCTAAAAAATTAGGTATATCAACAGTAGCAATATATTCCGAAGTTGACAAAGAATCGCTACATGTTAGTTATGCCGATGAAGCATATTGTATAGGCGAAGTTGAATTAAGCGATACTTATTTGAATATCAATAAAATAATTGATGTAGCAAAAAAGAATGGCTGCGATGCAATTCATCCAGGTTATGGTTTTATGGCAGAAAATTCAAAATTTGTAACAGAGTGCAATAATGCAGGAATAGCTTTTATTGGTCCTAATACCGAATCAATGCGAATTATGGGTAACAAAATTGAAGCCCGTAATTTTGTAAAAAAATTAAATGTGCCTTTAACAGAAGGAGTTACTGGCAGTATAAAAAATTTAATTTCGGCTGCAAAAAAAATCAAATTTCCAATTTTGATAAAAGCAGCAGCCGGTGGCGGTGGTAAAGGAATGAGAATTGTTTATAAGGAATCGGAACTTGCCGAAGCTATTGAAGCAACAAGTCGCGAAGCAAAATCATATTTCGGTGATGAAACTGTTTATATCGAAAAGTTTATTGAAGAACCCCGTCATATCGAAATTCAATTATTAGGTGATAATTTTGGGAATGTAATTCATTTGTTTGAACGCGAATGCTCAATTCAGCGTCGTTATCAAAAAATAATTGAAGAATCGCCATCGCCAACAATCACTCCCGAAGTAAGAAAAAAAATGGGCGAAGCTGCTGTAACAATAGGCAAGGCAATTGGTTATAATAATGCCGGGACAATAGAATTTTTAGTTGACAAAAATTTGAATTTCTACTTTTTGGAAATGAACACAAGGATTCAAGTCGAACACCCTGTTACAGAAATGGTTACTGGAATTGATATTGTAGAAGAACAGTTTTATATTGCCATAGGAAATCCTCTTCGAATAAAACAAGAAGATGTTAAACAAAACGGACATGCAATAGAATGTAGAATTTATGCCGAAGACCCATCGAATAACTTTTTACCTTCGCCCGGTAAAATGTGTTTTTACAAAACCCCGTCTTTAGCAAATATCAGAATAGAAACCGGCATATCAAAAAATACTGAAATAAAAAGTTTTTTCGACCCAATGCTCTGCAAATTAATTGTTTGGGAAAATAACCGAGAACTTGCAAATCAAAAAATGCTCAACTCATTACAAGAATTTATTATTCATGGAATAAACACAAATATCTCATATTTAATAGCTTTACTACAAAATGATGCTTTTATTAATAACACAATAAACACTAAATTCTGCGACACATATACTTCAAAAATCATTGAACAAATTAATATTGAAAAAGAAGGCATACAATTTCAAATTCCATTACTTGCATATTGTTTATACACTTTAAATAATAAAAATATTCAGGAACGAAAACATTATTCCGACGAACATAATGTGTGGAATATAATTGGTTATTGGCGCGAAGTAATGAAAATTAAAATACTGTTTAACGAAAAAGAATATTTTATTGGCGTAGAAGTTGGTAAAAACCTGCAATTTATTTTTGAATTAAATTCTCAAATCTACAATACTCAACTTATTGAAAATATTGAAGGAAAGTTAATGTTTTCTTTAAACAATTCAATATACACTACTTATATTTCAGAAGACGAAAAAGGAAACGCTTTTATAAGTTACAACGGACACATATTTAACATGTTAAGAAAAGATGTTCTAAAAAAAGATAACTCTACTTTTAGATTAGAAGATTTTGTTGAAGATACAAATACCATTACTTCGCCAATGCCTGGTAAGGTTATAAAAATAAATGTAACTGAAGGCGATGAAATGAAAAAGGGCGATGTCTTTTTAATTATTGAAGCAATGAAAATGGAAAATCGCATTTTTGCAACAAAAGACTGTAAAATAGATAAAATAAATGTAAAAACCGGCGATATGGTTGAATCGTCAACTGCATTAATTACTTTAATTTAGGAAATTAAAAACATTATCGAATATGCGTAAAAAAGCATTTTAAAATGAGCAATTTAATCCTACTCTTTATCAATATCTTTTAATATGAATGTCAATAAATTATAAAATATAAACACATGAAACATCCATTGCCAGCTCCGATTGAGCGGAGATTAATTTTAAAACACACGATTGAGCACGATTGAGCAGGAAGGAAATGATTATTAAGAAGATTGATAAGATTGAAAAAAATAGATTGAATAGATTGGGAAGACAAGATTGATAGGATTGATTATATTTGAGGTTAAGGTTTAAGGTTAAGGTTTAAGGTTAAGATTAAGATTAAGGTTGAGGTTGAGGTTAAGGAGATTGAAAAGGCAAGATTGATAAGAAAGATTGCGAAAAACCTGCGAACAATGAACAATAATAACAATGGTCACACAATAGTCAAACAATGGTCACTCAATTGTATGCTCACGTATTACAACTGAATGACCATGTATGACTATTGAATGACTATTGAATGACAGTGAGTTTTTTTGAACAGTAAGCAGTAAACAGTAGGCAGTAAGCAGTAGGCAGTAAGCAGTAAGAAGTGAACCAGAAACCAGAAACCAGAAACCAGAAACCTCAAACTAAAAACCATAAACCAATAAAAATCATAATAAATCAGTGTAAATCAGCGTCTAATAAAAATATAAACACATGAAAATTGCAGACATACTTAAAGAAATAATTGAAGGGAACAGCGAATTTGTTAATAACCACAACACTGATTATTTTGCCGGACACGCTTAACATCAAAATCCTTATATTACATTAGTAAGCTGTGCCGATTCACGCGTACCTGCAAATGCAATTATGCCCGACACAATTAATAAAATTTTTAAAATTGAAAACATTGGAAATCAAGTGCTTTCATGCGAAGGTTCGGTTGATTACGGAGTTTTGCATTTAAAAACTCCTGTTTTAATGATACTTGGACATTCCGATTGTGGTGCTATAAAAGCATATTTGAAAGGATTTAACGAAGAAACCTATAACATTAAACGCGAACTCGATTTTTTATTACCCATAATAAATAAAACAGCTAATGAATTAAATTTCGAAAAGCAGCTTTCTACAACTATACAGCACAATATTGACTATCAGGTAAATATAGCTTATAAAAAATACCGCGATATAGTTAAAAATAATAAATTAACAATAATTGGTGCATATTACGATTTTAAAAATGAGTTTAATAAGGGATACGGAAGAATTATTATTACAAATGTCAACAAAAATAAAGAACAAATATTGGATTTATCGGAATTTAATGAAGTTAGGAATAATGTTAACGAGATTTATGTTGGCAGACTTATAGAATGAGTAAAAATTAATTGTGTTTATTATATGTAATACCATTAATAAATCAATTTATGGCTGTTTACAATAATATTTATCAGATAATTAAAAAATTATTCAAAAAATAGAATCACTATTTGATGATTTGTAAAATTATTTATGTATTTTTACTTAAAATAATAAATGGTTAAAACTGTACATTTACAGCCAAATTGGATGTATAAGAACGGTTTTACCGATGTTATAAAAGAGTTGAACTAAACCGCCTTTGGCGGTAGTTTTACAAATTACCATCTAATCTGGACAATCCATAGATTCAAAATTTTAAAAAAAATCGAATAAACAAAATTCTTCTGTAATGCCTATCAATAAGGATATATAGAAGGTACCAGAAAATATTCTGCCAAAAAAACATCAAATTAAAAGATAAAAGGTATCAATTAGGGTCTGTCTATAAAGACTTGTCTGATTCATAATGTTCGAGTTTGAGTCCCTGTTGAATATTCCGATAAATCGGAATTCTACAGGGTAAACATGCGAAGTTTTGAAAATCAAGGAGTTTACCCCGTTGGATATTTGTTTTTTATTTTCACTCTGTTGTTTAAAGGGATTATCCTACGGGGTTTACTAATGTAAATGACTGTTTTCAAAACGAGCATAACACAGTCAGCGGAATTTATAGACAGACTCTAAATAGAAAAAATCAAAATGAAAAAACCAAATCAAATGACAAAATGCTTTTATGGTTGTGTTATAATAACCCTAATCACTATTGGTTTTGCCTGTTGTCAAAATAAAAGCAAGACCGATAAATACAATGATGAAATAAAAAAAATCGAGACTGGGGAAAACTTAAGTAAAAAAGATATTGAATGGTTCTTAAACTATCTCGATACAATCAAAAACATAAATCCCAAAAAGCAAGATGTTATATTAGCCAGTCTTAAAAACTATGAAACAGAGATGGATTCATCACAAAAAGCAATGTTTGAAAATGCCTATAAAAAAGCCAATGATTTAAAAGTACCGCTTTTCAATCCTGATGATTCCAATTTTAATTTTGAATCAAAGGATACTTTAGATAATAATATGAGAAAATATCTTATAGCAAACCACTTCACTCATTTTGATGGCATTACTACTGATAAATTAATAAGACAGTGCCTTGAAATTCTTGTTGATAAAAGTAACAAAGGCGAACCTGATAATAAAATTTTATATGCCGATGCAATAAATTATTTATGTTGGCACAACGGTATTTTGGCATATTCTTATTCCAAAATAATTTCCGCAGAGGAGAGTAAGACAAAGTTTGCCCATATAGAAGCATTACAGATATTGACCACACTTTTAAAAGCAAAAACATGGGAAGGTAAAAGTTATAATTGGTTTAGGAATTTTTGTATAACATTTGATGAATTCTATGAAAAAGAAAAAGAAAAAAATCCTGAGTTTGATAATGAAATGAAAAACTATAAAAAAGAAGAAATGAAAAAGTTAGAGAACTTCATGTCAAAATAAAAATTAAGAGGACTTCTATAAATTAGAATATTGTAAATCAAATAATTAAAAAAAACAACAAACATTTCAGTATTTTGTAAATAACTATTTATAAAATTAAATATATGATTGATAGATAGGATTTTAAAAAAAAATTGAAAAAAATGAACTTAGCGAAGCGTTCTCACGAACTCATTTAAAAATAAAAATATTGTGAGTAATTTTTAGCTCCAACTTACAAAATTATATTGTAACTTTGTTCCGATTTTAGAAAATTGGTAAACGGGTTTTGCCGTTTTTTTGAATCAAAGTAAAAAAAATAAATTTTTAGAACCCACCAATAACGATAAAAAAGAACCATTAACACAATATGAAAATTGGCAATATACATATTGATAGCTTTGGTACTGTTATTCTCTGCTATTGAAGCAGTAAAGGTTACTAAGATATATGATACACTATCGGAATAATTAAAGGTGTCAAAGAACTTTCGGAAAGTTGCAAATAAATATTTTTTGCTTGTTTATCAGAAATTTACTAATTTTGATAAAATTAAGTACGCTCTGAATAGGCGGTAGCGGATAAAGAAGAAACAAAATTAATTTATAAATTTTTATGGAAACAATTATTATAAATATCAAAACACAAAAAGATAAACTTCTTTTTACTTCTTTAGCAAACAGGCTAAAACTAAAGTCTAAAATTCTGTCGGAGGAAGATAAAGAAGATTATGGTTTGCTTAAAGCAATGATAGAAGCGAAACAAGAAGATTATGTTGACAGAGAAACAATAATGAAAGCATTACGGAAATGAAGGTACTTTTTAAAAAGAAATTTCTTAAAAACATCAATGCTTTAAATAATAAAGAGCTAAAACAACGGATTGAACAAATAATTATTGATATTGAAAACGTAAGCGATTTTAACCAAATTATTAATCTGAAAAAACTGAAAGGACATAAATCAGCATATCGTATTCGCATTGGCGAATATCGTTTGGGTTTCTTTTTTGAAAACGGGGAAGTGATATTTGCTTGTTTCATGCACCGAAAAGACATTTATAAATATTTTCCATAAAATATTTATTATTGCTTGTTTATCAGAAATATATTATTTTTGTATAATAAAGAAAAAAAATTGATAAAAGAATTGTTTGATTAAAAAAAGCATGAAATCTATTGCCACATTTATTTTAGTATAACCACATTTAATATGGTTTGAGGTTTATAGTTTATGGTTTGAGCCAGTTAAAAACTAAAAACCCGTTCCGAAACTTCGGGACCAAAAACCTGAAACTTGTAAATGAATTGATATTAATAGGATTACTAAG
>Ga0210044_10007422_pt1 | contig 13997 bp, 10 predicted proteins | sample CryGey13umfilter_2_FD_183959 | JGI IMG/M metagenome (GOLD analysis project Ga0210044, IMG submission 183959) | Groundwater microbial communities from aquifer in Utah, USA - Crystal Geyser 4/9/14 3 um filter (SPAdes) (version 2) | ecosystem: Environmental > Aquatic > Deep subsurface >... | reverse complement strand
AATATTTAAGATAATCCAGACCGCCCGCCTCGTACCCGACAGGTATCCCGGCTTTTTCAGCCTTTTGCATAATATATTTCGCGAAATCCAGATTATATTTCAGGATCTCGGAATAAGGGCGTATGACCCCTCCTGTCCCGCCCCCGCCGTGGTAGGTCATCGCGACCGCACCTATTTCCACGGCGAACTCAAAACAGCTTTCAAAATAATCCCAGGTCAGCTTGCGCAAATGGCGGTTCGCGCTTGAAAGGTTCCAGTCTAAGTGCGGCGAGTGCACCGTCACCCATTTGAAAACAGAAAGGGCTTTCTTTACATTTTCCAGGTCTTTCTTCGTTGATTCAAAAAGATCTATGCCGACATTGGGGTAGTTGGAAGGATAACCGAGTTGCGCCTGGTCAAGCGTGGGCACGATCTCAAAACCGCTGAACCCGGCTTTGTGGACCATCTCAGCCGCCCTGAATATATTTTCCCCGTGCGTGGACGGCATGAAGTGCGTGGAGATGCCGATCCTGTCCTCTATAGGCAGCTTTTTAAAATCCTCCCGGAATCCGACCATAAAATCTCCTTCTTGTCATTGCGACCGTAGAGCCATCAACCCAGCTCTGGCTCGAAGGCCCCTGCGTGTAGTCCCGATTCTTTCATCGGGACTGCAGGGGAAAGCATTTTGGAGCGACGAAGCAACCCCATAATAAAAACGCGCCACGCAAATATATTAAATTAAGATTGCTTCGCTTTCGCTCGCAATGACAAAATAATTCAATATTTATTGTTCTCGTGGAAAACCTCCAGCGCGTACTGGTAAGTCTTCAGGTTTATCCTCGGAGAAACCGAGTGGTCCGAATGATAGAAATACGGGATGCGCATCTCTTTCATCTTTTTGAGCTTCGGTATGATCTCTCCCCTTACCTGCTCAGGGTCGTTTGTTTCAAGCGGAACAACGTTGATGTTGCCCATATATGAAAGCTTTGTCCCGTATGTCTTCGCTATCTCAACAACGTCGCATCCCGCCTTTGCTTCCATTGGCTGCAGGCAGTCAAAACCCGCGTCTATAATAAGGGGTATCGCCTTCCTGATATCGCCGCAGGTATGCAGGAGCACGGGAAGCTTATAATCCTTTAAGAATGACACAAAGGCTTTTTCATAAGGCATTATCATCTCAGCCATTGTCTTTGGCGAGCAGAAAAGGCCGTTCCTGTAACCGAAATCCTCGTAAAGGAAAAACCCGTCAGGCAGGCCTGCTTCGCGGAAAAGCACTTCGTAATGCGCCTTGAACATGTCCAGGTGCACCTGGCAGAAATCGCGTATCCAGTCCGGTTCAACAAGCAGGGAAGGAAGGAAATTCTGGTCCCCTATCGTCGCCCTCATCAGCTCGAAAACAAAGCAGTTGGCGAACACCGAGAACTTGCCCCTTTTGCGCGCGCTCTCAAGGTTATTCTTATGGTCCTTGATCTTTCCGAACCTTTCCCTGTTCACCGCGAGGAGCGGCTCTCTGTATTTCTTCCAGACCTCGGAATTCTCAACTTCAAAACCTATGTGTTCCGGCGTGCCGGATTTCTTCTTCCAGGTCTTAAGCCGCGCGCCGCGCCCGTCCTTCACAACCTGCCACTCGTCTGTTTCCTCAACGACGCAGTTCGTGCCCATGAAAGATTCAGAGTTGAACCAGCCCCCGCATCCCTGTATGTCGTAGTCAAAAACGATTTCCGGGTTCTGGTCCTTCGGATACCCCTGGTTGTTCCAGTAATCCCTTATGGTCTCAGGCCAGAACGACTCGTACAGGCCCATCTGGTCCGGTATCTGCTTGTTCAGCAGCAGCTTTACCCTTTCTCTTGAATCCATTTTCGACCCTCCCAAATAATTTAATCAGATTTTTTTACTGACTTGTTTATTAAAAACCAATATGCAAATAAGTCTTTCTCTAATTTCTGATAGTTTTGAAACCTTCTTTTCATTGTATTCCAGAACCTTATATTATGCCTTCTTTCTCTTATATGAGTAACTTCATGGAAAATTATGTATCTAAGCAGGTATTCAGGCAGATATCCTGCCAGCTGATTAACAGTCAGGTTATTTCTTAAGCTGCAGCTTGCCCACTTGGTCCTCATTTTTCTGAAATAGATATGGTTTATCTTTAAACGAAGGTCATAGGAGATCTTTTTTGCCAAAGATTCAATTAATTTCCTGAATTCCTTGTTTTCTCTTTTTGCAATTTTTAATTTTGAGGCATCTGCCAGGCACTTTTTGATAAAACCTTCTTTTTGAACGATCCACTTTTTATTCCTTTTCAGAATGTCTTCCGGTTTCTGCCCATAGGGCAAAACAATGACAAGCTCTCCGGTCTTCAATTCTACCCGCGGATATTTTATATCCCTGTGAACAAACCGAAAACTCCTTGTATCGCTAACCTCCATAATTTCTTACAACCTCAATAAGTTTATTATATAATCCTTCTATGCCGTCCATAGAAAGGTTGTATTTCCCCTTAAACGACCTGGCAAATCTCCTGATTTCCCTTTCTACTTCTTTTCTGATTGTAACCTGGCCGATCCAGCCCGGGTAGATACTATTTCTCAGTGTTTCTGACAGATCTTTGACATTTTGCAAAAGTTCTTTCTCCTCTCCGAATTTCTCTTCAAGCCTAAGCAATACATAATATTCCATATCATTAAAGCCTAATTTATTCTTTCTGTCTCCCAGCTGTGCGATTGTCTGCAATACCCTTGTTTCTTCTAAGTAAATTTTTTCGTAGTCTTTTGTTTTTTCCTTCCATAATTCCATCAGCCTTTCCACTCTTTCAACCAGGGATTCATAAATCGGGCTCTTGTACCTGTCCACAAGCACCATTTTATTGAGCGCGAACAGGATGCTCGCGGCCTCTTCCCTTTTGTCTTTGGCGCTTTGCTTTATTTTCTCGAAATAGTTATCGTCAAATACCGTTGGCGGAAGCTCTTTGGAAGATTTTTCAACCTGTATTGACTCATAAACTCCTTTCAGGGCTTTGTCATAATATTTATCAATATAAGGTTTAATGTCAGGCTCCTGGACTACCACCTTCCGGTAATACGCGTAAACATCGGCTATCCAGTTATATTTTTCAATATTTTCCGCTTTGGCGCTGTCAGAACCCAGCAGTTCAAAGAGCCTTTTCAGCTTCCTACACTTTTCAACGAATTCCTTTTCTGTTTCCTGGCTTAAGGTTATTACTTCAACCGCTTTTAGCAAAGTTTCTCTTTCGGATGTTTTGGGGATTTCCCTGAACATTTCAAGAATTTCCGAAATGAGACCCGTGAATTCTCCCCTTACGCTTTCAAAGCCAAAAACAGCGCTAACGATATCTTCCTTTATCGCCCTGTATTGCTCAAAGGCTTTTTTGAATTCCCCGATTATTCCCACATAGTCTATAATAACTCCGGCTTCTTTCAAATCCCCAAAAGGCCTGTTTGTCCTTGCGATTGCCTGAAGCAGCCTGTGTTCTTTCAGCGGCTTGTCAAGATACATTGTCTGGAGCACGGGGGCATCAAAGCCGGTAAGCAGCATTTCAGTGACAATTAGTATTTTCGGCAGTTCTTTCTCCTTGTATTTTTCTACGGCGTCTTTCGTTATGCTTTCAAAATCCTTTCCGGTCCGCTTTTCCTCGCTCTCAACATAAGCCCGCACTAATTCGTCTTCTTTCCTATCATCGCTCATAACAATCTGTAAATGCGATTTCGGCATATATTTTAACAGCTCGCCTTCATAAAGGACGCAAGCCTTCCTGCTTCCGGCTACGACCATTGCCTTGAACCTTCCTTCCACGCAGGCCTTAAAATGCTCAGCAATGTCCTTTGCGACAACTTCTATCCTTTTCGGATTTTCAAACCACAGCTTGATCGCGTTAAACCTTTTTTTGACTCCTTCTTCAACGTCATCCTTTATTTCCTCTGGCAATTCCTCATAAAATTCATTTCGCATGAATTCCTCAAGGAGCTCTTTCTTCAGGTGTTGCTCCTCAAGCCTCGGCTGATAGACTATCTTCTTGGTAAAACCGTCTTTCTGTGAAACCGATATGAAATATTCATCAAGATAAGGCTCTTCCGGCGGGTAGCTGAATTCATTGTACGTATCCCTTCCGGTCTTGGAAATTGGAGTGCCTGTAAACGCGAAGAAAAACGCCTTTTTTAAGATGTTCTTCATTTGCGACGCGAGAGCTCCGTACTGGGTTCTGTGCCCTTCATCTATAAAGGCAATTATATCCTTTCTGTTAACCACAATATCCGAATCCGCAGGCAGCTCTTTCATTTTTTCTTCAAGCTCTCTTAATTCTGAAGGCTTGAATTTATGGATTAAAGTAATAAATACACCTCTTTTGCCTTTATGGCTGTCATGCTTCAGGAATTCCCTTAATTCGTCTATGGTACCGATGACTTCAGGCTTCATAATGTCAAGGGCACAGTATTCGTCGTTAAGCTGGTTTCTAAGCTCAATCCTGTCAACGATGAATAGAACAGTGGGATTTTCGAGCAGGCGAAAAAGCTTGTTTGCCGCGAAAATCATCGTAAGGGTTTTCCCTGAGCCCTGCCAGTGCCATATTAATCCTTTGTTTTTATCAATCTCCCCGCTTAAGTTCTTCAGCACCCTTTCGGTTATTTTGTTTGCAGCCCTGTATTGCATATACCTTGTAATGACTTTTGTGGCTTCACCGCGCTCTATTCTGAAAAACAGGAAAAACCGCAGGACTTCAAGCAAGGTGCCTTTTGAAAGGAATTCAATAGTTGAATCTATTGAATCTTTATCCGGTTCCTTCCATTCATAGATCTTTACTTCTTCCTGCCAGGGAACGATAGAGAAATATTTAGCCACGCTTTCAGCGGCAATTCCTATCTGTGCATATTTATAAAGCTCGGGAACAATACCCTCGTAACCCTTGATTTGCTTATAGGCGGTAAACCAGCTTTCCGCGATATTGGTGGGGTCCTTGCATTCTATCTCAACAAGGGGTATGCCGTTTACATACAGCATAATGTCGGTCCTTATTCTTTCCTTTCCGTTAAAATTCACCTGCCTGCTTATAATAAACTCATTATTTTCAATTATTTCAAAATCAAACAGCCTTACGGATTTTACTATCTTATCTTCTTCAAACTTCACAGGCACTCCGGATTTATAAAAACCCAGCACCCTCTTTGCGCCTTCCATTCCGGAGCCCGTGAGCCTTAGTTCAGTCAAGACCTTGCTGATTTCCTCCTTACCCAAACCAAGGTTTTTGTTGATCTTCTCAAGCGTTCTTATGAGATTCGGAATAAGGAGCGGCTCAGAATAGTCCTCTCTCTCTAAGTCCTCAGCCGAGATAGGCATCCATCCCTTTTGAGTCAATTTTTCAATAAAATAGTCTTCTACTAATTTCTTCTCGGTAAACATAGTTTTGATCCTTTTGCCATTGCTTTGAAAAAATGAAAAAAGATGAAAAAAAATGAAAAAAGATTGACTTTTCTCTTTTTTTATGTTATACTGTTTGTGTCCTACTAAGGTAGGGCGGAACCAAACTTCCCTCTGGCTGACTACAGTCAGAGGGACTTTTATTTTTATCTACCTTTCAACGACTCTATTTCATTTCTTAACTTTCTTATGTCAATGAATTTGGCTTGTTTTATAAGTTCTAATGAAATATGACCCCTTGTAGAAATAACCAAACAATTTTTTCTGTATGCCCTCATATGTTTAAGTAACGCTTCGAAATCACTGTCACCTGAGAATAGAACAAAAGATTGAAAATCATTCCGATTTTCCATTGCGTCCATTGTCAATTCCACGTCCAAATTACCTTTATGAAACCCGCCTTCTTCCATTTCTTTGTCCTTAATGAATTTCACCTTCTTTTTTCTGACTATATATCCTATTATTTCTAAGAAATCTAAAAACTTACATTGTTGGGAATAATCTGGGTCATAAGCAGTATAGTAGTAGATTTTACCCAAACCAACACTGCATTCAAGATATTTTTTCAATTTAAGGAAATCAATACGCCAACCCAATTCTTTCTGAGAATGGTAAATGTTAGATGCATCTATAAATACATATACTTTTCCCTTTAGATAATTTTGTATCATATTTTCACTCTCTTCTTTCCTGTCAGTAGCTCCTCCATTAGCTCTTTCTTTATCCTTTCAAGCCTTTCCTTTCGCTTTTTTTCAGTTTCAATTTTAGAATCAAAAGTAGTCAATATATCTACAATTTCTTGCTGTTCTTCTTTTAGTGGAATGGCAAACTTCAACAAATGAACAATTTCTCTATTCAATCCTGGCACACCTGTAGCCATATTTAATTTTGGAAGATTTAAAGAAATCAATTTATAATATAACCATTTTAAATTTATATCTTTATATTTCAAATTAATATAATAAGCTGTATCTATAGGCCAAAAGTCTTCTTCTGACCAAGTCACCGCACCTATAGTTCCTTTCCTTCCCACTATTATTCCCGGACCTTTTATTAAATATTTTGAGTGATATCCAACTATGCCATTTGATCCAAAAACAGGAAATTTACCATTATCTCTATCGCTTCTAACCAATCCTTCACCATACTCTAAACAAAAGACTTCTTCGGCTTTAGTTGCTTCCCACTTTTTCGGTATCCTTCCAATCTCGCTATCCTTAAATTCCTTATGCCCGATTCCTTTTGTTAGAAGTTCCTTCATTAAGCCCTGCTTCAGTCGCTTTGTCTTCTCAATTACCTCATCAACTCTCTGTATCGCCTCGTCCACTGTTCCCAATATCTCCGCAATTTTTTGCTGCTCGGAAAGCGGGGGAATAGGAATCGCAAGTCTTTTTAATTCATTTTTTGTTATTGCTTTAAAAGTAGAACCTATTCCAAGATTTTCTAAAATATTTTTTATTTTTTGAAACCAGTAAAAATAAAAGATGTTGCTATTTTCTTTGATTCTTATAGCAGCTAATCCTCTGCCTATACATAATTTAAAAGGTGCTAAGTTAATATCCCCAACCGGCGCTCTAACAGAAAGTAATATATCATCTTCTAGAGCTATTTTGATAGGATTTGTGGTATATTTTGAAATAGTAGGATAAATACTTCCAAAATCGGCATTTCCCTGCAGAAAAGGTAATCCTTCACTATTTTCGTTAAAGGATGATGAAGGGGGAGATTGACCCATTATTAACTCAATATTTTTAATCTTTTCTAATTTTTCAGTCCGCCATTTTTCCATTTATATTTAGCCTTTTAATTATTTCTTTTCCTCTAATAATTTTCTAAATCTTTCCTTTTCTTTTGGTATAATAATCAATTCTACTGTACTTTTAAGACTTTTAAATTTTTCCTTATTAACTTTTTTGATTCTTCTCCAAATGTTGTCGTATAATAGAATAAATAGCATTAATGCTCTTTAAATAACGAGGGCACCTGTTGACTTCTTCCTTACTCTGGGTATAATATTCTTTGGCAAGAAAAACCCGGAAGTAAAAAGGAGGTCCACAGATGCCAGAGAATATTATATCACAATGCCTTCAATTGTCAAGCGTAAAAGTCGTTTCCTGTTCTGTCTATGAAGATGAAGTTGACATCCTTCGGCTTAGAAACTTCACAAGCTCGATCAATAGGAATAATACCTTTATTTATGAATAAAGGTATTATTCCTATTGACCTTTTATGACGTTTTTGGGGCATCTTTGGCAATCGCCAAGTAGCAAATATATCATCTTCTTCCTTTTTGGCTCATTTTTGGCTCATCTGGCTCATTTTTGGCTCATTTTTGGCTCGTTGCCTAAGAAAATAGGATATATCTCTTTTGCCTTTGCCGCTAATATCAAGGATTTGTTTCTCTAAAAGCTCGGTTAAATCTCTCGTAGCAGTAGGCTTAGAAACACCGTTCAATTCCTTATATTCTCTATTTGTAATTCTGCCTTTTTCCTTTACATATTTAACGGCTTTTAACTGGCGGTCGTTTAAACCAAGTTTAGACAGTGTTGATTCAGTGAATATGTCCCTTGCAAGGATTGTCCTGAATTCTACGTTCCTAATTAAAATAAACTCGGGTTCCGGCGTGCCCTGCGCCCGGCACTGTTTAACCATTTCAAGCGTTCCTGTCCCTGCCCTTTGAATATAGTCTGCCAGATAAAGCACGTTGGCGAGAAGAGGATTCGCAGGGAATGATGTATGAGGTTTTTTAAGGTCTTCAATAGTCAGCTCCGGCGGAAGACTGCCGGAATTCCACACCTCAACACGGTCAGTAAATACCATAACCTGGACGCCGGACGTGACATTGTAATTTCTATGAGCCACGGCATTGACTATCGCTTCCTCAATTGCAAAAACAGGGATTTCAAAAGGGCGTTTGAATTGCGGGGTATGCTCCTGCTGGATAACCGCCTGCTTTATAATATCCAGCACAAAACCAACGGATTTATCCACCTGCTCAAACAGATTATCGCTATAGACCTTATATGACGGAAACGGCTTATGCACTTCCGTGCCCGGCAGCTGAATGCATTTAACTTCTGCCTGCAGGAAGAACCGATGCGGATTTTTCCCAAAAAGCAGGATCGCGGCATTAGTCAACTTGCCTTCCCGCAATAGATTTAAATGAGTTAGAACATCCCTAATAGGTGTATTGATATCAAGCGGAAATTTCCTGGCATTTCTGGCAGCACGGACAAACCACCTAACCTTTTCTTCGTCGATATCGTCAAGCGCGGCATCCACGCAAATTCGTTCGTCAAAGGCGCCGCGGCCCACAATACCCTTTTCTTTCAGAAATTCAATCATACTTGCATAAACTAAACGCGTAAGATTTCCAGCATCGGTAAATCTTTTATAGCTAAAACCGCTTTTAGAATCCTTAACCTCTTTAATAAGCTTTTGGACCCCTTCTTCGCGCTTTTTGTCATTGGCGCCATTCTCACCTTTGATATAAAATAGGATTGTTTTATGTAATTTCCGGGCTTCGCAGAATTCAGCCTTAGTAGGCGATATTTTGCTCTTAACAGAACTGCCATATTTTATACCAAGCAATCCCATATATATGTCGCTCTTTTTTACCTCTTTCAGATAGGACTTCTCGGCTGGTTTGCTTTTTGCTGGGGCATCCTCAAAAAGAAAAACATCAAAATATTCGGAAAGAAGGGCGTCGTTTATGATAAAATCCTTGATCGCCCTGCGTTCCTGTTTTAACTCTTTCTGCACACCGCTTACGAATATTTTATATTTCGACATTTTTAAATCCTTTACTTTATTTCTTTAAGATAACCTTCAATTTTACTCTCAGTTGCCTGAATTTCGCTTTCCAAGCTCTTTAATTCTGACCATTCTTTTTCTATATTAATTTGCTCAACTTCTTCTTCAGGAAATACATAGAGCGTGACATTCAGGTTATAATCATTCCCCTTGATCTCGTCCAGAGAAACAGCGCGTGAATAGCCTTCTATTTCCTTAAATTCATTATAGGCATCTACAATCTTCTTTATATGCTGCTGACCAAGCCGATTCAGTTTTCTTACATCAGGATGCTGTTCGTAATCATTAGAAGAATTTATAAATAGAATTTTCTCCTTTCTTTCTTTTGGTTTTTTCTTATTCAAAATTATTATACCTCCTGGAGCACCCGTATTGTAAAATAACTTTTCAGGAAGAAGCAAGACAGATTCTATCAAATCTTCGTTGAGCACACCAGCCCTTATTGCCTGTTCTTTCCCGCCCCTAAATAAAGCACCATTGTCAATAACCACACCAATCCTGCCGTTTTTCCCATCCGCAGAAAACAGCATGTGCTGGATCCATGCCCAATCAGCAGATTGCCTTGAAATAAAACCATAAGTAAACCTGTCGCTTACAAATTCGCCTTTCTTAAGGACTTCTTCCTCGTAGCCGTCCTGGTTCCAGGGAGGATTTGCTATCACGACATTGAATTTCTTTAAACCATTGCCCTTTTTAAATTTTGGGTATAGCAGAGTATCTCCGAGAACAAGCTGCGCGTTTCTTATATCGTGGATGTAAAGGTTCATCTTCGCAAGAGCTAAAGTCTTATGGTTTGCTTCCTGCCCTGATAAAAATAGTTTATCGGCTTTGTCCCTGCTGAATTTTTCCTCAATATGCTGGTAAGAGCAAATAAGCATACCAGCTGAACCACAGGCAGGGTCATAAACGCTTTCTTCCGGTTTGGGATTGAGTATTTCAACTATAAGTTTTATTACTTCCCTCGGGGTATAAACCTCGCCTTCTTTCGCTTTTTGCGGAGCGAAATATTTCAGGATCCATTCGTAAGCATCTCCAAGTATATCAGGCGAAACATCGTAAAGAGGTTTCGCGCTGAATAATTCCACAAGCTGCCTTAATATTTCGGCGTTTTCAGGATTATTTGCAAACTGGATGAAGTCAATATTTTCAAAGGCATCCCTTAATTCCGGGTTATTCTCTCCCAGCACTTTCATCGCGCGAGAAAAGTTTTCCGAGAGTTTAACAGGTTCTTTTCGTATGTTTTCCCACAAAAATTTTTTCGGTATGTCAAAATCGTGATACATTGATTTCTGGGCTTCTTCTTCCGCCTCTTTCTCATCTAACCCATCATCAAGAGCTTCTTTATACGCTTCTTCAAATTCCTTATGCCACTTATCGCTAATGCGCTTATAAAAAAGCAGCAATAATATAAAGGAATAATCAACCCTTGTCCTGATCAAGTCGGCAGCTCTTTTTAGCAGACCTTCAAGGTCTGCCCTTGTCAAGGGCCCGCTATTTAATAAGGAAGGATCGCGCAGTAATTCTTTATTTTCTATCAGTTTATATATTCTTTTTCTTGCATCAGCTGGGTCAAGTTCCGCATCCAGCCATTTTTCTTTGCGGAATTCAGAAAGAACAACATTTACCTGGCCTTTTCCTTCTTTAAATTTTTCCTTTAATACTTTCTCCGCTTCTTCTATCCTAAAAGGCTTGTTTTTGAATTCCTGCCAGAGAACTGAATATCTACTTTCAAGCCATTTCATAGCATAACCTCCATAACTTATTAGATAAGTAATACTGCTATCACTTATGAATATACCATATAATCACTCAAAAGTCAAGTTTTTTGTTGTTTTTATATTTTTAGTGGTAAATCAGCTAATTACGAGCGAAACATAGGCAGACAGGTGAAGTAAGTTTGGCGAGAGATTGCTTCGTCGCTCCGCTTCTCGCAATGACTTAAAATTAGAATTTGCCTTGCAGGACGTTAGAATCGTAAAAGGTCTTTTCTTCTCAATGCCTGTTCTGCGATCATTTTAAGGACGGCTGAGTTCTTTTCAAAAAAGTTTTTCATCGCCTTGCAGTAACGGTAAAGCCCGCTAACCCTCATCTCGGGGCAGCTGTTGTTGCACAGGGAGACCCATTCGCACCTGCGGCATTCTTGCGGGAATACCGATTTGCGCCTTATGAAGTCCCGGCATTTTCTGCTTTCCGCGATCTTATCAAGGTCGCAGGGATAATATCCGGCGAACGCTTTCTGAACGGAGGGCACGTCGCAGTAGTAAAGCGAAAGATCGGATGAAAGCGTAAGCGCGCCGGCACACTGCCTGCCCAGCATGCATTCTGAGGCAGGGATGCCCGCGCTTGCTTTCAGCAGGTCGTCGAATTCCCTTATGAAAACATCCTTCCAGTCAGTCTTCCATAAATTAAAAAGCGTGTCAAGCGCGCCTTCCAGTTCTTCGCCCGAAAGGAACCACCCTTTAGAGTAAAAATCCGGGAAACAGGTTATGTACTGCTGGTAAAAACACCCTTCGGATTTCAGAAAATTATATACTCCGCCTGTTTCTGAATAATTGTGTTTCGCAAGTACCGACACGGTATTGAAATCAACGCCGGTTTTCTGCATCAGCCTTACCGCGCCCATTGTCCTTTCAAACGAGCCTGGCCTGGCTTTGTCGTTTATCTCCTTCGGTCCGTCTATGCTTATGCCGGTAAGCACATTGTATTTTTTAAAGAGCGAGCAGAAATCTTCGGTGAGCAAGTGCCCGTTTGTCTGGACTGAAAATGCGGCCGGAACCCGGCTTTCGGCTATTGCGGAAAAAACATCTTCGTAGTATTTTATCCCGGCGAGCAGCGGTTCACCGCCCTGAAAAACAATGCTGACCGGCCTTCCCGCTGCCCTGGCAAAATCCAGGATGAAGTCCGTTGTCTCGCAAACGCCCAGCGCCTTATCTGTGCCGCCTTTATGATGGGTGTAGTAACAGTAAGCGCATTTTAAATTGCACCTGCCCCCCACCGGCTTTATCATTGCGGAAGTATAAGGAAAAGAATTCATATTAATACCACACATTTAACCACGAATTTCCACTAATTTCCACGAATTCTAAACTATGTAAACTCTGTAAACTTTGTAAACTGCATTTGTAACCACAGGTTAACACAGGTTAAATAAAAATCCTTGTTGTTGCGTTGACACGTTGATACGCTGATACGTTGACACGCTTTTAACTATGACTCTCTGACTCGGCGCCTGCCCGCCGATCTTGCTGGGCGGAACTCTTTGACTCTAAATTCAGCCGCACATTTACACTCAGGCCCAGGAGGTATTGAATTTTGAAGGGAGGATCTCGGGTACTTTCTCCCCTGCCTCAGCCATTTTCGCGATCAGCCTTTCCTTCAAATGAGCCGCTGCTTCGGAATACTGGTTCCTGCCTGCGAGGTTATTCAGTTCCCACGGGTCAGCGAACAGGTCATACATCTGGTATTCCGCGTACGTATCGCTTGAAGGAGCTTCGTGCCCTTTGCGGTCAGGGGTTGCCACGCAATATTTCCACTGCTCGGTGCGTACCGCCCGGCTGATAAGCGATTCGCTTATCTGGACGAAGATCTCATTTTCCCAGTTTACGGCTTTTCTGTCAACCAGCGGCACAAGGCTTTTCCCCTGCATTGTTCCTGGAACCTGCGGTAATCCCGCAGCTTCAAGCAGGGTCGGGGCAAGATCCACTATCCCAACAAGCTCTTTGACCGCGAGCCTGCGGTTGAAGCCCGGGCCCCGCATAACGAAAGGTATCCTTATCGAACTGTCGTGGCAGGACCTCTTGTATTCCCCCACCCTTGTGTGGAAATGGCACCCGTGGTCAGAGAGGAACACGATTATTGTATTTTCAAAAACGCCCTTTTTCTTCAGCGCGCTGATTATCCTGCCCAGGCACTCGTCAATGCGGGCGATACTGCCGTAATAATCCGGAAGCTGCTCGAACCAGTCCCCTGTAAGCGCGAGCAGGTCAGGCGGGACATACGGGTTCCTATATTTCTTCGCGTAACCTTCAGGACCTACCATTCTATTCAGGTCGTTCTGCTGGTGGGGCTCAAGATAGGAGATCATCGCGAAGAATGGCGAATTGCCATCCTGCTCCAGGAACTCTATGAGCTTCTCTGTAACGAAATCCACCCTGTAAACACCGGAAAACCTCACCTCTTTGCCGGAGCCATCGTAAAGCGTTCCCTCGTAAGGATGGGATGTAAATTCAAGCACGTTTGAGGCGACCCAGTAATCCGCGAAACCTGCCCTGTGCTGCGGCGGCACGTATCCGGGGTCCTTGTCGTAAAGATGCCACTTGCCCACGTATCCTGTCCTGTACCCGGCTTTTTTGAAGCAGTGCGCCAGGGTGTTGTCCTGCGCTTTGAGCAGGGGCCCATTCCTCCACACGCCATGAGTGGTCGCGTACTGCCCGGTCAGCAGGCAGGCGCGGGCAGGCGCGCATAAAGGCTGGTTTGTGAACGCGTTCTCGAAAAACACTCCTTCCTTCGCAAGTAAATCCAGGTTGGGGTAAGGCCCATCGGATTTTTATGCACGCCAAGCGTATCCCATCTTTGCTGGTCAGTGAATACTATCAGGACGTTGGGCTTCATTGTTTTACTCCCTTGTTTCGTAACATCGTGCATCGTTCATCGTACATCGTAAAAAAATAGTTTACATAGTTTATAAAGTAAAATTATTTCGTGCTTTCGTGACACTTTCGTGTCTTCGTGGAAATCTTTTACTTTTGCGCTTTGACCTTTGAGCTTTAAGC
>Ga0210044_10007413_pt1 | contig 14007 bp, 12 predicted proteins | sample CryGey13umfilter_2_FD_183959 | JGI IMG/M metagenome (GOLD analysis project Ga0210044, IMG submission 183959) | Groundwater microbial communities from aquifer in Utah, USA - Crystal Geyser 4/9/14 3 um filter (SPAdes) (version 2) | ecosystem: Environmental > Aquatic > Deep subsurface >... | reverse complement strand
ATTGAATGAAGTCACTGGCGCGAAGGGAGGTCAATTAATGTTCCGATACTTCATGGAAGGTATGTCTGTCGAATCAAAAAATTCACTCAGGGGAGGTGTTTTTTGTTGACAGGGGCCTTGGGATGGGTGTCCCCCGGAATTATTTTGAATAAGACCAGGATTCCCCTTGATGAGTACAAGGCATTTCGGAAAGCCTATCGCCAGTACATCGGGAACTGAAAGCTCCGCTACTGGTGTGGGGAACAGGGGATAACGCCATAAGTTGAGACCCGTAATTCATGGGGAGGAGAAAGGCGATTCGATCATTCAGGACTGCGTTTCGCTTCCCGGAATTCGCGCCATTTTGTCAACATTTGACCGGGATTGATGCCGTTTCGACATGTCTTTTTGAGATGTTGCGTGTCACAATCTTTGCAACCTGCGAAGTAGGATTTAGGCTTGTGAACTAATATCAAGTAATTAGGTTCCCATGGGAAACAAAATGTTTTGGTACGAAATGATCGGGCAATCGGGTATAATTCTTGCATTGGAAAAGGGTTGATTAGAGCAAGGGGGTTTTTTCTATGGAAGAAGGTGTTCGCATCATCAATGAACAGGTAAAAGACAAAACAGCGTTCCTGGACCGACTGGTCAATGAGGTCTCCCATGTGATCGTCGGCCAGAAATATATGGTGGAGCGGTTGCTGGTGGGATTGATTTCCGGCGGTCACATCCTGGTAGAGGGCGTCCCCGGACTGGCAAAAACACTGGCGGTCAGCACTCTGTCAAAGGCAGTGGACGGTGAATTCAGCCGAATTCAGTTTACGCCGGATTTATTGCCGGCCGATATTGTCGGAACGCAGATTTTCAATCCAAGGGAAGGCACATTCTCATCCCGAAAAGGCCCGGTTTTTGCCAACCTGGTGCTGGCGGATGAAATAAACCGTGCTCCGGCAAAGGTCCAGAGTGCGCTTCTGGAAGCGATGCAGGAAAAGCAGGTGACGATCGGAAATGAAACGTACGCTCTTCCGGAGTTGTTCCTTGTGATGGCTACCCAGAATCCCATTGAGCAGGAAGGTACCTATCCCCTGCCTGAGGCCCAGATGGACCGTTTCATGTTGAAATTGAAAGTGACCTATCCGGACCGCAGGGAAGAAATGGAAATTCTGAACCGCTTTACATCCAATACAAGTTATGACGTGCAGAACGTCTGCACCCGGGACGAGCTCCTTACACTGAGAACTCTGATGGCGGACGTATATATGGATGAGAGGTTGAAGCAATACATTGTCAGTCTTGTCTTCAGCACCCGTGAACCGGAAGAGTACGGCCTGAATGGCTTGAAATCTCTCATTGATTTCGGTGCGTCTCCCCGAGCCACCCTGGCCCTTGCCATTGCCGCTCGGGTCTATGCCATGATTCGCCGTCGTGGCTACGTTACCCCGGAGGATATCAAGGCGGTGGCTCCTGATGTACTTCGCCACAGGATCATTCTCTCGTATGAAGCGGAGGCTGAGAACCTGAATTCCGACGACATTATCCGGATGATTTTTGACCAGGTAGAAGTTCCCTGAACCCTGGCTTGATCGAAACCCCATACCGCGGAATCAGGAGGCAAACGGGAATGCAGGCGGAAGAGCTGCTGAAAGAAGTTAGAAGAATTAAAATTCGCACCAATCGTATTGTGGAAGAGGTCATTGGTGGAGAGTATCATTCTGCGTTTAAGGGCCGCGGGCTGGAATTCTCGGAAGTTCGGGAGTACGTCGCGGAAGATGATATCCGTTCCATTGACTGGAATGTTACAGCCAGGATGGGAAGCCCCTATATCAAGCGATTTGTGGAAGAAAGGGAATTGACCATCCAGCTTCTTGTAGATGTTTCGGACTCCATGGATTTTGGAACGGGAAATCGTCTGAAACGGGAAACATGCGCCGAAATTTCCGGACTCCTGGGTTTTTCTGCCATCAAGAACAATGACAGGATCGGTCTCATCGGCTTTTCGAAGCAGATCGAACAGTACATTCCCCCGAGAAAAGGCGTGCGAAGTGTGCTCCGTGTTGTTCGGGATTTGCTTGAACTCAGAGGATCAGGAGTCACGGACATTTCAGTGGCCCTTGAGCACCTTATGTCAGTCCAGCGGCGGAGGGCTGTTGTATTTTTAATTTCTGACTTCCATGCCTCGGGATTTGAAAACACCTTGAAGATGGCTGCAATGAAATATGATCTGATACCGGTATGGGTGGATGGCGGATTGGAACTGAATCCCCCCCGGGGCATGATTTCCATGCTGCCCCTGGAAGATGGCCGGCCCCGGATGGTAGATTTTGGCTCTCACAGGATCCGGGAAGCCTATATTGAAGCAGTAATGGCGCACCGGGAACGATTGAGCACAACTTTTTCAAAACTGGGTCTGGACTATATTTCAGTTACAGCCGGAACAGACATGTATCATTCATTTCGACGTTTTTTTGAAAAACGGAAAAGGAGAATGGTCCGTTGAAGCGGCTGTTTTTAAGCTGTTTACTGGTAATAGCAGGTGTGACCGCTTTCACGGCATCCCTGAACCTGACTGTCAGCACTGACAAGGCCACCTGCCACGTGGGGGATCCGGTAACGATTTCCGCGCGGGCAGTAATTCAGGAAGGCACATCTGTAACATTTCAGCTGATCAAGCCGAACCCGGATGAAAATGAGGACGAAGTGGATTCTCCTCCGGTCTGGGGAGAAGGGGAAACAACAGAAGAAAAGCTTCCGGATGGATATCACCTCTACCGCTACACCGTGACGGTTCGACCATTCAAACTGGGTTCGATGCCACTGGGCAAAATCAAGGCGGTTGCCGGCGATGAAACCGTGGGAAAAGAGGTGCCTTCGGTTGAAGTTGTGTCGATGTTTCAGGGCGGCAAGCAGAAGGAAACAATCAATCCATTGAAACCCCAGCTTGAGATTAAACCGGACTATTCCCATCTGATTCGAATAGGGTTGGAGATTCTGGCCGCGCTGCTGATGTTGAGCCTGTTGATTTTTGTCATCCTGAAGCTGGTGAAGCGCTTTCGAAACCGGGATCAGTTTGCGGAAACAAATAAGAAAAAGATACCGGCAATACCCCCATGTGTTGAAGTGAGGGAATTGCTTGGAAAACTGCTTGCCAGCAGTTACCTGAAAGATGGACGAATCAAGGAATTTTACGTGGAGCTGGCAGAAATAGGGAAGAGTTTCCTCGGTCGTGCCTTCCAACTGGATTATTCTGTGGAGACCAGCGAAGAGATGCTGGACAATCTCGCCGGTCGCACAGTAAATGAGGAAGACGCTCTGGTTCGGGAATTTCTGGAGGCCTGTGATATGGTCAAATTTGCGAAACTGGCTCCCCTGCAGGGAGAGACAAACAGTCACGTGAATCTGGTTTACAAACTGGCCGACGCAATCTGCAACCGCCAGTCAAGAATGGAATCCGAAGACGGGGAGGAAACAGATGTTTCGGTTTGAATCCTGGGCCGTGTTGTTCCCGTTGATCCCTGTGGTTGTTCTGGGCTGGATTCTTGTGAAACGAAACCGTGCACCGCGGGCAGGGATCCGGTTTTCAGGTTTTCTGATGGCGTTCGCGCCAACCTCTCCCAGGGAATGGCTCTACCGGGTTATCAAATGGTTTCCGCTGGCTGCACTTGTTCTACTCGTTCTGGCACTCGCCCGGCCCCAACTGGGCAAGCTCTATGAAAAACAGGATGTAAAGGGCATTGATATTGTCCTTTGCCTGGATATCTCTTCTTCCATGAAGGCCATGGATCTGAAGCCCGACCGCTTTCAGGTGGCACGGGAGACACTGCTCAACTTTGTGGATGGCAGACCGTATGACCGAATGGCATATATTCCATTTTCCGCCTATGCCATTACCCGATGTCCCTTGACTACCGACCATAATATGCTGAAACAACTGATTGCGGAAACGAAACTGGGCAGCATTGAAGACGGCACTGCCATTGGAATGGCTATTGCCACCGCTGTTAATCGACTGCGCACGTCCAAAGCGAAATCCAAGGTTATTATTCTCGCGACCGACGGCATGAACAACCGGGGCAATATTGACCCCCGTTCTGCCTCCGAACTGGCACAGACCCTGGGCATTCGAATTTACGCGGTGGGGGTGGGCACCACCGGTTATGCGGAAATGCCGCAGCCCGGCCCCTTCGGGACAGTCCGGACTGTCAAGGTTCCGGTTCAGATTGATGAGGACATGCTGAAGGAAATTACCAGCAAAACGGGTGGCGCGTATTTCAGAGCCACAAACGCGGAAAAATTGAAGGCCATTTACAGCATCATTGACAGGATGGAAAAAACGAAAATTGAGGTTAAGAAATTTGCCCTGTGGCGGGACATATACAGCTATATCCTCTGGAGCGCACTGGTAATATTGCTGAGCTTCTTCTTTGTCCGTGAAATTGTCTTGAGGGTAAAACAATGAACTTTCAATATCCTGAACTGTTGTTTGGATTGGCTGTAATTCCGGTTCTTCTGTTGGTATTGATCATTCGCCATCGAGTCGTGGAGGGGTTTTTTGAAAAAAGCGGACTTTTCCGCGTCCGGTTGAACGTTGCCCGGGACCGTCGTTTTTTCAAATGGTTTTTTCTGCTTCTGGCACTTTCCCTGTTGATTGTCTCCCTTGCTTCACCCCGTTACGGAGTGGCACTTGAACACGGAAAACGGAAAGGCCGGGACATTTTTCTCGTAGTGGATGTATCAAAGTCAATGAATGCCCGGGATCTGAAACCCTCCCGCCTGTCTGTGACCAAGCAAATGGTTTATGACCTGTTGTTGCAGTTGAAGAATGACCGTGTCGGCATCATTGTTTTTGCCGGTGACGCGTTCATTCAGTGCCCATTGACAACCGACTATGAGGCGGTCGCTATGTTCATGGATGGTATTGACACTGGAATGACTTCAGCCGCGGGTACCGATCTGGGGCGGGCTCTGGATCTGGCGGCAACCTCTTTCCAGGAGAATTCCGGGGGATATAGAACCGTGATTGTGTTTTCTGATGGAGAAGACTTTGGTGGAAATGTGGATAGCGCTGTCCGGAAATTGAAGGATAACGGCGTGATCGTTTTTACCGTTGGCGTGGGTTCTGGCGCAGGTGCTCCGGTGCCGGAAATCAGTCCGGATGGAACAGTAGGAGGCTATAAGCAGGATGAAAATGGGGAAACCGTTATTTCAAAACTGAATGCGAAGGCACTGGGAGAGATTGCAACTGACAGTGGCGGTGGATTCTTTCACGCGTCGGACACGCGGACGGCCACCGGACTGGCTGAAAAGCTGGAAAAACTGTCCCGTCGCAAGCTGGAAGAAAAAGGAATTGTTCGGTTACGGGACCGCTACCAACTGCCGCTGACCGGGGCCGTTCTGGCTCTCGCGGCCTTTGTACTTCTCTGATGAAAAGAGGGAGAAAGGGTATGGAAAATAGAATTTGGAGTCGACGATTCCAGTTGCAGGAGAAAAAGAGATCGCTTTGTCGTTTTGTTGTTTTACTTCTGGGTGTTTCTATATTATCTTCGGAACCCTTGTTCGCTCAGTACCACCTGGCTGATCCGGGGTACGTTCACAACCACAAGGCAAACCAGCTTTTTGATGGTGGAAAATATCAAGCTGCGCTTCAGGAATACATTCAGGCGCTTTCCCTTCGGGATAATTCGCCGGAGGTAAAGTACAACATGGGGAATGCATTTGTTAAATCCGGCCGAGTGGATGACGCGATTAAAACGTATAAGGATATGCTGAATAAAGCCCCGGAAGACTTGAAGCCCAGACTTTTTTACAACACAGGAAATGCTCTTTTTGAGGCAAAAAAATATAAAGACGCGGCAGCGTTTTACCGGAAAACACTGCTGGCAGATCCGGGTGACCGGTGGGCAAAAGAAAACTATGAGATGAGCCTGCGGAAGATTCAGGAACAGAAACAACAGCAGAAGAAACAGGATGACAAGAAAAAGGACGATAAGAAAGACGATAAGAAAAAACAGGATCAGAAACAGGATCAGAAACAGGATCAGCAGAAAAAAGAACAGAAACAACCACCGTCGGCACAGCAGCAGAAAAAGGAACAGGCAAAAAGAATGTTGAAGGCGCTACGGGAACAGGAAAAGCAGGATAGAAAGAAAAATGCAAAGCAGAAAGCGGTGCGACCTGTTGAACGGAATGTAAAAGACTGGTAAACTGAGACATTGAAGCAGGACCGAAGGGAGTTGGAATGGCGAAGTTTCTTCTGCCAATATTATTGATACTAGCGTTGCCGCTCCGTGCCACGGAGGTCACTGCCACTGTGTCTGCAAATCCAGTGGGAACGGAGGACGCGTTTCAGCTTACCATCAAAGTGGATGGAGTGACCGGGGAGGTTCAGTTTCCCGAACTGACATCCATTCCGGATTTCAATATTATAGCCGGTGCGTCCACCAGCCGTTCCACGCAGATTATTAACTGGAGAACCTCTGTTTCCAGCAGCATAACTTACACATTATCTCCCCGATCGGCCGGCACATTTACCATTCCACCTTTCATTGTCAAGGTTGGTGGTAAGGAATATAAAACGCAACCAATAAAGCTTGCCGTTAAAAAGGGAAGCCTGCTGTCTCACCAGCAATCCCGGCCAAGGTCACCGTTTGACATGTTCAACGACAATATGTTCAATCCACCGGCATCTGCCCGGCGACCGGTTAGCGCCGATTCCCTTTTCATCCGGTGTGAACTGAGTGAGCCGATTGCTTACATGGGTGAAGCCGTGATGGTAAGCTATCGAATTTACAGTCGGGTTTCCGTGGCACAACTGGGAATACGGGAGTTGCCGGATTTTACCGGTTTCCTGACCGAGGATGTACCGCAGAACCATGTTTTGAACCAGGAAGCCAGGACTGTTAATGGTGTCACTTACAATACTGCGGTGATTTTCAGAAAGATCGTGTTTCCAACAAAAACGGGGCGATTGCCCCTGCCTCAGCCGGTGTTCAACATCCAGGTGGGGAACCCGTATTCGTTTTTCCCCGGTGAGCCGATACAGCGAAAGAGCCAACCGGCAACTTTGACCGTGTATCCACTGCCCACGCCGCAACCGAACGGTTTTTCCGGTGCTGTCGGCCAGTTCCAATTGTCAGTCTCTTTTAACCAGGATCACGTGAAAATGGGGGACAGTATTACCTGTACAGTTGCTGTGTCGGGAGAAGGGGACTTTAATACGGTTGAGCTGATGTTTCCCGAAAGCGTGGACGGATTCAGGATGTTTCGACCATCATCTCCTGAACTCAAGCGGGAGCAGGGAAATCCTTTGAGAGGGGTGAAGACCTGGAAAATTGTCCTCGTTCCTCAAAAAACCGGAACCCTTGTGATTCCCGGAACCAGGATGACGTTTTTTAACCCGGTATCAAAAGATTACGTAACAAGGGAAACCAATCCCGTTGAAATTTCAGTTGAAAAAGGAACCGGTACTGCAACTTCCGTTGTCCCCGGAGCCGGTGGCAGTGAAGTCGTGGCGGTTGGAAACGACATTGATTATATTCGTACCGGGGATACTCCTGACCGATTTGTGGATATTTCAGAAAGCCAGTGGTACCGCATTTTAATTGTAGCGGTACCGTTTCTGTTTATCTTCTTCGGGATTGTGCTCCGGTGGCGGGACCCGTCCCGGAGAGATCCGGTGACCTACCGGCGGACCCATGCAGCCAGTCTGTTTCGAAGTCGGATTCGCGGCGCAGCGAAATACCTGAAGAAAGGCCGGGGACGTGAATACTATCAGCAGGTTTCCAAAGCATGTATTTCTTACTTTTCGGACAAATGGAACCGTCCAATCCTGGATTTGAAGATTGATGAAATTGCCAGGGACCTGGAGGCACAGGGTGTGGAGCCTGAACTGATTCGTGCCATTGTGGATGCAGTGGAATATTGCGATTTTGAAAGCTACACCCCAAGCAGCAACGCACTGAACCGGGACATCATAAAAGACGCGGAAATTGCTGTTTCAAGACTGGAGAAAGTGTTATGAGAAAATGGTTGGTAATTCTCCTGTGCCTGACAACCTTTGGTTCCGCTTCTGATATCGGGGCGCTGTACCGAAAAGCGGGGGAAGCGTATGCCGCAAAGGACTATGACAAAGCCATTGAACTGTACAGCCAGGCTGCTTCTGAACTGAGTGCCAGCGGCGAAAAGAGTTTTGACCTGATGTATAACCTGGGATGTGCCAGCTTCCGAAAAGAGGACCTGGCTTCCGCAAGACTCTATTTTGAGCAGGCGCGGCGAATCCGTCCCCTGGACCCTTCTGTCAACCGGAATCTCAAGGTACTGGAAAGCCGGCTTTCAGATAAAATTAAGGTCCCCCCGGTTGGCACCGTGGAGAAAGCCTATCAACATTTGTATCAATCCATTCCGTACCCCGTTCTGACCGGTTCCCTGTTAATCTTCTGGTTTCTTGTCTTCATATTTCTGGGATTGTTGATCTCCGGTCGATATTCCCGCAAGCCTTTCTACTACGGGTTGGGAGTTTCACTTATTTTGCTGCTGATGACATTCGGCCTTGCAAATTCCCGTGCCGGAGAACTGGCCAGACGGGAAGCCGTCGTGTTTCAACCTGAAGTGGAGGTGTTCAGTGAGCCTTCAACTTCCTCATCTCTGCTGTTTCGCATCCATTCCGGAGCACTGGTCGGAATGGAGGGTGAGCAATCCGGATTTGTTCACATCATTCTCCCGGACGGGATGAATGGGTGGGCACGGAAACAGTCTTTCAAAGCCATCCACTGATCTTATGGGTCACAGGCTCAACGTCTAACCCACCGTCCCTCAATTCATCAAGTAGAAGTGAAAGAAAAATAGAGGAACCTAAAGAGTTAGTGTCTCCTGAATTTCCTACCATTCACAATCCACTATTCATGTGGAATTGAGACACTTACCACTGCCATGTCCAGCGGAGTTTCAGGGCAATCTGGTTGGATATGGGAATGCTGTTGGAGAGCGGTCGATCCAATGGCCGCTCCCAGCCATAGTTCCAGACAAGGTATATGTCCCGACCCGGAGCAATTGTCCATCTGAGGCGGTTGTTGACGCCGATATCCCGTGAACCGTTGTCGTACTGGGTGTAACTGGAGAGTACCAGGTAAGGTGTGAAGGCGTAAACAAGCTTGAATTGCCAGAGCCTTTCCACAAAGTTCCCCTGGGGCAGGTGGCCGAAATCGTGTTCGGTTTCCAGTGCCATGTGAAGGTGGCCCCCATAGGCTGACCAGCGAATGTAGACCTCCGCCTGGGTAAGGTGGCCTGTGTAGAATTCGCCAAACCATGTGGATGTGCCAATTGCAAAAGGATTTGAGTCCGACGATTCCAGTTCCACCCGGTAGCGAAGGAAGTGGTAATCGCCGGCAGGGATAAAGACCCCTTTTGAAATTTCAAAGGGCTCATAGAGAAATTCATAAGTGGGCGCAATATTGAATTCAAAATGGGCACCGGATTGGGTATTCACATTGAAGGGCGCAGTAAACAGTCGCCATGTCTCGGTGACTCCGTTAAGGTTTTCCACATACCAGATGGATGATTCGAAGAACATCTGGCGAATCCACTTCGCTGTTTTACCCTCAGGTCTCGGCTGGTATGCCAGCCCTGCTGACAACTGCCGTGTTCCTGGCCGCGGCAGGAAGCCCAGGGCCGGGTTCATGGCATCTCCGAATTCTCTGAATGTAATGTGCATATCCCACAAGTCGTTGGGGTAATCTACTTTGAATCCCCATCCACTTTTCCGTCCGGTCTCAAGTTCACTTGAAGTACCGGCAAACCAGCCACCTGCTCTGAAATTTTTGTCACCGTGGAAGGTGGAAGTGCTCCAGACCGCGTCCACTCCTGCCATGGTGTTCTCAGACACGCCGTCCGGATTCCCGCTTGTCAGAATTGTACCGACCCGAAAGTTGGGGGTGAGGTCATAAACCACCCGCCCCGCAAACATGTTGGTGCCGGGCGTGTTGTCGGAATCCCTTGTCTGTACGTCAAGCATTACCATGGACCATGGACCCTGCTGCCCCATCACCTTGACACCGAAATCAATGGGAACCGGTTTTTCGTTGTGCAACCCGATGCGGCGGGAGTAAAAGGGCACAAAATCCTGATTGAGTCCAATGCCGAAATCAAATAGATTGGACCCTTCCAGAAAGAAGGAGCTCTTTTCCGGAAAAAAGAGACTGAATCGCGTCAGATTGACCTGCCGCGTGTCCACCTCTGTTTCCGCGAAATCAGTGTTCAGGGTCAGCATGCCGGTGATCCCCGGTGTAATGCTGTATCGAATATCCAAACCTCCCGTGGCTTTCAATACCTGGTGATTATCCCGAAAGTTCCGGTCGGTCTGAATTGCGCCATAAGGACTGATGGAAAGGCCATGCCCCTGGTTCATGCCCTTCATATTGGACAAAATTCCTGTGTGGCGCATGTCAAACCGATGGCAATCCAGGGTGATGCCTGCCCAGCGCAGACTCAATTGTTTTCGGGCCACCCACCGCTGGACGTCAATTTTCCAGATATCCTGTCCTGGAGTAAATCGAAGGGTATGGGACGGGATCTTTATCTCAACAGTCCAGCCGGTTTTTGTCCGGCAAGTACGGGCATCCCAGATTCCATCCCAGTCCAGCGACATGCTTTCTGCTCCGGAAATCAAGCCATCTGTGCGCGCTCCCGCAGGGTTTACCTGAAACATGAATCCGGTTTGGTTGTCTCCGAAGGTGTCCAGCAGCACGGCCACTTTGTCATCTCCGTCCATTTCACTGTCCCGCTGCATGGTATGGGCAGACATTCTGGATGGTTTTGGGTCGTCGCAAACAATACCGATGTATAGGGCTCGGCTGGTAACCAGAATGTAGCTGCGGGTGTGAAAAGGGGTGGGCTCACCGGGATACGGCGACTGTTGGGTCAGGTCGCCGATGACACCGGCATGCTGCCAGGCCGGTTCATCCAGTCGCCCATCCAGGTGAATGGGTTCATCTGTGCGTCCGGCTTTGACCCGGTTTTCCGCTGCCACAGGCACAATCCATACGATAATCAGCATCAACAGGAAATAGTAACGGTTTCTCAGAATCAAAGAATCCCTCCAGCAACCCGGCGATTAACAAGTTATGGCGTTTTTTTCTGCCCCAAATCAGCTACGTTGTTCAGAAGTGGCTTCAGAAACCTCCACCTCCGCCGCCTCCGCCTCCGCCACCGGAGAAGCCGCCACCTCCGCCGCCCGAACTGGAACCGGGGGGTACAGACGAAGAAGAAACAGCCGAATTGAACGATGAAGAGAGAGACGAAGCGAATCCGGCTGCCCCCAGCATACCCCAGTTAGTGGTGCCGCTGTACCAGCCGGGTCGATAACCGCCTTGTTCAGGTGTCAATTGGGTATTGAGAATACTGGTGAATCGTTCGGCCCACTGGTTTTCTACACCCAGAGCCAGCGCGTAGGGCAGATATTTTTCAAAAAGCTCCGGTGTCTTGTTTATGGGCGTCCGGAAGTTCAGCTCGTCCTTTTCAGAAACAGATAGAAAGAGCTTGAATCCCTCAATTTTGTCCATCTCCCTGCGCCCGAACAGCGTGGGGGCTTTTAGTAGCCAATAAAACAACGCATCTATAAATAGAATGACAATCAGCATCATTACCGGAAGAAGGCCGGCAGTTTTACCGAGTAGATAACCTACGACAACTTCGCCGGCCAGAAAGGGCAGGGAAAAAGCCGTCATGCCGATGGCTGCGACAATGCTTTTCAGCTGGCCCCGAAAGACATTTTTCCAGGCGCTGAAGGCAGCCCCGAGGAGGGCGAGAACACCCCCGGTCCATCCGGCCAGCCACAGTGACATGAAGATGGCAGACGCCGGGAGTCGTGACAATCCGACAACGGCAGCGATAACCAGAATGGAAAACAGAACTCCCGGGACAAACCACCCGGTATTTTTCTTGAAGTATTTTTTCATGAAATGATTTTTCAGAGATTTTTGAAAGGACTGTAGTGCACTTTGAATTGTCGTCGGGTTGCTGTTGTCCAGCAGAATGCTGGATCTGGCTCCAAGAAGCTTGTTGTAAAGCTTTGTTTCCTCCGGTGACAGACTTTTCTGAACGCCATCAATTCGAACAAGGGTATAATCTCCATCATTTTCCTCAATCCTGAGCAAGCCCTTCACCGCGAGGTTCAATATGGCTGCTGACATGGCTTGTTTGTCAAACCCCATTCTTTCAATGTAGCGCATGGCTGCCGGTGAAAGGCCATCCGGCGGTTCGTACATGGGAGCAATCGGACCCGCCGCGGGGTCTTTGCCCACTCTTATCCACGCGAACATGTAGTAAATCAACAGCAGAATCAAGCCCGCCAGTCCTGCTAAAAGGTTCAGGTTATCACTGAGCAACATTTCAGCTTTTTCTGATCCGGTGGGTTCGTGGACAAAGCCCTTCGGCCAGAGTACAACGATGGTCATCCCCTCTCCGGGCGCCAGCCCGCTGGTTGTTTCAAACACGGAATTTCCCATCGAATCCACCGATACGCGGCAATTCTGTTCCTTTGAGCCATAGCTGCCTGTGTAGGCGCTTCTCTCCAATACCTTCTCTCCGGCAGAGCCAGGAAGAATAACAGTAATTTCCCCATGGTCAATGGGGAAAGCCCAGCCCTGGCCGATGGCATTCCAGTATAATTCGTCATGGTCCTTAAAATAGCCCAGCTGCCGGGTGGTCTGATAAGTCAGTTCATAGTTGTAAATCCCCGGCGAGATGCTGCTACTTTTGCTGCCGAGATAGACCCGCCATCCATTTTCGCGGCGTTCGACGGACCAGGGGATAGCATCTCCGTTTCGCAGCACTGAAATCACATCAAAGCGAACTTTGATCCGGTTTCCTGCTTTGTCCAGATAATCAGTTGGAAAATCCCGGTAAATTCCCCGTTTGATCCGGCGGCCTTCAGCGCGTACCTGGATGGTTTCCGTCACCCGCATGGAACTGTCGGGATTCACCACAATCCGACTGTCATAGTTCAGGATTCGTTCGTCCGCAAACCCGCTGGCAGCCATTGCCAACGTTAAAATCAGGACAAGAAAACGTTTCATTGTATGTCCCCCTGAAAGGAAATATCCGGTGACTGTCCTTCTCCAGCTTCCAGTTCGAAAAACTCGGCGGGCAGGTAGTGGAAGAGTTTCCCAACGATCAGCGAAGGAAAGGATTCCAGATGCACATTGTAAATCTTCACTGCGCCATTGTAGAATCGCCGGGCCATCTGGATGTGATCTTCCACCTCAGAAATCTGCTGCTGAAGCATCAGAAAACTCTGGTTGGCTTTCAAATCCGGGTAGCTTTCGGCCAGGGCAAACAGCTGGCGCAAACCCTTCCCCAATGCCGATTCCGCGTCCTGACGAGCCTTCCCATCCGGGATTGAAATACAAGCATTTCTTGCTTCCACGACCTGCTCCAGTGTCCTTTTTTCGTGATTTGCATAGCCTTTTACAGTGGCCACCAGTTTGGGAATCAGGTCATGCCGGCGTTTCAACTGTACGTCAATATCGCTCCAGGCCTGTTTGATCATGTTCTTCAATTGCACAAACCGGTTGAATGTCATGGCGAACCAGAAGACAAGTACTATTGCCAGAATGATTAGTCCAATACCCATAAAACCTCCGGACAATGCGTGTTTTGCATATTGTATCAGAATTCAAGGTCGTGTTATTCGCTTTCTGTTGAGCGAGTGGCATGGTTGCCATTTTCCAGTTCTATGCGGATTCTATCTGTTCAATTTCAAAAGTTCTTTCAGTCCGATTGAAGAAAAACGGGTCAATGCCTTTCTGCCCTTCTCTCTGTCCTTTTTCAGCACTGTCAGTGCCTTTTTTTCAAACCCTGGGACAGCCTGCATCAAAGTGTGCTCCACTTGATCCCGACTCAGACTCACCTCCCTGATTTTGTTCCCGTAATCCGCGTCAATCCGCATCGCCTGCTCGAAGAAGGACCAGTACGCCAGGTCCGGCGTTGCGGTGTATCGGGCGGGATCCGGTGTGAACTGGGAGGCAATGGCAT
>Ga0210044_10007411_pt1 | contig 14009 bp, 9 predicted proteins | sample CryGey13umfilter_2_FD_183959 | JGI IMG/M metagenome (GOLD analysis project Ga0210044, IMG submission 183959) | Groundwater microbial communities from aquifer in Utah, USA - Crystal Geyser 4/9/14 3 um filter (SPAdes) (version 2) | ecosystem: Environmental > Aquatic > Deep subsurface > Groundwater... | reverse complement strand
GGAAGCGTCGGACATTCCAGTTACCCATGTCATCTCTAAATTGTAAAAGCTTTTCTTTGCCTCGCAAGATGTCGTCAACCTCTGCCTGAATGCCATCATCTCCCTTTTTCCCTGTGTCTTCGGCAAAGTAACCTGCGTGTACTCCCTGATCTTTTAAGATAAGACTAGCCTGAGTAGCAAGGAGGTAGTCGCGATACTCCCCAGTTACAGTCTGAATGAGACTGACTAATTTGTTCTTAAGTAGACGCTCAAAGGTCTTACGGAGCCAGCCATCCACATTGCGATAGCTAGCAATACTGTCGATGAAAAAAAGAGAGAGTACTTTGACTCTGGGAGCGTTGCTAGGTCTATTGAATAGATCAATCTCCTTGGTAAAGTGAGCGTCAATCGCCTGACTAATTAGTAGTTCCTGATAACTGTTGCCCCATACTCCTGGAATGAGGGTCATGCCAGGTGCGACCTCTAGATCGTTAGAGAGTACTTTGCCCAAGTAGGTGGTATCTCCCTCAAAGCGTGGATCAATGATCGATAGATCTTCGCCTACTGAGATTGTATGTCTTTTGCCATCCTGAATAAGTGTGAGTTCTTGATTTGTGGCGGATTCAACGCGATACTGCACTTTGGCCTGGTCTTCAGGCAAGTTAGGGAAACGTATTACAATTCCTTTTACTAATCCCTGATTAAAACTGGCAACGGCACTAAGATCGTAGACTAGATTGTCATAATCCTTTTTCTTGTATTTGCCATCGGGGAAGGTAGCACCGAAGCGAATAATCAGTTGAGGATTTAACGATTCGATATTTTTCCAGGCGGTACTATCCTTTTTGAATCGATGAGGCTCATCTATAATCACGATAGGTCGTGTAAGTCTAAGCGACTCAATAGGGCTACTACTGCCCCCAAGGAGTGTCTGGTCATAGTCATCTCTAGTCATGCTCTTGCTTGAAAGCATTGCATCGTTTATGAGTAGCCCGTTAACTGCACCCATGTCATTACGACTGGCTTCGCAAAAATCAGAGAGAGCGCCAGCAAATTGCTTTCGCTTGCCTTTTTTGGTTGAAAAGTCACCAGCATTTACCACGCAAAGATTGATTTTTTGATTGCGATATAGCTCTCTGAAGTGCTGGGTAGCTGACTCGCTCCTGATAAAACTTTTGACTCCTTCTTTGATCGCTAAACTAGGCGTCATCAAGATAAATTTATTTAGTCCGAATTTTTGATATAACTCGTGCATGAGACGGGTATAGACGTAGGTTTTACCAGTACCAGTCTCCATTTTAATGTCGATACCACGCATGCGGTTGATGACGGGATTAGCGTAGATGTAGTTGGCGTCAGGATTGTTGCCACTTGTATCGAGACAGTCTTTCATCGCCTCCAATATCTTCTCTATAGCTTTTTCTTGATGTGGGAGCTGTTCAAGATGGATACGCACTGTTAATACCTCTCGTAGACTTCGGGTTTGCCATCGAGGTTCGCTTTAATGTTGTTTTTGAGCTCGGTTAGATCGACAAAGTTGAAGCTGTATGGGTAGACGACAATCATGTTAACCGCTATCTCATTTTTGCCGAGCATGTTGAGCAATGCTTTACAGGACCCACTGGTCCAGCCCTTATTCTCGATTAGATATAGTCTGGCAATCTCTTTTGCATAATAGGCTGTGTAGCCAGCCAAGTCGAGAGGTATGGGTGAAGTGGTAAAGTCATAGCCGTCGTCCACTAGCCAGGTGGTAAGAATAGTAGGGATACCACTAGAGCTACCTTTTCCCGTTAACTCTTTTTCGCCAAAGGGAGCGATCATATCTTCTGGAGCGATTGGACTCGGGACTAACTTTTCGATTTTGTCGAGAGTACTTATGCTGGGTTTAACAAAGCGATAGTGACGGAAGCCCGATGTATCACCGACAAGCTTAGCAGATCTTACAATTCTTTCTCTGGCAATCTCGTCAATTGTCTTGTATCCTGCCTTCTCTGCTTCACTACCCTCTTTGACCTTTTCGTCCAGTGTGCACATGATGTATGTACGAGTACCATGGTCTTTTTTGTTTATCTTCATCACTGCGTGCGCTGTTGTACCAGACCCAGCAAAGAAATCGCATATGATTGCTGTCTTGGATTTGTATAATGAAACTAAATACTCTATCAGACTACTAGGCTTTGGGTAGCTAAAAGCTTGCGATTCTAAGATTTCTAGAATCTCTGACGAGGCGTCCTCGCTAGTACCAATTTTTTGCCCATATTCTGTTTTAGTAACAAACTCATTATTTGTATTCGTAAACATGATCTGCTTGGGTGAGTCTGATGATTCACGACCATCTGCATAAATTGCACGGATTGCAAAGTTGTTTGATTTGACCCAATAAGTAGTCCCTTTCCCAACCTCTTCGATTACTGTATCGGCAGACCATCGAGAGCGAAATTTTAACCTAAACTCGTTTGAGTTTTTGCTATTGACTACACGAACCTCATCTAGAAGTTCGTATTTTTCATCGGTAGTTTGTGAGTACTGACCATCACTGATATTAAATTTAACCGTCCCAGCGGGAAAAGTTAAAATTTTAGAGTTATTCGATGCATTGTAAAGAGGTGCGTCTTCTAGTTCGGTTTTGATACGTTCAATCAATATTTCTCGCAATTTTCCGCCATCGTTTAAATTGTTGGCATAACAGAGGATGTAGTCTGCGTTGTTGTAGTAGTTTACTTTTTGCCTACCAAAGTGTTGAGTTTTTTCCCATATAAATGTTGTAATGAAATTACTTTCATAAAATATATCATCCATAAGGAGCTTGAGATTGGCTTGCTCGTTATCGTCAATACTGACAAAGATAACGCCTGAATCTTTGAGAAGTTTTTTGGCTATCTTGAGACGGGGATACATAAAGGTGAGCCAAGCACTGTGACTAGACTTACCATAGATATTTTTGATCCTTTTGACCTCCTCGGCTGTGAGCCCAAGCGTATCTCGGAGTTGCTCGTCGGTAAAGTTAAAGTCATCGTTGTAGACAAATCCATCACTCCCTGTGTTGTAGGGTGGGTCGATGTAGATCATGTCGACTTTGCCTGTGTAGGCGTGTTCTAGGTGCTTGAGGACCTCAAGGTTGTCACCTGTAAGAAAAAGGTTTTGACTGTCTTTGTTTGGCTCTTGTGAGTTGTGCATGCTGTCGGGAACGATTACGGTCTCTGGGAGCAAATTCTGCTGGAGTTTGGCGTAGTTTTTCCCGACCCAGCGTAACTGGTAGCCATCTTTTATTTCGTCGTGATCTGGGTCTTTGAGGGTATATGTATTGTTTGTCACTAGATTTTGCTTGATCATAGTCGTCCTATTATTTGTATCGTATTCTAATCATTGTATCACTCACTTTGCTCTTGAGTTATGGGGTAAAATGGATTGATGAATGACGCACTTTTTGATCGGTTTGTTAGTAGAGATAATTTGAGATTAGCTTTTGAGTTTGTTAAATCGGAGATTGCGAAGTCGACTCTGCCACTTGATCCTTTTTGGATTCCAGGCGTAAAGGCAATAGATAAATTGGGCAATGCGTTTTTTGCCTCACTCTCGAAACAACTTGCAGAAGGCCAGTACTTGCCTGGACCTAACTACTTATTTCATCAACACAAGCCAAGTTTTGGCATACGCCGATTAGCGATGCTAACTATGGTTGATAGAGTGGTATATCAGGCTTTATTGAACCGTGATGTTCTTGGTAATCAGCTTGTGTCAAAAGGTAGCGAACTGAGCTACTACCCAGGTATTTCGAAGACGGGTGATCATCTCTACCTTGAGTCATATTCTGACTACTACAAGTCATTCTGGAAGGCGCAGAGGACATATTTTGATGATAGTGAGATGAACTTTCGAGGCGAGTACGACGTCCATGCATTTTACGATAATATTCCCCATAAAACATTGTTTGACATGATCGAAAATGATCAGATCGGGACGAGTAAGGTTAGATCGTTACTATTGAAGATACTCTCTAGTTGGTATCCGAGTGGTCGCGGGGTTCCACAAGGCCCTGATCCCTCTAGCGTTTTGGCGAATTACTACCTAAGAACCGTAGACAATGCTTTTGATGGCTTTGTGAGCGATGTAGGCTATGTGCGGTACATGGACGACATGGTTATCATGGCAAAATCTAATAATGACTTGATGAAGGCTGTGGAAAAATTGACGGAGTTACTCGATTCTTTGGGACTCGATCTAAATAGTAAATCAAAATCAGAGGTATTAGATTCAAGCGCCTATTTTGATGATAAGGGCATTGAGCATCCATATCTAGACTACGAGTCATTTAATGATTGGGTCCACACAGAAGACATGAAAGTGAAGGCAGAGGCGGTCATCAATAAGCTATTTATGGGCGAAGAGGTAGAAAAAATGGACATTTCGACTTTGCGCTACCATCTCAAGTCGACAAACGATTATACGTTTGCTAAAAACATAATCGGATTTTACCCAGAGCTCCCATCTATCGCTGATATGATCGCACGCTACCTACAGCCATATGGATCTGAATCTTGGGTGCAATCGGCGATCGAGAATATGTTCGTGAATGCCCACTTATTTAGATGGCAAAGATTTTGGCTAGCCAAACTGGTATTAGTTGAGCAAGGAAAGGACGAGCAAAGTTACTCAAGATTTAATTTTTGTAAAAGTCGGCTATGGGAAATCAGATCTATGGCTTGGCTAACTAAGTCAATGCGCGATCCTGAGGCGATTGGACCAAGCGAATTGATTAATCTGATGAAAAATTCCGAGAATATATTTGAGCTTGGACTATATGTCGAGGCTTCGGCATATCTTTTGCCAGATGAGACAGTAGACAATTATTTGCGGAATCTGGGGAATGGTAAGACTCTGGAGATGCAAATGCTTGTATCTGCTAGGATGTTGCATCCTACCCAAATAGATGTGTTATCTAAAACTGGCGAGTTATTTTCGAAGAGGAAGCTACGCCTTGGAAATACAACCGAGGTGATGGGTCAGAAAAATATTTCTATCGAGAAAGTACTGGGAGTTGCCTCGAAAGTGTCTGATCGTAAATCGCGATATGTTTTCGAGATCCAATCTGTCGGTGAAGAGATTGTAATGATGGGGTCTCTATTGAGTGGAGTGGCCGTCCCTGCATTTAACTCAGATAGATCATCTCGATACTATTACGTCGTAAAGGAATTATTAGCGCGCCATATCGAATATAAGCCAGACGTATACCGCAATTATGCAAAGAGTGAAATCGAGGATTTAGTAGAAGTCAAAGATGATGAGGTTGATTATGTGAAATCACGCCGAAATCTGGTCCCACTATGCGAGACTTTGATTAAATATATGCTTGATGTGAAAATAGATAAGTCATCAAAAATGCTACGATTTAGGTCGGCTATAACCCCTGAGGAGTTTAAGATTTTGCCCGATAAAGTATTAGCGAAGATAGATGATATGGTTAGTGACTACATAAACGCTGTCAACTAGTAATTTTTCCGCGAATCGACTTTTAGCATATTTTTTGCAGTATAAATACTCAAATTTTTCCGCCAATGTCCGTTGGTTATAAAACTCCAAAAACATGGCTTACCATGTACGCATGAATACGTTTGTATCGCACAAATATCACTACATTACTCACTTTGGAGATGTATGTTAAGTCAGAACTCACTAGATCAGTTTAAGCAACTTTATCTCCAAGAGTATGGGGTCGAGCTGTCGGAGGCTGAGACGTATGAGCGTGCTACAAATCTAGTCAATCTTTACCGAGTAGTCTATTTGCCGAGCAAAGACATCAAACAAGAGGAGATCCATGAAAAAGCGGTATAACGTGCGACGTATTACGTCACGGCGGAGCTACTCGACTATCGAGCTCTCAGAGCTACTGGGGGCACACCCACAGACGATCAGAGAGTGGCGGGCACGTGGGATGCAACCAATAGATGAGACGAAGCATAACTCACTGTTTATGGGGAGCGAGATTAAGCGGTTTTTGACTAAGGGCCAGGCTGATCAAAAATTGAAGCTAGCTAATGACGAGTACTACTGCATGCATTGTAAGGGCGCTAGACGGGCGATCGAGGAGAGAGTTGTCGATACAGGTGCAATGATCGGGCGGGGCAAATCATCGATGAGACGCGAAGGTAGATGCTGTGAGTGTGGTCTGAGGGTACGTAGATTTGACGTAAAGCCAGTAAATATATTAGCGGAGGGGAAGGGTATTATTCTAGAACACCCACCCTCTTTATAACACTAACTTTAGTGTAGAGAGGATTACATATGTCTAAAGCGACAGAAATACATCAAAAAAATGAGAAGGTGAAGCGACACTACTTTGACCAAAAGAGAGGTGCGGATGGCTTCTCTGATAAGTCGATACTGGCTGTCGAGAAGGCGATCTGGAAATATGAGGACTTTACCAAGCAAGAGGATTTTGTCTTGTTTAACTCTAAGCGAGCGGACCAGTTTAAGAAGTATTTGAGCACGAATGTAAATAAGCGATCTGGCCAAGTGCTTGGGGTAAAGAGTCAGTATCATCACCTACGGCACCTACGAGAGTTTTTTCTCTGGTTATCGAGTCAGCCTGGATATAAAACACGGGTCAAGGTCGGTGACGTGATGTATTTGCAGTTACCCAAGAAGGAGAGGCAGATGGCGACGGCACCGAGTGAACCACGTTACCCTACGATAGAACAGATCAAAAAATTATGTAGTTTCCCTGTTGAGTCTGAGATCGACAGGCGTGATCGAGCCCTAATCGCTTTTACTGCTATCACAGGTATGCGGGACCGTGCGATTGTTACCTTGCGAATCGGATGTTATGTACCTGAGACGCGGATGGTAAAACAATTGCCGAGCATGGGAGTTGAGACGAAGTTTAGCAAAGAGATCTATACCACTCTATTGCCGATTGATCCTGAGCTGTATCGCTATTTTAGCGAGTGGTACGAGTACTTGGTCAAGGAAAGGCACTTTGGGATCGAAGATCCCCTATTTCCCTGTACTGAGATCGCCCAAATTGGACCAGAACATCATGCATACGAGGTCAAAGGTGTGAGCCAGCGATTTTGGAAGGATGCGGGTCCTATGCGAAAGATATTTCGCGATCGTGCAAAACAAACGGGCGTCGAGTACTTTTACCCTCACACTTTTCGTCATTTCGTGACCAATATTGCTGAGAAGTACATGACTACGCCAGAACAAATGAAGGCTTTATCTCAAAACTTGGGGCATGAGCACATCGCTACGACTTATCGTTCGTATGGCTCGATCGGCACGTCGAGAGTGAATGAACTCATGCGATCATTAGATTTTAGCGGTAAATCAACAAGCCATAGCGACGAAGAGGTTAGGCGAGTGACTCAGCTAGTACTTGAGCAAATGCAAAACAAATGAGCTATAGTCGAAGTATGTTCAAACCCAAAACTCCAAAGAAGCGATACATCCTGTATGCCCGCAAATCGACGACGAGCGAGGATCGCCAGGTGGCGAGCATAGAATCTCAGATCGAGGCTATGCAAAAAGTGGCTGATGAGCATAATTTGTCGGTAGTGGACGTAATGAGCGAGTCTGGATCTGGATTTAAGGTCGGGCGTAAGACGTTTAATCAGATGCTAGAGAAGATCGAGGGTGGAGAGGCCGATGGGATCGTCGTGTGGAAACTATCTCGTCTATCACGTAACCCCGACGATGCAGGGCGGATCATGGGTATGCTACAGCGAGGCCAGATCAAGCACATTCGCACCGTAGAGCGCAACTGGATGCCTGACGACAATGTCATGATGATGTATGTCGAGTTTGGAATGACTAATCAGTTTAGTCGTGACTTGAGTACTGATACCAAGCGAGGATTGATCAAAAAAGCTGAGCGAGGCTGGGCACCTTTTGCGGTTCTACCACTAGGATATATGCATAGTCCATATAAGAAATTGGGTGAAGAAGAGATTATTATCGATGAGCCAAACTTTACCATGATGAGCGAGGCTTTGCGGTCTGTGGCTAGCAAGCAGAGAACGCCGATTGAGGCGTATGAACACCTAGTTGAGATCGGAGTGAAGGGTAAAAAGGGCAAGCCACTGCCCCACTCTACCTACTACGATCTTTTGTCTCACCCGATGTACTCTGGTCAGTTTGAGTATCCCGAAGGTAGCGGGATCATGTATCAGTCAAAAGCACCCACAGCGATGACCCCTGAAGAATACGAATCGATCTTGGTGGTCCTAGGCAAAAAGGATAAGCCAAGACCACAGACTCATTTTGTACCCTATGCTGGGCTCATCAAGTGTGGTGAGTGCGGGTGCTCGATCATTGGCGACCCAAAGCACAAAATCCAGTTAAACGGCAATACTCACGACTACATGTATTATCGCTGTACGAAGAAGCGGGGTGCCTGTGCTCAGCCACACACGGCCGTTGATAAGCTAGAGAATCAGTACCGAGATATTCTAGCTAGTATTACGATCCCCGAGGCGTTCCACGAGTGGGCAATAGCGGAGATCAAAAAAGACCAAGAGAAGTTGATAGCTGATAGAGGCCAGACACTTGTGATGCAACGCAAAGAGTATGACGCGTGTCTCAAGCAAATGGATACCCTGGTCGAGAAGTATTTGGAGGGCAAGGTCCCAGATGACTATTACAATCGACACCTTGCTGAACTAGAGCAGAAATCAGAGTTGCTCAAGACCATAGCCGATGGCGTGGACCAGCGTGTGCATGAGCGACTAGAGGAGATTGATAGAGATCTAGCGTTTGCGGTGACGGCTTGCAGACGATTTGCTGAAGGTGACGACACGGTCAAGCGAGAGATAATCAGCTATCTCGGCTCGAACCTCGTGCTCACGAATAAATTACTAGATATAGAACTGAAAAGACCGCTCGAACAGGTCCAAAAAATCGCAAAAAATATTGTAGCTGTTTCGAAGAGGTTCGAACCGCTAGAAAAGATTGATAACAAGGCACAATTTATGAATTATTTGACCTATAATCCAGTTATGGGTGGGTGAGCGGGCTCGAACCGCCGACATCCTCCTTCACAGGGAGGCACTCTAACCAACTGAGCTACACCCACCAAGTAGATCTATTATACCTCAAAAATTCTTCCTCTAGAGTGTTAGTGTTAGAATAAATACACATGCAACTAATCAAAAATTTCATCACCACGCAAGCTTTCTCTTGGTCACAAGAGCAAGAAAAAGATCAAAACTCACTCTCTGGTTATATTCTCCGCCATATCAAATCCTCTGGTAAGCTACGAGACGCGCAGATAGAGGCTATTCGAGTCTACCTATATCTCAAGGTACACGCAAACAACAAACCGCTTATCGACGTACTCGCAGACAATTATGATGGCGGATTACAGTCGGCACTCGCCGATCTCTCCCTCGAAATCAATAATCCTAGTCTCAAAAAACTGGTGAACACTACTGACGATGCCCTGATTCGCCAAATAGCCTCGACTATCCTCGGTGGCTATGATCACATCCAGAATACTCTCTATAGTCTCCCAATGGGTGCAGGCAAGACCTTTGTCATGGCGAGTATGCTTTATATCGATCTTTACTTCAACATGACAAGTGATGACAAGAGATTCGCCAAAAACTTTCTTATTTTTGCACCCAGTGGTCTCAAGAGCTCTGTTATTCCAAGTCTTCGTAGCATCGAGCGCTTTGACCCTACCTGGGTCCTACCAAAAGATATTGCGACTACAATTAAAAATCAACTCCACTTCATTGTGCTCGACGAAAACGCCACCGCCAAAAAAAGTAATCGAACCTTAAACCCCAACGCCCAAAAAGTGATGGAATGTCTACGGCAATCAGATCCCAAAGGATACATTTTTGTCACCAATGCGGAAAAGGTAATTTTAGATAAAGTCATAGTTACAAACAACCAAACTACTTTTCTCGAGGATGATGAAAAGGGAAAGCAGGAAAATGAGTTGCGCCACACCATTGCTCAGATCCCAGATATGACCATACTAGTCGACGAAGTACATCATGTCCAAGAGAACAAATTAAAAGCCGTGATAGATAAGCAATTCAACACGGGAAATCTTAGAAGCGTCGTGGGCTTTACAGGGACCCCGTACTTCAAGCGCAAAGTCGCACTAACTGGCTTGACCCTCAAACTTGATCAAATCGCCAACACCATATATCACTATGATCTGCAAAAGGGAGTGCGCAACTTTCTCAAAAATCCACTTATCAAGAAATTCGAGAGCGACACAGATACCATCGTCAAGAGTGCGCTGAGTGACTTCTACGACCAATATTACTCAGTTATCTATCAGGATGGTCGCCTCCCAAAACTAGCCATTTACTGCGCAAATATTGACCGTCTGCAAAATCAAATTCTACCTATAGTTACCGCCTTTTATGCAGATAAAAATCTCGACACGAGCGAAATTCTCACCTATTTCGAAAAATCTCCCAAAGAAGATCAGATCGAGTTTGCCAAGCTAGATACCATATATTCTAAAAAAAGAATCATTTTACTCTGTCAAATCGGCAAAGAGGGCTGGGATTGCCAATCCCTCACAGGTGTCGTGTTGTCTGGGGAAAGCGATAGTCCAAAAAATATGGTCCTCCAGACCTCATGTCGCTGTCTGCGAGAGGTAGATGATGCAAGTAGTGAGCAAGGGCTAATCTATTTGAATGAGAGTAATTATAAGCACCTAGAGTCCGAGCTCATGGATACGCACAAAATCACTATCAAAGAGTTCGAAGAAGGCGTCAAAGACGCAAATACGCTACTTCGAGTAGATCGTCGCAAACAACTTGATTTACCAGATCTAGAATACAAGCAATTTGAAGTCGAATATACAACTGATTTACATCTACAAACTCCCGATACTACGACTATCCTAGCCAAACTATTGGCTGACCTCGGCTCTCATGATCCCAAGTATTACAAACCAGTTATTGTCAAAACTAGCACAAGTCTAGATTTAGCCGATAAATCAAAGTCTTCTACGACCATTATTCAAGATACTCAAGACATTTTATCATTTGGGCAGTTTGTGCTTCTAGTACTCAAGTCTAGCCTCTCTACAATCACTTTTGACATAGTCGCGGAATATCTGGGTGCATTACGCCTAATCTATGACTCAATCACAGTTAATGAACGATTAGTTGCAGGCTACGACCTAGATCCTATCCTTACCACTCTTCATACATCATTCACGCCAGAGACTCATATTACTACCCGCGAAATCATCAAGTCCGAAACAGTATCTTGGCTCAAAATCGATACTCTCAACCGCAATCCCATAGGTGACAAATACTACCCCACAGACGCGGGGACTATTAGTAATATCCTAAACAATGCGCCAAGCGATTCTCAGTCTCGCATCGATCAGTTCGAGCAAACCATCAAATTACTCAGTAACCATCAGGCTACAGAAGGGCTACAAAAAGAAATTGATCAAATCAAAAAGAGCAATCTTTCCTATGAGAATAAAGATCGCTCTTTCCATTACATCCCATACGAATTTAGTGGTAGTACGTTCGAGCAAAGCATTCTCGAGACTATCTATCAGCTCGATACATTTAGCAAAAACAAGCTAGAGGTCTATTTCAATGGCGACCGTTTCCTATCTACCTTCAAAATTCACATTTATAAAAAATTTGAGAGTGGCTGGCGCCTGATTCAAAACAACTATACTCCCGATTTTTTGCTTATCCAAAGAGACGGTAAGCACAAGATCAAAAAGACGCTTATCATCGAGACCAAGGGGTCTCACCTAGCGGGAGACTTTACGGACATCAAGAGCTTTATGGAGGGCAAGTTCAGCGAGATCAATCCCGAGGCATACAAATTTTTCTACATCGAGGACGGCGCCAAGCCTAGTTATTACGAAGACCAGTTACAAAAAATTATACAAGACTATTTTGGAGTAAAATAGATTTATGACAATCAAATACATTCCTTATCAAACAGATCCTCTCCGTGGCCAGGCCGTACTACCATTTCTCCGCTATCACAAGAATTATGATGTCAAAGACTTTATGCTGCGTGGCATGCCTGCATTCGAGGTAGAGTTAGTTGAAAAAGTAGGAAAAGGAAAGTCCGACAATCTTGTCATCCACGGTGACGCCCTCAACGCGTGTGCCTATCTCAAGGAACAAAACATCAAAGTCGACCTTGTATATATCGACCCACCTTTTGCTAGCGGTGCCAACTACGCCAAGAAAATTTTTATTCGTCAAAACGGAAATGAGCTAGAGAACAAAGATCTACAAGTCCTAGAAGAGACTATGTACGGCGATATATGGCAAAAAGAAGATTATCTCAATTGGATGTACGAGCGACTCCTGGCAATCAAAGAGGTCATGTCCGACACCGCCAGTATCTACGTACATCTCGATTGGCACATCGGTCACTACGTCAAAGTCCTCATGGACGAAATCTTCGGTGAAGAGAATTTTATCAATGAAATTATTTGGCATTTCACCAGTAGTAAATCCCCAGAAGACCGCTATGGTAGAAAACATAGTGTAATTTTTACGTACATAAAGTCATCAAAAGAACATCTTTTTCATCTCGAGCAAAAACCACTTTCTGAAAATTCAAAATCTAAATACAATTTGGTTACAGAAGACGGTCGGAAATACAAAATGGTGCGCGGCATTATAAAATATATGAAAAATGAAATACCAATCGACGATGTTTGGGACATTCCTCTAGAAAACGTTCAATCTTCTAATAACACAGGTTACAATACCCAAAAACCAGAAGCGTTACTTGAGCGAATAATCAAAGCGAGTAGTAATGAGGAGATGGTAGTTGCCGACTTCTTTGGCGGATCAGGAGTGACAGCGAAAGTAGCTAATGATCTTGGTCGCACCTTTATCACGGCCGACGTAGGAGTCAACGCAATCGAGACTATGCGAGACCGTCTAGTGCAAGCCAAAGCTAATTTTAATGTTCTAGAGATCAAAGACGGTATCGACCTTTTCCGCAATCCTGCCCAGACCATGGACAAGCTGGGCACCATTATCCCTGGTCTATCTACGCAGCACGAATACGGCAAATTCTGGTTTGGCGCCATCACAGAAAAGGGCTCAGTAGCCCCATGCTGGGTCCCAAATCTACTCGATAAGAGCCAAGCTATTCTCAACAAAGATCTCATGAGTAAAATTTTTGACGAGATCGGCAAACTTGGTGGGATTAGTAAAGTTGTGATTTGTAGCGTCGATATGATCCACAAAAAAGAAATTGACAAAATGATTAAAGATTATGATTTGCGTGACTCAAATGGCAAACCCACCGAGATTATCTTCAAAGACCTAAAAGAGTTGACAGATTTACTGGTCCACCCTGATCATGTCGAGTATGAAGTCAAAGGGAATGAGGTCGTAATCACTCGTTTCGTCTCCGATGCTTTACTTACCAAAATCGCGGAGTTCAATGGCAAGAAACAAGGTAAAAAAGAATTGATCACGATCAGTGACGAGGGCTTAGAGCTTATCGAATACTTGAGCCTCGATTGTACTAATGCCAAGGGTGAAGTCTGGCAATCCGACAGCGAGATCAAGATAGACAAAAAAGGGTACATGATTATAAATCGCGAAAAGACCAAAAAATTCTGGGACGGCAAGATCATAAGTGACAAAAAACCACTTCGTCTCAAAGTCCGCAATATCGCAGGAGACGAGACAATCGTCACCATCAAATAACCTAAGTCTAAAAACTATGCCAGAAGACGCAAAAAATAAATCAGCCGAATACAATAAGACCTCTTTCCTCGGACAGTTGCTCCAAAAACTCTCCTTTGCAATATCCGTGGGGGGGGAAGACTGTGCCGCCGCTAACGAAGTCCGCAGGCAGATGGCCCAAGCATCACGCAAAAACGGTGGAGACCCGATCAGTGGTAGGGGTGTCACCAAGTCTAGCAATCGAGACGAGGATCTATAGAATATGACTACTCCTGACTTTGGCAGGTTCGAAAAAATGGTAGCTTGGGCACATGACGAGCTAGATCCCTATATTGCAGAGCTGATACCTAACTACACTACTGCCATTATGAG
>Ga0210044_10007410_pt1 | contig 14016 bp, 9 predicted proteins | sample CryGey13umfilter_2_FD_183959 | JGI IMG/M metagenome (GOLD analysis project Ga0210044, IMG submission 183959) | Groundwater microbial communities from aquifer in Utah, USA - Crystal Geyser 4/9/14 3 um filter (SPAdes) (version 2) | ecosystem: Environmental > Aquatic > Deep subsurface > Groundwater... | reverse complement strand
ACTGGACCAATAATTTCACCCGCTTTTGCAGTATTGAGGGCTTCTTCAAAAGCTGGCACCATAGCACCAGGACCAAATGTTCCAAGACTACCACCTGTCACTTCTGCACCAGGCTCTGTCGAGTTTTCTTTTGCAAGGTCTGCAAAATTTCCTGCATTTGCTTCACCGTAAATGCGCTCTGCTTCAGCAAGTGCTTCTTGCTTTGTCAGGGTAGCAGAACAATCTTTTGCACCAAGATAACAAATAAGAATGTGACTTGCAGTGGTTTGCATATCACCACCTTTTGATCCGCCACGCTTTACAATCTCATATCCACCATCAGTCTCAACAACTTTTTTTGTGATATCTCCTTCTGTAGCTTTTTCAGACCAAGAAAAAATTTCAGGATAAATACTCTTTTCACTAACAAAACCAATATACCCGCCATTCACTTTACTTTTTTCATCTTCAGAGACATCTTTTGCTACATCCTCAAATGATTCACCACCAGAAATGCGTGCAAGCGTAGCACCAGCTCTCTTTGATGCATCAACATTGTAGGTATCAATTTGCTTTTGTTCTTCTTCTGTCAAATCTCGTGGTTGTACATTATTTTCTTCTCGAAATTCAAGAATTGGTGTCTCACCAATCATCGCTATCGCTGCATTCACATCGGTGACGCCAGGAAGTTCAACGAGGACACGATACGTCTCCCCTACTTTTGATGTTTGTACATTTGGTTCACCAACACCAATACCATTAACGCGACGTTCTATAACGTCTCGTACGCCTTCTACCGCTTCTGGTCTATCTGCGGGATCGATTTCTTTGGTATTTGCTTCGTAGATAAGATGCGCTCCACCTTGCAAATCAAGGCCAAGGGCAAAGGGTTCTTCTGGAAGCCGTGGGATTCCAAGGGCAACAGTATTATTCACTTTATCAATTGCACGATTTGCATACATTGGCCCATCGTAGGCAAGCGCAATCAAAAGAAGCACAAAAATGCCAAAAATCCCCCATCGAATTTTTGCTCGTACTTGCTGTTTTGTGTGTTGTTTTGCCATAGTCAGATAATATTCGAAAGTGCCTAGTAAGTAGGCATGTGGAGCATATGATAGCCTAATTGACTACGTACGTCAAGGAAATTTGGTGGATGAAATGATATGATATTATTGACAACATACACTGCTTCGTATAACGTAACTATAACTTGTCGCAAAGGAGAACCGGCGTGAACGAAGAGAACCCTTACCGCCCATTCGTGATCAAGGCGATGACGATCATCTCCGTTGCCTCGACCAAGAAATGGGCATGGCTGCTTGCCGTACCTATGGTACTGGTTGGGATGGTTGGCCTCAAGTGTCTGCCCCCCACCATCAAGGAGAGAGTCCTGTTTCCGAAGGAAAAGAGAAACGACTGGACCCGACAGTTCTGCCGCAACGTCAGCAACTACATCCACGTCGGGCGACCATGACAACAACGCATAGCACCTCCCCAGTTGAACTGGGGAGGGGCTATGCGAAATAGAATCACCCGCTTCATTATGTGTGCCTCATACGTGAGACATACGTCAAAGGAGATACGGGTGATTTTTTGTTTATTGATTATTCTCTATCACGCTCCATGACACTTTCCAGATACGTTAATACTTCGATGGACAAACTTATTACTTATTTACCGTGACACTTCTTATATTTTTTTCCACTACCGCACGTACACGGATCATTACGTCCTACTTTTCCTCCTGTTTCATTACGTTCTTTCTTTTCAATATGTTCACCCTGTTCACTCATATCTTTTTTTGCTCCTTCGAGAGTCATCTTGTCAGACGACATGATACTTGGTGCAAGGTCAAGACCAATATTCACTTTGAAAAATGAATAGACGACTTCTTTTTGAATGTTGGCGAGCATGTCATTAAAAAGGAAAAAGGTCTCTTTTTTGTATTCTACCAATGGATCTCGCTGTCCGTAGCCCTGCAATCCAATACCCTGTCGTACATGTGCGACAGATTCGAGATGTTCTACCCAGAGTGTATCAATAGCACGCAAGAGCAATGCTTTTTCCATTGTTCGTAGAACCTTGTGACTCCCTTCTGTTTCTCCAATAGTCTGTACTATTTTTTGTTCGAGAGCTATATATGTTTGTCGTGCTTTTTCAAGCAAAAATTCTACAATAGCATCACGCAGTTCAACATCTTCGAGTTTACCATTGCCATTTCCCTCTCCTAGCGTAAACATTGTTTCTTTTTCTTCTGGAGAAAATGGAAAAATCGTTCGCATGGTTTCATAAATCTCAGTGAGTTCCCATTCTTTTGTATCCTTTTCAAGATTTGTATGGTATGACACAACGTGTTCAATCTCAGCTTCTATCAGATCCACGATCATGTCTTTCAGTGACATGAAGTTTTCATCTTCATCAGGCTCTTCTTCGCTGTTGCTTATTTTTCTATGTGCATATTGAATTTCTCCCCCTGCCAATTCAAGAATCTTCTTTCGTCGTCCGTAAATGACTGATCGATGTCTGTTCAACACATCATCATATTGCAAGACATGTTTTCGTGTATCAAAGTGATGTCCTTCTACTTTCTTTTGAGCGCTCTCGAGCATCTTGGTAATCATCTTTTGCTCAATAGGCATATCTTCAGGAACTTTCAGTCGCTCCATGACATTTTTCATGCGGTCGCCAGCAAAAATACGCATAAGATCGTCTTCGGTAGAAACAAAAAATTGTGTCATACCAGGATCTCCCTGACGCGCAGAACGACCACGAAGCTGATTGTCGATACGTCGTGATTCATGTCGCTCGGTACCGAGAACAAAGAGTCCGCCAGCATCGATGACTTTTTTTTCTTCATCGGTATCAATAGGATTGCCACCCAGCTTGATGTCGACACCACGACCAGCCATGTTTGTTGCCAGTGTCACTGCTCCTGGGCGTCCTGCTTGTGCAACTATTTCACCTTCACGTTCATGATTTTTTGCATTCAAAGCTTCGTGCTGAATACCATGCACAGAGAGGTACATACTGAGTTCTTCATTTTTTTCTACAGAAGCTGTTCCAATCAAAATAGGCTGTCCGGTTTCACGACATTCTTTGATCTTTTCAGCAATGGCTTTGTATTTCCCTTTATTATTTTTGTAAATTCGATCAGGCAAATCGATACGTGCATCCGGTTTGTTTGTTGGGAGGACTATGACTTCGAGTTTGTAAATCTTAAACAATTCTTCTTCCTCTGTTTTTGCGGTACCGGTCATTCCAGACACCTTCTCATACATGCGGAACAAATTTTGAAACGTAATCGTTGCAAGTGTCTGACTTTCTCGCTGAATTTCCACGTTTTCTTTTGCTTCAATAGCTTGATGAAGTCCTTCTGAATATCGTCGACCTGGCATTTTTCTTCCAGTAAATTCGTCAATAATAATAATTTCACCATTATCGACAATGTAATCTTTATCACGTTTAAAAAGCATTTCAGCTTTCAGCGCTTGCTCGATATGATGCACTGTCCGAACACCAGCTTCGACATAAATATTTTCTACCCCAAGTATTTTTTCAAATTTTACGATTCCTTCTTCAGTCAATGTTGCACTACGCATTTTTTCGTCAACATTATAGTCAGTTTCTTCTGAAAGAGTTCTGACATGTGTTGCAAATTGATAATATTGATCTGCTGCTTTTTCTGCTGGCGCTGAAATGATAAGCGGTGTACGCGCTTCATCAATCAAAATAGAATCAACTTCATCGATAATCGCATACGGCATTTCACGCCCCGGACGCATGACCATGTCATCCAACGACTGAACCATGTTGTCACGCAAGTAGTCAAATCCAAATTCATTATTTGTTCCATAGACAATGTCACAATGGTACGCTTCCTTTCTACTCGAAGGTCGGAGAAATGCTTCTTCAACGTGAAAACTTCCCGTCTCATCACGTTCTTCATCGAGTAAAGCACCTTCCTCGGTACCCTTTACTGAGGCATCATATAGATAGGTAACACGCTGATTTTGAATAATTCCCAAACTCAAACCAAGAAAATCGTAAATCTGTCCCATCCAAACAGCATCACGTTTTGCCAAGTAATCATTGACAGTAACAACATGGACACCTCGTCCAGCGATCGCATTCAAATAGACTGGCAATGTTGCTGTAAGCGTCTTTCCTTCACCAGTACGCATTTCTGCAATGTTGCCCTGATGCAAGACCATTCCACCGATGAGCTGCACATCATAGTGACGCATGCCCATAAGACGCTTTCCAGCTTCACGAACAGTGGCAAACGCTTCTGGCAAGATATCATCCAGTGTTTCTCCTTTTTCAAAACGAGACTTAAATTCAGTCGTTTTTCCTTTCAACTCGTCATCGCTCAGTGCCTCAAAAGTAGCCTCAAGATCATTGATTTTCTCAACATTTGACTGCATCTTTGCAATCGCCTTTTTATTCGAATCTCCAAAAACTTTTGTATATATACTCATATTTTCAGCTTAGAAGCAGAATAAGCAATAAGCACATAAGCATTTTTGCTTACGAGCTTATGAGCTGAACTGCTGAACGAAACGGGCGTAGTATAGCAGAAGAAAACGGATATGTCTAGGTTGACAAAAGATACAAAATATGAGAATATGTTCCGCAACGACGGCCGAGAAGGCCAAAGGAGTAAGAGAACTCATGACACTCAAGATCGACGGTGTCGAGCGATGTGAGCAATGCCTCTCTGAAATCCGGCTGAACAGCCGTGGTCGGTGTTCCGGCTGTGGCCATAAGGAAGCCCACGCCAACAACTGCACCTGTGGTGCTTGCTCGAGCGAGCGCCGACAACGAGCCACGTTCACAAGTGGGACAATCTCGCCCCACCACGACGGCAGGTACCTCGCTGGCTGATCGATCACCGTTCCTCGCTTGAGGTCTCAAAGCGGGGAAGACCCTCGCGAGGACACGCCGACGAAAGGCCACATCCCCCGGCCAACCGTCGGTTCAGGGCACACAGAGAGAGCTCACCGCTCTCTCTGTGTGCCCCTCTTCATATATACAACACTCGCCCAGCAAATTGCTGAGCGAGTTTTTTTATATAACATTATTTCTTATTCTCCGTCGTATCCTTTTACATCTCTCAATTCTTCTCTATCAAGCTGATGCATTTTTCCTTTTACTTTTTCAATTTCAACTTTCATGTGATCTTTTACTTTATCAATTGCTTTATAGAGATCTTCTGCTTCTTTGGATATATACAAACTCGGTCGACCTGGAATTTGCAACTTGAACTCTGCGTAATAAACGCTTCCCTTTTGATGGTGATGACTTTTCATCCCGACATCTATATCAGCAGATTCAATCCCTTCAAAAAATGTTGTTAACGATTCTACTTTTTCTGTCACATACTCCTTGATTGCCTCCGTTGGTTCAATCCCCGTGAAATTGATGTTGATGTTCATAATAGAAAGCTTAGGATGCTTAGAAAGCTTGGAAGGCTTAGAAAGCAACTATTTCAAAATAATATGTGGATTGATATAAACAGCATTCTAGGCTTTCCAAGCCTTCTCGGCCTTCTGAGCCTTAAAGAATGGACACTTCCTCCTCCAGCTCAATCCCTAACTTAGTATACACTTCTTGCTTCACTTCATCAATCAATGATAGGACATCATCTGCCGTAGCGCCGCCAGTATTGAGCATAAAATTTCCATGTTTGTCACTTATCTCTACCTTGCCTCTTTTTTTCCCTTTCAGCCCTGCCTGCTCAATCAGCCACCCCGCAGAAATTTTCCCTACTTCCAAAAAATTCTTCACTTTCTCATCATCTTTATCGAAGTGTTCAAGCAATGCAGTTCTATTCTTCTGAGCAAGTTGCTGTTGTCTGTTGTCTGTTGGCTGTTGGCTAATATCTACATTCTTAAATATACATCCACTCGACGCAAACCCCTTCGGCTGTGTACTATTGCGATACTGCAGATGTTCGAGTGCTTTTTTCATGAGGTGCGCATCTGGCTCTGCCTTTTTCAATTGCAGATACGCTCGTAGTATCACGCCACCGTTGTTTTTGAATGCACTATCACGATACCCAAATTCGCATTCTTCATTTGTCACGGTGATGACTTCCCCATCTTTATATACGTCTACTTTCAATATATCTTTTTTCATGTCACCACCCATGGCACCGGCATTTCCCCTCACAGCGCCACCAATAGTCCCGGGTACACCAACACCCCACTCAAAGCCGGTAAGCCCCGCAGACATCGATTTTTGGGCTACGACGACGGTTTGGCAGCCTGCTTCAGCCATAAACACATCACCATCTACCTCGGTATTTCTCGTTTTAATATCAATCACCACACCAACATAGCCAGCATCACTCGCGAGCGTATTACTTCCGCCACCGTGAATGAAATATTCAATCCCTTTGCCATCGAGCAACTTCAAAAGTTCGACAAGCTTTTCAGTTTCCGTAACAGTCACAAAAAAAGACGCCGGTCCACCAATTTTGAATGTCGTATGTTTGGCAAGTGGTTCATTGAGTTTCACTTTGCCGTAGTCTTTGAATTTTTTATATAAATCTTGCATAGATATATATGGAACACAGATTTCCAGGATTACCATGATTCACCATGATTTTTATTGACAAGATCCTGGATTATCCTGGTAATCCAGGTAATCTGCGTTCTATTTCTCAAGCCGTGGAAACAACATATCACCTTTCACAACTTTCGTACCAGGTTTCAATCTGGCCCATGCTGATTCTATTTCCAATGATTCAAGTGACGCGACATCAATTCCCAGCGACGTCAATATTTTTTCTGCACTTGCTGGGATGATTGGGAGTAATGCGAGTGCAATATGACGAAGTCCTTCTGCAAGCTGATATAACAATCCTGAAATATCCTCCCCTACTTTTGCTTTTTCCCAAGGTTTTTGCTGAGTTATATAATAATCCAACTCATTTACTAAACGTTTAGATAAACTATGAAGAGCTCCTTCAAAATTGAAATTGTTAAGTTCCATTCCAAATAAATCCCAAAAAGATTCTATTTGTTCAGGAAACCAACATTTTTCTTTTTCTGGAATAACACCATCTGCATACTTCTCCACCATCGTCAGTACGCGAGAAGTCAAATTCCCCACCCCATTCGCAAGATGCGCAGTGTAAAAATCTTCAAAACGTGTTTCTGACCAATCTCCATCATCGTAGCTAGGCAATCCACCGAGGAGAAAGTAGCGAACAGCATCAGTACCGTATTTTTCAACAACGTCGTATGGCGCGACAACATTCCCAACACTTTTACTCATCTTTTTCCCTTCTGCAGTAATGAATCCGTGAATAAAAATTTGCTTGCTTGGTGGCAACTGTGCAGACAAAAGCATGGCCTGCCACATCGCTGTCTGCTGTCTCAGATTATCTTTCCCCGCGACTTGTACGCCATTCGGATGTTCAACAGTCCCCCACAATGTTTCAAACGTCGCGGGCCTGCCCGGCGCAGCTGTAGCGGAGCCGGGCCAGCCGAGTGTTGAAATATAATTCACCAGCGCGTCGAACCATACATACATGACTTGTGCTCCGTCCCCAGGCACTGGCACACCCCATGGCATTTTTTCTTTGAGTCGAGAAATAGAAAAATCTTGCAATCCACGCTCGACAAATGCTTTGATTTCATGTTGCCTGTGCTGTGGCACAATAAACCCTTCTTGTTCATAAAGTTTCAACAATTTTTCTTGATATGCAGAAAATTTGAAAAAATAATTTTCTTCACTGATCATTTCTATCTCGTATGTTGGATGAATCGGACACTTATCATCTACAAGTTCTGAATCTGTTTTTTCGAGTTCACAGCCGACACAATATTTTACCTGATATTCTTTTTTATAAATGTCACCATTTGCTTCACAACGCTTCCAAAATTCTTGTGCAGCAACTTTGTGATGTGGATCGGTCGTACGAGTAAAATTTGTATAGCTCAAATTGAGTGAATCTTTCAACTTTCCAAATGTTGCAGCATAGCCATCGACATATTCCTGTGTAGGAATACCCTGTTCTTCTGCTTTTCTGTGAATTTTCAGTCCATGTTCGTCTGTGCCTGTATTGAAAATTACATCATTACCAAGCATACGCTGATACCGAGCAATCGCGTCTGCCTGTACAATCTCAAGCGCAAAGCCGATGTGTGGGTCGGCATTGACGTATGGGAGGGTGGTTGTGATATAGAAATTTTTCATAACAAGATTGATTTATATTGCGGTATCTTCCGTTTTATCTCTTTGAACAATAGCTTCTTTTGATGAATCAGGAAGTTGCCCATAAAAACTACTAATCTCTTTTGGTTCAGTAATCATTTTTTCCGCTATAAAATTTATCAGGTCAAACAATTTTAAAACCAATTCACGATTCTCCTCAAGATTTATCTGACCAGGATGTACAGCATTATTTCCTGTAATTCTTAAAATATCTAAAGATTGCTGAATTTGAGAATTCAATCCTTTTTTAACCAAACTTTTAATGTCATCATTGATATCTTTTCCTTTTTCACCTAATTGCTTACAAAGCTTTTGAAGCGCCAATCGTAAAAGTGCTGCGGATGATCTTACTGATTCCTCCAAAACGGCAGCAGCTTCAAAATAGTCACTCTGTATATCATCAGACAAATCTTCATTTGGCAAGGGAACATTCATCTTTTTAGGATAAATAATTGATTTACTTAACCAAATTACTTTTTCAGAGCAATGTTCACATTTTGATATAGTCCATTCTGGACGCAAATTCTCACTAAAGGAAACGGTAGGATCTATTGAACTATTGCCCCAAATCTCTCGAGCCTGTATATGTGACCAAAATTGTTTAGCGAAAACACCACAATGAGGACAATGATATTTTTTTTCTGCATGTTTAGGTGGGTAAAATATTTCTTTTCTCATATAAAAAATATAGTTCTGTTATCTACTTCCACGAACAACGACCACGAACTCACCTTTCTCCGACATCTCCATCTTCGAAACCTCCTCAATACTTCCACGATACACAGTTTCAAACTTCTTCGTCAACTCTCGGCAAATCACCACTTCCTTATCCCCTTCTAACACTTTGCCCAATTGCCCAATGGCTTTCAAAATTCGATGATTGGATTCATACAATGCCACAGTATACTTTGCCTCTGCAACTTCCCGAAAAAATGTCTCTCGCCCTTTCTTGTGTGGAGGAAAGCCCATGAAAATGAACTTGTCAGTTGGAAATCCTGAGATAGAAAGTGCTGCGATAACGGCTGAAGGACCTGGAATAGGAACAGTAGAGACGTCAGGCATCTGTGTGTGAATGTCTGCAATGAGTTTATTCCCAGGATCTGAAATACCCGGCGTCCCTGCATCTGTAACAAGCGCCAGATGTTTTCCGTCTGCTAATAATGAGAGTATCTCACTGATTTTTTTTTCATCACTGTGCTGATGATAACTCATCGTCGGCGTCGTGATCTCGTAATATGAAAGCAATTTCTTTGTCACTCGTGTATCTTCGCACAAAATAATATCCGCAGATTTGAGTATCTCAAGAGCGCGGAGGGTGATATCCCCGAGATTTCCAATGGGTGTTGCAACGATTGATAGCATAATATAAAGCCTGTCATTTCGACCGAAGGGAGAAATCTTTCCTATATCTAGCCTTCGAAGAATTGCTCCCTTCGGTTCACATAACAAAATAGCAAATCAAAAGTAACCTTATTCTAGCGAAAAACTATTGTTTTGGCAAACTGTTCCTTTCCTCATATTATCTATGCTATACTCACTATCTATGAATCATATATCAAAACGTATTTTCTCTTTTGTGATCGTCCTTGGCATGGTACTCCCGCAACCAGCCTTTTTGGCGACCACAGCAGATTTCAACCCAAACTTTCTCCTTTCTGACGAAGAATTGCAAGCATGGAATATCATGTCTCGCACAGATATCCAGGCATTTCTCGACGAACGAGGGAGTTTTCTCTCGACACTTCGTACAGAAGATAAAAATGGCATCAATAAACTCGCTGCAGATATTATTTATGGCGCAGCCGTAGACAATAAAATAAATCCAAAATATATACTCGTCAAACTTCAGAAAGAACAAAGTTTGATCACAGAAAAAAGCCCAACGCAAAAACAACTCGATGGCGCAACAGGCTATGGTATCAGCGATGGTTGTGGTTGGGATTGCCAGACATACAAAGACAATCAAGGATTTGGGAAACAAGTCGATGCAGCTGCCGGCATCATGCGCTGGTATTATGACAATGTTTCATCTCAAAGTTGGATCAAACGTCCACCTCTCAGCTATACCATAGATGGTGAATTTATTACCCCATCAACACTTGCAACAGGATTTCTCTATACATATACACCACATCTGCAAGGAAACAAAAATTTCTGGACGCTCTGGCAATCTTGGTTTGATCAAGTTTATCCAGATGGCACTCTTTTGAAATCTGCAAATGATGCGACAGTTTACCTCCTTCAAAACGGAAAAAGACGTCCATTTGCAAGCATGACTGCATTGGCAACGAGATATGATTTGAGACGTATCGTCACCGTACCCAGCTCTGAGCTTACTCGATACGACATCGGCTCGAGTATTAGCTTGCCAAACTATTCTATTGTAAAAACAACAGGTGGTGGCTATTACCTCCTTGATTATGATGCAAAACGCCCATTTGCATCCAGCGATACAGTAGGGAAACTTGGATACAATCCTGACGAAATTCTTGACGTAAGTGAGCAAGATCTTAGTGTATATATTCTCGGCTCAACGATTACAGCCAACACTACGAATCCACTCGGAGAACTTGTTCAAATAAAAGAAAATAGCGCGCTGTACTATCTAAAAGATAATGAATATCATCTCATCTACGACAAAGCAATTATAAAAGAAAACTTTCCCAATTTGACATTGCAAACCGTATCAATTGACAAACTGAAATCATACGTCCCAGGTCAACCGGTCAAAATAAAAGATGGAGCACTCGTACTTGTTGAGGGAGATAATAGAGTATATGCCATAGAAAATGGCAAAAAGCGACATATAGCTTCTGAAGATGTTTTCAATGGCCTTGGCTATGACTGGAAAAATATTGTCACCATCAATGAATTTACTGGGATTCTTCATGAAACGGCTGAGCCTATTTACCTACGAAGTGATATCATCACACAGCCAGTTACCGCAACCCCTTCCACAAATAAGCCCACTGTACCCCCTACAACAGCAAGTCAAGAAAGCACGACCACACAAACGACAGACATTGCAGATCTCATGATCACAACCCCAAAAGACCATTGGACTTTTGTCGGTAAAACAATGGACTCTCCTGTCGATGCATATCTTATTGCAGATTATGCTAGTGGAGAAATTTTCGCTGGTAAAAATATTGATACAGTGAGACCCACAGCATCACTCGCAAAAGTTATGACGACCTATATGTTGATAAAAGAAGGACTCAATCTAAACGGATCCGTGACATTCAACAGTGCCACACAAAAAACACCACCAGAATTCCATAGATACAGAATCATTGATGGTGAACGTGTCAAAAACAGCGACCTTCTGAGTGCTGTCCTCATCTCATCAATGAACACGCCCGTCCGGATGCTCGTCTCCAGTGTGACAAATGACGAAGCAGGATTTGTATCAAAAATGAATGCACAATTGCGAGACTGGGGACTAACAAAAACATCTCTCAAAGATGTCTACGGCGGCGCAGTAGAGAATGACACCACAGCACGAGAATATCTGACGATCTTTACGAAAGCCACAGCAAATGGTACGGTAAAGCAGTACATGGGGACAGCGACATATGCCTACGATGAGCTCCTTGACCTCGATGGACTCCCCCACCATTTTGATGATCATACGAATGATCTCATGAAGGACAAAACACTGTCATTCACTATCGTCGCCAGCAAAACAGGATATATTTATGAATCTGGCGATAACCTCGCTATGTTGGTCTCACGAAAATCTGATGGAAAGCAATTTGTTATCATTAGCCTAGGAAATCCAGAAAGCGCAAATAAATTTGCCGCCCCAAAAGTTCTTACTGAATGGGCGATGAAAACCTTCTAACACTATGTCTCTCGTATTTGCCGGAATTGTACCCCATCCAGTCATCCTCCTTCCTACTGTTGGAAAAGATGCTATTTTTAAACTTGATGCAACAAGAATTGCACTCGAAAAACTGGAACAAGAGCTTTATCTTGCAAAACCACATCGCATCATTATAATTACCCCTCATGAAGGTGTATTTGAAGATGCCTTTGTGGTAAATGCGCATACAGAGCTTGAGTCTCGATTTGAAAAGTTTGGTGACATGACAACGGAACACATCTGGAAAGGTACACCAGATCTTGCTGCAAAAATCCAACACAAAGCAAACGAACAAAAGCTGCCCACAAGACTTGTCAGTAATGAATACCTCGGTCATGGCGCATCTATTCCACTGGTCTATCTGACCAACCATATGAAAGATGTCACTATTTTGCCAATTGGCTACAGCAAACTTGATTCAAAGACACATGTCGCCTTTGGCGAACTTATCAAAGAAGTCATCATGGAATCCGACAAACGCATTGCAGTCATAGCATCAGGAGACATGGCACATACACTGACAAAAAATTCTCCAGCAGGATTTCATAAAGATGGCGAATGGTTTGATACAGAAATAAGAAAGTTTCTTTCAATCGAAGACAGATACGGCATAGAAACGCTCGATCCTAAAAAAGTTTCTCATGCCGATGAATGCCTGTACCGTTCCCTCCTTATCATGTGTGGCGTACTTTCAAATATGCATTGTTCTTTTGAAGAATATGTCTATGAAGCACCTTTTGGTGTTGGCTATCTCACTGGACAGTTTCATGTAAGTTAGTAACTATGATTAGCCCATGATCGCCGAAATCATTCCAATCAAACGCCTGCCACGCCGATTCTCACATTTTGATTATACTGTTCCAGAAGATATCAAAGAAAGAATTACACCCGGGCAGCTGGTAAAGATACCGCTTAAATCGTCCGAAATATTCGGGCTTGTTTTATCATTGAGAGAAAAACGTGCGTCTGATACGAGCGCACTCAAAGAAGTAATTGACATTATCCATGAAACACGAATAGTATCAACCGCACATCTCGAACAATTGAAAGTACTCTCCGAATGGTACGGGGTCTCATATGGAACACTGACAAAAATGATGCTGTTGCCACTGCAAAAAAGAAAATTAAAAACAATTACGTTGGGAGGCATACTCACACCAGTAAGTAATCTGGTACACAAGCCGACATTCTCCCACTATGTAAATGAAAAAGAGCACAAAGACATGCTTACTAGCCAACTTGAGTACTTGAATACAAAAGAACAAATTGCCATAATTGTTCCCGAAATACAATACATCGACACTATTCTTTCGTATCTCAACGAATACGAAGAAAATATCGTTGTCTGGCATAGCGGACTGTCTACCAAAGAACAATTTGAACGGTGGCTACAGATACGCAATGGAGAAAAACATATTATCCTAGGTACACGTGGAGCACTTTTGCTACCATATTTCAATCTGAAAAAAATTGTCATCGATTACGAACACAAAGACAATCATAAACACTGGGATCAAGCTCCAAGATTTCATGTAAAAGATGTTGCTGAATTACTTCGAACGAGGCACGGTGTAGACATACATATGATGAGTTTCTCTCCGAGTTTGGAATCATATTTTCATATACACAAACATCAATATGCATCCGAAACAGTAGACATCACTCCTTTCTTAGATTGCCACATTGTCAATATAAGCGACGAACGAAGGGGAAGAAATTTTTCCCCTATTTCTGAAAAACTCGAACAGCAATTACTCGCCCTGCAGGGAGATGCATTTCTCTATCTCAATCGCCTTGGCCTTGCCACGTATATTGGCTGCAATAGCTGTGGCTGGCGTGCGACATGCCCAAGCTGCAAACTTCCACAAATCCTGCATGAAAAAAATAAGCAACTCACCTGCCATTATTGCAAAACAGCAGCGTCACTTCCTACGATATGTCCGAAGTGT
>Ga0210044_10007406_pt1 | contig 14022 bp, 12 predicted proteins | sample CryGey13umfilter_2_FD_183959 | JGI IMG/M metagenome (GOLD analysis project Ga0210044, IMG submission 183959) | Groundwater microbial communities from aquifer in Utah, USA - Crystal Geyser 4/9/14 3 um filter (SPAdes) (version 2) | ecosystem: Environmental > Aquatic > Deep subsurface >... | reverse complement strand
GCAGCGAGAAGTTTTGCCGTTCGGGGGTCTTTTGTGTGGACCCGATGGCCAAAGCCGTGTATTACCTGTTTCCCCTCGCGCTTTTCCCGAACCAGCTGAAGGGCGGCTTCCTGAAGAGGGATATCTCTTTCATCCGCAACTGCTACCACTCCTTTAACAAAATGCATACAGTTCTCAATCGCGCCGCCATGAAACTTATTGATGGCAAGAATTCCGGCGGCGATACACGCATTGAGCGGGGCCCCTGTGGATGCAACTGTTCTGGCTGTCAGTGTGGACGGCGGTGTGGCGCCATGATCCACGCTGGAGACCAGCATAATATCCATCAGCCGGCCGATTTTTTCGTCCGGAAGCTCGCCTTTCAACGCAAGGTACACAACAGAAGGAAATGGCACCTTCCCCATCAGTTCATCAATGGGGTAGCCCCGCAACTGGATTTTGTTGGGCTCAATTTTGGTGACAGAGGTTTCCCAGCCCGGTTCATTGCTCATGTTTGCTCTCCTTATCATCAAAAGAGTGATTGAGTTCATATAATTTCATGTACGTAATCGCAGTATAGTCGGTTTCCAGCCAGGACAGAATCAATCCCGGTGTTCCCTTCAGGAAATAGCACTGCCAGATGTATTTCTTAAGAAAGGTGAATATAATGTGGAGCGCAACACTCCAGAATCCTGTTCTCTTTCCCCTCTGATGCTTATCCGTTGCCTTCAAAAAAGCATAACCCCGAAGCTTATTTCTAGCCTCTTCCATGCTTTCAAAGGGATAATGGTCGATTGTCTGACTGATTTTTCGTATCTTCCCGATTACGGAGACAGCCTCGTGAACGCTGCCGCCATCCCATTTTGAATAATTTCGATTGTAGAGCCTTATTTTTCTTTCACAAGTGAGGGGACTGTTTCGAAAACACTTGCCCATAAAGTGAAGGTTGCGCTGGAAAGAGTATGCATGCACAACCGGCGAATCAGACTGTTCTTTGAGTTTCAGTATCGCTGCCTTCAGTCCATCAGACAACCGTTCGTCGGCGTCCAGTACCAGGATCCAGTCTGTTTCTGCCTGCCCGTCAGCAAAACGTCGTTGTCCTTTGAATCCTTCCCAGGCATGGGATACCACTTTTGCTCCGGCTTTTTCAGCTAAAGTACAGGTTTCATCCGTGCTTCCGGAATCAACCACAATAATCCTTTCGCATACCGAAAAAAGGCTTTCAACAACACCGGTAATCTGATTCGCCTCATTTTTTGCGATAACAATTCCAGTAATTTCCATGTAAATAATCTCCTTTCGGGCGGAGGTATTGTAACACAGTGCTATGGTATAATCAGCACTACAAAAACGATCCGGGAGGACACATGAAAAAATTGTTTATGCTTCTTATTGCGGGATTGGCGCTGCCTCTTTTTGCAACGGGTCACCCTTTCACATTCAATGACATGATTGCCATGCAGCGTGTCGGTGGAATTGCGGTTTCCCCGGATGGGAGTCAGGTCGCTGTCGTCGCATCAAAATATTCCCTTGATACAAACCGGGGAAACTCGGATATTTACCTGATCAACACCGTGAGTAATAAGGCACGTCGGTTGACCAACAATGAGGCAGCGGATTTCAACCCAGTATTTTCCAAAGACGGGAAAGTCCTGTACTTTCTTTCATCCAGAACGGGACTCGTGCAGATATTTGCCCTGTCCATGTCAGGTGGAGAACCAGAGCAGATCACCGATTTCCCGGTCTCTATCGGAAACCTGAAATTATCCCCGAAAGGCACCTTTTTTTCATTTACAGCCGAAGTCTATCCGGACACTTCCAATCTCTCTGAGATTGCCAGGCGAGACAAGGAAAGTGCGAAGAGTAAATGTTCAGCAAAGGTCTATACCGAACTGTTTGTCCGCCATTGGGACAAGTGGGAAAACGGAAAATGGGACCACGTCTTTTACATGCCGGTGATTGGTGGACCGGCGGTTGATATCATGTTGGGACTGGACGGAAATTGTCCTTCTGAGCCTTTCGGTGGTCCGGAAGAATACAACTGGTCGCCGGACGAAAAAACAATCGCATTTACAACAAAACTGGGACGGGACCGGGCATGGACGACCAACTTTGATGTGTATGCTTATGATATGGAAACCGGAACTCGTAAAAACCTGACTGGTGCAAATCAGGCGTGGGATTCTTCCCCGCTTTATTCACCGGATGGACAGTATCTCTATTACCTTGCGATGCAAATTCCGGGCTATGAATCAGATCGTTTTCGCCTGATGCGCCGGAATCTCAAAACGGACAAAATTGTTAATCTCACGGAAAAATTTGAGTATTCACCATCTGGAATGATCCTTTCCGATGACGGTACAGAGATATACTTTGCAGCGGATAAAGAAGCACATATCCGTATATTCAAGATGGATACAACAAGCCAAATTATCACCGAGCTTGTCTCAAGCCACACGAACAGCAACCTCGTTTTGAACGGAAACCGCCTCTATTTCACCCAGAACAGCCTCATTGCCCCCACTGAAGTGTACAGATACAATCTCAAGACCCTTGACACCACTAAAATCAGTCATTTCAATGATAAACGGGTCAAAAACATCGACTTTAGTGAACCGGGAGAATTCTGGTTCACAAATCGGGACAATATTCGGGTTCACGGCTGGATCCTTATGCCCACAAATTTCAAAGAAGGGCAGAAGTATCCATTGGCATTTTACATTCATGGCGGCCCACAGGGCTCATGGGAAGACAATTTCCACTACCGCTGGAACCTGCAGATCCTTCCGGCCCAGGGGTACGTTGTTGTAGCCATTGACTTCCGTGGAAGTACCGGCTACGGAGACAAATTCCGGGAGGCCATTGAAAAGCATTGGGGAGATCGGCCCTTTCATGATCTGATGGACGGTCTTAATTATGTTCTGGACAACTACAAATTTGTAGACAAGGACAGAATGGGTGCGCTGGGGGCCTCATTCGGTGGCTTTATGATTAACTGGATTGCCGGAAACGCACCGGACACATTCAATTGTCTCATCAATCATGATGGGGATTTCGACCAGTATTCTTCTTACTACAACACGGAAGAACTCTGGTTTCCGGAGTATGAATTTGGCGGGACCCCTTTCCAGAACCCGGAGCTTTATGATAAATGGTCTCCGTCACGCTATGTCAAGAACTGGAAGACCCCAATGCTGGTCATTCACGGCGGGCATGATTACCGGGTGAACCTCTCAGAGGGCTTATCCACGTTCAATGCCCTTCAAAGAGAGGGAATTCCTTCCAAGCTGATCGTGTTTCCGGACGAAAGCCACTGGGTGCTACAACCGGTAAACAGCCAGTTCTGGCACCAGTCAGTAATTGATTGGATGAACCGCTGGTGCAAACCACAAGAATAGAAAACTGAGCCACTTATGCAGGAAAGGGCCGCAAATGCGGCCCTTTATTTTAATAATTCAATATCGGATAGTTGCTCAAGAACCTTTCCAATGCCTGCAAAGCCCGATTGGATAGAAATTCCCGCCTCGCCTTTCGTCCGCCACGGATTCTCGTTTCCGGTGCGGGAACCATTGCGAAAATCACGTTGGAGGGTTGAAAATTTGCCTTAAAAGTTGAGACGTGTCGGGACAGACCGCCCAGCATGGACGCTTCGGGGAAAATCTGATTTTCAAGTCCATTTTCCCGAAGCAGAATGGAAACCGCGGCAATCAAACCAGACGCTGCTGATTCAAGGTAACCTTCAACGCCTGAAATCTGGCCCGCCACGTACAGAGACGGATACTTTTTCATCGAAAAGTCACCATTCAAAAGTTCCGGAGAATTAATGAAGGTATTGCGATGCATACTTCCGTATCTTTCAAACTGTGCGGCTTCAAGCCCTGGAATCATTCGAAACACCTTCCGCTGCTCCCCCTGCTTCAGGTGCGTCTGAAAGCCCACCAGATTAAAATACTGTCCTTCATTATCCTCAGCTCTTAACTGTACGACGGCATGGGATGCTTTGCCTGTTTCCGGATGGCGCAAACCAACCGGCTTCAACGGGCCAAAACACAACGCATCTTTTCCCCGCCTTGCAATCTCTTCCACCGGGAGACAGCCCTCGAACAGTTTGCGGTCTTTTTCAAATCCACGGAGGTTCACAGTCTCGGCATTAATCAATGCTTTGTAGAAAGAAAGATATGATTCCCGATCCATGGGGCAATTGAGGTAATCCGCCCCACCCTTGTCGTAACGGGAAGCCATAAATGTTTTTGTTTCGTCTATTGAGTCCCTTGAGATTATTGGTGCAATTGCGTCATAAAAATTAAGATATCTTCTACTTGTCAGCCTTTTCAAAAAAGCTGTCAGCCCCCGTGAGGCCATTGGTCCCGGCGAGAGTATTGTGTAGATCCCCGGTTTCTCTGGATCAAATCCAGTAATTTCTTCTGAGATGAATTCAATGTTCGGGTGGTTCAGTATTCTATCGGTCAGGAGCCTCGAGAATCCCGTGCGATCCACCGCCAGAGCGGAACCGGCTGGTATCCTTGTCCGGTCCGCTGCATCCATCACAGCGGAACCCAGCAATCTCATTTCGGCCTTCAGAAGTCCCACCGCATTGGCAAGACTGTCAGAGCGGAAGGAATTGGAACAAACCAGTTCCGCAAGAGTATCCTGTTTATGGACTTCAGTATGCCCGTCCGGTTTCATGTCATACAGGGTAACGGATAAGCCGTGATCAGCTAAAAAAAGGGCCGCCTCACAACCAGCAAGGCCGCCCCCTATAATCTGAATCTGCGTTACTGTCACGTCTTACCGGCTGCCTTCCAGAAAAGCCTTCAGTTTCCGGCTGCGGGAAGGATGCCGTAATTTCCTTAATGCCTTTGATTCAATCTGCCGGATACGTTCGCGGGTTACCGCAAACATCTGCCCCACTTCTTCCAGCGTATGTTCTCCGTTGGTCACCAGCCCGAATCGCATTTTCAGGACTCTTGCTTCGCGATCCGGAAGAGATTCCAGTACGTCAAAAACTGATTCCCGCAAGTTCTGTTCAATAACTGACTGCACGGGAGAGGTGTTCTTCTTGTCCTCCAGAAAATCCCCCAGATGGCTGTCTTCCTCTTCTCCAATTGGCGTTTCCAGAGAAATGGGGTCCTGGGAAATCTTCATGATTTTACGGATCTTGGATAATGGAAGATCCATCTTCCGAGCAATTTCTTCCGGTGTCGGTTCCCGACCGTATTCCTGCACCAGCTGGCGGGATACCCGCACCACTTTATTGATGGTTTCAATCATATGAACCGGAATCCGAATGGTCCGCGCCTGATCCGCAATGGCGCGTGTAATTGCCTGGCGGATCCACCACGTCGCATAGGTGGAGAATTTGTATCCGCGCCGATACTCAAACTTTTCAACCGCTTTCATCAATCCGATATTTCCCTCCTGGATCAGATCCAGAAACTGAAGCCCACGGTTTGTGTATTTTTTTGCTATTGAAACCACAAGACGAAGGTTGGATTCAATCAATTCATCTTTGGCGCTCTCGGTCTCATGCTCGCCCTTCTTTAAAAGCAGATAGTTTCTTTTGAACGTGGCAATGTCCGTACCCAGGGAATGCATTAATTCATCGAATCGTGCTTCAACCTGTTCCAATTGTTTCACATACTTAGGGCGCAATTTCGCAAGAGCCGGACTACTGATTTTTCCTTCAAGCTTGCCATGTGTGCGCTCGAGCTCGGTCATTTCTTTGTAGCGACGGGTCACCAGATTAATCATCTGGTTCATGTGATGAAAATTCAGGCGCAATTTTCTGATTTCACGGGAGATTTTTACTTTCTGCTTTGCGATCGCCCGGTTCACTTTAGATTCCTCATCTTTATCCGTGACATACCTTGCGTTATTCAGCATCTCTCTCAGTTCTGCTTCCCATTCCCGGATCGAGCGGAATATCAGCAACCCATGCTCCAGTTGTTCCATGGTTCTCTCAGATGTTCCATCCGCGTCGCTGAGATCCAGAACTTCTTTCAAGTGGAAGGGCTTCTCTTCGATTAGATCCCCCAGCTGGAGAAGGTAGGGAATGACTATTCGCATTCTGGATAGTGCCTTCAACATGGTTTTCATTCCGAATTCAATCTGCTTGGCATAGAAAATTTCCTGTTCCCGCGTCAACAACGGCACATTTCCCATTTCTTTGAGATAAAGACGAACCGGATCATTGGCACGATCCATATCACCAGGTTCCAACTGGTTTGTCTCTGCCGCTTCTTCCCGATCTGCCTTTACCTGACTTCGGGAAGCCATTTCCTTTTCATTAACTTTGTCGGGAGAATCTACAATAAAGATGCCCATTGTTCCCAATTCAAGGAATAGTCCATCTATTTCATCTCCGGAAGTTTTCTCTTCATGGAGCATTTGATTGATTTCATCAATGAGAAGATAGCCCTTCTCTTTTCCTCTATTCTTAATATCCAGATACTTGTCTTTTTTGAGATTGCTCAATACCTAACCTCCTGTAGCTCAAGACGCAAACATTACTTGTATCACAATGCAAAACCATTGCAAAGATAGAATATAGGCAGGAATTTGTAATTTTCAATTTTTTTTTCACTTTAATCTCATTTTCTCTGCTAAAATTCACTACATGAAGGGTTTTGCCAGAACGTAATATACTCGGGGGAAACCTCAGGAGGCAAGGCTGTGATGAATTTCGGATGGCTGCCTTTCCGGATACCCGGAATTATTGACATCATTGACATTGTGGTGATTTCTTTTGTCATCTACAAACTGTTGGTTCTAATCCGGGGGACCCGTGCTGTTCAAATGCTCATTGGCATCATCTTTTTGTTAATTATCAGTTATATATCGGGAATTATGGGACTGATTACAGTGAAAACAATGGTGGACTACACGATTGCCTTCCTGCCTGTGGCAATTATTGTGTTGTTCCAGAATGAAATTCGCAAGATTCTTGCTCGAATGGGAACCAACCCCATTTTACAGTTCAATGCCCCCACCCGTGCGGAAGCCGGGATTGAACAAATTGTCAAGGCAACGGAAATTCTTTCCTCCCAACGCAAAGGTTCTCTGATTATTCTTCAGCAGAACGAGGGCCTGGGTCATCACATCGAAACCGGGATTCCCATGGACGCCCGGATCAGTTATGACCTCCTGATCAACATTTTTGAACCCAAAACCCCCCTTCACGATGGTGCCGTCATTATAATAGATGATCGTATCGCGGCTGCAGGCTGCCTTTTGCCACTGTCCGCAAACCCGAATCTTCCCCCACACTTCGGAACACGGCATCGGGCGGGTGTCGGGATTACAGAGGAAACGGATTGCGTTTCTGTCATTGTATCGGAAGAAACCGGCAAGATTTCTTTTGCCAAGAACGGGATGATTATGCATTACAAGGATACTTCCCTTGAGGGGATGACACGCCATCTCGATGGACTTCTTAAAATGGACGTTAAGAGTGCGCCGCAATCCAGATTGATTGCCTTGTGGGAACGATGGAGACACCACCCGGAGGGAGAGAACAAATGAGTCGAACCAGTTCTTCAAAAATGTGGCTGCGAATCATCTCTCTCGTTCTTGGATTTGCACTCTGGGCTTACATGAGCGGGTCCAGACAGACAAAAATGGTTACCAAAGCGTTTACCGTTCCTATTTATTTTGAGAACATCACCGAGAATGTCATTCTTATGGAAGAAGTTTTTTACGAAGTGAACTTACAGTTGAGAGGTTCTGAAACATCCATCCGGAAACTGGAACCAAAAGACCTGTATGTTTCAATTGATCTCGGAAATAAAGCATTCGGTGTTCACTCAATTCCTCTAACAGAGCGTATGATTCATCGCCCCAAGGGAATCCAGGTAGTTGGGATTACGCCGAACACTGTCCAATTTAGAATTGAACGCAAGTTGAAGAAACTGATGCCTGTCAGACCCACTATTGTCGGTAGTGTGGCGGACGGGTTTGAAATTAAAAAGGTGCTGCCAACGCCCCCGGCCCTTGAAGTTGAGGGCCCCGCTTCTGAATTCCAGAAGCGGGATTACCTAACCACTGAACCCATTGATGTGACGGGAAAATCGGCATCATTCACTACCAAAGGGTTTGTTGCACTGAAATCCGACTATTTGAAGATGACAAAGGACTCCAGCGTCGATGTCAATGTCGTCATCGGGGAACAAACCAATACTCAGGTTTTCAGGGGTATTGAAGTTACTCTGAGCCACCAGCAGAAAAAGACCTGGGTCAACCCGACACGAATCAACGTGATTGTTTCCGGTCCTTTTTCAATCGTCAAGAATCTGAAGATGAAGAATTTCCGTGTAATAGTAGACTGCAGCGGATTGTCGTCCAGGAAAGAGGATTATGTAATTTCCCCCAGCATTGAATACAGATCGAAAGATGCCGAGCAACTGCTCGGCAAACTTGAATTGAAGACTTCTCCGGAAATGGTAAATGTGAGGGTTTTCTAAATGGAAAACCGTCTTTTCGGTACGGACGGTATCCGTGGAAAAGCCGGTGAATTCCCCATTCTTCCGGAACTGGCATTCAAGGCAGGCATCGTCTTCGGGAAACATCACGCAGGAAAGCAACTCCTGATAGCTATGGATACCAGACAATCCAGCCCGGACCTTGCAGATGCCCTTCATGCCGGTTTGGCTTCTGCCGGAGCAAAGCCTGTTCATGGGGGTGTTCTTCCCACACCAGTTCTTGCATACGCGGTTGCCAATATGGGCTATTCCGGTGGGATCATGGTAACCGCATCCCACAATCCATACACCGACAATGGGCTCAAATTTTTTGCAGCAGATGGACGAAAGATCAGTCCTGAAACGGAGACACTTCTGGAATCGGAGATTATGAAGACATCTTCGGATGCCCATTTTTATGCGCAAGAGGTTTCTAAAGCTTCCGAAAATCTTTCTTCTTCAGACAAATTCATGCAACACTATTTAACCCATCTGAATTCTAACCTTCCCCTTGAGGAAATCACCGTATCAATCCCGCTGGATTGCGCCAATGGAGCAGGCACTTCCCTTCTCCGTTTTTTCAATCAATACCAGAATACGCCTGTGGAAATCTATAATGCCGACCCCGATGGCCGGAATATCAACCGGGACTGCGGGGCGGCACAACCCGACAAGCTGAGACCAGGGACCGCTGCACTGGACGGAGACGGCGATAGAATTCTTTTCAAAGATGAACAGGGACGTCTCATTTCCGGTGATCACCTCCTGATGTTTCTGGCTGAAAACCTGGGGCTCAAATCGATTGTTGGAACGGTTATGACGAACCAGGCCGTGGCTGAATTCTGCAGAGAAAATGGTTTATCCTTCTATCGAAGCGATGTAGGCGACCGATCAGTACGCATGCTTATGGACCGGCATGAATCAGTTCTGGGCGGTGAGACCTCAGGCCATATCATTCTGGACAAGGTCAATGTCACGGGAGATGGATTTGCTGTCTTCCTTCAGGTTCTCACCATTCTTTCCAAGGAAAAGGTTTCTATCGGTTCTATTTATGATCAATATCCGATGATGCCCCAGACCCTGCTGAATGTCCCGGTGAGCCGTAAACCCCCTTTTGCTGAAATACCCGGCTTTTCCACCCTGATGGCAGAATTGAGAAAAATGTTAAAAAATACGGGAAGAATCTTTCCAAGGTATTCGGGAACGGAAAATTTGCTCAGAATTCTGATAGAATCTCCTTCGGACGAACAAAATGAAGAAACCGCTTCCAGAATTGCAGATTTCTTCAAAGACAGGAGGACTCAATGACAAGACTTGGCGTGAATATTGACCATGTAGCCACACTACGCGAAGCCAGGAAGATAAGCGAACCGGATCCAGTTCACGCACTTGTAATTGCTGAATCCGCAGGCGCGGACGGGATAACTGTTCATCTCCGTGGAGATCGGCGCCATATGCAGGAACGGGATATCCGGATTATGGCCCAGATGTGCAAGACCCGTCTCAATATCGAAATGGCCGCTACTCAGGAAATGTTTCGGATTGCGTGCGAGATCAAGCCCTACAGTGTCACATTTGTACCTGAGCGTCGCGAAGAAGTAACCACCGAAGGCGGATTGGACGTTCTTCTCCACAGCAAAACACTGAAACCGATGATTCAGGATTATCACGATCAGGACATCCGCATCAGTATCTTCGTTGACCCCTCCAATGAACAGATAAAGGCCTGCGCCCGCCTTGGTGTGGAAATCATTGAGTTGAACACTGGCCGTTTCGCCGACGCCACCGATGACGAACAGTATGGCCTTGAACTCGATAAACTCCGAAACGCGGCACGCTATGCCCACAAGACGGGACTTCGCGTGGCGGCGGGGCATGGACTCAATCTTCGAAATGTAGGCTCCATTGCGGCAATACCTGAGATTGAAGAACTCAATATTGGCCATTCCATTATCGGACGAGCAATTTTTGTTGGATTGGAAAAGGCCATATCTGAAATGAAAGAGAAAATGAAATAGGCGGCAAGTCCGTCCTTCAATATCAGTACTTGTTAATTCACAGGAGAACCAGTATGAAAAATCTTTCTATGCTTTTGACGTTCTTTATCTGCTCCCTGGGTGGTTTCTCTCAGAATATGACCTGCCAACTCCCCCCTTGTATAGATACGGAGCGCGCGTTTTCTGTCCTTCAGGAGAAATTTTCCTTAACAGCTAAACAGGATCTTGCGTTTAAACAGATTGACAGTAATTCCCAAGCTCTTACTCTGTCCACAGAAATCAGAACCTTCAAACTCAGACACAAAACACCGCGAATAGGAGAATTCCCCCAGCTTCGTCGGCCAAAATGGAGAAAAGAGAAGGTTCAATTGAAAGCCTCCCTGAAGGATCGTAATATCGTCGTGACATTGAATGCCACTGCCTACAATAAACGGGACAAGAGATGGCATCCTGTCCGTTCAACCGGTCGATACGAAGGAACAATCCTGCAGGGCGCGTTTACTGAGATCCTGGAGGGCATTCAAGGTAGTGTAATTGGAAGCTCAATGGCAAAAGGACCCGCGGGAACTGTAAAACTCAAGAACATGGAACTCTTTACAATTACAGGCGCTTACATCACTTTTGACGGCATGAAAACACTTGTCATAGATTTGACGGACAATAGGGATGCAACCTATAAAGTTTCCGTACCTTTCCTCGGGAACGTAGACAATATCTGCAGCGCGATGAAGGCCTTTTTCTCTAAATTTACTACGCGTAACCTGAAGGCGGAAGTTCCACATACATATGATTATTACTGGGCATATGCCGTCGAAGGAGAGATCATGGATGGCATGCACCAAAACCAGGTTCGCGCCGCGCTCGGTGAACCCGATGAAAAGATCAGAGTCAATAAAAAGACAGAACAATGGATTTACCACACCGGGAAATCAACCCGCAAGCTCACAATTGCGGGTGGAGAACTTCATATTCCGGAAAATTCGGACTAGAAATCTGAACAAGTAGGCTCTGTGCTGAATTTTGACAGTTTTCAGGTGTTATTGCTCAACTATCAGACTTCTCATTAACAAAAACCGCTTTCCCCACCTGCCAATATGGTCAGTGGCTCCGAATTTTCGAAAAAAGACCGATTTTACGCGGAATTTCGCAGTTTTCTTGTTGACAAATGGACCAAACCTAAATAACATAGTGGAGCTAATTCGAACTAAAGAATTACGGGGGGTTACCCTCAAATTAAAAAGGAGGAAGTTTTAATGAACAAAACTGAACTGATTGCAAAAGTCGCTGAAGAGACCGAACTGCCTAAGGGCAAAGTGCAGGTCGTACTGGATGGTATCATCAATTCTATTGGTGACTCCTTGAAATCCGGAGACAAGGTTTCTTTTGTTGGCTTTGGCACATTCGAAGTGGCTAAACGTGACGCAAGAACCGGCAGAAACCCCCAGACAGGCGATTCCATCAAGATTCCTGCCCGCAAGGTTGTTCGTTTCAAAGCTGGAAAGCAGCTTAAAGATAACGTCAACTAAGCAAATATTGATTCAAAAAAGAGGGGACTTGAGTCCCCTCTTTTTTTTACTTGCGTGAAATAACATCTGCTAAGTCTATTTTCTTCTGTTCAACCTCTGTTAAAGGATGATTGCCAACTGGAAGTTTACCCCCTACTATCTGGCTTCCCAGCGCAACAAACACGAGAACTGGAATAAACTTCCAGGATATTCCTGAAGAAATCCTCGCCCAGGCGATAAATGGAATGGGGATGTGAATGTAAAAGAGCTTCCACCTTAATTTCGTCTGGCGCGCCCGATAAATACCGCAAAATATATTGAAAATGACGGTTGCGACAATGATGATGGTATACGTCATTGTTTCTCCTTATACTTTCCTTTTTCGCATTGCCTTGCCAGAACGTACAGAACGTCAGACAAACGATTCACGTATTTCACTTCCAGAGAAATTCTTTGTAAACCCCCGGACAGGAGCGCCACAAGTCGCCGTTCAGCCCTGCGGCAGACGGTTCGGGCCACGTCAATCAGAGCGGCATCTTCTGTCACACCGGGAATTATGAAAGTGGTCGGCATGGCCACCTCAGTGAACAATTTCTCTTCGAACGCCTCCAATGCAACCATGTCTGATTGTGCCAGGAGAATCATTTTTTGACGCAACTTAGAATCATCTGTGGTTGCAACATTTGAAGCGACTTTAAAAATATTTCTCTGGATGGATTCCACCTGAAGGCGGTCGTAATCTGCCTGCAACTTCAGTTTCACCACACCCAGCCAGCTGTTCAGTTCGTCCAGTGTACCCAGAGTTTCAAAAACGGCATCAGATTTCAACGCCCGTTCTCCTGAATACAGGGAAGAAAAACCACCGTCTCCCCTCTTCGTTGTGATGTCAGACATGGCCACCTCCCCTTCCACCTGTTGTGGAAGGAACAGGAATCAAGTCATCAGGAAATTCTACAAGGCGATTTCCGCCCAGCCCTGTAACAGCAAAGGTATTTTCCACACCGACCGCACCCAATCCCTCTACGTAGTATTTCGGCTCCACCGCAATGGTAATACCTTCCACCAGCTCTCGATCAAACTGGGGAGCAATGACGGGGAGTTCATCCACCTCAAGTCCAAGACCGTGACCGAAAAACCGTACTTGATTTGGTCCGAATCCCATGAGATTCTTCGTTAACCCCATTCCCTCGGCGAATTTCCGTGTTTCTTCGTAAATTTCTGATGGCACTGCACCCGGTTTCAATCGATCAGCAACAAAAGTTTGAATCTGCACACAGTTCTGATGCAACCGGATCACTTCATCCGAGGGATCTCCCGGAAAATAAACCCGTGTCTCATCGCACAGATATCCCATGTGTGCTCCCATGAAATCCACAAGGACGGGCTTTCCTGCCGTCACCTTTACCCTTCCCGCGGGGTGTGGCGCGGACGGATATAAACCGGAAGAACCCGATGGTCCGTCGAAATCCGTTGGCAGATTGGCACTCTCTCCGGCAGTGATTACTCCGTAGTAAAGCTCAGCGTTGAATCCGTGCATCCGTATGATCCCCTGATGCCCGTTTTTTCTTGCCACATATTCCGCTTCCGCCGCAATGTCCAACTCTGAAATACCGGGACGGATGAAATCCTTCATGTGGCGAAAGACGGCTTCCGTCTGTTTCCCTGCCTTCACCATGCATTGCAGCTCAAAGTCACTTTTGACAGAGCGAAGCCATCTGACTTCCATCGAAACGTCTGAGAATTCACAGTCCGGTAACGTACTCTGATACCGCGTGAACAGAGAAACGGGAACCGTACTGCCTTCAAATCCGCAAAACTTCAGGGTGGAACCGTAAACTCCGTGGACACGATCATCCAATTCTTTAAGAGAACGAAAGCCGACAATCTCTGTGAGACCACTCTCATTTATTGCCCGTTCCAGTGATTTCCGTACCAGAAAAAGATGCTTCCCATTGTCAAAGATAAATAGAAGACCATTTTGGGCTGTTCCGGTAAAGTAATAAAGATTGGTCGTCCCGCTGATCAGCCAGGCATTCAAACCCGTCTCGGCAATCTTCACAGCCGCAGTCTGAATCCGACTGTCCA
>Ga0210044_10007403_pt1 | contig 14026 bp, 10 predicted proteins | sample CryGey13umfilter_2_FD_183959 | JGI IMG/M metagenome (GOLD analysis project Ga0210044, IMG submission 183959) | Groundwater microbial communities from aquifer in Utah, USA - Crystal Geyser 4/9/14 3 um filter (SPAdes) (version 2) | ecosystem: Environmental > Aquatic > Deep subsurface >... | reverse complement strand
TTGATATGATGCTGCTTTACACTGTTGAAACTCTGAAAGATAAATGGAATATGAAGTATGATGATTTATTCAAAATAAAAATTATAACAACTTGGGGTCCAGAATATAATTTAGAACAATTATTTGAACACGCAATTGTTCATATACTAAGACACAGAAGACAAATAGAAAAATTTTTGATTAAAATGAAAGAGAGTAAATAGGTAATTAAAAATTAAGTCTTTAATTTTTCTATCACATCAACAGATGAAACGCCCTCAGCTTCTGCACTAAAGTTTGTTATTATTCTATGACGCAATACAGGCAGCATCGCAAATTTTACATCATCAATGTTTGGAGTGTATCTACCATTTGTAATTGATCTTGTTTTAGCGGCAAGTATTAAATACTGAGAAGCTCTTGGTCCGGCACCCCAACTTATCCAATCCTTAATAAATTTTTGCGAGTTGCCGTTACTAGGTCTGGTTTGATTTACAATGTTTACAGCAAATTCAATTACATTTTCTGCTACAGGTACTTTTCTAACAAGATTTTGAAATTCGATTATTTCTTTTGCCGTTATAACTGAAAATAGTTTCTGTTCATATTCACTTGTAGTAGTTTCAACAATTTTTTTCTCTTCTGCAATGGATGGGTAATCAAGCCATAGGTTGAACATAAATCTGTCCAATTGTGCTTCAGGCAAAGGGTAAGTTCCTTCTTGTTCAATTGGATTTTGAGTTGCTAAAACAAAAAATGGTTCTTGCAAAGTTGAAGTAACGCCGGCAGTAGTAACTTTGTGTTCTTGCATTGCTTCCAATAAGGCTGCTTGAGTTTTTGGAGGTGTTCTGTTTATTTCATCGGCTAAAATTACATTTGCAAAAATAGGACCTGGAATAAATCTAAAATTTCTTTTTTTTGTGATTGGATCTTCTTCTACTAGTTCTGTTCCGGTAATATCACTTGGCATAAGATCAGGAGTGAACTGTATTCGGCTAAATTTTAGGTCTAAAACTTGAGCAAGAGTTTTTATTAGTAATGTTTTTGCAAGCCCGGGTACACCTACAAGCAGGCAATGACCTTTTGCAAGTAATGAAATTAATAGCTGGTCAATAATATCTTCTTGTCCAATTATAACTTTACCGAGTTCAGTTTTAACTTTTTTTACTGAATCATTTAATCTCTCGACTAGTTCTATATCTTTTTTATTAGTTTCTAATTTGCTCAAAATATTTCTCTTAATATCAGCCATTAATTTTCCAATAAATATTTGACTTTAAGTCTTGTATCCATTGTTCGTATTTTTTTTGTTTTTTATATTCTGATGCTAGCTTAGCTAATTCAGAATAGTCTATAATTAAATCAGCTGAATGTTGTGGTATTCTTTCCTTTAAAAGCACAATATGATAACCATAGTTTCCTTTTCCAAATTCAAATCGTTTTGGGAAACTAATTTCTCCTACGCCCAATTTTGTTACAATATCCAAAGTTGATTTGTCTAATTGATTTAAATAAAATGTTCCTAAATCACCACCAAAATTACTAGAGTTATCGTCTTTACTGTAAGTTTTTGCCATTTCTTTAAAGTCTCTATCAAATCTGACAATGCTGTCTCTGACAGAGTTTAAAAAATTGATAGCCTTGAAATCTGCTCCTTCACCTTTTTGAATTTTAATTAATATATGTCTAGTGTGAATTGACTCGCCTCTTTTTTCAAGCAATTGAATAATATGTAGCCCAACAGGAGTTTCAATTATTTGAGAGATCTCTCCCACTTTAAGAGCAAAAGCTGCTGCCTCAAATTGTGAATAAAAAACACCCTTCTTAACAAAACCAAGATCACCGCCATTGGCAGCACTTCCAGGATCTTCAGAATACTTTTTAGCCATTATTGCAAAGTCAGCTCCTTTTAAGATTGAATCTTTCACATCTTCAGCAAACTTATAATATTTTTTAATTGTCTCTTTTGATGCTTCAGGGTCTCTATAAATATGAGCAATATTTACTTTTTCCGGTATAATACCCAAGCTGTCTTTAAATTGATAATAAAAATCTTCAACTTCTCTGCGTGTAGCATTTACATCTCCAAATTTCTTTTGTTGAAGTTTTTGTACCATCAAATTTTTCTTAACATCATCTCTCAACTCTCTTTTAATTTTACTTATACTCATTCCATAAACTTGCTCTACTTTTTCTAAAGATCCATATTGCTGCGTAAAAACATTTATCTGATAATCTATTCTTTGATTTATTTCGCTTTCACTTATTTTAATGGAATCTATATCGGATTGGGCGTAGACAAGTTTATCCTCGATCATCGAGTTAAGTACTTTCTTTTTTAATTCAGGATCAGTTGGATCGAGTTTCCTTTGAGAAGCTAACAGATTTGTCTGAAAGTCTAATTCACTTTGCAGAATTATTTCGTTATCAACAACAGCAACTATTTTATCAGCAATTTTCTGTGGGAATAAGCTTACTGTTAAAAACAAAAAAAGATATATTATTTTGTAATTCATATGCACCTAATTTATAATTTCAATGTCGTTATTTAAGCGTAAATTATCTAAGTAATTTTTAATAAATGATTGCTGTTTTTGAGCAAAATACATTTCAGTTACTTCTTCTTTTATTAATGGAAATGGAGGAATTGTTCCTTTATTATACCTTTCAATTAATTGTATGACCTCATAATTTTTCTCTGTGTAATGTAACACCAGACTTACTTCATTTTTATTCAGCCCTTTAATTATTCTTAATAATAGTAATGGTTGAATCTGATAATCATTTAAAAGTAGATTAGTTCTATTATTAATTAAAATTGAATCATTAATAAAAACATGATAGGCTTTATCCCAACCACTTTTTATTGCTGTATTTCTAAATAAAATTGCTTTGTCTTCTTCACTGAACGAAATTCTATTTAAGAGAGTTGCATCAGTAAAGAGTTTAAAATCATTCTTATGAGCAAAATAGAAATTTTCTAGTTTATCATCCGTAATATTCAATTTAACTTCTGCTAATACTCTCTTTAAAAGTAATGATCCGGCAATTTTCCTTTCAGAATTGGATATCAGATTTTTATATTCATTTTCCTTTAAAATTCCTTCTTTATTTGCTTCCTGGAACAATAATTCATCAGTAACCCAATTCCTAATAATCTCATTCTTCGTAAGATTATGTATTTTATTGGAATCTAAAATTGCATTCAACTGGCTTTCTGTCAAATATGTTTCATTTACTTTTGCTACATACTTAACTTGTTTAGGTTCTTTTTTACAACCAATTATGTAAAAAACACAGCAAATAATAATTGTTAAAGAAATTTTATTTAAATGCTTCACTTAATCTATCTGTGTAAAGTACTGGTTCATATTTGTTTTTTAGAATTCTAAGATATTCATTTTCTAAATTATGTGCCTGCAATTCTTGATAAGCCGCACTAACTTCATTTTTAGCTTCTTCAAATGTTTTCTCGCGTGCCGGCTCTCTTTTGTTTAATCTGATTAAAGAAAAACCGCCAAAATTTTGAAAAGGTTCAGAAATTTCACCTGGTTTCATTAATGTAAAAGCTTTTTTTGTAATATCATTAAAATTAGCTTCTCTTATTCCCCAATTTCCACCTTTTTCTTTATAGGTGCTTCTTTCAGTGTATTTAGTTGCAAGCGTGTCAAAACTTTCACCTTGTTTTAATAATTTCAAATAATGATTAATTAAGGAATCACTTTTTGAAAAAATTTCAGTAAAGTCAACCCTGTCTTTTAACATATACTTATTTCTTCTTTCGTTAAAATATTCTTCAAGTTTAACACTATCAATTTTTATTTTATTCCATATTTCTTCTTGCTGAATTTTGAAAACAAGAATGCCTTTTTTGTATTCCTTCATCAAGCTTGCAAATTGAGGATTTAAATCTTCTAATCTTGAAGCTTCTAATTGAAGGGCTTTTTCATTGCTAACATCTTCAATTTCTTTTGATAAAAAATTAGGAGTCATTTTCTGGTGTGAGTTTTCTCGTTTACTGTAAATAATGTTTAATGCATCATTAATTGAATAGGATTTATCTTTAATTTTAAATATTTCCAATTCTCTTAATTTATCTAATTCATCATTAGTTTGACCAACCATCAATGTGTCGGTTATCTTAACAAATTTAACAAAATTTGTTGTGTTAAAATTATAACCATATGTGGATTTTAATTTTTTGGCAAGTTTATTAATAGCATCATCGTATCTGTTTTTTCTGAATAAATCAGTCAACTCTTGTTTTTTTTGTTCATATGTTGGCATTGATAGTTTACCGGTTAATTTAATTATGTGATAACCATAATTAGTGGTAACTATATCAGAAATATCACCAACATTTTTTAGATTAAAAGCTGCTTCATCAAAAGGCTTAATCATTGTTCTACGCTTAAAGAATCCCAAGTCACCTTCTTTGTATAAGCTGCCTGTATCTTTTGAATATTTTGTAGCTAATTCTGCAAAATCTCCACCTGCTTTCAAACTATCTAATATCAATTTTGCTGTTGCAAAGGCTTTAGCTGAATCGATTTTATTATCAATAACAAAAGTGGTTAAAATGTGGCTGGCTCTAATTTCAGGCACTCTTTCTCTTTTTTCTGTTACTTTTATTATATGGTAACCATATTGTGTTTTAACAATATTTGGATAGACTTCTCCGGCTTTTGTAGCGTATACTGCATCTTCAAATGATAATGGTAAGAAACCTGCAGTTATATAATATATATCACCGCCTCCTTTTGCAGAATTTAGATCTTGTGAATATTTTTTGGCAAGTGTAGCAAAATCAATTCCGTCCTTAATACTTTTTAAAATTGTTTCTGCCATTTGATATGTAGAATCTTCTGCTCCTTTTTGAGGAATGAACATTATGTGGCTTACTCTATATTCCCATTTCCTTCTCTCATATAATTTCTTTGTCTCAGGCTCAATTAAATTTTTTTCAATTAAATATCCGGATGCGATACTTTCTTTATATTCATTTAATTCATTTAAAATTTCGGGATCGTCATTATATCCCTTACTGTAGGCTTCAGCTAATTTCATTTTATATTTTACATATAGATCCAAAAATTTTGAATAGCTATTGATAGAATCTTTTTTTGCATTATCAATTCCACCGGCATTTTTGGAATAAGCGTTTTCAAATTCTTGTAAAGAAATTTTCTGACCTTTGAATTTTGCAACAATTATTTCATCTTTTTCAGTCTGCGCCAACATAAAGGAACATGCAAAAATTATTATCATCAATATTTGAGTGAACTTTTGGTACATTTTTACTCTCTCTTAAGTTTTATAAAGAATTTTTGAATTGAAATTATTTGATTTATAACATTTATTTTAAACGAATATTATTTTACTCTTGTTCCAATTTTAATTGAATCATCTACAGTAATAATTTTTAGCTTTCCTTCTTCATTTTCTGCAGCAAGCAGCATTCCTTGTGATTCAAATCCCATTAGTTTGGCCGGTTTTAGATTGGCTACAATCACAACTTTATTGCCGATTAGATCATCTGAAGTATAATCTTTGGCTATTCCGGCAATAATCTGTCTTTTACCACTATCTGTTTCTACTTTTAATTTCATTAACTTTTGACTGTTTTCGATTTTTTCTGCTTCCATAATTTGAGCAACTTTCAATTCTACTTTAAAAAAATCATCAATTATAATTAAACCATCTTTATTATTTTCTTCTGAATTTGGTTTGCCCAAATTATCAACTTGTTTATCAATCACTTCATCCTCTATCTTATTAAATAATATTTCAGATTTATTCAAAACATGATCCGGTTTCAGATTTTCATCGCCGCATTTATCCCATTCAGTTGATTTTGAATTAAGCATATTAAATAATTTTTTTGAAGAATTTGGAATAACTGGATAAAAAATCTCAGCCAAAGTATAAATAATTTGCAAGCAGACATAAAGAGTTGTTGCACATTTTTCTTTATCTTTTTTAACTGATACCCAAGGTTCAGAATCATTGAAATATTTATTAGCATCTCTTGCAAGCTGCATTGCTTCAAAAACACCGTCTTTAATTTTGAAATTTGAAAATAACTCTCCAACTTTTTTAGCATTAGCTTTGGATCGGTCAAGCATTTCCTTATCAATTTTTTGTAATTTACCTTTTGGTGGTACTCTTCCTTCAAAGTGTTTGTTAACAAATGTAAAGGATCGGTTAATAAAATTGCCTAAAGTATCTGCAAGTTCACTGTTGTTTCGTGCTTGAAAATCTTTCCAGTAAAAATCTGAATCCCTTGTCTCGGGCAGACTTGCAGCAAGTGTGTAGCGAAGAGGATCGGCAGGGAAGATTTCTAAAAATTCGTGTACATCAATTCCCCAATTTCTGCTTTTTGAAAATTTCTTGCCCTCAAAATTTAGGAACTCATTTGCCGGTACATTTTGTGGAAGTATGTATTTATCATTTTCATTTACATTCCAGGCCATAAGCATTGCAGGGAATACAATGCAGTGAAAAACAACATTGTCCTTTCCTATGAAAGCGATATACTTTGTATTCTTATCCAGCCAATAATCTTTCCAAAGATCTTTTTTTCCTACTTTTTTTGAATATTCTTTTGTCGCGGAAATATATCCCAAAACTGCTTCAAACCATACATATAAAACTTTTCCTTCGGCTTTATCCAGAGGAACTTTAACTCCCCAATCCAGATCACGGGTTACGGCTCTTTCTTCAAGTCCATTTTTAAACCAGCCTCTGCAATACTGAAGTACATTTTCTTTCCATCCGTATTTTTCATTCATTTCATTTATATATTTTTCTAGTGCAGGCTGATATTTGCCAAGCGGGAAAAACCAATGCGATGTTTCTTTTAAAACGGGTGTCTGGCCGGAAATTTTACTTTTTGGATTTTTAAGTTCGTGTGGTTTATAAAGAGCTCCGCAGTTTTCACATTCATCGCTTCTTGCTTCTTCATTTCCGCAATTTGGGCAAGTACCTTCAACATATCTGTCGGGTAAAAACATTTGAGCTTTTTCATCATAAAACTGTTCTGTTTTTTTCTCATTTAAAATTCCTTTATTAAAAAAATTAAGGAAGAATTCCTGTGCTGTTTTATGGTGTCCGGGCAGACTTGTTCTTGAATAAATATCAAAGCTCATTTCAAATTTTTCAAATGCTTCTTCATTCAGTTTGTGATATCTGTCAATAATAACTTTTGGTGTAACTTTTTCTTTTTCAGCTGAAATTGTAATTGGAACGCCGTGCTCGTCAGAGCCGCAAATATATAAAACATCGTTGCCTTTTAGTCTGTTGTAACGCACATAAATATCCGCAGGCAGATATGCGCCGCTTAAATGACCCAAATGAATTGGTCCGTTTACATAAGGTAAAGCCGATGTTACAAGTATTTTCTCTTTTCCCAAAAATTTTCCATTTTAAGCTAAAAATAAGTCCCTAAATATAATGAATTTAGCAGGAAATTAAGTAAAAATTATAATTTATAAATAATATATGAAAGGTAATTTATTGCTGTTAAACACAGGTTCTGGCAATAAAATCAATAATTACTTGATCCTTTGAATTTAGCAGGTCCTTTGGCTTTCCGTTAAAATATATCTTCCCTTCATAAATCATAGCCACTGAAGAAGCAACATTTTTTACGCTGTACATATCGTGTGTAACAACAACAGAGGTGACATTTAATTTTTCCGAAAGGTCTTTAATGAGGTTATCAATATTGTTTGACATAATTGGGTCAAGTCCTGTTGTTGGTTCATCGTAAAGAATATATTCTGGGACTGTAATTAATGCTCTTGCAAGGGCTGCTCGTTTTTTCATTCCGCCTGAAAGACCTGCCGGTTTTAATTTTTGTGTTCCCTGCAAACCAACTAATTCAAGTTTTTCCGCAACTATATTTTCAATTTCTTTTTCTGATATTATACTTTTGTTTTCAACAAGAGGAAGAGCAACATTTTCTTCAACTGTCATTGAATCAAAAAGTGCAGAACCTTGAAAAAGAAAACCGAATTTTTTCCTAATTTCATATAATTCTTTTGGACTCAATTTATCAATAATTCTTCCTTCTACTTTAACAGTTCCTTTATCAGGCGAAAGCAGACCTACAATGTGTTTAATCAAAACACTTTTACCGCATCCGCTGCTGCCAATAATAGCCATAGTTTCACCGGTATTTATGGAAAGATTTATTCCATTTAAAACTTGTTTCCCGTCAAAGCTTTTGTGAAGGTTTTCTATCTCTATCATTTTAAAATAGATTTATAATTTTCAGTTACATTAAAATAATTAAATTTTAATTTGTTTTAATGGTTTATAATTATTTCTTTTCCTCTAACATAAAAATAAACGGCAAAGTGAATAAACCAAGCAAGCAAAGAATTTTAAATGTGACTACCATTCCAAGTAAATCACTAAGCACACCGGTTATAAAAACACAAAATGCATTTAGTAAAAACATCAATGACATAAATAATCCATTAATAAATGAAGGTCTGTTAGATTTTAATTCCATAATGATTGCAAGCAAAACAGGATTTGCAGAAAGAACAAATAAACCAAGAATTATTAATACCGGTATTATCCAAAAACTATCTAAAATTGTTAACAACCATAAAAAAATTGGTGAAGCAATACCTATTATTAAAAGTGTTTTCTTTCTTCCAAATTTATCAGACATAGTGCCCGAAAGAAGTGAACCTGCTGAACCTGCAAAAGAAATCACAGAAAGAGCTATACCTGACATCCAAATGCTCTCTCCTTTAATTGTTAAATAAGTTGGTAAAAATGCTCTTAATGATCCACGCATAAATGAAATAAAAAATATTATCCCGGTTAAAGTTATTATTGTTCGGGAGTGTACTTTAATTGTTTTTATTGCTCCTAAATCTTTTGATTGATTTTTAATTTTATCAGAGACATTAACCTTATTTAATTTTATAAAAAGAAAAATTGTAGCAAAAAAACCCAAGATTACTAATCTGTAAGTTCCTTCCATTCCCCAATAAGAAATAGCTGTCAGAAGAACAATTGGTCCAAGTCCTCTTGCAAATTCCCCACCAAGCATATAGTAGCTCATACCTTTCCCAATTTTATTTCCTGCAACTTCTTTAATCATTACAGGTGTAGGAACATGAAAAAAAGCAGCACTAATTCCACTTATAAAAAGTAAAATAACTATAATAGTATATGTTGGTGCCGCACCTAAAAGACTCATTACAATTGAAGTAACTAATGGAGCGGCAATAACAAAATATCTAATGCTTATTTTATCTGCGATCAATCCGATAAAAGGATTAATAATGGAAGTTGAATCTCTGGCAATAGTAAGAAAACCCGCTAATGTAAATGAGATACTAAGTTTTTCAATCAACAATGGAAGAAGGGGAGCCAAAAATGCTGAGAAAGTATCGTGAACAAAATGTGCAAAAGAAATAATTGCAACATTACCTCGTTGAAATTTTTGAATATCGGACATTATTAAAAAATCTATAATTTGAATTTATAAAAGATTTAATATAAAGAAGTATTTTATAATTTAGATATTAATTGAATCTATAAGTTTTTTCAATCCAATAAACTACATTGTTAGCTTTAATTTTTACAGGTTCCCATTTCGATTTATAAGCAGCATTAATTACACTCTGCGAATATTTTTGTGAACCAGTAGTATTAGTGATAACTTTATGTTCAATTACTTTTCCATCCGTACCTATTTTTAACTTTATCACAATTAAACCCTTTATGTTTTCATCTGTATTTTGAGGTAAAACTTCTAATATCTGTCTTGGTACAAAAGGTAATTGCGGTAATATTAGCGGTGTTCCTTTGTCGGATATACTGTCGTTTCCGTTTCCATTGCTATTAGTTTCTTCTTTGGTTATTGGTTTAACTTCTTCGTCAGGCAGTATTTCCGGCTCATCAATTATTGCTATTGTGAATATTTTAGGGTCAGGCGGCTTTGGGTTGGCAAGTTTATCCTGCTGAGTGATTGGGGCAAGATCATTTATTGTAAATAAAAGTGACTGGTATTCTGCAGGCGGAGGAGGAAACGAAGCAATAAAAGGGAAGAACAAAAACAATAGTATGCATAATAAAAGGCTAGCAACAAGACTTAACTTAAAATTAATTCTGTATTCATTCTTTAATATTTGGAACCGCTCTATCATACTACTTATAATATTACTTCCAAACAAAGAAGTTTTCTGTTTTTACTTCTGTACCGGAAATTTTATCTTTTATAAGTAGTTCTAATGAATATTCTCCCACTTCATAATTATTCATATCAATTTGAAAATATATTTGTGTATCTTTTTCTGTTGCCTGGTATTTTGAAGTTAATATTATTTCTTTGTTTTCGTTCCCTATTCCAAAGATATTCAGCACTGAATTTACCGCTTTACTAATCCCTGATCTGTCATTGGCTTTTTTAAGAGTAAGTGTTTGCTCAAATTCTCCGAGCCCTCCTTTCAGGTTTAAGTTATACAATTCATAGTAAATAAATAATTTATTTTCTTGTGTAAAAATTCCGGAAGGGTTTTGTAGGATATTAATCTTATTTCTTTTTAATGTATAATTTATTTTATCATCCAGTGAAATATCAGAAGCCAGAACTAGATCACTTATTTCAAGAATATTGTTATCAAATTTTTTAACTGCAATTTTATCGCGATTAGAAGCAACTCCTTTATCAATATTACGAATTATCTCCAAAGCAAAATAACCGGAATCAGGAGATAGATTTAATTTTAATGAGTTGACAAGTAAACTGCTATCTTTAACAATATTTACGAGATTATCTTTAGTAATAATATTTACCGTATCAACGACAGAATTTTTTAAGTTATAGTATAAATCGCTGTAAAAAAATCCGGCAATATGGGGGTAAATATAATTTCCATTTCTGATTAAAGTGTCGTTGGCTGTTAGTCCGTAACTTATATAAACATCAGTTTTTGTAGAATTCTTTAAATCTTTAAATTGGACAATATCAAATGGTGTTTTAAATTTTGGTCCGTCAAATTTAGGTTCATAAACTTCATTTCTTACATTTTTTACATAGTTTGCAAATCTGTAGCTGTCGCCCGCAAACTGTGATACATATCTGCTCCCCGGTGCCGGTGTGCTGAATCTAAAATTTCCGTTCATAAAATCATCAGTAAAACCGAAAACCATATCTGTGTAATACCAGACATCGGTTTTTAAATTAACCTGTGTTCTTCCTCCTGCATTTATATGCGGGCGGAATCTTACTCTGTTTATTGGTTCACCATAGCGCAGATAAATATCACCGCGGTCTGTTTTCCATCCTGCAAGATCTTTAATTGGTAAACTAAATCTGAGATTTGCGTATGCAACTCTTGAATAATGTTCAAGGATTCTTTCATTGTATTTTGTAAGATAAAGAGGTTCTTTTATTTTCCAATATTCATCAATTAATTGTCTTAATTCTGAATCAGAAAAATCTTTAATCTTATCATTAAATATTGGCTTGATCAACTCTTTTACGGAGTTGAAAGTAAAATCTTCTCTCTCTACCGTATTCATATACTCCAAAGCTTTTTTATATTCATAATAAGCCTGCCCATTTTGTGAATTCTTATAACATAATAGTCCTAAATACAGATGAGCTAAATACTTACGCGGCTCAAATTTAGTCAATTTTTCTAAAAGGGGAATACCTTTTTCCGGTTTACCAAGGTCTTCATATAATGTGCTTAAATGGAGTAGTGCTTGTGAATTATCAGGATAAAATTTTAATAATTTTAAAAAATATTTTTCTGACTCTTTAAAATCTTCTAAGGCAAATTCTTCGTAGCTTAATTCAGGGCTGAATGGATCATCTTTAAATACTGATTTATGATAATCATTAAAATCATTTTCCTTAAATCTCCCAAGTTGGAAAAGAGCAATGACATTACTGCTGTCTATTTCAAGTACTTTTTCATACTCATTAAAAGCCATGCCCGGACTAAATGATTCCATCAATGCAGCTTTAAGAAGTCTTATCTCAATATTTTTTGGTTCCCTGTATAGTGCATTAGTAAGCAGATCTCTTGCTTTTGCTCTTCCACTAATTGTTTTTTCCGAGATATAAATTTTTGCAAGTTCAAATTCAGCTTTTGCGGTTTTATCTTTGTCTAATGATTTTTTTAAAAAATGTTCTGCATTAATAATATCGCCAGAATTGACAAAATTTAATCCCGTTAAATAGTAATCTTCAGCTGTAGAATCTTTTTTAGATAAACCAAACAGGAATAAAGTATTGCAGAAAGAGAGGATAAATATTTTAATAAATAATTTCATAAATCATTAAAGTGTATCTTTGTGCTAAATTAACTTTTACAAAGCATCAAATCAATGATAAATAATTACCTAAAATAATAATATTAATTCCAATCTTTTAAAAGATGCGAAACTTTTTCTTTTAAAATTTGTATTGTTAGATCGATGGTTTGCAGATGTGTTCTAAAAGACAGTACGGCAATTCTAATTATAAATTTATTGTCAACATTTGTAGATGAAAGAAATACTCTACCGTCTTTGTGAATTTCCTTTAATAATAATTGATTGAATTTATTTGCATCGCCTGTTTTGGGGATGTATCTAAAAGATGCCACAGAAAGTTCCGGTTCCGGACCCATTTCAAAACCGTCTATTTTTTTTAGCTCTTCATAAAAATATCTGGTCAATAGAATTTTTTCCTCTAAACTTGCTCTGAATGGTTTTACTCCGTGCAACATAAGTGGAAGCCAAAGTCTTAACCCTCTAAAATGTTTTGTCAGTTCAGGTGAAAGATCTGCAGGCGATGGTTCCTCTTCCAATGCAACTGCATCCTGCAGATAATTAGCTTTATAATAATGAGCAGAATTTAATTTTTTTTTATCCTTAACAAGCACAACGCCTAATCCGTAAGGTAAAAACAATCCTTTGTGCGGATCCATTACCAGCGAATCAGCCTTTTCCATTCCTTTTAATCTTGGTTTACCGGTTTCTGATAAAACAAAAAAAGCTCCGTAAGCACCGTCAATATGAAACCACATTTTATTTTGTGCAATTTCTGCAATTTCATCTAATGGATCTATTACACCAAAATCTGTAGTTCCGGCAGAAGCAATAATTAGCCAAGGCATTTTACCTTCTTGCTTATCTTTTTCAATTTCATTTTTTAATGCTTTGGGATCTATTCTATAATTTTCATCTAAACCGACAAAATTTAGTTTGCATTCTTTCAGCCCTGCTATTCTAATTGCTTTATCAATACAGTGATGAACTTCCTTTGAAAGATAAATAACAGAGTTAGGTATTTGTTCGGCTTTTAAACTAAAAGAGTCCCTTGCTGTTACAATTGCAATAAGATTTGCAATACTTCCTCCCGAAGCTAAATTGCCGACGGTTTGGGCAGGGAATCCGACAATATTTGCCATCCAACGGATGAGCATATTTTCCATTCTAACTGCACCGGGACCAGCATAAAATAATCCTGCATATCTGTTTGTTATATCAGCAAGGTAGTCTCCAAGTGCCGAGTTATAAAGTCCGCCTCCGGGAATGTAACCCAAATGTCCGCCTGAAGCAGGGTTCAAATTGGGGAAGTCCACATTTTCTTTGAAGAGTTTTATCAATTTTTCAATTTCTACAGGCTCTTCTGAAACAGGTAATTCAAGTAATCCCTGTCCTGTATTATCAGATAAATTAAAAGCTTTTATGTCATAAATATTGTCAATAAAATCTTCAGTGTAGTCAACTACTTTATCTCTTGTTTTTTTTCTCTCTTCAGTTGAAGGCTCAAGCTGTCTTGAAATGTTTTCAAGCTGTTGGATTTTATTTTTTAGTTCACGCATTAATAAAGATTAGAATTATAAAAATTTAAAATAAGGTATCGGACAATTTAAGAGAATTGTAAACAAAAAGATAAAATTAACCCAAAAAATTCATTGGAAATGAATTTTTTGCCGAAGGCCGCTATATAAAATGTTTTTATAAAACATTTTATATAGCGGGGTTAACCCCTGGCAATTTGTAAGAAAAACATATTACTCAA
>Ga0210044_10007401_pt1 | contig 14028 bp, 21 predicted proteins | sample CryGey13umfilter_2_FD_183959 | JGI IMG/M metagenome (GOLD analysis project Ga0210044, IMG submission 183959) | Groundwater microbial communities from aquifer in Utah, USA - Crystal Geyser 4/9/14 3 um filter (SPAdes) (version 2) | ecosystem: Environmental > Aquatic > Deep subsurface >... | reverse complement strand
TTCATGTGCAATTCACTTTAAGATTTTAAAAATTAGATCCGAAGACAGTCGAAGACAACGTGGAAAACTTCGTTAGAATTCTATTTTAGTGAATTGAAAATTAAGTATTAAAATTAATCCAAAAACTATTCTAAAATTTTTTGCCCTTCTCAGATCGTGAAACAGTGAATCATTTTGTACTACAATCAATGCTCTAGTATTCTTCATTGTTGGGCAATTTAGTAAATTCATTCAATATAAAAAAACGTTAGTTAACACATAACAATAAGTTCGGTCGACAAAAAATTATTCCGTTTGTTCTTTGATGTTTTTAGTAGTCATAATCATTCTTTGAATCAACGTAATTCCTGCAATCACTACGACAATCATTACTGCAGGTTCCATATATCCAATTATTCCAATTATCGCAATAATCAACAGACGTTCTGCTCTCTCACCAATGCCAATTCCTTGCAAATTAATGTTAAGCGCATCAGATTTTGCTCTAGCATAACTTACCAATAATGATAAAGTTATTGCAAGCATTACAAGATACGGTTCTGCATATCCACCAATCAATAAACCTAGAAAAATTGCAACTTCGGCAATCTTGTCAAACATTGAATCAAGATAGGAGCCTTTTCTGGAAGTTTTACCAGTTACTCTTGCAACTTGTCCATCAACCATATCAAAAAATCCAGATACCAGCAATAGAATTCCACCAATAATTAATCCAAATTCAACGCCTAATCCATAGACTAGTGCAGAGGCAATAGCAAATACAAGACCTATAAATGTCCAAAAGTTTGGCGAGAGTTTAGTGGATGCAAAAGCCTTTCCAATTTTTTCAAGTGCAGGTTGCAGTGTACCTCTAAGATTATTTAACATGTAATTTCTCCAAATGAATTTTTTAACAAAGAGATTCTAGTTTTGTTGAATTCATGTTGCAAAATCATCACATCAAAAAAATAATTTATCTATAATTTAATCGAGATAAATTCATAGCAATTAATGTAGACATTATCTTAGCAGCAATAGAAGCAGTAGCACCATTATCATATTGAGGGTTTAACTCTACGATATCGACGCCTGCTACATTTTTGTTTTCAAGAGAATAAATTAGATCAAAAAGTTCTCTAGAGGTCATGCCGGCAGCTTCTGGATTTCCTACACCTGGAGCATATGCAGGATCAAGCACATCAAGATCAAAACTAGCATACATTGAATCAAAAGACGATGCAAAGTCTTTTAGTAATTTAGGACCATTTCCTTCTCGTACTTGTTTGTCTGTAATTGTTTTAATTTTATGCTCTTTTAGAAATTCAAGTTCTTCTTTTACAAAAGCACGTGCACCGACATGTAAGATATTATCTGCACCTCTTTGTTCAACAATTCTTCTAAGATATGCTGCATGGCTTAGTTTGATGTTTGCAAATTCATCACGTAAATCATAATGAGCATCAAATACAACATATCCAGTTTCTTTTGGGAAGCTCATGTATGTACCAAAAGTAATAGAATGCTCACCACCTAAAATGAACAGTTGTCTTTTCTTTGCAACTAGTTCTTGTGTGATTTTACCAACCATGTCAATCATCTCACTTACAACAACTGTATGAGTAGTATTTCCTAAATCTTCAATGTTTACAGATTCTAAATCAATACCAAATTGAGGGTGAAATATCTCAATATTGTTAAATGCGTCACGAATGACATCAGGTCCAAACCGGCATCCAGGTTTATAAGAATGAGTAGAGTCAAATGGAATTCCAAACACGGTTGCCACAGGCTCAGAATCACTAGATGAAGCAGTAATCATAGGATTTCGATTCATGTATAAATCAAGAAAACTCATTTTTACACCATTAGTTGGGGTCTATGTGAAAGATATTTTGGAAGGTTTAGCCCTGTAAATGGCTTACCTTTTGTTTGCTCACTTATCTCATTAATAAAATCATCAAATGTCAATTCTCTAACATTTCCTGTTTGCCTATCCCTAATACTTAGATTTTCCGAATTTGCTTCTTTTTCTCCAATAACTAATGTATAACGAATCCAATCTTTTTCAGAATCTCTGATTCTCTTTCCTATGCTTTCGTTTCTATCGTCAATATCAACACGGATACTTTGGGATGATAATTTATCAGCTAAAGCATCACATATGTCAGAAAACTCTTCTTTTAATGGAATTACTCGCACTTGTGTTGGAGCAAGCCACAGTTGGAATTGGGGCTTTCGCCCTTCTTTAATATCCTGAGCTGCCTTTTCCAAAATCACATAAATTACTCTTTCAATTGCGCCACTTGGGGAATTATGTAATATTATAGGATTTTTGCGAACATTATGTTCATCCACAAATTCAATTCCATAGCGATTTCCATTTTCAACATCAATTTGATCAGTTGAGAGTGCAGATGCTTTTCCCATCGAATCTACAAAATTAAATTCCCACTTTAAAACAAAATAAAAGAATTTTTCTTTCCACATTTCAACTAGTACAGGTCTGCCATGTTTCTTAACTAATTCATTAATTGAAGATTTGTTTTCATTATAGAAATCTTCAGTAAACCTAATTGCCATTTCGTAATCAGACTCTTCAATTCCAAGTTCCTTTAGTACATTACGAGACAAATCAAATCTAACTTTGATTTCGTCAATTGATTGTGCCATATCTTTACAAAACGCATGACAATCAGGCATCGTAAATGCCCGTAGACGTCTTAATCCTACTAACTCTCCAGATTGTTCACGCCTGAAACTATATCGAGTTAATTCGTATAACCTGTAAGGTAGATTCTTGTATGACATTTGAAATTCATTTGCCATTAGAAATTGTCCAAAACATGCTGCAAATCTCAAAAATAATTTTTTTCCTTCTGAATCAATATTATACTGTCTTGCGGGAAATCTATTGAAATAACTAACCATGCTAGGATGATGAGAATCATACATAATTGGAGTCTCAACTTCGTAACCACCATATGTTTTGACTTTATCGGTGACAAATCTTTCAATCAGAGATTTAATTAAACGACCGTTTGGGAAAAAACGCATGTTTCCTGAATCAGATGCTGGCTCATAATCAGCGATTCCCATCTTCTTCATCAATGCAACATGTGGTGGAGGTTCATCTACAGATCTTTTTTTTGCGGATTCATATTTTGCAAGTACTTCAAGTTTTGGATATTTTGAGAAATTAAAATCTCCAATGTTATTAAGAGTCCCATCAGGAGAAAGTATTTTCCAATAAGAAGTAATTTTTGATTCTCCTTTTAGAGCATCAGAGGTCATCTCTTTTTCTTCAGTTAAAGTTTTTTCGCCAGTATTTTCTTTTGTTACAACTTTGAAACTTTCAGCTAGTGGATGTCCCTTTACTTTAAGATGATATGATTTTGTCCATCCAAACGGAGAATGAGATACTTCTAATTCAGATGCAGAAGATTCCATCTCTTTGAGTAATGATAATGCAATTGATGGGGCTGCCAAATTTGAGCTAAGATGAGCATAGGGGTAAAGTAGTAATTTTTTACAACCAATTTTTGCCATAGAACTTTTTATTTGCAATATTGCGTTTTGAGCAACAGATGAATCATCGCCATGTTCAATTGCCACAAAAACAACAACTACTTCTTCTAATCTTTTTGTTTCAGGGACAATCTCTTCGGCATTTTTGATCTCCTTTTTTGTTGGAGTGTATTCTATGCTGTCACAGTGCAGTTGTAGTATACGCATAATCTCAAACCAAATAATAATTGAATTAAATCTTTGGCTAGGTTACCCCCATATTGGAATTTAAAATAGTTAGATCGTGCCTAAATCTACCAAAGCAGGTTTCATTGTAGAGAACATACACAGATGAGATAATATTCTCGCCGTATTATCACCCCCATTCATATATAGAAAAAGAAAATTCTTCTTTTGCATCTCTTTTAACTAGATTTTTTTCTAAGATGATTCTACAAATTAAACTAGTGTCAGTCATGATTTCCAAGCCTTTTAGAGCATCCTTCTTTGAAGACATTTCATTACCAAGAATTTTAACAACAACATCAGAAAGACCAGCTAGATCTTTTTTGGCATATTTTGCCTTATGTAGAAAAAATATAATATTAAGAGAAAGGGGTTTTCCGGCACATCTTTTCTGTACATTATTGATATTTTTACCCAATTTAGTAAGTACTGCTTCACGGATTAGCAATTTGGTCTCTTTAGCCTTTTTTCCTGCAGATAATGGAACAAGTCCGCTAACTTTGATATTTTGTAATAATACGTCTCCTTTCATATTATTTCTAAAAGCAAGATGAATTTAATCCGGGATCGTAACAAAATATGATTGAAAAGTTTACTTTTTGAATTATTTGGCAGAATAATGATTTGAATATCAAAGATAATATCAGCAACTAACAAGCAGGCATGAATATGGGAAAAATTATTTAAAATGTAAATCACATCTTTTGTTTTTCAATCTTATCTCTCAGAGTAATTATTGAACGTAAAATTATACCAGAGATACCTAAATTAGATGTAAGAAACTGGACTGTGCGCTTAAGAGAATCATTACCGCGAAACCCTTCATCATAAATCATCTCTATTGAGCCCTTATCAGTATCCACAAATGATGTAATTAGTGAATAAGGCCCTAATTTCTTATCTATTTTTTCTAGATATAGACGAAGCTCAACTGTATGTATTGAAAATCCTTGTTCTACAAAATTACCGGAAGAAACCAATACCTCAATGGCGTCAGGGTTACGGTTTATTCTTTGAGGGTCATGTAAATCAATAATATTCATTATGTGTTATGGATATCCTGTTCCCACATAAGAAATATTTGTATAATAAAGTCGGTAAGGCCAATTGGTTATTCCACCTATCAGATAATAGGCATCAATACCATTAGACCGTAATACCGTGGCTATCTTTTTTGATTGCTCTTCGCATTTACTTATCAAAATTACCTTTGAGTGTTTTGGGACATCAAGTAAACTTTCTTCAGTATATTTTGCCAAAATAGATTTTTTAATGTGACCTTTGGCAAATTCTTCTTTTTTTCGTAAATCACAAATTGTAATATTACTATCATTTTTAATTAAATCCAATAATTCAGATTCTGTAAATCCAATGCAGATATCAGAATTTATCATTTTAATCTTAATAGTAAAATAATTAATAGAGTTTAAAGTTGATCTAAAAGTCGCCTTTAGAAGATCAGATAGATTAAAACAAGTAGAAAACGTATTTATTTTCAAATCATATACACAAACTTAATCAATAGGGATTTTAGGTGAAGCGTGATTGTCCCAAGAAGATAAGCAGATAGATTATTTTAGTAAAAGCGTATCACAACACTACAGAACAAATATTCTAATGTTATCAGAACATGTAAGGATTTCTGAAGCATGTACAATATTAAAAAAAAAGATCTAGATGAAATCATTGTAGTGGATGAATTGTATAATCCAATAGGAATAGTTACAGACGAAGATATTTTGACAAAATTAAGTGAGTCATTTGTCAATCCATCAAAGACGACATTGGGAGATATCATGGTATTTCCATTAATTACGATTAGAGAAAATCAAATGATTTCTGAAGCGCTTGTAATAATGCGCGAGAAAAAAATTCGAAAATTAGCAGTATTATCAAATAGCAATTTGGTTGTTGGAATGCTCTACTTGGATACAATAGCTAATCTTGTCAAAAAATCATTGATACAACAACAAAAACAATCTACATTTTTGGGAATTATTTGGAATCTTGGTGTCATATTACAATTTACTGGTGTATTGATGTTTATTCCAGGAATTGTTGCAACTATGCTAAATGATTCAGTTGTTGCAACTGGCATATACCTAATGTCAATTTTATTAATAATTTCTGGTTTTTTTATGAATTCTTACGGTCAAAAGCACCCCTTGACACTAAGAGGAACTGCGATTCTGGCATTTGCCAGTTTCATAATATTAGTTTTATTTGGCATGATACCTCAACTTTTTGTAATAGACTTTGGGTCTAACGATCCTTTGGAATTATTTGCAGATGGATTTTTTGAAAGCTCTGCGGGATTTACAACAGGAGGATATTCTCTTGTACAAAATCCGGAAGATCTACCAAGGAGTTTTACATTTTATCGTGGATATGCCCAATTCGTGGGAGGATTAAGCTTCATCTATCTAATTGTAACTGTGTTTTATTCAGAAAGACAAATCAAGATGATGAGAGGGTTTATTTCAGGAAATGTTCCACATCTAAAAAATCTACTTTCAACAATTACAATAATTTTCTCGATTTATGCAATAGTTATTGCACTACTACTATTTTATTTGGGTGAAGGTGAAATATTGGATGATTTTGCCCTAGCATTTAGTGCACTATCAACAGGTGGCACTAGTCCAGATTCTAAAATATTTGATGACTTTACCACGCCAAAATACATCGTGTTAATGGCTGCAATGATACTTGGATCACTACCGTTTAGCGTACATTATGCATTGGTTAGAAAAAAATTTCTCACAATAAAATTAACAAAAGAAGTAATAGTATATCTAAGTCTTTTAGTTATTTTTTGTGTCACATTCACATTATCAATGGGTCTAAATTGGTTAGAAGGTACATTTAACATGATTTCAGCAAGCACAACCACCGGATTTCAAACAATTAATCAAGAGAACATTAATCCGATTTCACTTACAATTATCATTACTGCCATGATAATTGGAGGATGTGGATTTTCGACTGCAGGAGGTATCAAGATTTTCAGATTTATGCATCTAGCCAAGATCAGACATATTGTTAATCGAAAAAATGCAAAAATATCTGAGTCAGATAAAAAAGACATCATAGTTGGAATCATAATTTTAGCAGTATCAGTGATCGTCCCACTTCTAATTGCCACATACATGTATACGATAGGATATGATTTTCAGAATGCATTTTTTGACGGAGTCTCGGCAATTACAACCACAGGACAAGGTGCAGGAACAGTCAGTGCAGCACTTAGTCCTACCATGACAATCATATTTGGATTTTTGATGATCCTTGGTAGAATTGAGATAATTTTACTAGTGTATATGTTCATTCCAAAACTTATGAATTAGAACATATATTAGAAAATGGCATTTATGAAAGATTTTGTGTTAACTAAGAAAAATCATTTTTTGAAAGTTAGAAATTTAAAACAATTTCAAAAGAAGGTACAAAAAAGAGACAGCGTAAGTATTATTTACAGTTAAATTTCGTCTATAGAAGTGGACCCACACAAATTTCATGGCAAAGACATTCCCCACATTAAATTAGATCCAAAGATGACAATTGAAGATCTGGTTGATGTTTTTGCAAGTTCTGGATATAATGGTAGACAACTAGGAGAAGCAGCAAAGCTGTTTGCCAAAATGATCAAAGAGGATGCAACAATATGCCTCACGGTATCGGGTGCAATGACACCTGTAGGATTTGGTGGAATCATAAAGACTTTGATTGAACGAGGTTTCATAGACTGGATTATTACAACTGGCGCTAATGTTTATCACGAAGATCATTTTGCATGGGGATTACCTGTCAAACAAGGACATTTTGATGTAGATGACATGAAATTATATGAAAATGAAATTGTACGAATAAGAGACGTATACATAAAATTTCATGAAACATTAGAAGCTGAGGATTTAATCATACAAAAATTATTTGCAAATGATTTTACAGACAAGCCATTTACAACTGCGGAATTTTGTAACTTGATGGGCAAGATGAGTAAAGAAAAAGCAAAATACCCAGAAAAAAGTTTCATTACAACTGCGTATGAATATGATGTTCCAGTGTATATCTCCACTATGAAGGATTCATCAATAGCAATGAATTTGGCAGTACATAGATTACACAATAAAGTATACAAATTAGATTTTGTTAAAGAGATAATTGAACAAGCGGCGATTCTATATAATTCAAAAAAATCAGGCATATTGGAGCTAGGAGGAGGAGTCCCAAAGAACACAGCACAGCAAACAGGACCAATGTTAGATCAGATACTACAAAGAAACGATGGAGGTCAAGACTATGTAATACAAATCACAGATGCAAGACCAGACACAGGAGGTTTATCAGGGGCAACACTACAAGAAGGAAAAAGTTGGGGCAAAGTGCAAGATGCACACCACGATATGATTACAGTTTATGCAGATTCAACAATCGCATTTCCTATTTTGGCATTATACGTTCTAAGTAATCAAAAATCAAGAGAACCAAAAAGACTATACAAGAAGTTGGGAAAATATTATGAAAAACTTCAAGCAGATTATTTGAAAAAACCTAGTGACAATAAAAAACAAAAAACAAGAAAAAATAAGAAAAGCTAAAACTTGTCAAAACGAGCACGTTCTAGATCTCTATCATCTTTAGATTCTTTTTTCCATTCTTTGTAATGATCTTTACAAAGAACAGTCTTTTTGCCTACAGAACTTACACGTAATCCAGCATTTTCTACTTTGATGGTATTTAATGAACGAGCGCCTTCTTTGTCACATCCATCCACATTACATTTAGCACCTTTTGAAACAATACCCATGTTTATAGATAAATTAGATGTTATTTATATTTGAGAAAAATGAACGTAAGCATCACAATTTTGCGAAGTTATGATTTAAGAAAATACAGATTATACATCGTTTATAAGAGGAATATTTTTTTCTGAGAATATGGGTGGAACAAAAAAAGTCAGTCCAGCAAAACAAGACAAGACTCAGAATTCAAAGGATCAAAAAGACTCAAAGGATTCAAAAAAGAGCAGAAAAGATAGAGGAGAAAGCGGTCCACGTAAAGCAGAGATAACAGTTTTGGTAAATGAAGCAGAAGCAATTAAAATAATCAAAAACTCTAAAGTTGTAACGGTTCATGATCTTGCAAGACAGACAGGAGTTAAAATTTCAGCAGCAAATGCATTTTTAATAGAATCAACAAAGAAAGGACTTGTAAAACGTACTGGTGGATATAGCGGACATCATATCTATCAAGCAGTTTCCTCATAAAGACAAAAAACATCTCCAGATTTCACATCTTTTAATACATCAATATTTTCTAACATTTTTCCAATAGGAGTCATAATTTTTCCCGGAGATGCATCATCAACAAAAAAGCAAATGCTGCCAGTAGACGATAAAAATGCAATATCTCCTTTTTTGAATTCTTTTGTAGATCTCTCAATTCCAGAATCAACTACAGTTTCAAAATAGGCAATATTTTTTCCTAGAAAATGAGCATGTCCTTCTAATGGCAAAGATCTCATAATTGTCCCTACAGTTCTTGGAGATAAATGTCGTTTTAGATCACAGTGGATCTTTGCTTTTCCTTTAATTTCCAAAACTATCTGTTTTCTTGAGACTGAAGGTGAACTCAACTCGTAGTTTAAAATTATTGGATTATATAACGCTTTGAGAGAATTTGTGTACTTGTCGGATTCTAACGAAGCTGAACTAATTGTAGAAGAGCCAGAAGAATATGTGGAAGCTCCTGAAGTAGAAGAAGTTTTTGACGGTGATGTAGAGGTAAACACTGGATTAAACAAAGCATTAGATACTTATCGAAAATTAATTGAAAAAAATGAAGGTCTAGAGCCATTAACTGAAAAACAACAAGAGGCACTTGAAAAAAGAATCAAAGAAATAGAATCACGTGAAGTTGTAGAAACAATTACAGAGCATGAGCCAATAGAGATTGCTTGTGAAAAGGGCAAAATAACAATTGGACCACCAACATTAACAAGATTTGAAAAAGCAAGAATTATGGGTGCAAGAGCATTACAACTATCATTAGGGGCTCCACCATTCATTCCAATTCCAAAAACTGCTAGAATTTCACTAGATATCGCCATGGAAGAATTAGAACAAAGAGTCATACCAATCACCATAAGAAGAGTACTCCCTAACGGAGATTTTCAAAACATACCAATAGAATACTTTGATTAAGTGAATCAATCGTCGATAAAACTTAATAGAACACAAAATTGCGAATTATTGAATAATGCTCATGGAAGAGGTTAAAAAAGAATATGGTCAAGAGCAGATCAACAAACCTGAGACTACCATACTTCACATTAGAAATGACCCTGTAATGCAAGTAGCTATAGACATCTTACCAATATTGGGAAATAAAAAGAAAGTAATACTTAGAGCAGTAGGTAATTCAATTCCAAATGCAGTAGCAGTAGCAAATATCATAACAGAAAAGATGTTACACGGTAATTCAAGAGTTGAGAAAATAAAACTAGATACTGAAGCTGCTGCAGGAATAGGAAGAATGACTTCAAATATAGAAATTATTTTAATTAAAATCTAGTAAACGCTTCCAGGACCCTTTAGAAGCATGTTTTCACATTCCTTGCAAACTTGTTCATCTATGTTTGATTCTAGATTGTGATGAATTTCACAAATCAACAAGCTTGATTTAATGTAATTACAAAGACCAATAAATTTTGAAAGACTAGATGGGGTATAAGCCATATCTGATGAGAGATTATCAGTCAGCTCATCAATAAGAGTGGAGACTTGTTTTTCTGCTAAAAGCTTTGCAATCAAAGAAGGATCACCACGAGTTCCACGGATATAGTTGCTTATAGCTGCTTGTGTGACACCAAGCATTTTCGAGATTTCATCTTCACGAATATTATGATCTTCTGCTAATTTTTTAGCAAGAATTGCCCTTAATGCAGGAATTAATGTCTTTGATTCAATTTCTGCGGGAAGTAACATTAATCCACAAAGTTTCGATAAAGGATTTAAAGTTTGCAATACACAAAGTTGCCTGAATGGTAAATTAGTCAATAATTAATTAGGCTAACCTATTTTAGTTTCAAAAATATAATTGAACTATTGGAAGATATTTCTAAAAAATTGTATGAAACTTTAAAAGAATCATGTGAATCCTGCAAATCAAACTCAATAGCAATATCAGGAGGATTAGATAGTACAATTATAGCATATTTTCTAAAAGAACGAAAGCCAAACACGGTTGCAATAATAGCAAAAGACTTTGTTGCAAGTGATCTTACTTATTGTCAGAGAGTATCAAAGGAATTTAACATACCATTAACAATCAATCAAGTAAGCACCACTGATATTTTAAATGCTACAGAAGAAACCATAAAAATTCTAAGAAACTTTAACGACATAGAAATTAGAAATAACGTAGTAATGTATTTGTCAATAAAGTGGGCAAAAGAACAGAACAGTTCAGGGATAATTACAGGGGACGGGGCAGATGAATTATTTGCAGGATACAGTTTTTTGGTAAACAAATCGGAAGAGGAACTAGAAAAAGAGATACAAAGGGTATGTTCTGTGATGCATTTTCCAACCCAAGAGATTGGTAAAGCACTAGGTATTGTAGTAGAATCACCATTTTTAGATAAAAAAATCATAGAACTTGCAAAAACAATTCCATCAAACCTCAAAGTAAGAGATGAAAAAACAAAAAGACATGGTAAATGGATTCTTCGAAAAACGTTTGAGAAAAATATCCCAATGCAAATTGCATGGAGAGAGAAATCACCCATGCAAGAGGGTTCTGGAACTGCAGGACTTTCAAATTTATTTGATTCTGTGATAAACGATCAATTGTTTTCAGAAAAGAGAAAGAAAATACAAGATGCCGACGGAGTTACAATCAGAACAAAAGAATCCATGTATTATTACGAAATTTATAGAAAATTGTATCAAGTGTCTTCAAAGAAACAAGATACAAGATCATGTCCGTATTGTAATTTCAACGTAGAAAATTCAAAATTTTGTCGCATGTGTGGAGCCTTTCCCATCTAGATATTTTTTTTCCATTTTTTTGGTTTTCTTATAAAAATTTTCCTACATCCGTTACAACAAAAAAATAGTTTCTTTCCATCATATTCATGGGTTACAGCTAATTCCTCAGAAAGTTCAATTCCACAAACAGGATCTACTGGCACAAATTTTTCACTGGTCATTTCTATTTATAGATATGTTGGATTAGATGAAAAGAAAAGTTGAAAATTATGAATGAATAATTTTCATTATTTTCTTTGGGAGTACACCATAATCAGCATCGGGTTCTGAAACAACATACAAAACGTCTTCATTAATTAGAAAGCTAATTGCCAACGCACGTTCTCTTAATGCTAATGCAAAATTTACAGGACCTAATTGTTTATCAAATTCTTTTCTCATTTTTACTCTTAATGCAAGCTCCATAAAGATCATTTCATCATCTTTTTCATTTTCTAGTGGTTCAACATTTTCTTTCATTCCACCAGCAACTAATCTACCTCGCTCATTGATCACTCCAGCAAATCGAATTTTTGTGTCTAACGATAAAATGGTTTTACAGATTGCAGAATAATCGAAAATCTTAGATGACAAATTTCTGATTATAATCTCAAATTACCCATTTATTATCTTTCCATAGAATTCATCAAATGAATGCAGAAATTAACAATTTTAGAAATTATAAAGTTAATTTCTTAACTAAGGGGCTGATTCCGTGAATTAATCAACACTTTGCACATATTGATCGTATTATTATGTGTAAAGTACAGATTAATCAAAGTTAACTGTAAGACGATAATTACAAAATTAAATTAAATGCTGAAGGCATTACATTTATGATATTTTTGGATTAATTCCTAATGCTACGTAATCAAGATATGTTTTTAGTTCTTTATTTGACATGTTTGTACTAGCTAACTTGACATATTTCTGAATCACCATTTCAGTAATTGATTCTAATTATTCCTTTAGATCTAGATAGGTGTCATATGGAAACATAGAAACATCATTTCCGTGCACTAAATCACTACGTGCTTTGTATATTTTTCGTAATAAAGTATACAGTTCTTCTCTTTTGGAAATATCCGGTTCAATTAGTAGTGTTGTTCTCATTGCAAATTTGTATGAAAGATTCTCTTTATCACAAAGTAATGTTTCAATTACGGTTACTAAGATAATAAAATCTTGTAAAATATCTTTTTTTAAGATTGCTTTTTGGTAAATCAGAAGAGCAATTTTTAATGGATCAAGTTCTTTTTTAGATTTCTCAATTATTGTCATGACCTTTTCAAACATTGGCAAAGTTTTATTCAAAAAATTCAGATTATCATTAACAGAAAATTTCTCTTTTTTTGATTTTATCCACGAGTGATACCCTAAAGGATGTTTGATTAGTTTTGGCAAATCATCTTTGTTTGAAAAACTCATTCCAGATAGATAAACCATGTGGGGTGTACTGAAATAAGTAAAATCTGAAAAAACAGATATTCTGTTGCTCTAATAGATTACAATTATTTCATAATTACCTTAGACCATATAGTGTATTAGATGGTAATACACCTAGTGAGAAATGTGGAATTGAAGTTAATGTGGATAACAAGTGGATTACGTTAATTCAGAATGCAAGTAAAAAACTATGATACAATATGCGTGATGTGAATTTGTTTTTTATCTTCAAAAAAAGTACATCGTAAAGCAATTTCTTCACCTTCTACAAAAATTAAGAATCCATGCCCACAAGCAACAATAGTATATTCTGACATTAAATCTGCTATTTTTCTTACACCATCTACAGAATGAATATAATTATCAAAAGAAGTTGGAGATTGTTTTTGAATCCAACTGATAATATTGTTCGGAATAATTACTTGCCAGTTTGGATTCATTTAGAATCTATTTTTGGATTATATCTTTAAGACTACCGGTTAGTATAGTATATGGAATATTACCAGATTCAAATTCTTTACGATATTGTTGGACTGCTCGTGTGTCATCCTCAGACCAATGCAGATCTTCTTTTCTAACCATATGGTAGATTTACTACAATTCCTATAAGAACATTACCTTAAGGTGGCTCCCTAGAAATCATCAAATTTTGACCATTTTGTAGACGATACAATACCAACAGATCAAGATCTCATGATGTCTCGTAATGTCACATGAAAAACAAATACCAGCGCATGATATCCCTCATGCGCCAGATTCTCAAGAAAATGCATGTTCCATTTTATTTGCATACAAAATCAAAGCATACATTTTCTGTACA
>Ga0210044_10007400_pt1 | contig 14029 bp, 20 predicted proteins | sample CryGey13umfilter_2_FD_183959 | JGI IMG/M metagenome (GOLD analysis project Ga0210044, IMG submission 183959) | Groundwater microbial communities from aquifer in Utah, USA - Crystal Geyser 4/9/14 3 um filter (SPAdes) (version 2) | ecosystem: Environmental > Aquatic > Deep subsurface >... | reverse complement strand
AAATTTTTATCTGACTCAGCAGTTCTAATTATTACTTCCCAATTTGCTATAATAATTTCATAGTTTTTTAAGCATAAAAATGCTCCAAATATAACTGCTAATAAGATTAACGCTGCCCCAAGTGAAATATCATTTTTTTGCATCTTTCTTCCTTTTCAATTCTTTAAATTCCAATAATGTTGAGACAAGCTCCTTAGCAATCTCAATTATTTTAGTGTTGGTTTCTTTCTCTTTGTCGCTTACCAATTGGAAGGCCAAGGCAAGGTCATTTGCTATTACGTTATCCATTATTAACTCCATGAAACTTTGAAATCTTTGAACTAAAGCATCTGTCTTTAAGGTTGAATTCGATGTTTGCACATTGGCCTTCATGCATATTGATAATGAAGTTGCCAAAGTTGATTTTTACACCAGTTTTCCTTTTGACTCGCTCTACGAGCCTTTCGATAGCTTCTTTAATTACTAGATCATCTTTAATATTCTTAATATTCATTTAAACCCTCTTAAGATGTTGCACGGATTAGGCGCGACTCAATTCTTTGAATCAATTCGATTAATTCGTGATTGGATACAAGTTCTTCGACGGACAAAGACCCATACCATTCACGAAAGAGTCTTTTTAAATTTTCTAAGTAATCCTTTGTCATTTTCAATTTCTCCTGTCTTAGGTTGTCGTTAGCAGTTCATTCCATGTCCGAGGTAGTAATACCGAAGCATCATTTCATTCTTATGATCTTCGACGGACTTATGGTTTATGCTTGATTCATTTGCAGAAAATAATTTTTTTAAAATTGCTTTGATTGTTTTTAATAACTTCATTTAGCGACCTCCTTAATTGCTCAGTCACTTATCTATAAAGCGAGAATGGTGCCAAGAATGCCAAACGTGCCAACGCCCTATCTTATTGAAATAATTAGATTGTTCTTTGTGGAATATTTTGAAATTAGAGTGAATATTACGAACATTCGTAACACACAAGAAAAGTCTTTTATTATCAATTGGTTAGAGAATTACGAAGTTTCGTAATTTTTTGGGTTTCGTATATAGCACTTAGCATAATGGTCTAGGCAAAAATTTTCTTTACACAAATACAAAATAGCCTTATATTTAACCATATAGTTAATTAACCGAAAGGTATAATATGAAAGACAGTTTGAGTTTAACATTTAATGCGCTAGCTGATCCTACTCGTAGAGCTATGCTAGCGCATTTGTCTCAAGGAGAGACAAATGTAACTGATCTTGCTAAGCCATTTTTGAAAAAAATGAGCTTACCTGCAATTTCAAAGCACTTAAAAGTCTTAGAAGATGCAGGTCTAATAATTAAAACGCGAGAAGCTCAATGGCGCCCATGCAGAATTAATGGAGAAACTCTAAAAGATGCAAATGAATGGATGGAGCAATATCGTATTTTTTGGGAAGAAAGTTTTGATCGCTTAGATAAATATTTAAAAACAGTGACAAATAAAAAAAAAGGAAGGAAAAAACATGAAACCAAAAAATAATTCAAATGAACTTACTTTAACTCGAATTTTTGATGCTCCTGTAGACTTAGTTTGGGATGCATGGACTGATCCAAACAAAGTCGCTAGGTGGTGGGGGCCTAGAGGCTTTAGTATAACAACAAAGAGTAAAGAGTTGCGGGCTGGAGGAAAATGGATTTATACTATGCACGGCCCAGATGGTGTCGATTACCCAAATATTGCAACATACCTTGTCGTAGAGCCATTAAAGCGACTTGAATATGATCATGGCGCTAATGAAAATCAAAAAGCATTGTTCAGAGTTAATGTTTTATTTAGTGAAAACAACAGTAAAACAACAATGAAAATGACCATGACGTTTGAATCACCACAAAGAGCAAAAGAAATGAGTAAATTTATCAAAGATGCTGGTGGTAACTCAACTTGGGATCGTTTGGGTGAATATCTTGATGAAGAATGTAACCATAAAAATGTATTTTTACTTAACCGTGTTTTCGAGGCTTCAATTGATGCGGTTTTTGATATGTTTACCAATCCTGATCATATTGAAAAATGGCAGCCACCTAACGGATTTTATATGAAAATAATTGAGGGAAAAGTTGAGGCTGGTAATAGTGTGTTCTATGAGATGGGCAATAACGAAGTAAAATTTTATGGTCGATCGACCTATCAGAAAATAATTCGCCCCTGAATTTATATCATTTCTTCAAGAATTTTGTAATGAAAATGGAGAAAATGAAAAACATCCCGGTGCTCCGGTATGGCCTGCGAGGTGGTTAACTTCTGTGATATTCACGCAAGAGGAAACCTCTATTACTCGAATAACACTAATATCTGAAATTGTTGATAAACATTCATCAGAAGAACTTGAAGCATTTATTGCTGAACGTGGAGGAATGACTCAAGGATGGAATGGATCATTGGATAAGTTGGAAATGTATTTAGAAAATAATAAAGGGTTGAATGAAGAAAATAATGACTAAGTTTGATGATAGTATTAAATATTTATCTATAACTAAAATTAACAAGGAAAATAAAAAATGAGTTTAGATGCTATTGGAATTGCAAGTCGTGATATTAAAAAATCTATCAAATTTTATGATCTACTTGGAGTATCACTCAAAGAAGTTGCTGATGAACACTTTGAAGGTACAACCCCTAGTGGCGTTAGAATAATGTTGGACTCTTTTGAGTTGATGAAAAAGCTCAATCCTGATTGGCCGGAACCCGTAGGCTCTGGGGTTATTCTGTGTTTTAAACAAGAGTCTTCTGAAAAAGTTGATATATTATTTTCAAAAATTACAGAAGCTGGTTTTCAAGCGATAAAAGAGCCATGGGATGCTTTTTGGGGGCAAAGGTATTCATCTGTTCAAGACCCCGATGGGAACCAAATAGATATTTTTGCACAACTTTAGGCAGTAATTGGAAGAGGAAGAAAATGATTGGATATATAACACTTGGAACAAATAATTTAAAAAAATCAGAATTTTTTTATGATAAATTGTTCTCGACAATCGGGATCAAGCAAGTATTTAAGACTGAAAAAATGATCGCGTGGGGGAAGGGCTTTGATTCGACTATGCTCGCAGTGACGATTCCTTACAATAGCGAACTGGCAACTATAGGAAATGGATGTATGGTCGCTCTAAAAGTTGGTGACGAGAAAACCGTAAATCTCATGTATGAAAAGGCCATAGAACTTGGTGGCATATGCGAGGGAAAACCTGGCTCTAGGGGAAAAAATTTTTATGGAGCTTATTTTAGAGATTTGGATGGAAATAAATTAAATATCCACTGTTCATAGGTAGGAAAGGTCATGCCGTGGAACAAAAGCCATGAAGGCTCTAACCTGACAAAGCAGACGGTAAAAAATAAATTCTATTTCATGAAACTGTATGAATATCAATAGAACTTTGAATTGATTTTGATATTACAGGTATTTTATATTGTCTACAATCATCTAAGACTGAATCAATACTAGAGGTGACGAGAATTGAGTATTCCATCAGGTTGTTTTCTTTTATAAATCGAACTCCATCTGTTTTGTCATTTCTGAGATCATAGTCCCCAAGAAAAAGAAACTCTTTATTATTATCAAGTAAAGAACGTAATTCCTTTTTTGCCATGTCGGGATGGTTAAAGTATTTATAGGTTACAGAATCATCACGCAACGTCTTGAATCTTTGTTTCCACGACTCATGCACTGATGGGTCGTCGTCTAAAACAATGACTGTGCTTTTTTCTGGTATTAGGATTTCGGCTGGAAACAATGGGTTTTCTTCAACTAATTCAAATTTTATCTTTACGATAGTTCCAGAATCCTCAGTCGTCTCGTATTTAATTCCAATATTCCATTTACTGAACTGCTCAAATGCATCGTAAACTCCAAGGCCAGTTCCATCTTCTTTTCCATAGGAAATACCTTTTTGACCAAGTTTTTCTAAGACATGCTTTGGCATTCCTTTACCATTGTCTTCTATTTCTAAAGTAACAAAATCATTATCGCTGTAAATCCGCGTCGAAATAGTTCCTTCATCTAAGATGGACTCTACAGAGTTTTTATATAGGTTCAGTAATATTCGCTCAAATCTCTTATAGTTTACCTTTATATAAGACTTATCCGCATCATCAGAAATGTCGTAGCTGAAATTTATTTTATTATTTGTTAATGAAAGGTCTGAAACCACTTGGGTAACTATCGAAAGCAAATGACAGCTCTCAAGACTTTCTTTGCGGAAAACTTTTTTAGGCCGCCCAATAATGCTATCAATGTCGTCATCATCAAGATTTGCGATCTTTGGTATATCTTGCATTGTAGATTTAACACGATCTAATGATGCCCTAAGTATTCTAACTTCGTCTTTATGTTCATTTATATTGTTTAAGGCAGAGTTTGCGATCATCAATGCACCTTGTATGTCATGTCGTACTTGAGATGCAATTTTAGCGGTTTGGGCATCGGCCAGAGCTTTCCTTGCCACCTTTTCAGATTTTTTTGCTTGTACAAAGAAATCTCTAAGCCATGTTTCAAATTTTACCAGCTCTTCAAAAGATCGGCCCTTTTTCTTGTTTGCAAACTTATTATCTTTTAGGCTTTCTTCAAGAGTAGTCATAAAAGCAAAAACTGGGCTGGCGATATTCTGTCCCATATTAAGTACACGAGTTTTAATATAGTAGGACAACATTAAAAAAATAGTCGTGATTAAACTTAAAATTATGAATGATCTTATCAAAGGGAGTTTATAAGCAACAAATAATGTTCCAGTATGTTCTCCGTGATAACTTATCTTGCTCCTTATTAAAGTATAAGGCCAAAAATCTTTGACATAAAATTTCCTTTCCCATAGAGAGCTTGGCTTTATGTTATTAATCCTATTTCCTTCACGAATTATGAGTTCATTACTAGAATCAAATATCCATACATGTTCAAAAACGTCAGTTTTAATCATGCTGTTAGCGAGTCTCGCCTGATAATATGTACCACCAATTTGGATTGACTGAGCTAGGTTCGTTTTTGCAACATTTAACACAGTATCCGCTACTGAGAAATGGTGATACACAGAATACACAATTGCTAAGATAAGCCCAATGAATAAACCAATCGCTCTAAACCTTAGAGCGAGTTTATTAGCTGTTTGCTGGGCATAATCTACAATAGATGTTTCATTCATAACTTTATCTTCTCAACGTATTCAAAAATTTCTTCATATATTCTATTGCCAATACCGGTAAAAGAAATATTTTTAAAATCCAGCACATTGGTCTTTAGGCTACAATTGTAACTCGCAAGTTGTGATTCAATAAATACAGATTTCTCTTGAGATAAATCTGTTCTATTAATAGATGCTATAAAATCTCTCATAAAAACTAGTGCAACTAACGCATGAAACGACTGTATCGCAGGCCTATTAGTCTTTCTTACTGCTGAATATATATTTCGTCCCAATTCTTGTGGGATAATTATTGAATCAGACGTTTGATAAAGCATTAAAGCTTGATGGCCAACTTCGTGAGCAATGTTAATCGCTAATTGTATTTCCATCGGGTGCTGTGAAGGTACACTCAAATATATGGCACCTAATGATTCATGATTACTGTTACCAGCTCCTTCTATGCGGACGCTACCTTTAATCGTATTCATTGGAACGATATTTGTAATTATTGATTTATAAACATCAACAACAAATGAACTACTACTCTCGAAGAATTCAATAGCTGAATTAAAAATGTCACCGTTACTAGAGCTAAACTCAAATTCCACGGTATTTTTCCCTTCAATTCTCTGATTGGCAGGGGGCGTATAAAAATCGGCTAAAGAAGATAAGTAATTATTATTTTTTATCAAAAGATTTTGTTTTTCTAGCAATATTTTGGGAAGCTTATCTCTTCCTTTGTCTAAACTCATGCAAGGAGTATAGTGAGAGAAGTTTGAGTTAAGCTCCTTATTTATCCGAGTCAGACAAAGATTTTCAAACCTCTCATTTAGAAGTGCAAGCTTTTCAACTCCTGTATTTCCAGTTAACCATTGGCTCATTGAACAGTAATCCTATCTAAATAAAAGGCTATTCCACCGTTTTGCTCACCAATACTTTTGATTTTGGTTTTATTAATTCCAATAGCAGACTTCCTTTCAAATAATGGAACGACATATCTATTTTCGTACATGTGCATTGAAAGAGCTTTTAGAGCAATTACCCTCTGATCTAAGGAGAGAGCAGACTCTGCTCTAATTAAAAGATCAAAGTATTTCGCATCATTTTCAGGGAAATGTTGTTTAAATGGACTTCTTATCAAAGAGAATAAAACAGTTGGATCAACAACGTCGGCCCCCATTGATAAAACTTTAAATAGTGAATCTTTGTCATCCGATGAAATAAATTTTTCATCAGAATTGAAAAACTTAATATTTAGGCCAGCGTTTTTGAATTGATATTCTAAATTTTCTAAATATCGACCCAATACTTTATTTCCAAAGAAACTATTGTAGGCAGGAATATTGTATGTTTTGGTTAGATCAAGTCCTTGAACTGATTTTAATAATCTCTTTGCTAATTCTACATCTTTTCCCTCATACTTTTCTATTCTTCCCCAAAAGTGTGAAGCCAAAAATTCCTTTGTGGGCTTATAAGCATTTACACCTTTGGTAAGACTATTTCGATCTATTAACAAATCAATTGCTTTTCTGAAATTTGAATTTTGAGCGAGCTTGTTCTTATAGTTAAAGTAAATGCTTGTGACACGAGCGGCATTTTTCGAGTGAAAAAGCTCAATATTATTGCTCTTAGTTGGACTTGTTAAAATAATGTCTGCATTACTCTTAATTCCGTTTGGGGATAGAATTACTTCTTTAGCAACGCTTGGCGTGTTTCCAATATACTTTAAATGAACATTGTTCTTGTCATCAACTTTTTCGACTTTATAGTTTCCGCATCCAACAGGATGCTTTTTCCAAGAATCGTAATCTGAGTTCATTTCTTCAATCGGTACTAGTGAAAAAGTCGTTCTTGCAATTGAGTGTAGAAAAGATGGATTGGGCCTTTTTAGTTTAACCTTTATCTTATTATCATTAATGATCTTTACACCTGAAACCATTCCACTTTTAAATTCTTTTTTATCTTTTAAAGTGTCGATCCCTTCAATGTTATTAAAGAACGATTTAAACCAAGTACCATTGGGCGTGAAGAAACCTCTCAGGATAGAAAATTCTAAGTCTTCTGAAGTTACTTTTCGGCCATTGTGAAATTTTAAGTCCTTTCTTAGAGTAAGCTCATAAGACTGGTCTTTATAATTCCACTTATACGATTCTAACAACCCCGGCTTGAGATCAAAGGAAGATTCAGTATAGATAAGTTGCCCCAAAACAGCAGATTGAATTGTCATCAAGCTTTGAACAGGACTTGATGGCAAAAATGGTTTTTTCCCATTATCACCAACAACGACGTTTAAAGCCGTAGATGCGTTTGTGCTAAAAATCGTACTTATCATTAGTAGTACCCCCAAAAGTAGTTGCATTTAATTCTCCTGTTAAGCAAATGAATGATCTCTAAAGAGTGCAATATCGTTGCCAATATTTGGGGAGACATTTCTTAAAAGTCCATCCATGATTTCATCTTCGCTTAATGATCTAAAGCTAGGCACTAATTCATCAGCTTTAAGAAGCTTCTGCTCAATGATATATCGAGAAAACTCAGGAATTAGAGAAACAGTGCTTTTATCAAGATCAACATTTGTTTCTCTGGATTTAATATACATTTGTAACTCTTCGGAAGTTAACTTGGTTAAGTCTATGTCGATTTTCTCTTTTTCATCGTCATAAACTAAGGCACCACGACCTACCAAGCTTCTGATTAAATTCTGTGTTCTGATGCTAACACCACTCTTTTCTTCTTTTTTCTCGTTATCTTTGTTTTGTTTTTCGTTCTCACAGTCATGCGCATAAGCACCTGAAGTAGCCGTTAAAGCAACAAGAAAATAAGCAAGTTTTTTATTCATACATCCTCCTAAACGTCATTACACCTTTAAAGTGATCCTCTGTTAGCTGAATTTATTTTTGTATCTAATCCAAACTTAAATCTTTTAGAAATATAAGTCGTATATGCAAGATTCAACATTTTTGCTGCATCTTTTTTGTTTCCCCTTGATAGTTTTAAGGCTTCTTCCAATAAGCCTTTTTGTCTTTCTTGGAATTCGTTTTCAAGCTCACTCCAAGATTGAATTCCATGCTTGTAACTATTTTCAGAATTATTGCATTCAATTTGTTGTTCAATAGCCTTGTCATTAATTGAAACTCCGTTTAATACATAGGCCCTTTTTAAAACTGCTTCAAGTTGTCTGACGTTTCCGGGCCAATTGTAGGACTTCATAATTCCTAGAGCATCTTCAGTCAGCTTTTTTGCCTGACCTGTTTCTTTGTTTTTTTCATCAACAATAAAACTTGCGATTGAAACAATGTCCTCTCTACGATTTTCAAGGGATGGGATTTCTATTGGTAAAATATTTAACCTGTAAAACAAATCCTCTCGGAATCTACCGTTATTAACTTCCTCTTTAAGATTTCTATTTGTTGCAGCCACAACTCTAAAATTGGCTTTCATAGAACGATTGCTTCCAACAGGAGTGACTTCTCTTTCTTGTAAAACCCTTAAAAGCTTTACTTGAAAATCTAAAGGCATTTCTCCAATTTCATCTAAAAATATAGTGCCACCATCCGCGGCTAAAAATTTTCCAGCTTTGGCATTTGTTGCCCCTGTGAATGATCCCTTTTCGTGTCCGAATAACTCACTTTCAAGAAGGTTTGCGGGGATAGCACCGCAGTTAACGGCAATGAATGGTTTTTTACTTCTATTGGAATTATTGTGGACAGCTCTTGCAATACGCTCTTTACCTGTTCCTGAAGCACCTTGTATAAGAACAGGTTCATTTGTTGTGGAAAAGGTATTTACTAGGTCTGCAACTCTGGCCAGTTCATTCGATCTTCCTTTTAGTGCTAAAATTGAACTAATTTTTTCTTCGTTTAGTTCTTTTAAGACTTCAGGATTTCCTTCAACGTATTTATCTTTAGCTACTTCACTTAGTAATGCCAAATTTTCAAGCGCATGACCTTTTGAGTAGAAATTATCAGCTCCGGCTTCCTGACACCTTTTTATCGTTTCGAGTGAATCGTCACCAGACAGAACGACCGTCAGGATACTCCCATTTATATTTTTTATTTCTTTAACAACTTTGTCACCACTTGACTCCTTCATTTGAAAGTCAACTATGGCCATCTTGTATCTTCTGGGGTGTTCTTTAATGTGGAGAATCGCTTTCTTTGGTGAGTCAAAGAAATCAACTGAAATTCCTTTCTTGCTGAAGACCATCTTTATGGCTTCACCAGCAAGGCCGTCATCATCAATTGCTATTACGTTTCTAAAAATCATTTTGTTCCTCCACAAAATTCAAATGCCAGTAGAGCAAGGGCTGTGCCAATTTTTTAATCAAGTAACTTGCTGATAATTGGTGTCCCACAGCATTTTTACTCAATCCTAGATTACGAACTTTCGTAACTTTTTTCCTAAGTCCCTTGCTCTCCATCCCAAGTAATTGTTACTATTGGGTTTGATTCGGCTTGTCAGACTATTACGAAGTTTCGTATTATGTAAAAGGAAAACAAATAAATTTTAGATAATTTTCTTTTAACTATTTGTTTTAAAAGATTTTTTATAAATATATTCAAGAGTTACGAAGTTTCGTAACTGATAATTAAAGTCTTAACTACAGTGTAAAATTTATAGTATTTAGGGCTTTGTGCTATGCGTGAATGGCTCTATGGTATCTACAAAGTAGTTTTTAGAGGTTTTATGAATTCAAAGGAAATTGTCCTTAAACAAATAGAAGAATACAACAACCAAGACATTGAAAAGTGCCTTTCGTATTGTGATGACGAGATCGAAGTATTGCTACTTCCAAATAATGAATCTCTTTTTAAAGGCAAAGATATTTTAAGAAGCCATTTAAAATCTTCTTTCGGAACAGAGGAATTTGAATCAGTCGAAGTTTTAGAAGTAATCTTCCTTGGGGATTATGTGACCACCGTAGAAAAGAAAACAAAAAAATCTACTGGCGAAACAAGATCACTTTTAATTACATACTTTGTAAAAGACGCTTTGATAAAAACCATGTGGGCAGCACGTTCTTAAACTGTATTAATCATTAGAGCATTGATAATTTAGCAATTTCATTGAGCTTTTCCTCTATCAACGAAATTCCGCTTGGCTTTTTAAGAAGACAATAGAACATTTTTTTGTGTTCTATTTCCGTTATTTGCTCAATATTTCCCGAAACTAAAATAAATGGAGGGCATGATTCAAACTCTGAGTCGATTTTTAATCTTAGTTCAAGCCCTGTCATAATCGGCATATTGAAATCGCAAATTATGGCATCAAAGGTAAAGTCATCTTTAAGAATTTCATAGGCATTCCATCCATTGTTAGCCGAACAAGTCTCATGTCCCATTCCCTGAATCAACCCTTCTGTGAGGTTGAGTAGCTGCTTATCATCTTCAACGATTAAAATTTTCATCCATGATTCTCCTAAAAACCTAATTCCGTGGTTTTTCATTTACACATGTAAACGCAATTATTTTATTATCAGTATTTTTCATATATTTCTTGGAGTCAGTAAACTGAATCCCAAATTGATTCTTCAGGGTGATTGCTAATTCATATCTTGCTTTCCTTTTTGATGGATCGAATGCTTCTTCGATTCTTTCAAGAAAAATAGAGACTTCATTTGCTGCGTTTAAATAGTTGCACAGACGAAAGAAAGTATTATCAGAAATTGAAAGATTCCCAATTTCTAATGCCGTGTAATCTTCAAAAGATAACCCCGAAAAAGCAGCGACTTCTTTTTTAAATGCATTTTTCTTTTTTCTGTGAAGAGAAATAAACTTGCCACAAAATTTATTAAATAAAAATTTCTTTGTCTCAGTACTCAATTCTGAACGAGAGCATTCCTTTTCAAGAGAATGGTAAAAGTCGTTAAGTTTAGATTTGTAAGAACATTTCTTGAAATCAGTGAAATTGACCACATTATTCAATGGGAACTCCTTTCATCCTTCTTGATAGCCTCAAAAACAAACTTGTTATAATAAAGAAAGTTTTGAGGGTTCATCAGCTCTGAGATAAAGCGGTTAATGAAATCAGAGTAGCCTTCTTCTCCAAGGATTGGAGTAAACACGGGTTTTATTTGATTGAATCTCATTTGCCATAAAGTTTTCTCATAATTGCGATCTTCTTCCTCAAAGAAAAGCATTGGTTTAGGAGAAATTTTTATATTTTGTTGATGAAATCCGGCCCTTTGAAGGTAGCGAGGGATTTTTCGGCAAATGAATCCTTCAAAATTGATTTCTGACGATTTGATCTCATCGAGATAGATGTCTAGTTGTTCATCTTCGGAGTCCATATTGAATAAAATTCCATCAGAATCAATAATAAATAACTTACCAGCAGGTTTTAAAACTCTGAAAAGCTCATTACTAACTTCTTGGCAAATGTCCTTGATATGCTCATATACAAATCTACATACTACGATGTCTAAAGAATTATCTGGAAAATCTAGGTTCCTTAAGTCTTGCTTACTAAAAGTAATGTTTTTGTAGTTGGAATTTTCAGAGTCGTTTTTGGCCTCAGTTATCCTTTGTTCTGAGGCATCAATCGCAAAAATTTCGATATTTTTTCCAGCGTTTAAATCTGCTATATATCTCGAAAACAATCCTGTTCCACAACCAGCGTCCAAAACCTTAGCATCTTCAAACAGGGCCAATTCCTGCGCACTGATTTCTGTTTGTGGGGAGTAGTTACGTTGTCGAGACTGGAAATTTAATCTTTCAGACTCACTTTTGTTACCAAGTATGTAGCTTTTCATATTTCCCGTATTTTCCTGTTATTATTTGTAATTGCTATTATTTTCCACAATTTAACGAATATTTCCAGTTATTTTTAGATATTTTTGGTTTGCTTCACACTGAATTTCCATAAATTTCCGAAAATTTACAAAAATTTCTTGATAAGACGCTGTTATTAAGAGACGATCTTAGGAAAGGAAGGTTTATATAATGGCGAAATCTAGGAAAAAGACGACAAAGGCCAGTGCAGTCCAGTCAAAGAACATTACGAAGGACAAACTAAAGGGAACACCGTTCTCCACAGCAGAAGAACTCAAAAAAGCTCAGGCTGAAATATTAGAAGATACGTGGCGGCGATTGGAAAAAGCAAAGGCCAAAAGAGAGCTGACCAAAAAGGAAGAGTACAGCTTTTTCGTTGAAACTTTCCGCAAAGGAATGGTTTGCAAGTACGGCGAAAAAGATGACAATCTTGTCCGTGTTTCACTTGATGAAGATAGCAGTGTTAAAATCTCTATAAGCGAAGATATGCGCTCTAAAGAAAATAGCGAACACTTATTAGGTGTACTCATTGAATCTATGTCTTCTTCTTTTCTGACAAATTATTTAAAAGCAATGGACATCGTAGAAGATGATACGGAAATCGAAGAACAGCTTCGACGTGTAAAAAGCAAAATGAGGAAAAACACCTAAGAAGGTGCTTTTCCTATGAAGCTAACTGCAATTCTTAGTGTGATGATTATCAATGCGCAAATCCAAGCTCTTTTAGATACAAACCTTAGTCTATAGTCCTTCATTTGAAATTTAAAATTCATTTCTAAGATAATTTTGTTATCGCTTTCAATGCTTTTCATTGGAACCCCCTTTCACCCAAGCCGAAGGCCAATGAAGGGGCTTTCAATAAAAACAAAATATAAGCAAATTAAAAAATAAGAAAGCCAACAGAACTAGCTTTAATGTTTAAACCATAGGCATCTTCTGTGTGATTTAAACTATGAACAAGATTGATTTAAGCTTGAATAAAGTTCCGTAATATTAGCAAGTTAAATAAGGATAAAAACTATTGAGTCTAGACCATACTCCATGGTTTATAATAGAACAATGGAGAAGCCAATGAACAATCTTTACAAAATTGGAGAATTATCTAAAGAGACAGGTGCCAGTATCGACACCATTCGATTCTACGAAGACAAAGGATTATTAACCCCAAAATCTCGCTCGGAAAGTGGCTATCGCTATTATGGTAAAATAGCTCTGCACACTCTAAGTTTTATTCAGTCTGCCAAGGAGCTGGGTTTTACGCTCTCTGAAATAAAAGAACTATTGGAGATTCAAGTTTTAAAGGGAGGTAAATGCTCTTTGACCTTGGAAAAAATCAAAGCAAAAGAAAATGATGTTGACCGAAAGATACAAGAATTAAAGAAAATAAAGAAAGCACTAAGAAAAGTCTCTGAAAAGTGTGAGCAATCTGATGCGAATCAATCTTGTCATTTCTTAGAGCTAATAAGGGGAAACACTCGTGGAAAATAAAGCTCAGAAAGGAACTCTAATCGGAAGCATCATTGCTGCAATAGTGGCTTCGGCCTGTTGTATAGGGCCGATAGTTTTTGCACTTTTAGGTATATCCAGTGCCGGGCTTTTAACTAAGCTAGAAGCCTATAGGCCTTATATTTCGGTTATCACGATTCTTCTTTTGGGAGCTGCTTTCTATTTCACCTACCGGAAAAGGCCTGCCGAAGAATGCGTGGAAGGAAGTTATTGTGCTAGGCCTGAATCTGACAAGTGGAATAAGAGAATATTGTGGTTTTCGACCGTTCTGATTGTTGCTTTTTTAACTTTTCCTTATTGGAGTATTTATTTAGTTTAATAGGAGTTTTTATATGCGTAAATTTGGCAGAAGCTTTTTATTTATTATGAGTACTTTATTTCTTCTGAGTGCCTGCAATGCGAAGGAATCAAAAGTGATTCCAAGCTCTGAATTTGTTTCCAAGAAATACTTTGTAAAAGGGATGACCTGTGGAGGCTGTATTATCGGCGCCAAAATGGCCCTTGGAAAGGCCGAAAGCCTAAATATTATAGATAAGGATATCTCGGTTGGAGAAGCGGTGCTGAAGTTTGATAAAAAAGACTACAAAGAAAGTTCAACCGACTGTGAAGTTTCAAAA
>Ga0210044_10007396_pt1 | contig 14030 bp, 14 predicted proteins | sample CryGey13umfilter_2_FD_183959 | JGI IMG/M metagenome (GOLD analysis project Ga0210044, IMG submission 183959) | Groundwater microbial communities from aquifer in Utah, USA - Crystal Geyser 4/9/14 3 um filter (SPAdes) (version 2) | ecosystem: Environmental > Aquatic > Deep subsurface >... | reverse complement strand
AAAATGCTAAATTGAAGAGAGGAGAATTGTTATTTCCCTAGGTGGCTTTCTTTGTTACCTTCGATTTGTTTGAATTTGAGATCTATTGCAGTGCCATTAAATCCATATTCTTTTCTTATTTCATTTTCAAGATACCTTGGGTATGAAAAATGCATATTTGACTGGTTCTTGAAGAAAAGTACAAATTTTGGTGGGCGTGTATCAACCTGACTGGCATACATGAATTTTGGTTTCTTCATTTTAGTACTTGCAGGTAAATGTTTTTGAGTTATTTTTTGCATGAAACTGTTTAATTCTGCTGTTTGAACACGTTTATTTCTTTCTCCTATTATTTCTAAAGCAAGATCCAGTAATTTGTAGGTGTTTTTTTTGTTTTTTGCTGAAACGAAAATTATTGGTGCCCAAGGCACAAATGCAAAACGCCTTCTTAGTCTTGATATAAAAATGTTTTCTTCTTCTTCCTTATCTTCAAAAAGGTCAATTTTATTAACTGCCAAAATAAGTCCTTTTTCTTGTTCAAGTGCGTGTTCGGCTATGTGGCAGTCCTGGCTTGTTACGCCTTTTGTTCCGTCTATGAGTAGTATTACAACCTCGGCTTCTTGTATTGATCTTAATGTTCTTAGGGTACTGAATTTGTCTATTCCACCTATGGTTTTGCCGGGTCTTTTTAAACCTGCTGTGTCTATCATCTCGAATTTTGTGTCCTTGTAGGTTATTTCTGTACTGGTAGAATCTCGTGTTGTTCCGGGGATATCAGAAACTATAACTTTTTCGGATCCCCAAAGTGCATTCACTAATGATGATTTGCCCGCATTGGGTTTTCCTAGGATACAAATGCTATTTTGATTCTTAGGTTGGTTTTTGATGCTTGCTTTCTTGAATTTTAATTTTTTCAACATTTCACAAATGCTGTCTTTTAGCTCATCTACTCCTAATTTATGAATTGCTGAAATTGTAATTGGTTTTCCAAAACCAAGTTCATAAAAATTATAGGACATTGCTTCTATGTTTGAATTATCGCATTTATTTGCAATGAAAATTACAGATTTTTTGGATTTCCTTAAGATGTCTACTGCAGCAAAATCATCAACTGTCAGTTCATTTCCTATATCTATCACAAAAAGAATAATATCTGCGTCGTCGATTGCTATTTGTGCTTGAATTTGGATGTTAGCTTCAATGTTTTCTTGTTTGCCATATTCAAGTCCCCCGGTATCCACTAAAAGGGGTTCATAGTCTCCACATTCAAACTTTTGTGAAACACGATCACGGGTTGTGCCAGCTTCTTTTGCTACTACGGCATGGCGTTTTCCTATCAGTCTATTGAATAATGTTGATTTGCCTACATTGGGTCGCCCTACTATGGCGATCGTCGGCGCGGGATTCATTTGGTGAGTATTATTTTGTGATTGTGATTATATAATCATGTTTGTAATTAATCAAGTTATTGTGATTATCTTTTATGGGTGATATTATTTGTTCATGAAAAAAATATTTTCCTCATTTATTTTAGCTTTTGTTCTATTTTTCACTTCTTTGCCGGTTTTTGCCGCCAGTGGAACTGTTTTGCCTTCAACGACGCGGTCTGTTGAGGAGTGTAAGTCTTTAATGAATTTTGTTCAACAGGGGGAAAATGATGTGAGAAAGTTTTATTTTTCTAATGCATCTGAAATGGAGTATGTGGATGGTGGCTTTACTTTTACTTCAAATGACATTCTAGCTTGTGGAATTAGGACCGGGGATATTCATCTTTGGATGATTCCCTACTATATTCGCTATGTTCTTGAATTTATAATAGGCATTGCAGGACTTGTGGCTGTTGGTGGAATTGTTTACGGTGGATATTTATATCTGTTTGCCGGTGTTTCTGATGATAAGGATAAAGGAAAAAAGTCTATCATGTATGGTGTTGCCGGGATGATTATCACTTTGGTGGCGTGGGCTGTGGTGAATATATTTGTTTCTTTCTTTGCCGGTTAAACCATGGTTTTTTGCCAGTGGCTCCATTTCTCTTTTAAATAGCTCATTAGTTGTTTTCTGAATTCATGTTCGTCAAATTTTTCAGCGTGTTTTCTTATTTTTTCTGAATTGAAGTGTTTTTTCTGTTTTTGATATTCTTCTATTGCTGATTTTAGGTGCATACTGTTTTGTTTTTTGAAAAATAATCCGGTTTCTCCGTCAATTACAGTGTCTAATGCTCCACCTTGTTCAAATGCAATTACGGGTCTTCCGGATGCCATACTTTCCAATGGTGTAATGCCAAAATCTTCAAGTTGTGGAAATATTAAGGCTTCCGCCTCGCTATAAAGTGTTTGTAATCTTTTTTCATCCACATATCCCAGGAATTCTATGTTTCCCTTGGCTTGTTTGCGTAAATCATTTTCCATTATTCCTGTTCCAACAATTTTAAGTGGCAGACCAATTTGATTAAATGTTTCTACGATTAAATCAAACTTTTTATATGGTGCTAATCTTCCAACTGCAAGAAAATATCCTTTTGTTTTTTCTGCTATTTTGTAGTTATTAACTCTTATCATTGGGTTAATAATTGTTGAAGGTTTGTTGTAATATTTTGAGATTCTTTTTTTTGTTGTGCTTGAATTGGCTATAAAATAATCTACTCTCTCTGCGGATAATCTGTCCCACATTCTTATCTTATGAATTCTTTTTTTGCCAAAATTTTTCACCAAAGGGTTCATTTTATATTGTTGTATAAACTCATGCCAATTATCCCAGGCGTAGCGCATTGGGGTGTGACAGTAGCAAATATGTAAGGTTTCCGGTTTTGTGATTATGCCCTTTGCACAGGCGTGAGAGCTTGAAATAACTATGTCATAGCTACTTAAGTCAAAGAGCTCATATGCATAAGGCATTAATCCCAGGTATAACTGATGTTTTGTTTTGGCAAATGGTAAATTTTGAATATAGGATGTTTTGATTGCGGCTTTTTCAAATCCTCTTAATTTGTCTTTGTTAAAAATTGATGTAAAAATAGGTGCTTCAGGGAACATTTTATGAAGCATCAAATTTACTTTTTCCGCTCCACCCGGGTTTGTCATCCAGTCGAAAACAAGAGCTATTTTTGCATTGCTAAAACTCATGGGTATAATTTACCCCAGTTTTTTATAATTTGAAAGTATCTGGTTTCGGAGTATTTTCTTGTTTGGTATGAACTGTAGGTGCAGTTTGATTAGTTGCTTCTATAAATTTTTTTCCTTCTTTTTTTAATTGTTCTTTTATCATTTGTTTTACCTTTTGGAACATTTCTTTTTCCTCCGTGTATTTTGAAATTATATTTTGTTGATCTTTACTTAATTCATTTTGGCTTTTGGCCATTGATCCCAGGATTTTTTTATATGTGTCTTGATCATCCATTTCATCCATGGCTCTGGCTTTGAAGAGTTTTACTACTTTGTTGTCAGGGTCTCTTTCCAGTAGCCTCTCGCATACATGTAAAACATCTACAAATTTCTTTTCTTTAAACCACATTCCTAATAATTCCACTACTACAGCTTCGTCGCTATTTGCTATTGTGGATGGTGTTTTGATTGTTGGATCTGTCAATAATATGAGATGGCCCGCTTTTCTTTTTAATAGATATTCCAAGAAGATAAATCCCAGTATATTTATTCCGATTACCGGTAAGGTTATTTGTAATTCAAGGAGATAATTAACCGAAAAATGCATTACTATTGCAAATAGGAAGCCTTTCATGACTGTTTTTTGTCGGAATCCTTCACTTAGTGGCAGATTAAAAATTTTTGATATCAATTTACTGAGGTTGTCTTGTTCCCCACTTAACTCTTTTTGCTTGTTGATTATCATGGCGAATTTTCCGATGCCATAATAATACCCTGATATACCTGTGTAGAGCATATGGGCTGAAGTTGTGAATATTGATCTAAAAATATACATTCCCAAAAGTTCTCCCGTACTGATGAATCCCCAGTAGCTGTATAGATAATAAGCATTTTCGGCAAAAGAAAAGCCAAGTGCGGTTGCTATGCTGAACCTCATTGAGTCATTTATTTTTCTTATGAAAAGTGTCTTTTTATCAACTTCTTTTACTACGTATAGTTTGATGATTTCTTCCATTAAGACAAATAGCAAAATGACAAATGCCGTTGTTAGGAGCGGCATGCTTATTTTTGTTTCAATTATGTTTTGTAAATTGAAATTTGGGTATTTGTCCCAAAAAACCTGTATCCCCAGTATTGCCGGTGCTGTTAAACATCCTAGTCCAAATACTGTAAATAGAGCTTTTCTGCCTCTTTGTTCATTTTGAATTATGATGTAGAGCCATACGGCAATTGGAATTGCCGCGAAGAAAATTGAAAGACCTAAAAGGAGAATTGGGTTTTCTGGCATTTTTCTAGGCTCATTACTTTATTGATTAATGTTGAATGTTCCGCCTGTTTGATTTGGATCAGGAGCTGGAGCTGGTGTTGGTGTTGGCTCTGGTGTTGGAGCAGGAGCTGGAGCTGGAGCTGGAGCTGGAGCTGGTGTTGGCTCTGGTGTTGGCTCTGGTGTTGGAGCTGGTGTTGGAGCTGGTGTTGGAGCTGAAGCTGCTTGTTCTGTTGGCATAGTAGCTGGTGCACTTGCCGGAGTAGCAGCGGTAATGTAATTTTTCGCCTCATCCGTAGAGTCAAAAGTTTTTATTAACTGTGTTAGCCCTACGACTTGCAGAATGTCCAAAATATTGTTTTTGGCCTTTGCAATTGCCACTTGCCCATTTGCTTCTGTTACCTTTCCGTATAAGTCTGTTAAATAACCTATTGATTTGCTGTTCATATATTCCAAATTTTCCATGTCGAAAATAAGATTTAGTCCCTTTGGATTAGCTTCTAATACTTTGTAAATTTCTTGAATTTTTTCATCAATATTGCTTTCATCCAATTGTCCTGAAATATGAACAATTTTTAGAATTTTGTCCGGACTCGGGCTTTGAGCATCTTCAATTGTAATAATTGCTTCGGTCATGATTATAAGTTGTTAAGGAATAAGGTATTATTATTGGGGATAGGTAGTGTTTCTGCTTGTCTGGCATCTTTTAGATATTTTTTAACTGTTACGGCTATTCCTCCTTCCGGTCTATCAACAAATTTGATTTCATCTGTCCATTCTCCGATTATTTTTACTAATCCCCTTCCTCTTATTCCTGTGAATACGTATCCGGGTTCTTTTCTTTCGTTAAATATTTTTTGAAGTTGAGCAGCATTAATTTTGTTTGTGCCTGCCCCCGTGTCTTCAACTGTTATTTCCAGATATTGATCTTTTACGTGATTGAACGATATTCGAATATCGCTTCCCGGAGATGATCCATACTCAATGGCATTATTACAAAGTTCATCTACTACGGATTGAAATCTAAAGGCCCATTTCTCTGAAAAGTTAGTAGTGTTTTTTATCATTGTAAGTGTAAAATCTCTTATTCCTGACATGAAATATGCATTAGTCGGAAGAGTGATTGTTATTTTTGTTTTTTCAGGTATTTGTTCCATTTGTCTTCGTTTTAACTTTTATTATTATATCTCATTTACAGGTTTAAGTCAAACGTCTATTGCTGTATTTTTCGTGATTCACTTATAATTTTTTTGAAAATGTTCCTTTGGTATTCATTGTCCAATTTTTCCAGTATGTTTTTTTCTCTGGATTTGTTTCTTATTGGCAATTTTTGATTATTTTTAAGTTGTTTTAGCGTTTTGATATTTTCTTCTCTTAAAGATAGGAGTTTTGATAGTTTGCTGTCTATTTTATCTATTGATCTCCTTGTTTTGGCTATTTTATCCATTATTTTAGTGTTTTTACTTGCAATTAGTATTGCTTTTCTTTAGATTAACGCTGCTTAGTTTTTATATCAAGTCTGTCTTCCAGCTTGTGAAATCCTCCCATTAAGTTGGGCTATGACACAAATTAATGAAAGATTGGCGTAAACCCCAAGGATTATGACAAAACAAGAACTACAAAAAATGTTTGATTGTGCGGTGCATGTTGGTCATCGTACTCACAAATGGGATCCAAGAATGAAAAAATTCATTCATGGTGAACAAAATGGTGTTCACATTATTAATTTAGAGAAAACCGCGGATTATCTTGCAAAGGCTTTAAATTTTTTGGCGAAGATTGTATCTGAAGGAAAAACTGTTTTATTGGTTAGTACAAAACCTCAATCTGTTAGGGTTTTGGAGGCTGCCGCAAAGGAGTGTGGAATGCCTTATGTTGTTACCAAATGGATACCTGGTCTTTTGACAAATTTTGGTACAATTAAGACAAGAATTAAGTATCTTGCTGATTTAAAGGAAGAAGATGCTGTTGGTGAATTTTCTAAATATACTAAAAAAGAGGCTTCCAAGTTTAAAAAGGAAATTGATAAATTACAAATATCTTTAGGTGGTGTGCAGAATATGAAGTCTTTACCTGATGTTGTTTTTGTTGTTGATGTGGTTCGTGATGAAATTGTAGTTAAAGAAGCTAAAAAATTGAATATTCCGGTTGTTGGTATTGTTGATACAAATGCCGATCCTTCGACTGTGGATTATCCGATTCCCGGTAATGATGATGCTCTGAAATCTTTGGAGTATTTTATTGGTGAAATTGTTCAAACTTTAAAAAAGCCATCTAAAACAAGTATCTAATGCCTGAAAATCCTTATCAAAATCCTTTGGATACTGTAAAGGAAAAAATGTCAGGTTTTACGGTGGAGAGGAGATGGGCAATGATTTGTTATTTGCCTTTCGTCAATATTGTAACTTGTGTCATTACTGCAGTTAGAAAGGTTGATAGCCAATTTTGTTTATTTCATGCACGTCAAGGGCTTGCACTTTTTATTCTCTGGCTGATTAGTATTGTGTTTGCGCTATTGAGTCCTTTTATTAGCTTGATGATGTGGGGGGCGGTTTTACTTTTACATATTAGCGGTTTTGTTATAGCTTTTGGTGGTAATATGACCAAAATACCCGTTATAGGTAATCTTGCGATGAAAATTCCTGATGTTTATCTTTTTACTTGGTTGACTAAAAAAACATTAGATAAAGTTGATCAAAATCCTACAAATATTAATAAATAATTTATATCTTAAATAATAAAAATATGGCAATTTCAATGGAACAAATTAAAGAATTACGTGATGCAACCGGTGTCTCTATGATGGCTTGTAAAGGGGCTTTAGAAGAAGCTGGTGGTGATTTAGAGACAGCAATTGATCTTTTAAGAAAAAAAGGTGCGGCAAAAGCTGCCGATAGAGCTGATAGATCAACTGCTCAAGGAGCGATTGTTGTTAAATCTGCTGGTGGTAAAAGTGCAATTGTTGAATTGCAATGTGAAACGGATTTTGTTGCCAAGGGTGATGATTTTCTTGGGTTGGTGGAATCTATTGCAGATAAACTTTTGAAAGGTGAAATTAAAGCTGATGATAGGGATTTTTCTGAAATTAAGGATGCAGTTTTGAGATTAGGCGAAAATGTCCAAATTGGAAATATGGCTTTATTGGAAGGAGATACTGTAGGAGACTATGTTCATTCAAATGGAAAAATTGGTGTTTTAGTTTCTTTGAAAGGTGGAAATCCGGAACTTGCTCGTGATATTGCTATGCATATCGCTGCATCAAATCCTACTTTTATTACTCCCGATGAAGTTTCTGAAGAATTAGTGAAGAGAGAAAAGGCAATTTGGGCTGATCAGTTAAAGGCTGAAGGTAAAGCGGATGATATGATTGAAAAAATTATGATGGGTAAGGAAAAGAAATTCCGTGAAGAAAATGCTCTTTTGAAGCAGGCCTTTGTTAAAAATCCGGATAAATTGATTGAGCAGTTGTTGGCTGAAGGGAATGCTACTGTTAATGAGTTTGTAAGATATGGAATTTAATTTTGATAAAATTGATGATGCTGTTGAAGCTCTGAAAAAGGGAGAGTTTGTTGTTGTGCTTGATGATGAGGATAGAGAAAATGAAGGTGATTTGGTTATGTTGGCAGAGAGAGTGACTCCACAGGCTGTTAATTTTATGGCTAAGGAGGGCCGAGGCTTGATATGTGTTCCTGTTGATGCTGATATTGCGGATAGGTTGGGATTCTCTCCTATGGTTCTTGAAAATGAAGAATCCAATAAATGTAATTTTACTGTTTCGGTTGATTTTAAGGCTGGGACTACTACCGGTATTTCCGCATCCGATAGAGCTAAAAGTATTTTGGCTATTGCTGATTACAAAAGTACTGCTGATGACTTTGTTAGGCCCGGTCATATTTTTCCTTTGAGGGCTAAAAACGGTGGTGTTCTGGTTAGGGCCGGTCATACCGAGGCGGCTGTTGATTTGGCACGTTTGGCCGGTGCTGTTTCTGCTGCTGTCATTTGTGAAATAGCCGGTGAGGATGGTGAAATGTTGAGAAGAGATGGCTTGATTGATTTTGCAAAAAAAAATGATCTTAAAATTATTACAATTAAGGATTTGATTGAATACAGACGTAAAAGTGAAAAACTTGTGAAGATTGTTGCTGAAACCAATTTATCAACAGGGCATGGGGTTTTTGATCTGAAAATATATAAAGATAGTGTTGATGATTCTGAGCATGTTTTACTGCAGATGGGGCAATGGGATGTTAATGAGGCTGTTTTGGTTCGGGTTCATAGTGAGTGCATGACAGGAGATGTCTTTCATTCTATTCAATGTGATTGTGGAGTCCAGTTGGATGCTGCTATGAAGAGTATTGCTTCTGAGGGTAAGGGTGTTTTGTTGTATATGAGGCAGGAAGGGCGCGGAATAGGATTGGTCAATAAGATTAAGGCTTATAATTTACAAGAGCAGGGATATGATACTGTTGATGCTAATGAAAAGCTGGGGTTTGCTCCTGATTTGAGACAGTATGGTCTTGGTGCGCAAATTTTGGTTGATGTAGGTTTGAAGAATATTAGGTTAATGACTAATAATCCTACTAAAATTGTTGGTTTGGAGGGCTATGGTTTGAATATTGTTGAACGTGTTCCCATTGAACTGCCTCCTACTGATAGAAATCGGGTGTATTTGAAGACAAAAAAGGATAAAATGGGGCATCTTCTTGATTTGGTTTAATGTTCTTGCCATTGTCGCGTTTATATGGTACAAATGCATTCCAATTAATACAAATGTATGAAAGAAGTTTTTATGAAGCGAGCTATTGAGCTTGCAATGAGAGGTCGTGGTTTCACTTCGCCAAATCCTTGTGTTGGGGCGCTAATTGTGAAAGGTGATGAAATTATTGCGGAGGCTTGGCATAAAAAAGCAGGGGAGGAACATGCTGAAATTTTGGCTATTAAGATGGTTATGGAAAAATCCGGAATTGTTAGTGTAGATTTAGAGCCTACATTGTTTCGTAATGCTATTTTGTATGTAACATTGGAGCCATGCGCTCATGTTGGAAAGACTCCTTCATGTGCGAGGGCTATTGTTGCTGCCGGTTTTAAAAAGGTTTGTATTGGAATGAAAGATCCTTTCAATAAAGTTAATGGAAAAGGTATTAAAATTCTTAAAGATGCGGGGATTGATGTTGAGGTTTGCAAAGTTACTTCATCTATTGCTATGGAAATTCGTGAGCTTAATCAGCCCTTTATTAAGTGGGTTCAGGAGGGGCTGCCCTATTTGGTGATGAAGTCTGGTATGAGTTTGGATGGGAAAATTGCGACATCCGGTGGAGAATCTAAATGGATAACTTCTGCTGAGTCTAGGAATGATTCCAGGCTTGAACGCAGTTTGTGTGATGCTGTAATTGTTGGCGCAGGTACTGTTTTGGCGGATGATCCTGAATTGGCAGCTCATGATAAATTTAAGGGTAAGGATCTTTTACGTGTAGTGATTGATCCATCTTTGAAGTTGTCTTTGGATAAAAAAGTTTTTAGAGATAAAAATGTTATTGTTTTTTGTTCTGCTGATGTGTCAAAAGGTCGATTACAGGTTTTTGACAAGGCGGGTATTGAAGTGCGTAAAATGTCTAAGAGTGGAAATTCCACATTATCTAATTTGAAATTTTTGGCTAAGCGCAATATCCAAAGTGTTTTTGTTGAGGGAGGTTCAGGTGTTCATGGTTTTGTTTTTGATTCGTATCTGAAAAATAATAAACTTATTGATAAAATATTGTTTTATATCGCTCCCAGATTAATTGGTGGTGGGAATTCTCTTTCTGTTATTGGTGGCGCCGGTATTGATAAACTTTCCAAGTCTGTTAATTTTGAGAGCTTAAAGATTGAGCAGCTTTCTTGTGATTTTAAGGCTGAGGGGCGCTTAAATTTTTATTGATTTTTAATATTAGTACGTCTGCTCCCGCATCTTGCATGGCTTTATTGAAGATCTCTGTGTCGTAACTGTAATCTTTTCCTCTTTTTGTTCCGTTATCGTTTGTTATTATTTTATCCTCGGTGTAGCCAATTACAGTAAGCATATGGTAACCGGGATATGGATAATATGGATTGTTTAAAATGTTACCCGTTATTGGTACTATTACAGGATGACCTTGTGCAACTAAATTTTTAAGTTGCTGAATATTAATATCTTTAGAAATTTGTGAATCCATTCCGTAATATCCTTTTATGAATTTTTTCATTTCTTCCGCATAAAGATCTTTGTGTTCGCCAAAGTTTGCTTTTTGCCATTCTATCATGTCCAAGATTACTTTGTTTGCTTCTTCTTTGCTTAGTTTTTGATCTGTTTCGTATAGGTATGCTTGAAGTAGTGCGGCTTCTTCGCAGCTTTCTTCATGAAGTAGCCAATTGCTTTCTGTTTGAAGTGGTGCCTGTGTGATGAATGGTACTTCCAGGTAGCTTTGAGCTGGATTTTTTCCTACTTTCTGTATTTGTTCCATTGTTTTTTTGTTTTCTTCATCTATCTTTTTTAATTCTAAATGTTTAGTTATTTTGTTTGTTGAATATGCTCCAATTATAAGGATCGTCAGGCTGAGGATTATCAGTGTATTTTTTGCTTTATTTTTTGCTTTCATTAAGGGGTTTTTTCAATAATCTATCTAGTATATATTTGATGCTACCCGTTTCTTCTGATTTTAGTGCTATTGCAGTTAGGAAAAAGATTGCTGTTCCAAGTAATATTCTAATTATATGAGCGAATTTTAGGGATATAATAGTTCCAAGTGGATCGGAAATTAATAATGCAATAATCATTATTCCTGTTGCTACCATTGTTTTTGATAAGCTAATTATGAATTGTTTGGAGTTAAAGTTTTGGAGGTGTTTTTTAAGAAAGAAAATCATTACTATCATGTAGAATGCCATTCCAATACTAAATCCTATCGAAAACCACGCAATTCCATAAACAGGGGCTATATAATAGGTTATCATTCCTATTATTATCATTCCCAATATATTTATTATTGTTGGTGTGATTGTATTGTGTAGCGCGTAAAAGCTTCTTGATAATATGTGTGTGATACTTTCAAATGGTATCGATAGTGCGAAAAATGAAAGAATGATTGTTGTTAATCTTACTGATTCTTCGTCAAATACTCCCCCACCGAGTATTAATTCTACTAATGGTTTAGCAAGTATAATTATTCCTGCTGCTGCCGGAATGCTGAAGAAAAGTATTCTTTGAATTGTTTTTTGAATATGCTCAGTATATGTTTTTTTGTCGTTTTTACTGATTGCTTCTGTAATATAGGGAAACACCGCAGTGGCAAATGAAATCCCAAATAGACTTACCGGAAAGCTTTGGATGTTTCTAGCAAAATTAAATGCTGCTAGGCCTCCCGTTTGTATTGATAGGCCAACTATGGCAAAAATATATAAATTTATTTGCCAAGCAATTAAGCTTAGTGATCTTGGTATCATTAATTTTATAATTTTTTTGAATCCGGGATGCCTGAAGTTTATGTCAAATTTGAATTCATACTCTGTGCTGAATGTGTCTATTACTCTTATAATGCAGTGTAGTGTTGCGCCTATTAGTACACCGACTGCAGCTGAATAAATACCTAAAGAGTCTTTTAGGAAAATTACTCCAAGTATTATTCCGAGATTATATAAAATTGGTGAAATTGCGTACGAAATGAAATGTTTATAGCTCATTAGTATGTTACCAAGGGTGTTGCTAATGGCAAATAAAACCGCTGATCCCAGCATGAGTCTTGTCATGTTTATAATGTCCTGTTGCATCGATATCTCTGTTCCAGGGAAGGCAAATGGGATTATGTTTGCCATAAAAATAAAGGCGAGGATGGCAAGAAGACTTATTAATATGACTGCTCCTGTTAACATTGTATTGGCAATTTTGTAGGCTTCTTTTTTGTCCTTTATCAGATAGTCGGAAAATATGGGGAGAAATGCTGCTGCCAAAGCTCCGGCAATGAATAAATTGAAGATCATGTCCGGTATTAAAAATGAGGCATTGTAGGTATCTGTTGCGCTACTTGTTCCAAAGTGTATGGCTATAATTCTGTCCCTGAATAACCCTATTACGTAACTTAGCAGTGAAGCTACGGCTATAAGTGCTGTTGCATTACCTATTGCTATTGGTTTGAAGAACTTTTTTTGCATGTGATTATATTACCTTATTTTTTATTATTTCCTCCTTATGACATTGATAGATTTGGCAAAATATGGTATAATATACCAAGTGTAACAGATATAAAAATCAAAATGTTAAGTAGTCTCAGGCAGCTAGCGGTTTTAAATAAAATCTTTAATATTAGGAAGCATGAATGGCCAAGAGTTTGGATAGCTTGGTTTATAAGATTGTTTTATCGTTTTAGTTTTGTTTTGGGTTGGACTGTGTTGGTTGTAATGTTTGTTTCTAAGTTTGGCATTGCTTCGCTCCCCTATTTACTTGTTTTAAATGCTATTTTTACTGTTATAGGGAGTTTCTTTTATTCTTCATTTTTAGATCATTTCAAGAAGCATTATGTAATGATTGCCAGTGTTTTGGTGGCAGGTTTGTTGCTTTTTATTGCATCTAGGATTGTTGATTATAATATAGTTTTATTTTTCTCCTTATTGATAGTGTCTATAGCTATCTTTCTTTTTCAGTTTAGAATTTCTTTATCTGGTTATGTTGAAGAGATGTTTTCGCCTTTAGAAAGTGAGCGAACTTTTCCTTTGATTGAGGGGGCGGATACTGTTGGTGGGTTTTTGGCCGGATTATTGGTTATTTCTTTTTCAAGTGTTATAGAAATTACCTCTTTTATTTATTTGTGGCTTGGTGTTTTGTTTATGCTTATTCCTTTATTATTGATTAATGAACAAATTACTAATGATGTAGCTTCTATTAAAGAACGAAGTACAAAGCATGCAGGTTTGGTGAGTAAGTTTAAAGATGCATTTTCCGAATCCAGGCATATTTCATTTATAAAAGGTTTGTTTGTTATTGTTTTCCTTCAATGGTTTATTTTTAATTTACTTGAATTTCAATATACCAAGGCTGTTTATTCTAATGTTTCATCTGTTGTTATGGACGCCGGTAGCGGATTTGAGCACGCCTTTATTCATGATTTGGGAGCATTGTTTATTTTGTTTAGTGTTTCTGCCTTCTTTGTTCAACTTTTTATTGGTAGTCGTGTTTTGGATTATCTTGGGGTTGTGGGAACAATGTTGGTACATGTTTTGTTAACTTTTTTAAGTTTACTTGGTCTTAGCTTTTCTTTTAATTATTACACCGCTGTTCTTGCAAGAAATAATTTCACTATTGGTTCTGTGCTGTTTAATAATGCATATCATACTTCCTATTATGCGATAAAGGATCATCTTAGAGATCATGTTAGAGAATTGTTAGAGGGTGTGATTAGGCCTTTTGGTGCTTTGGTTGGTACTTTTGCTTTAATCATACTTCAGTATATTTTTGTCGGTGATGTTCCGGTATTTTATATTAATTACTTGATGCTTTTTGCTGCCGGATTTCTCTTTTATGTTTTATATAGCCAGCAGAAAAAATATACTCATTTGGCAATTAACGACTTGCTTCATTCAAAGGACATTGAGGTGAGGATTAATGCTGTATCTATTCTTGCACAAAAAGGTCATAAGAATGCGGGAACCGTTTTGAAAAATGTTTTATTTGATGAATC
>Ga0210044_10007394_pt1 | contig 14031 bp, 16 predicted proteins | sample CryGey13umfilter_2_FD_183959 | JGI IMG/M metagenome (GOLD analysis project Ga0210044, IMG submission 183959) | Groundwater microbial communities from aquifer in Utah, USA - Crystal Geyser 4/9/14 3 um filter (SPAdes) (version 2) | ecosystem: Environmental > Aquatic > Deep subsurface >... | reverse complement strand
ACGCAAGCCATAAATTATTTTGATTGCAATATTGACAAGCTGGGAGTCGATTTACTTTCCATGTCTGCTCACAAAATTTACGGGCCGAAAGGTGTTGGTATGTTGTATATCAGAAAGGGGACTCCCATCAGACACATCCAGGATGGTGGAGATCAAGAATATCGGATGCGGGCGGGGACGCATAATGTTGCGGGAATTGTTGGTCTCGGAAAGGCGATTGAACTCGTAACTCGTAACGCGAAACGTGAAACGCCGAGAATAAAAAAATTGCGGGATTATTTGATTAAGAGAGTGCTGAAAGAAATTCCGAAAGTCAAATTAAACGGATCGAAAATAAAACGCTCGCCGAACAACGCTAATTTCACTTTTGCTGATGTGGAAGGGGAAGGTCTGATACTGTCGCTTGATATGGAGGGAATTGCGGCCTCAACTGGTTCGGCTTGCTCTTCCGGAGCTCTCACGCCGTCCCATGTCCTGCTCTCCATCGGTCTCAAGCCGGAGGAAGCGCATGGATCGCTCCGGATGACCCTTGGCAAATATACAACCAAGCAGGATATAGAAATTGCTGTAAATAAGTTGAAAGCTGTCATTGGGCGGCTCAGAAAAATTTCCGGGCGAGTTTTAAGCGATTATTATTCAAAAAAATAAGTTTGTTTTCCACGAATATACAAATCTTGCTACAAATTTGCAATTGAACCAAAAAATATTTGTGGATTATTAAATAATTTGTAGATTCGTTGGGAGTAATTTAAATAAATACAGGAAAATCATATGCAATATTCAAAAAAAGTTTTAGAACATTTCGCTCACCCGCATAACCAGGGGGTAATGAAAAATCCATCCGGAACGGGAATGGTCGGTAATCCGGTCTGCGGCGACTTGATGAAAATTTATATCAAAGTAAAAAAAGACAAGCAGAAAGGCGAGATCATTGAGGATATAAAGTTTGAGACACTAGGATGTGCCTCGGCCATTGCAACTTCTTCAATGATCACGGATTTAGCTAAAAACAAAACCCTAAAGGACGCGCTAAAAATAACCAGAGATGATGTAGCAGATCATTTGGAGGGATTGCCGCCGATAAAAATGCACTGCTCTAATCTGGCGGATGACGCACTGCACGCGGCCATTAAAGACTACGAAAAAAATAAAAAATAACTTTTATTTTTCACTTTATACTTTCAAATTTTAACTTCGAAGCATGGCTTATCGCAACACTCCCAAACTTGCCTTTCCACTAAAAGAGATGCAAAACGTCGCGGATGATTTTCGGCAAAGAAATGTTTATGACAAAAAATATTGGGGGATCCATCTGGGAGTAGACATAGCGGCGCCAGCAGAAACCGAAGTGTTTTCTGCCGGTCGCGGCGTAGTTGTTTATTCAAAACTTCATCCGGGAGAATTTTCTCCGGACGGAAAAATAATAAAAAGAAATTGGGGCGGCATCATCATCATCGCTCATAAAAATTTAAAAGAAAAGAAAATTTTTTATTCGCTCTATGGGCACCTGGGAAAGCGCTACGTAAAAAAAGGGGGCGGTGTGGAAATAGGGGAGTTGATAGGAAAGATCGGCAAATCAATGACGGAATCCAATGGCATCTGGGAGGATGAACATCTGCACTTTGCGATTTATGACGGACCATATCACGCTAAAGTTTTACCGGGATATTATAATGAGGAAGAAAAAAATACCAACTTAAAATTTTGGCAAGACCCTTTTGATTTTATAAAAAAATATAACTCGAGACACGTCCAACTATAGAGGCAGGTCCGCAGAGGAGTGAGTGTAAAGCTAGGCTTAAAAAGAAACTTAAAATGTCGCACAATATATCTTTTGCGACCTTATACTTTATTTAAAAAAGGCTTATATAAAAGGAAGTCTTTTTAGTTGTATATAATAGCCTGGTCAAGAATGGTCCCGCTAGCCGGACTCATCGCTCCCATCAAAGCTTTAGAAGTTCCCAGATATAAATTTGCACCGAAGTAGGGATCATGGACAACATAATCTTTGGAGTCCTTATTATGAATAACAACATAATGTCCTCCCCCACCCTTGGTTTTTTTGATAAATACGATGACCGGATGGCCGGCTTTGATCGAAGCATCAACTCTTGACCAATTTACTCCCGAGTGTGCGACTGAAGATGCCAGCTGAATGCCTGGACTCCACGAGCCGGGCCATTGGATCAAATCATAGGAAAATATGTTTTGCTTGGCCATCTTGCCTGGATCGATGCTGGCTCCATAAAACTTGAAAACCATAGAAAGGGCTGAGACAGCGCACCCGTAACTCTTCATAAGGGTTCCTGAGTTGCCAATTGTCTTGTTTCCCCAGCGCGGATCTCTTTGTGAAAAATACCAGCTAGTTGAGGCTTGATATTTTGCGTCCGGCTTGGGATAGTTTCCGACGCTAGCCAGGACATCAGCAGCATTGCCTGATGCGTCAAAGTTAAAAAGCTCCAGTTTCTGTTCTTCAACTCGCGCCAAAAGAGCCTGGTATTTTTTCTCCTCGCCTTGAGTTTTTGACAATAGTGATCCTTTTTGTATTTCTGTTGACTGCAAATCGTATTTTTTGTCTTCCAGCTGCAATTTTAGCTTTTCATTTTCCAGCTTTACGCTGGACAGCTTATTCTGTTCAATCTCCAGCTCTTTTTTTCCTTCTCGGATAGTTGCCAAGACATCCTTGACTCGCCCGCTTGTTTGCCCGATAAAATCAGGTTGATTCAAAATATCCGAAAAGTTTTTATTCAGTAAAACAATATTAAGAACGCCGTCTTGATAATCTTCATAATATAATTGCATCAATCTTTCCAGGAGCGCCGTTTGGTATTTGATCAGTGCCTCCTTAGCGACTATCTGTTTTTCAAAATCCGCTATCTGCTCGTCCAGTATGTTGACCTTAGTGAGTGTTATGGCCAGGCTTTGCTGGTTTCTTGACTGTTCCAGATTTATAATCTCCATTTGCTTTTGCAAGGTGTTCTGCTGCTTGTTTTTTATATCAATCAGGTCCTGGTAGGCCTGAGCCTTTTTTTCCAAGTCGTCGCATTTATCATGAGCATCTCCGGTCAGCAAAGCGCAGTCCGAGCCCGCAGCGCGCTGAATATTTTGACTACCGATGGCTATCATAATCAGCAAAAACAGCCCGATTGCCAGCAGATAGTTGAGCTTTTGTATTTTGATATTTCTCACCTTTTCCATTGTTTCGGGTTAAGTTTAGGCTCAGCACACTCACAAAAAACCTTTGAAATCGACCTTAGTGGTTATTATAGCACAAAAAACAACTTATTTCAAGTCAAATGTCTTTTTTATGGCTAAATAAAGCCTTTTTAACGCTTCGCTTCGTCCCAAAACCCAGGCGACTTCAAAGGGTGATGGAGATTTTTGTTCTCCAGTCAGGGCGGCGCGGAGTGGCCAAAGTAGATCTCCCCGTCCGCCTGCAACGCTATGCGTAGCATTGCGGGCAGGCTTGTCACCGGCCGCTTGCAACAGGTTTTTTTCCAAATTTTCTCTTGTCCAGTCGTCATCCGAAATATTTTCCAAAACACTTATGGATTTTTCCAGCGAGGCCGTTAACTCTTTATCGGTAATTTTTTTCCACCGCAGAAGCTCTTTATCATATTTGATATCCGTAAAGAAAAATTTATTATGCTCCCCTACTTCGGATAAATTTTTCAAGCGATCCTGTTCAATCGTCAAAACTTTTTTCAAATATTCTTCTGATTTTTTTTCTTCCGACGCGTTTTGGTAAAAATATTTTTGCGCAAAAAATTCCATAGAATTTTCATACAATTCATTGAGAGGCAATTTTTTGATATACTCGGAATTCAGCCAGTCCAGCTTCTGCAAATCGAATACCGCACCTCCTTTATGCACATGCTCCAAATCAAATTTTTTGATTAATTCTTCCAGTGAAAATATCTCTTGAGTGCTGCCCTCGCCTGGATTCCAGCCAAGTAGCGCAACAAAATTTATGATAGCCTCTTTCAGATAGCCCTTAGCGATATAATCTTCCACGGCCACATCGCCCTGTCTTTTAGAAAGCTTGGAGCGATCGGGATTGAGAAGCAGCGGTAGATGAGCAAATTTCGGAATTTCCCAGCCGAAAGCTTGGTAAAGCAAAATATGCTTCGGCGTGCTGGGCAGCCATTCCTCACCGCGAATGACATGCGTTATCTCCATCAGATGATCATCCACCACATTAGCCAAGTGATAGGTCGGAAACCCGTCGGACTTGAGCAGAACCTGGTCATCGATATTGCTGGTCTCAATTGAAACTTTTCCTCTTACTAAATCAGCAAATTCAATTTTCTCGTCCGTTGGGATTTTGAGACGGATCGTGAAAGGACAATTGCTTTTCAGATTTTTGTTGATTTCCCCCTCGCTTACATTTTGAAGGCAAAAACGGTCATACATCGGCGCTTGTTTTTTCGCGCGCTGTTCTTCTTTTAGTTTTCCCAGTCTTTCGGGCTCGCAGAAGCAATAATACGCGTGCCCACTGGCAACCAATTCACGGGCGTATTTTTGGTATAATTCAAGCCGTTCAGATTGGATGTATGGCTGAAAAACACCAGCTTCAAAAACGCCTGTATAATTTTTTGATTCAAATGATCCGGCCCTTTTTTCAAGACATGGTCCTTCGGCATATTTAAAGCCGGCCCAATCCAAAACTTTTAGCAAACCTTCAAGCGATCCTTCAACAAAACGTTTGCGGTCCGTATCTTCGATTCGGACGACAAAATCCGCGCCGTTTTTTTGGGCGAATAAATAGTTATATAGCATCGTTCGAAAATTACCGATATGCACATAGCCGGTTGGTGAAGGAGCGATTCTGACTCTAATTTTGTTCATTTCTTTTCTGAAAAATTATTTTGATGGGGAAAATTATAACTGCGTTCCAGATTCTTCTAAATCGGTATCTGGGCTCAAGCATCAGGCGCCAGAGCCATTCCAGCCCTATTTTTCGCGTAAATACGGGCGCACGGCGGATTTTTCCGGTCAAATAATCAAAACTACCCCCTACTCCCATAGCCAACCTCATTTTACTATTTTCCGCTGATTTTAGCGAATTCAAAAATTTTTCCTGATACGGTGCGCCGAAATTGGCAAATGCAATATCAAATTCTTTGATTTTGCATTTGTCATCCTGAGCGGAGCCGAAGGATCTAATCTGAGTAGATTCCTCGGCAAGCTCGGAATGACAAGGGGGATTAATATTCGCACCACTGATAATTAAATTTGGATATTTTTTCAAAATTGCCTTTTGAGTTTCTTCCCAAGCGGAGAGCCCTCTATTGCTGGTGGCTAGGAAAATTTTTAAATTGTTTTTTTCGGAAAACCTTAAAATTTCTTCCATCAAATCAATGCCCGCTAGTCTTGACTTTAGAATCTCGCCATGATAGAAAAACGCGCAGCTAATTCCAAAGCCATCAGCGACATTTAAATTACAGTTGTTCAATATATTTTTAAATTCTTCGTCATCTTGCGCTCTCAGGATAAATTCAGGATTTATGGTGGCAATTTGATGAAACCATTCTTCTGTTAAAAAACCCTTGACTTTTTCAAGCACCTCCTCGTGCGATAAGTTATCTATTCTGATCCCTAAAACATTCATTATTTTTTCACTGCCTTATATCATCATATGGCAGTGAGTTAAGTATTATGATAATGGACAAGACTTGATGATCGTATATTCCGGACCATCATCGGTAAAATCACTGGCCATAACTTCGACGGATTCAACCGATACAATCAGTGGAAATTTAACTTCTATTTTCGGGGATTCTTTCAGGGCCTCCCATTTGTTTTTGCGAATCCGGCCGAGCGTGATGTGCGGGCGAAAAGTTTTTTTGCTGGCTACAAAAATATCCAAACTTTTTTCAATCTGCTCTTGCAAAATTCGCATTTCTTCACTGATCTTTCCGCTCAGCCAAATCATCCGCGACTGTTCTTTGGTTGGACCAAGCATTATCGAGTCGAATTCCAAATCAAAAATTTCGCTGTTTCTTACCGTGTCATGGACTTTTTCGCAGATGCCGGCGATCAGATTATCACTGACATGACCCAGAAAATCAATAGTTATATGGAGATTTTTTTCTTTGGTCCATTTAATTGGCAATGGCTGCCAGGCGGTCGTTGCTTTGACAAGCCTTTTTCTGGATTTTTCGGGAATATTTATGCTGATGAATATCTTTCTTTTCATAAAGTATATTACTATTTTAACATGTTTGTGAATACATTCCAATGGAAAGCGCCTGATTTATTGGCTCAAAATAAATAAAAATTCAGCATGCCAACAAAAGTGAGTTCAACATCACTGGGCTCCCTTTAATTTTGTTTAATCAACCGTCGTGTTAAAATACAGATATGATTAAAAAGACAGGCAATATAGTAGATGTCGTGCCCTTAACTAGAATTCCCCTCTCAAGGAGCCAGTCCTTTTCCTACTTAGCCAATAAAAAACTGGCCGAAGGGACGCTTGTTTCTATTTCCCTTTTTAAGCGAAAAGTTGAAGGAATTGTTCTCGGCGCGCGGCCGGATTTTCCGCGACTGGGCAATATTGAATTGAAACCCATTGAAGAAGTCATTGAGGAAACTTTTTTGGACAAAAAACAAATTGAACTGGCTCAATTCGTTTCCGATTATTATATTTCACCGCTGGGCATTGTTATGAAATCTTTTGTGCCAAAGAGGGTCAAGTCCCGTAACCCAAAACCAACAACCTACAACCTACAACCTACTATCGAAAAAACTATATTAACTAACGCGCAAAAAAAGGTAGTTGCTGAAATAACAAAAAAAACTACAAATCAAAAACTACAAACTAAAAATTTTTATCTCTTCGGTCCGGCCGGTTCCGGAAAAACAGAAGTTTATATTCATTCAATCGTAAAACTCAAAGCTCAAAACTCAAATCTTCAATTTTTGATATTATTGCCTGAGTTAACTCTTACTCCTCAAGCCATAGAACGATATGGCGCTTATTTTAAGGCCGAAGATACCGTCGTTCTGCACAGTAAAATTTCCAAAGGAGAATTTTATTCGTCCTGGAAAAAAATCAAATCCGGCGAAACCAAAATCATTATCGGTTCGCGCATGGCAGTTTTTGCCCCCTTCAAAAAATTAGGCTTAATAATAGTTGATGAGGAGCAGGACATTTCGTTCAAACAATGGGATATGAATCCCCGCTACGATGCGCGAACTGTGGCGAAAAAATTGGCGTCCTTACATCACGCAAAAATTATTTTTGGATCGGCCACGCCCAGTATCGAGTATTTTTATCAAGCAGCGGTAAATCAAATAAAACTGATGGAATTGCCGTTGCTGAAGCTGCCGGGAAAGCCCGAGCTAAAGCGGCCGGAAGTGATTCTTGTCGATTTAAAAAAAGAGCGTTGGCAAAACCAGCCTGCCGGCAGGCAAGGAAATTATTCGTCCATTTCTAAAAAACTGCAAGTCGAAATCGGTTACGTGCTGAAGCACGGTCTTCAGGCGATTCTGTTCATAAATCGACAAGGAATGAGCAGTTTTTCTGTCTGCGCGGCCTGCAAGAGCGTCCTGGCGTGTCCGAAATGCGACCGGGCACTGGTTTATGACCGGGGCGGCGCATATCAATGTCTCCATTGCGCATTTAAAACATCTATTACGCCGCAGTGTTTCAAGTGCCAAGGCTTGGCTTTTTCCAATATCGGATTTGGGACGCAAAAAGTTGAACGAGAAATCCAAAATTTGTTTCCTGCCGCCCGGGTCGTTCGGGCTGATCAGCAAAGCGCGAAAGAACCCGGTTTTCAAAAGAAAATTTTTAGAAATTTTTCGGACAGAAAAATCGATATTCTGATTGGAACCCAAATGATTTCCAAGGGTTGGGATTTGCCAAATGTGGCCCTAGTTGGTATTATTGACGCGGATAATATGCTTTCTTTGCCGGATTTTTCCGCTAATGAGAGGGCCTATCAAAACATTGTCCAGGTTTCCGGTCGGACCGGAAGACCGAATTCAAAAGGGCGCGGTTTGGTTTTGATTCAAACTTTCAATCCGCAAAGCACCATTATGCGCCTGATTGCCGAAAAAGACTTTAAAAATTTATACGAAATTGAAAAAGTAGCCCGAAAAACATTGAATTTCCCGCCTTTCAGTCGGCTTGTAAAAATAATTTTTCAGGATTATAATTTAAAAAATGTGGATGGCGAAACTGGCCGCGTTTATAATATTTTGCTCGAAAATAAGCCCGACGATGTAATAATATCTGAGCCGCACACAGGCTTTGTTGAGAAAATTCGCGGACGTTTTCGCAAGCAAATAATTTTGAAATTAACAGGAAGGGATAATATGCTGCCGCAGAAACTGAGAAAAATATTAAATTTTTTGCCGGCTGGCTGGATCATTGATGTTGATCCGGTTTCCCTGCTTTAAAAAAATGGCGATTCTCCCTCTATCAATATATCCCGATCCGATTCTCTCCAAAAAAGCTAAAAGGATAACGGATCCTAAGAGCCCCGAAATTCGCGAGCTTCTTTTCGATATGCTGGAAACTCTGGAAAAAAACAACGGTTTGGGTTTGGCAGCTCCCCAAGTGGGAAAATCCCTGCAAATGTCCGTTATCAAATTTGACGGCAAAACTCTTGTCCTTATTAATCCGAAAATAAAATCCAAGTCCTGGAAAAAAACTATCTGTGAGGAAGGCTGTCTTTCTTTTCCGGGATTATTTATTCCAGTAAAGAGATATGCTAAAGTAAAGGTAGAAGCGGAAGATCAAACGGGGAAAAAAAGGATTATTTCCGGCGCAGCGCTATTGGGCCGGGCACTGCAACACGAGATCGATCATCTCAACGGAATTGTTTTTACAAAGAGAAAAAGCCGAAAAAAATCCGTGCCTACAAAGTAAAAAATATGCCAAAGCAAGCGATAAACCACCGCACCAAAAACGATTTTTCAAATTCACGCGCACGCGGTGAATATTTTGGTGCGGGGGTGAAATTGCGGACAATTTTTATGGGAACATCAGAATTTGCCGCCCATATTTTGGAGTCTTTAATTTCCGCCGACTATAGTATAGTTTCGGTGTATACCCAACCGGACAAAAAAGCCGGACGGGACCAAGAAATCAGAAAATCAGCTATCAAGATTCTGGCAGAAAAAAATAAGCTGCCTGTTTTTCAGCCAGCCAAATTTACTGATTCCGTCATTGAAGAGTTAAAAAAACAAAAACCGGATTTGATCATTTTGGCAGCCTATGGAAAGATAATCCCCGCTTCAATTTTATGTCTTCCGGGTTTTGGCGCCCTGAATGTCCATGCCTCGCTTTTACCAAAATATCGCGGACCGTCTCCTATTCAAAACGCACTGCTTAATGGTGAAACAGAAACGGGCGTTACCATAATGCTTATGGATGAAAAAATAGACACCGGCGAAATTCTCAGCCAAAAAAGCGTGATGATTGATAAACACGAAAATTCCGCCGAATTATCATTGAAAATGTCAAAAGTCGCCGCACCATTGCTTTTGGAAACTTTGCCGCTCTGGGTGGAAAGAAAAATTCAGCCGCAAAAACAAGACGATTCGCAGGCCACCCTTTGCCAGTTAATTGAAAAGTCTGATGGAAAAATAATTTGGTCGGATGAAGCAAAAAATATCTACAATCTTTTTCGCGCCTTTACTCCTTGGCCCGGGATTTTCACTTATTGGCAGGGAGAAAATGGACCTCGGCGGATCAAGTTAAATAAAATAAGTTTTTTGGAGAAAAACCCAGAAACAAAACATCATGTCGGTGAAGTTTTTCAGATCGGAGAAAAAATTGGCATCCAGTGCAATTATGGAGTCATCATTTTAGAAGAAATTCAATTAGAGGGAAAAGTAAATATGAAATCTGAAGATTTTATTAACGGCTATCAAAATTTTGTCGGCAGTATTTTAAAATAACTATGTGGAAAATTTAACAACTAAAAAAAAGAATAATTTAGCCTTAGCAGTCGGATTTTTTTTGATTATCTTAGTGTCGTTGGTGACTTTTTACCGTCCAACTTTTCGGAAAAAAACACCGACTATACCCGATGCTGTTCCGACGGAAACAAATGCAAGTAGCGCGCGCGGCATTGAAAGCGACGAGCTTTCTAAAAAAATAATGACAGAAAGTGACTTGACGATAATTGACATTAGAATCGAGGGAGATTTCAATAAAGAACACATCGTAAATTCAAAAAATATTAGCGCCTCCGGACTGGCTAACGCCCTGCCCTCTCTAGATAAGGAAAGGACCTACGTGATTGTATCAGACATGCTTTCCATTCAGGACACCGCGTATCTGGAAAAAATTTTCCGAGAAAACGGATTTCAGAATTATTTTTATCTGATCGGCGGTTTTTCCGCTTGGAAAAGCAAATACAATCCAACCCTGTCAGAAGGAAATCCCGCATCTTTTGTTGACCAATCAAAAGTTAGCTATATCACAGCGGAAGAACTGAAAAAACTTTTAGATAGCAACAGCAATAACGTTTTTATCATTGATCTCCGAAAAAGCGGCCAATTTAGCATCGGGCATATTAAAAATGCCGTAAATATATTTCTTGATGATTTGGAAAATCAAACAGATAAAATAGTTCATGGCAAAAAAATCATCCTGTATGATAATGACGGACTGTGGGCGTTTAAGGGTGCGGTGCGCCTCTATGATCTTGGAATTTTCAATGTCTTTGCACTTTCCGATGGTCTGGATGCGTGGAAAAAAAAAGGCTTCGAAATCGTAAAATGATTCAAGTCAAGCGTCGGTGCCCGGAAAGAATGTCAATCTGAAACTTGTCCCATATAAGAGAAAACGAAAAGGGCTTGTGAGGCCAAGACCCGCAGCATCTCAATGGTTTTTTCTTCCTGGCCGGTATAGCCAGTGACGACTATGCAGCAGCGAATATTCTTTATCTGTTGATGCGATAGAAAAACGAAAAACTTTTCGGTTTTTTTTGTGCCCGCATTATTTTTAATTTCCAAAATTTCCTGGTTTTTCATTTCACAGGAGCACTCTGGCATCCGGATTTCTTTTTCCAAAATTTTACTTTCGGTGTTGATGAATTTCAAAAGCGCACAATCGGCCTTCATCAAAAATTTTGCCGCCTCCATTATGGTGTGGTAAATTTCTAACTCTTTCTTTTTGGTTAAATTCGCTTTTTCCGTAAGACCCAAAGCGATATTCATCAAAATGTCCATTTTCCGATTAACTTCCCCGATGTAACTATAGGAATCAACTAGATCTTTGATTGCTTGGTTGATCTTTTTTTTGTCCTTGACTTTTTCCTTTTTTTGCAGGAATAATTGATAGTCTTTCCACATAAAAAATGAGAAGCCGGCGATACCCAATAAAAAAATGAGCATTTCTTCTGCTCTTTTTTCCGACAAAAAATAAAAGTCATTGCGGATAATATCCGGCGCTAAAACTGCCAACAAGAAAATTATGAGGTAAAGCCAATACATCGCGCAAATTTAATTCGGATTAAAATTGCCGTTTTGCTTCGTCTTTTTCTTGGAAAATAAAAAAATATATAAAATCTCGAAAGCCGCGAGTGTGTTTATGATTAAGATAAAAATAAACCAGCCCCGATCTTCGTTTCTCGCCGCTTTCCAAAGGGCGACGCCTTTCCACGGGATCGTCCAGAGGACGGATAGGATTATAATTAATGGTAAATTTTGAGTGATAATTTCGGGTATCTTCATTTTCTGGATTGTAAAATTTCCAAAATTTTATCAAGTTTTTCTTTTTCAATTTTCTCCAGTTTTCTTTGGATATCTTCAATTTCGCGTTCTGCCTTACGATCGGTGGCCAAATCAATTTCAAATTTTTTCCGATCACGTTCGGCCGCCCGATTCTCGCTCATCATGATGAGGGGTGCGGTATAAGCAGCCTGGAATCCGACAACTAAATTCAAAAATATGAACGGATATGGATCCCAATGCCTGGAAAGTGCCAGAAAATTCAACGCCATCCATGTTAGAAGAAAAATGGTCTGGCCAATTATAAATTTCCAGCTCCCCACAAGCCGGGCGACACTGTCCGCTGTTTTTTGACCGAGGGTCAGATTATTGTTTTTTTTGCTTTTTTCCTCGTTTTTATCCATGCATTTATTATACCATACTGGAATATTTCCACAAAAATATTGCTAAATAGTCATAGAAAGATGTTTTTTCAGCTCTTCTAGGCTTTCCCAATCATGGATAGAAATCGGGATAACCTCGAAGTTATATTTTTGGAGACCTTTAATCTTTTTGTCTAATTCAGCCGCTGATACTAAATCAGTTTTAGTTAGAAGAATAATTTCCCGCTTTTGTTTGAAATCTGGACTGAAGCTTTCCAACTCGTTTCTAATTATTTGATATTCACCTAAGGCATCCCTGGATTCCGCGCTCAAACAGTGCAAAAGAGTTTTTGTTCGTTGAATGTGTTTTAAAAATTTTATGCCCAAACCCTTGCCACGCGCGGCACCCTCAATGAGGCCCGGAATGTCGGCGATAATTAATTTTTCCAAAGTTCCCAGGTTTGGTTCAAGCGTGGTAAATTCATAATTACCGACTTTAACATCAGCTTTCGTCAGTTCATTGAGCAGGCTGGATTTTCCTGCATTGGGTAGGCCGATGAGACCGATGTCAGCAATTAATCGCAGTTCAATAAAAAATTCAAATTCTTGGCCACTTCTTCCCGTTTCAAATTCCTGAGGGCTAGTGTTTATTGATGAACGGAAATAAAAATTTCCTTGTCCTCCCCTTCCCCCTTTGGCCACCATAACTTTTTTGCCGGCTTGGGTAATTTCGAAATTTTCCTCCGTGTCCAGATTTTTTAAAACGGATCCGATCGGAACAATTAGAACAATATCCTTACCTTCATGGCCGGTTGATTTATCGCGCGCACCATTTTTGCCGTCCCCGGCGTAATAGTCGCGTTTTTGTTTGTATTTGTTGAGCGCGCTTAAATCAGAAACACCTTGAAAAAAGACATTTCCGCCATTGCCTCCCCGCCCGCCGGTCGGACCCAGACTCATCTTGGTCTTATTGAAAGCCACGACGCCGTCGCCGCCGGACCCCGCATGAACTTTGATTTTTACTTCGTCAGTTAGCATATTGATTCATTGTCATCCCGAGCGTAGTCGAGGGATCTAACTAAAATAATCTTATATGCCAGTATAAGCTTTAAATAGGCATAAGTCAAAGATTGTCTTATAGCGTATAAGCTGAAGTAATAACTTTGATAAACCACGGCAGGATTAGAACAAGCGCAATCAGAGGCAAAACGATCGTAGCGACGGTGATTATCAATGTCCAAAGAAAATATTTCCTCATCTTTTCGATGGACTGATAAATGTCTCCAAGTTTTTTATCTTGCTCCTCAAATTTTTTCAGAATGTCATTTTCCATATTTTTTTATTTATTATAATTACCTCCGAGAACCGGAATTTCATTTTGATTCCATTTAGCCAAGGCGATTGTGACTTCACTATCGAGCAAGGTTTGTATATACCAACTGGCCAGCGCAGAGGCGCGGTGTTGGCCTTCTATTAAAATAATATTATCTTTATAAATCAATCCGGTAAGCATTGTCTTTTTTGGAAAATATTTTTTAATCGACAAAACTTTTTCATTTTTCGTAATTATCGGGAGTTGAACAAGATTTTTCAGCAGTAAAGTTTTTTTGCCGCCGTAGGCTTTGTCCACCCAGCCACGCGTTGGTGTTCCATAAAAAAACGGTAAATCTTTTATTGGATCATTTATTTTATATAAAGACCAGTGTAGATTTTTCGGTTCGAGCGGCGCGACGTAAGCTTCCCGCCATTCTTCCCAGGAAGCAAAACCGCGCTCCTCCCAGTGTTTTTTCCAGGAAGCTTGCCCGGCCTCCCCCTCCCGCCAAACTCCAAAAACTTCTGGCCATTTAATAGGCTTAACAAATTCTAATGATTTGTATTTTTTGGCGATATTTAACATAATTTCAGCTACATTGAATTTTTTGTTGGAGAGGAGGGATTCCCAGCCCAAGGCTGGTGCGCCTCGGGCGCAGAACTAATA
>Ga0210044_10007388_pt1 | contig 14037 bp, 11 predicted proteins | sample CryGey13umfilter_2_FD_183959 | JGI IMG/M metagenome (GOLD analysis project Ga0210044, IMG submission 183959) | Groundwater microbial communities from aquifer in Utah, USA - Crystal Geyser 4/9/14 3 um filter (SPAdes) (version 2) | ecosystem: Environmental > Aquatic > Deep subsurface >... | reverse complement strand
CTCCACGATGGGCTAGCGAAATTTCACCAGGTCGCGGAAATTTACCACCGCCGACTAAGGCTACAGCCGAAGCTGAGTGATGTGGGGTACGAAAGGGTCTTTGGCTTATTATCGGCTTGTCTCCTGGCAACATACCGGCCACAGAATAGATTTTGGTGACTTCAATAGCTTCTTTGGTTGTCATCTGCGGAAGTATGGATGGTAATGTTCTGGCTAGCAAAGTCTTACCAGATCCTGGTGGGCCTGAAAGCAAAATGTTGTGTCCACCACTGGCAGCAATTTCCAATCCTCGTTTGGCAAATTCTTGACCTTTGACATAGGCCATATCAAGTTCGTTGACAGGATTTTCAAACCATTCTTCCAGAGAAATATTTTCCATTTTTTTTATCTCCTGATTTTGTGTTATGTGGTTGATTACCTCAGCAAAAGTTTTGACAGGATAAATATTTATGCCATGGATAATGGCCGCTTCTTTGGCATTGGCTTCTGGGACAAAAATATTTTGGTAGCCATGGTCTCGCGCAAAAATAGCAAGAGGGAGGATGCCAGTGGTATGGCGTAAACTGCCGTCAAGAGCTAATTCTCCTACAAAAATACTGTTTTGTAAATTTATGGAAGCTAATTTCTCAGAAGAAATATACATGCCAATCGCAATTGGTAGATCATAAGCAGTGCCTTCTTTGCGGACATCAGCTGGGGCAAGATTGATGATAATTCTACTGTTATTAGGGAAAGAAAGGTTGGTATTTTTCCAAGCTGTCCGGATTCTTTCCTTGGCTTCTTGGATAGAGGTATCTGGTAACCCGACGATTTGAAACCCTGGCCAACTACCAGAAATATCCACCTCTACTTCTATAGGTGTACAATCCAAACCTAAAATAGCTACCGAATTTATTTTTATAAACATACAGAAGTTTATTAGTTCCAGTCAGAGGTTGACCAGCCTCTGACTGATATTGGTTTAGTAGATTATTTGTGGATAGTAAGTAAATTATAAAAACAAAATCTTCCTTTGCTGGAAGATTTTGTTTGAAATTTATCTAATGCCCTCCAGCAATAAATTGTTTTTGAAGTACTAATAAACTATTAAACTAATAATCCAATAAACTCATTTTTAAAAAGATTAAGTTTTCTTTTTGTTTGTTTTACTTAACAATAGAATTGCACCAATAACGATTGTAATATCAGCAAGATTCATGACAGAAGTTAGAACACGAAAGTAATCAATAGTAATAGAAAAAAACACTCTGTCTATAAGATTAGAGATTGCCCCAGCAAAGATAAGACAGACACCAAGATAAAAATTATTAGTTTTATGTTTATTTTTGTACCACCAATAAGCTAGAGCTATCAAAATAAGTGGAGTTAGTAATAAAATAGCCACCTGAGGAACAGGTAAACTAAAAGCTATGCCTGGGTTGGGGAAGTATTCCCAGCCCAACCAAGTTTTCAGGATATAAAATTTGAAGTTTTGATGATGAAAGGCTAAGTATTTCAAAATCTGATCAAATACAAACAAAAAACCACTTAGTAGAAAATATATCTTCAAGTGGTTTGATTTCATATTAAAATTTTTGAGGAGAAATTAAAGTTCTTGAGTGATAGTTTTTTTGCAACTTACACAAGCTCCAGAAGTAGGGCGAGCGCGTAGTCTTTTTTCTTCAATAGGTTGTTTACAATATTTACAGATGCCATAAGTACCTGCTTTTAGATTTTTCAAAGCTTTGTCAACATCTTTTAATTCTTTTTCAAGTTGCATTTCTACTGGTTTGTTGGCTAAATATTCAGTAACTTCAAGAGTGTTTTCGTCCACATCATCTCCATACTCTGAATAAGAGGTGTTGTATTCGTCTGCTATGTGTGGGTCTTTTTTGGCAAATTTTTCCAAATCAGCTACCAACTTTGTTCTTTGTGTTAGTAATAGTTCGTCCATTTCTTTGAGGAATTTTGGGTCTAAAGTTATTTTTGTAGTTTTCATATTTGTTTAGCTTGTTTTTATGGAGAAATTATATAACAAAGGTCTCAAAAATGCAAGGGTATAGTTAAACATACCAATATACCAATAATACTAATGGTCTGTACCAATTTAGCAAAATTCGTAACACTAGTATATTTGTATATTTTATTAGGTAAATAAGTTAGTTTGCAGAATTTTGAGTAAAAAAAAGAGGCATCCGTAGCCCTAGTAAATTTAGGTGGCTGGAGCCTCTAAATATCCTAGGAACCGGTATTGTCCAAGTTGTTTAAATATTTTAGGGTAAAACACTTAAATAACTTGGAAAATGCCAGGGTAAACCTGGGACTTTAAAGCTTCGACCGCTCGCTGGTGTAGGCCTCAAGCAAGTATCTTTTTAGGAAAACTTACTATAGTAGAGGGCACCTGTTTAAACTTTTGTTGTTTATGTTTGTATAGTCTCCGAAGAGGCTATAATTGGTGCAAGCAGTAGCTAAGCTGTGAGAGAGATTCCCACGTGTCTTGTTTAAGTATCTCTGATACTTAGTTTATGACATTTGAAAAACTCTTTTGTAATGTTCACAAATATATTATAGCATTTTTTACACATATTGTCAATAGTCTGGTGTTTTTGACTTAAATTAGCTTAAAAATGTGATAATTTAGCGAAAAAAATGTATAAACTAGTCTATACAACAGTAAAAAGTGGGTACTTTATCCCCAAATCAGGTCTTTTTTCCACAGAGTTATCCACAATGTATAGAATAATCTATACAAAAATATGTTTTGAACTGTTCAAAAGTGGTGGATTTGTTGTGATTAATTTTTTTTATGGTTTGTTTTTTGTGGTTCAAATATGGCACTTATCCCCGTTTTGGTCATCTTTTCCCCAGGTTTATCCACATTTGTATAGAGTTTTCTAGACAAATGTTATAAAAATACTTAATTATAAAGGTCTAAAAATAAAAAACAGTCCTATTTTGAACTGTTTTTAGATAATTTTTTTCTAAACAGTGAAGCCCGAGCATTTCGCAACGGGCTTGGTCACTGATCAGCAGAACCCTTTGCAGGTGCAAACACCTGAGGGGTCACAGCTTCCGCAATTTGGGCAGTGGAGCTTATGACAGACATGGCATTCCTTCGCGAAGCGCTCGTCAAGGGTAGTTTTGCAAACAATGCATTTGGTAAAATACCAAATCTTGTCGCAATCAACACAACGTCGCGCGGGGTAGCCGGCCTTGTAGTCAGGCACGGATTCTCCTCCGCAGACGCAGACTTTAGAGAAGTCAATATTTTCTTCAGAACCTTCTCTTTTTCGCATTTTTTACCTCCTTGCGAAGTGTCAGAGATATTTTTAGTATAATACTTTTAAATTAAGATTGTCAATGTTTATTTGTATAGATTGGTGTAGACAAGTGTCATAAAAACATTAAAACATAAAAGTATTAAAATGATTTAAATATAAATACAAGTAAAATGTTTTTTATAACTTTATTTTTTTGTAATGTTCTTATAAATATCTATTTATCAACAACTAACAAATCTATACAAAAAATGTTATACTGATTTTGTAATAATTAATCTTTTTATATGAATAAGAACATTGAAACATTAAAAAATTTTACTGTCAAAAATATTCCAAACTTGGATGTGGCCGTTTTGGGGGCTTTGGAACTTTTTGTATCTGCTAAATTGCCAGAATATAGTGTCAAATTCAAAAAACCTTTGGTTGTTGGTAGTGTGAATGCGGCTTTTACTGGCAGGGTTTTGTTTTCAGATAGAGATGTGGTGTTTGCTGATGAAAGTAATTTTTTAGACAAGCTCAATAATATTAAAGGAATTGATGGTGCAATACTTATTTCAGCTTCTGGAAGTAAACATGCTATCTTGATTGCGAGAGAACTAAAGAAAAGAAATATAACTACATTTCTTATAACTAACAACGAAAATGCTCCTGCCAAAAAATATATTGTAAAAGAAAATTTGTTTGTCTTCCCAAAAAATCGTGAACCTTATACCTATAATACCTCAACTTATATGGGTATGATGTTTGGTCACACTCATGAAGATCCTGCCCATATTTATAATTTCATTTTGAAAAAAACACAAAAAGAAATAAAGAAAGATTTTGCTAAGTATGATGCGTACTATTTATTGGTACCAGAAAAATTTTCAGAAATGAAAGGTATGTTTTTGACCAAGTTTGATGAAATGTTTCAGCCGGCAGTATCTGGTAGAGTTTTTACTTTTGAAGAAAGTAAGCATGCTAAGACTGTGGTACGTAGCGACAAAGAACTTTTTATTAGTTTTGGTGAAGAAAATAAGTATTATGGACCCGTCAAGAATAGGATGCACATTACTTTACCAAGAGAGATAAATTATGCTGGATTTTTGGCTATAGTTTATTATGTACTTGGAAAAGTCCAAGGTGCTTATCCTCCATATTTCCAAAAAGGTATCGCAGCTTATTGTAAAAAGGCTTCCGAAATTTTTGGATATGAGATTAAACCTATCGTAGAATAGACAAATGCGAGTAGTTTAGTTGTTAGATTATTTATGTATAAACGTTTTAATATTTTTGTCCATTGTCACATTGTCCAATTGTTATATTGTGGTTTTCAGTACGACAATTTGGCAATATGACAAGGAAATAATTTTTTGACATAAAAAAAATTTTGTATGAAACATAAAACATTTAACATTCCTGAAGTTCCAACAATCTTTACAATTTTTGGGGCGACCGGAGATTTGATGGAACACAAAATTGTGCCTTCTTTATTTTTTCTCTACAAACAAAAAAGATTGCCAAAACATCTTAGAATTCTTGGTTTTGCGCGTCGTGAGATTAGCGACAAAGATTTTCGTAAAAAAATATTTACTGTTTTGCAAGAAATGAATTTTGTAAAACAAGAAAAACAAGTAGAAAATTTTTTGAAACTTTTTGAATATGTCAGAGGAGATTTTGCTGATGCCAAAAGTTTTGAAAATTTGGGAAACAAAGTAAAATCAGTAGAAGATGAATGGAAAATTTGTGCTAACAAACTTTATTATCTAGCTGTACCACCAAATTTCATGCATGAAATTGTCAGTAATCTGAAACGTACAAAACTTAGTGATCCTTGTGGTGGAAATATGGGTTGGGCTCGTGTGATTGTAGAAAAACCAATTGGTTATGACAAAAATAGTGCAGTGAATTTGGAAAAAACTTTGAGTGTACTCAAGGACGAACAAATATATCGTATTGATCATTATTTTGGTAAAGAAATGGTACAGGGAATTTTCAATTTTCGTTTTTCTAATAATTTTTTGGAAGAAGATTGGAATAACAAGAGAATAGAAAAAATTGAAATTAAACTATTAGAGAGTATTGGTGTAGAAACTCGCGGAAATTTTTATGACAAAGTCGGAGCTTTGCGTGACGTGGGACAAAATCATCTGCTTTCTGTTTTGGCACTGCTTACTATGGACGATCCTCGTGATGCTAGTGCCGAAAGTGTACGTGAGATGCGGGAAAAATTGTTGTCACAAGTCACTGTCATGAATACCGAAGAAGTAGTACAAAATACTTTTCGTGCTCAGTATGAAGGTTATGACAAAATTGAGGGAGTGGAAAAAAATTCTGAAACAGAAACTTATTTCAAATTAAAATTAAATATAGAATCTTTGCGTTGGAGTGATGTGCCTATTTATATTGAAGCCGGTAAGAGATTGGGCCCTGCCAAAAAAGAAGTAGTAGTGACTTTCAAAGACCGTGAGCCTTGTATTTGGTGTCAGCCAACTGGCCCTGCCAAAAACAAAGTCATTTTTTCTTTTACGCCAAGTCAGGAAATAAATATTGAGTTTTGGCAAAGGCAGCCAGGTTTTGAAGATGTGTTGGAAAAAAGGATGTTCAACTTTTTGCTTTACAAAAAGAAATCCAAATTTCCTTATGTAGAAGAATATGCCAAACTTTTTTTTGATGCCATCCAAGGACAACAACGTTGGTTCATGACCAAGCAAGAAGTTTTGTTGCAGTGGGAAATTGTGGATCCAATTATCAAAGCCTGGCAAGAAAGGCAAGTACATCTTCATACTTACCAACCAGAGACACAAGAAATAATTAGAGTTGCTGACGACTTTTTCCTAACCAATGAAAAGAATTTCAAAAAAGAAATCGCTATCATGGGACTTGGTCGTATGGGTGGGGGGTTGGCTCAAAATTTGTTGGAAAAAGGTTGGAAAGTAGTTGGACACAACAGGACTTGGGAAGTGACAAAAAAATTGGAAAGTGTGGGTTTGATTGGTGCAAAAGAAGTAAAAGAAATGGTAGAAAAGTTGGTTTATCCAAGAATTGTCTGGCTGATGTTGCCCAATGGTAAACCCGTGGACGAGGCTATCTTTGATAAAAAAGAGGGCTTAGTAAACTTTTTGGAAAAAGGTGATATCATTATTGATGGGGGAAATTCCTATTTCAAAGATTCTGTTGTTAGATCTAAGAAATTGCAAAAATATGGTATTTATTTTCTTGATGCTGGAGTATCAGGTGGTCCAAGTGGTGCTCGCAAAGGTGCTTGTGTGATGGTTGGTGGGGACAAAAAAGTTTTCAAATACACTGAACCACTTTTCAAAGATATGTCTCTGACCAATGGTTGTGAATTTTTCCCAGGTTCTGGTGCAGGACATTTTGTCAAAATGATTCATAATGGAATTGAGTATGGTATGATGCAAGCTATAGGTGAAGGTTTCAATATTATGAAAAAATCAAATTATAAACTTGATCTGAAAAAAATTACTAGTGTTTATAATAATGGTAGTGTGATTGAGTCCAGACTTATCGGCTGGCTTTATGATGCTTTTGAAATATATGGTACTGATCTTAAAAAAATAAGTGGTAAAGTAGATAGTACTGGTGAAGGTGAGTGGACAGTCAAAATTGCCGAAGAAATGAAATTGAAAACCAAAGTTATCAAAGATTCTTTTGAATTCCGTAAACAATCACAAAAAAATCCAGACTATGCTGGGCAAGTCGTTTCGGCTTTGAGAGGTCAATTTGGGAAGCATGATGTGGAGAAGAAATAACAATGCGGATATACTGATACCATGCCTGCCGGCAGGCAGGATACGGATTTACGGATACCTGTCCGCTCGCCGATTTGGTGGGGGTGAAATTTAGATAACAGATGTATAATTTTTTTTAAATTTGTATGAAAGAAAAAAAGAAAATGATAATTTATCAGGCCAAAAGTGGAGCAATCGCTTTTAAGTCTGATGTAAAAAAAGAAACTATTTGGGCGACGCAGAAGCAACTCGCCGAAGTTTTTGGTGTGGATGTGAGAACTGTGAATGAACATATTAAAAATATCTTTAATACTGGAGAGTTGGAGGAAAATTCAGTTATCCGGGAATTCCGGATAACTGCCGATGATGGAAAAAAGTATTTAACAAAGCATTATAATTTAGATATGGTTATTTCGGTCGGCTATAGAGTGAATTCCAAGACAGCTACTAAATTTAGGCAATGGGCTACTAAAACACTCAAAGAGCACCTAACAAAAGGTTTTACCATAAATAAAAAGTTGATAGAAAAAAATTATCAAGAATTTTTGCAGGCAGTAGAACAAGTAAAGAGTCTGTCTGCTGGAAAAGAAAATGTTGGTACAAACGACGTATTAGAATTGATTAAGTCTTTTGCAAGTACGTGGTTTTCACTTGAATCTTATGATAAAGAAAAATTTCCAACAAAAGGGAATACAAAGAAAAAAATTCAAGTAGAAGCACAGGAGCTTTATGAGGGGGTTGAAAAATTGAAAAAAGACTTAATAAATAAAAAATTAGCAACAGAATTATTTGCTCAAGAAAAAAGTCAGGGGAATTTGGAAGGAATATTGGGAAATGTTTTACAATCTCTTTATGGCAAAGAAGTTTATCCTTCTGTCGAAGAAAAAGCTACACACTTACTTTATTTTATAATAAAAAATCATCCTTTTACTGATGGTAATAAGCGTTCGGCTGCGTTTGCGTTTGTTTGGTTTTTACAGAAGTCTAGTTTTGATTTTCGTACCAAGATTACTCCAGAGACTTTGACTGCATTGGCTTTGCTTATTGCGGAGAGTAATCCGAAGGAAAAGGATAAAATGGTAGGATTGGTGTTGTTGCTTTTGGGGAAGTGATCTTTATAAAAAAGCATAAAAATAGTGTATAAAAAATCCCAAAGCTTTTGGCTAAGGGATTTTTTGTTTGACATGTAAATTTCAAAAAATAAAAAAAGTATTTTAGGAGTGACGAATTCTTGCCTGCCGGCAGGCAGGGAGTGTGTAACAATGAAATTCGTTATCCAGCGTTGTAACGAAATTCGTTCTTTCAGACTCATTTCGTCATTCCTTTGGTATTTTGGAAGCTCTTGTTTTTCTCTTTTAACATTGACTAAAAGGTGTTTTTGTAATAGAATGACCTCACTAAATGTTCAAAAAAGTCTTTTACCTCTTTTGAAATTTTAAATGATTTTAATTCATTCATCTTAAGAAAGATCCCTCGTCGTGCTTCGCCGACTTCGGGATGTTGTGAACCCTATGCTATCACTCGCTATCGTTGGCTTACCAAATGTTGGGAAATCAACACTTTTTAATGCCCTTACCAAAAGTAAACAAGCTGATGTTGCTAATTATCCTTTTTGTACGATTGAACCTAATGTCGGCGTAGTAGAAGTACCGGACGAGAGACTTCTTCCGCTATCTACCACTTCCAAATCTCACAAAATAGTACCAACAGCTATTGAATTCGTCGATGTCGCCGGACTTGTCAAAGGTGCTTCAGAAGGAGAAGGTTTGGGAAACAAATTTTTGTCACATATTCGTGAGACTGATGCTATTGTTCAGGTTGTGCGTGGTTTTACTGATGGGAATGTAACTCATGTTCATGGCAAAGTCGATCCTAAAGATGATAGTGAAGTAATCAATTTGGAATTGATAATGGCTGATTGGCAAACTGTCAGTAAACGTCTGGATAAAACTCGTAAAAATGCTAAAGGTGTAATGGTCAAAGAACTTGCCAAAGAATTAGCTTTGCTTGAAAAACTAGATGCCCATCTTCAAGCTGGTAAACCTGCTAGAACTTTGGAAGATGATTCCGCCCAAGGCGGATCCATCGTTGTCGGAGAAGACGAAATTAAAATATTGCAAGACCTACATCTTATCACTATGAAACCAATGCTTTATGTCGTCAATATTGATGAATCTAGTGTTGGAATTAAAAAAGAATTTAATCTAGATGGTTCATATATAGAAATAAGTGCTAAACTGGAAGCGGAGTTGGCTGAGCTTGGAGAAGAAGATTCAAAAGTTTATATGGCAGACTTAGGAATTACTGAAACGGGACTTGATAAACTTGTAGTAGCTGGTTATAAACTTCTGGACCTAGTTACATATTTTACTTCTGGTGAACCTGAGACTAGAGCTTGGACGGTAAAAAAAGGAACAAAAGGTCCTGAAGCTGCAGGTGTTATTCATACTGATTTTGTTAAAGGCTATATCAAAGCTGACGTGGTCAACTGGAAGGATTTTGTAGAGCATGGTGGTTGGAGTGGTATTAAGGGAACTGGAAAATTGCGTTTGGAAGGAAAAGAATATGTAGTGGAAGATGGTGATACAGTGTATTTTCATGTGGCTACTTAAAGTGGAATGGGGAACCCTCCCAGATGGCGGGCAGGCGGGGAATGAGGAGCGGGGCTTTTGGATAATTGGTCAGTTTAAATTCGTTTTTTATATACTGTTGAGATCCACCCCCACCAAAGGCGGACAGGCAAGGCGGACAGGTAAAATAGAGATAAGTTGAGATAATTTTTTATGCGAGCGGGAACAATTATTTTGCAAGATAATAAAATACTTTTGATACATCGTTTTTGGCAGGGACGTGAATACTTTGTGATACCTGGTGGAAAAGTAGAAGATGGTGAGAGTATAGAAGAAGCTGCTATTCGTGAAGCCAAAGAAGAAACAAATTTGGATGTTGTTTTGGGAGAAAAGTTTTTTGAATTTTTCAATGATTTTGATAAAAGACAGAATATTTTTTTCTTGGTTACAAAATTTGAGGGAAAAATGCAACTTGGTGGACCAGAAGCGGAGAGAAATTCAGAAGAAGATAAATATATTTTAGGGTGGCATGATTTGAGTGAAATAAAAGATTTGAATATTGTACCGGAGGAGTTGAAAGAAAAGATTGTTGGTGAGTTTGTAAAATAATACGTATTTACGAATGTGATTGGCTAAAATAAATAGAGATCCACCCCCACCAAAGGCGGACAGGCAAGGCGGACAAGTACAATAGAGATAAGTTGAGATAATAAAAAAACTAGTTTAAAGCTAGTTTTTGTTTTTGAATTTTTTTTGAATCGTCTTGTTAAGAACTAAGAATTGGATTGCTGGGAGTGACAAATGATAGTTTGTTAAGTTGTTTAAGATACCTGACAAGCTGGCGCTTGTCACTCCGTGTGTACAATTTAAAGATAAAAAATCTAGCTTTGGAGCTAGTTTTCTTTTTTGTAAAAAATAATGTGTGTGCCTCCCCGCGTCGGACCGATGATGTCTCGGTCTCCGGCGCGGGTTGGCTTGTTGGATTATTTTGGGATCCAACGATTCCTAGGTTCGACGTGACCTTCTTTCGTTCCATACATGAACTAAGAAGATGAACAACGACGTTCCTGTAATACTAAAGAAAGACGTTGCAACGATAATATCTGTCATGTTTTTTCTTTTTCGCTCGGTGGAAGTTGAATCCGAGCGACGGGAAAGTGTAGCATGTTATTATGTCAAGATTTAGTAGTTGAATTGAAGTTTGTCAGGACTAAAGTCCTGAGTTACAGATTATCAAATAAACTAATTGTCTAATTAACTTTTTTAAACTTCCAAATCTCTCTGCCAACAAATTGAGTAGGTCGGTGATAGAGAAGTGAACGTTCACCATTTTCAAAATTCATGATTTCAAAACCTAGGTTTTTTATTTCACCTAGACAGCGGACATCAACCCAAACATTACCAAACTTAAATTTTGGAATAATAAAAATGATGGTGCCATCAGCTTTGAGAATTTTGTAAAAAGTTTTGAAACTATCCAAATAAAGTTCAGCCAATTCTTTCGCTTGTTGTTCCAAAACAATATTTGATTCTCGCCCATGAAGTGGTTTGCCCATATAGGGTTCAGCAACTATGAGGCCTATACTTTGGGGTTTGAGTTGATTGGTTAATTCTGTAGTTTTGGCTACAAAAATATTTGTTTTGACATTTTTTAAGTCATTTTTTTCTATCATCCAGGCAATATTTTTTTCTGTATCTTCAATGGCTTTTTGACTAATATCACTACCAACAATATTTTTGAAACCAAGAGACAAAGCTTCATTTAGGACTGTACCAGAGCCACAAAATGGGTCCAAAATGACAGTATCTTTGTCAGACTCAGATAAGTTTATCATAGTGCGGGAAAGCTTTGGTGGAAGCATACCAGAGACATTGTCAGTCACTGGTCGGTAGTAATCACGCTCGGTAAATCCTTCTATATCCTGGATATAAATTGTTTTGTAAACATTGTTTTGAAAAACGGTAAAATGACTTTTACTTTCTATTAGTTTGTTGTGCAAAATACTGGCTGTGTTTTTGGTCTCCACATAGCGAACAGATTTGCCAAGAGCCTTCAATTCTTTTTTGATAGCAATAGCCAATTTGCTATTGGTAGGGGAGATAGAAAAATTTATTTTGCCAGTTTCTTTGGTTTGTAAATATTTTGAAATAATTTGTTGAGGAAATTCTGTGCCTTCAATTTGAACACCAACTTGAATGATGCCACCAAAATCTTGGGAAAGTTTTTCAATCTTTTCTTCTGTACTTGTAACATCTAAAATAAAATAGTCATTTTTGGTATCTATTATTTTGTATTTTATTTTGGCGCGCTTTAAAACCGCCAAGACTTCGGCGGTTGAGATATGAGGTTGGTGTCCTAGTTCAAAGATACATTGCATATAATACGCGGATATGTTGGTTTACACGCTGATTTACGCGGATATGTTGGTTTACACGCGTAATTATATATTGATTTGAGAAGACTACACTGATTTGAGAGGGATGTCAATTTGGGACACTGGCTTTGTCTGTGGTGGTTACAAGGTCCATAATCTCTGGTGTAGAAGTTGGTATAAATAGTGTTTTGTTGAAGAGGTCTCTCTTAGGAGTCAAAATGTCTAAAGCAACATTTTTATCTTGCCAAGTTGCGATGGTTTCTTCATATATTTTGAAATTGATAGTTTCAATTTTTTCAATGTTTTTTATTAGAGCTACATCTTGTATTTGGTCTAGAGTTTTATAAACATAATTGTAAATAAACCAAAAGGTCGTGCTTAGAGTGGTCAAAATTACTATTAACAAAAAAATATTAAAAATTTTTATTTTTTTGAGGCGAGTATAATCACGGGACTGCCTTATAGTCTCCATTTTTTTATTAGTTTTTTTTGGAAAAAGTTGCATAGCTATTTGGTAAAAATAGTAGCCTCAAAACTTAAGGATACATTAGTCGCATCTACTTTGGTCCAATTGAGGTTGTCCATTGTAATATAAAATGGCAAATGTTCTAAGGAATTCAAGTATTGCAGAGTGCTATAAAAACTTGCTTTGGTTTTGAAAGTAAAAACAATACTGTCGTTTTGACCAGAAGCTATAGTTAGGTTTTGTTCAATATGTTGGGCTGTCGCCATATCTTCAAATTCTTTGATTAGATTTATGGCATCATCTTTGTTTATCAAACTTTGTTCCAGAGCTGTAGTATTTTTATTGATAGTATCCAATTCAGCAATAGATTTTTTTAATAATCTTATTTTGTCATATTGATTAGCTGATTCTTTTTCAATAGTTTGTATGTCTTGTTTTATATTTTTTATATAGTTTATACTTGGTATAATTATTATTGTAGTAATCAGAATGGCAAGCAAAATAATCCCCAGAGTGGACGAAATAATTTTGTAGACGGGATTTTTCTTTTTCATATTATTTGAGGTTGGCACTGATATTGAAAGAGATGTTTTCTTTTTTGGTAAGATCAGAAACTGGTGATTCTACATGCACAAAAAGAGGATTGTTGTTTAGTATTTCTTGAAAATTCAAAAAAGCTTCTCTGGTACTAGCTGTACCAGATAAGGTAACTGTTTTTTTGCTATAACTTATGTTTAGAGAATTCAAGGTGATACCTTCTGGTTCGGCAGATGCCATATCCATAATGGTAGGAGTAATCTCGTAGTATTTTTGTTGAGCAGTATTTACTCTTTTTATTAGTTTGTTTATGTCCGCTATTTCCCTTGATTTAGAAGTGTATTTACTACTAATGTTAATAGTGTTTTGGGCGATAGCACTATAATAATTTTGTAACAAAACTTCAGAAAATAGCAAAGAAATAGCTACAAAACTAATGGCTAAGAAAATTACTTGTAAAATATTTTGAATAAATTTAAACTGAGCCATGTGGACAAGGCGATTTTTTTTGTCTTCGGTTAGTAGGTTTATTCTTAGTGGGTACATATTAGATTGAATCACTTTTGGTAAAAGGGTTATCAGCTGCTCTCAAGGCAAGGCCAATAGCTGTAGCATATTTGATAGACTCTTCATAAGGTAGGTGTATGACTGTGTTACTATTCAAATTTTTCCAGACTCTGCCAGGCTTGCATTCTATTTTCAATTCATTGGTCAAAACTTTGTCCAGATCTTGTAAAATAGAACTTCCTCCACACATAGTAATGTGGTTGATGGTATTGGTATTTGGGAAATGACTGTAATAAAAGTAGATGTCTTTTTTTATTTGTTCAATAAAATTTTGGGTTTGTTCCATAAGTACTGTCCAAACTTTGACCTGGTCTTGGTATTTTAGTCCATATTGGCATTTTAATTGTTCGGCTTTGTCGTGGGTAATAGCTAGCTTTTGTTCAATAGCCGTGGTCAATAATTCACCAGAAAAAGGTAATGTGGCACTGAATTGGACAGTATCATTGTCATAAATAATGATATTTGATCTAGTACCACCGATATCTAATAGAGCCCGTGCTTCATTTTGATATTGTTTGTCAGCTGTGACCA
>Ga0210044_10007386_pt1 | contig 14038 bp, 15 predicted proteins | sample CryGey13umfilter_2_FD_183959 | JGI IMG/M metagenome (GOLD analysis project Ga0210044, IMG submission 183959) | Groundwater microbial communities from aquifer in Utah, USA - Crystal Geyser 4/9/14 3 um filter (SPAdes) (version 2) | ecosystem: Environmental > Aquatic > Deep subsurface >... | reverse complement strand
TATCCACACACCCCGATCCGCGCGGCCGGGCGCTGCTGGCGCAAGTCCGCGAAGGCGCCAGCAACCAGGCCATCGCGCGGCTGCGGCTCGTCTCGCCAGACCGGCCCAAGCGCGTCGTCGTGCTGTCGTCGGTCCCGCTGCCCGATCTGCCTGTGACGCGTCTCCTCACCTGGGAGGGCATCATATGCCGCCGCCTCCGGGACGCGATCCTCACGTCGGACGGCGACCTGCGCGTGACCGAAGTCAGGCTGTCGGCCACGGGGCTCGCGATGGACCTGCCGTTCGCGTTTGCGAGCTTTGACGCCGCCAAGGCCTGGCGGCGCGGGCGCAGCACTGCAGACCTAATGGACGAATGCCGCGCTATCGCCGCCAGCGCAGGCGCGACGGTTCGCTTCGAGATGCTCCGCGCTGCGGGCAAGGGAGGGCTGGCCATGCCGAAGGCGGTGTTCGGGAAGGAAGAAGAGGTGGCTGGAGTGTAGTGCGCCATGGATAGTCGCATGCGCGACAGCGGCGCCCGCGCCTGGGTGCTGCGCCACACCGTGGACGGCCGCCAGCGTCGCCAGACGCTCGGCGACGTCGCCGCCATGACCGTTGCGGAGGCGCGCGCGGCGGCGCACGCCGTGCTCGCGGGCGGGGTCGTCGCGCCGCCGGAGAAGGCGGCCGACGCGCCGACCCTGGCGGCGTTCGTCGCGCAGGCCCGGCCGCGGCTCGCGGCGATCTGGAAGCCCTCGACGTTCGAGCGGTCCGATATGGCGTTGCGCAACCAGCTCCTGCCCGTTTTCGGCGCGATCCCGATGAACCGGATCGAGCCGACGGCGGTGGCGCAGTGGTTACACGCCTTCTCCCGCACCTCGCCGGGCAGCGCGAACCACGCCGTGGGGTTGCTGCGCATGCTGTTCATCCGGGCCAAGGCGTGGGGCGTGCTGCCGCCCGACACGCCGAAGGTCTGGGCGCTGGTGAAGCGGAACCCCCGCCCGCCGGTCTGGCGCATCCTGTCGCTCGACGAGCTTCACCGGCTCGGCCGCGCGCTCGACGTCCTGCGCGAGACGCGCCGCGTCGAGGCCGACGCGATCCGGCTGATCCTGCTGACCAGGTGCCGGTCGGGCGAGGTCCGCCGCCTGCGCTGGGAGAACGTGAAGAGCGACGCGATGGAGCTGACCGAGAGCAAGTCGGGGCCGCGCACCGTGCGGCTCTCGGCGCAGGCGGCAAAACTGCTGAAGGAGCGCCGCGGCAAGCGCAACTCCGGCTACGTCTTCCCCGCGAAGCTCAAGAAGGGCGCGTGCCTGCCGAACCTCAACACGGCCTGGGCGGCGGTGCGGGCAGCGGCGAACCTGCCGCCCACGCTCCGGCTCCACGACCTGCGGCACACCTACGCGAGCCGGGCGGTCATGCAGGGCGAGACGCTGTTCATGCGGGCAAGCTGCTGGGGCACCGCAACCTCGCCAGCACGGAGCGCTACGCCCACCTCGAGGAGGGCTATCTGCTCGCCGCCGCCGACCGCGTTTCCGAGGCCGTCGACGCCCTGATGAGCTGACCCCTCCCACCCCGCGCCACGGGTGGCCGGTGGGCGCCCGTGGCGCGGCCGTCCGGGGAAGCTCTGCTTTCCCGGACGGACGAAACCCGAAAACCCTGCGGGAGGCCGGTCAAGGGCGCCGCGGCACGCGGCGCTCGCGAAGCCCTTGACCGGACGGGCGCGCAGCGCCCGAGACCCATGCGTCATTGACGCAGAGCGAGTGAAGGATCACATTCGACCATGAGGGATCGCCTGATCACCGTCGTCGAGACGCCGGAGTATCTGCGGCGGGCCCGGGCGGTCGGCATGAACGACGAGGATCGCGCCGCCCTCGTGAGCCTGCTCGCCGCCGACCCGGCGGCGGGGATCGCGCTCGGCGGCGGCCTCTACAAGATGCGGCTCGCCCGGCCGGGCGGCGGCAAGAGCGGCGGATGGCGGGTGCTGCACTTCTTCTGCAACGAGGCGACGCCGGTGTTCCTGCTCTCGGTCTTCGGCAAGAGCGAGAAGGCGAACATCACGGCGGCGGAGCGGGCCGAACTGGCGGCGATCTGCGAACTGATCGCCGCGACCTACGGGAGGCGGACACGAGCGAGGCGTATCAGAGCGTCCGGCGGGGACTCGAAGAGGCGCTGGCCTATGCCGAGGGGCGGCGCGACGGCGCTGTCACCCATGCGGTTCGCGTGCCGGAGCTGAACGTGGCCGCGATCCGCGCCCGTTCAGGCCTGTCGCAGACGGCCTTCGCGCGGAGCATCGGCGTAGCTGTCGGCACACTGCGCGGCTGGGAGCAGGGGCGACGACGCCCGGAGGGTCCGGCGCGCGTCCTGCTGGCGTTGATCGAGAAGCGGCCATCACTCGTGCAAGACGAGCTGACGAAATAATCCCCAGTTATAACCCCCGCAGACTCGTCCCGAAAAATACTTGCGTATTTCGCGCAAAAAAGCGTCTGCAAAAGCCTGCGGGGCGATAACTCTCCGAATGCATCGCTCTCAAGTTCCTTGGGATACTAAGCCATTCTCCAAGGCCTCTTGGACAATCGAAGGAGTATAACTATCACAAATAATGTGAAGTCGGTCTGCCGCACGGCTGCAAGACAGATATACTGAGATCATTTCTCTCCGCCTCGCAAACTGCGATCTGGGAGATGCAAGTCCTGCCGCAACAACAATCACATGGGAAAACTGTGTGCCACCAACAAACTCCCATGGGGATACGACTATTGACCTCTTACTATAGGCAAGTTGTTCAACATCATCGAAACTACTTAAGAGAGTAACTTTTAATGCCCTTTCTTCTAGCTTATTGGCGACCAAAGTATCAAAGTCCCCTAGCGTCGCAACGCAAATCCTTGATTCTGCGCTGCTAATTTTGCTGGTCTCGTGCGCAATTGAAACGGCGCGATCAAGCGCCGCTTCAGGAGTATCGCACGCGTAAACAATAGGCCGTTCGGAATTATCTATATCTTGTTTTTTAGTTTTTAGCGGAATTGCGTTAAGAGGAAACCTTCCATATATAAAGGAGATGAAATCAAATATCCCACGATTGAACCGATGGACAGTCTCCAAGTAAATCATCTCATTTGTGGATTCATTATGCCTCCTATTTATTGACGAAAACACGCCTTGAGAGGGATCTTCTGCCGTAACAAATGGCACACCCATCCTGAGGCGGCCGAGAAGCTCTAACGCGGCCCTCTCTTGGGGGTCAAAAAGCTGAAGTTCATCAACAAAAATGAAATCATAGCCCTCTGTTTCCTTTCGCATTCTCCAGTTGAACGTTTCTAGCATACGAATTGAATCAAGAATAAATTGGTCTGTTGTGACTGCTTCTCGATCAACAAGCTCCTTAATGAAGACCTCATAAATCCTCACGACAAAAGCCCGGTCCTCTTGTGTCTCAAACGGGGGCATCCAGTCTTCACGGTCGCTTCTCATGTATGTACGAACAGATTCATTATCATCCGGCGAAACACCGGATGCGGCCAACACACCGGTTATCTCCTCATATAGGTTCCTGACGAGCTCGCGACGTGCCGATCCTTCATCAGCTGCGTCGATACCCTCCTTGATCCATGTCGAGAGCCCCTCTCTAGAAATACACCCGGTATTATCAACGATCTCTTGCAACATAAGAAGTGTTCGACGCCGCCCGTCGGAGGAGTCATCACCAATAATATCAATCCTGCGCTGGCCGATTGTGCCAACATGCATCTCCAGAAGTCCAATCAATGGAAAAACAGTAATTCTATCTGGAATGACACCATCATTCAATGAAAGCAAAACCCCGTCAATTCGCTCTGACATGGCCCAGCTATGGGTCACGATCAGTATTTTCTTCTCCTCAGCAATAAGAAGCTCATCCCGCGAGAGCATTATTGACCGCATGCAGAGCGAAAGTGTTTTTCCTGAGCCCGCAGGTCCAACAATTCGAATTGACTTATCAATCTTCTCCCTCAGTAGAGTCTTTTGAGGCTCTGTCAAAAAGCGTTCCCATTCACTATAGCTTCGCTCTTTCACTACTGAAGCGCTACCGATCGCCTTGAGATCGATTTCAGCCGCGAGAGAAAGCGGAACCTGTGCTTCGACTGGAAGGGTTTGCTCAATAAGCTGCGCACGAACAAATTCGATTTTGTCAGGCCAAAGACGTGGAAAGAAGGTCTTGAGATCCACGTCAGCGGCGATAGCGGAAATGTAGTCAAACCGCGAGCACTTTATGTCACTACGAATTTCGGCGACCCAACGCTCACTCGCGATCTCTTTTTGCGCGGCATAAAAAGCAAGTAGATTCTTGTAGTGAAACTCTGACCATTGTCTTGGGAGATGTATTGGAGGTGACTTCATGCTAGAGACAACTCTTGCAATCCGACGATATAAATCGGTAAGTCGAACTCCGTAGTTGTAAAGTTGTTCAATACACTCGATATTGATGAGAGCAGTGTACGCCTCGTCACTCTCGATATAAGTTCGGTAACCCGTAATTTCTGGCGTCAATGCGCACTCATAAACACCCCGCCCGTTAATTGGCTTCATCGTTTCGTCAGAAAAGCCGCCACTCATGAGAGCCAAGTCGAGCGCAGATGAGGTTACAAGTATTAGATGAGTCATTTCGTCAGCGCCTCCTGAACTGCGAGTTCCATATCGCAATCGACGTTAGGCAGTCCGATGTCAGAGAACACCTGAGCCATTTTTTGGGTGAGTCGATATCGGAATGGTGACGCAAGTCGCGCGATCCGCTCGCCTGTCCGCGCGCGAACTTCGGATGTACGAATGGCAATGGCACTCATCGGGACTTGCCAAATATGGCGGAGCCAAGCGATATGCGCGCTAACTCCAAATTCCTCTGCAGGCGGAAGCACAAGAACATCACCTCGGGCACAAATTTTGTCAGCAAAGGACTTATGGCCTTTTGGGCTAATACCTACTGCTTTCATTAGGCTCAAATAGTCCGAAGTCGGCATTGTAGTGATTTCGTTTAGGCAAAGTTTTGCTGCAATCTTAGCCTCTACTGGTGCCGCATCACCATATGTTTCGATACGGGTCTGCAACATACTCTCTATCACACCTCTTGGCTGAGAGCCATCAATACTATATGCTTTACAAGCATACTGCAGCATGCATTTAATCTTTGAGTCGCATTCCTCAACTAGTATGTAGCGTTCAAGAATTGCTTTTGCCGACACAACCGGAACCAGCGTCACAAGTCGCGCATGCTTCTTCTGCTCAAGATCACAGTCGGCTGTGACAACAATTCCGTAATTTTGGATTCTGTCGTCTGGCTCAAAGAAATGAATTAAATCGCCCTGCCGGAGAGTTGAATCTGGGGTGATCCGGTCATCTTGCTCCCAGCCCACAGTAGATTTTGAGTCGCCGTTCATTGTTTTATTGTTCAATCACTTGGTCGCATCCGCAACGTAGAGTTCATATTTAGGATCCTCACACTGCGGGCCAACTTCGCACCTCTCAGGTTATTGTGTCTGTTTATCGTAGCTGCGGTCACTATTTCACAAGGGCGTACGGGGAGCAGAGATATTTCCACAGGTCAAGGTCTGTCTCAAGCACCTCCAACTGGCGCGACGTTGAAGGTGTGTGCTAACGCTTCAGCTGTAGTACGCAACTAAAGGTGCTCGATCAACAGGCACCTTTGTATCCGCCTGGATATGAGAGCGTCCTTGAGCCCGGCGGCTGTAATCCTTTGCGCCGAAGGTGTATCGGGTGTGTGGGACACACCTCGGGTCCGCGACGAGCTCCGCCAGGGCTATCTGGTGCCCCAGAGAGCAGAGACGCCTATCCGAGGCGCTCAGCGATCCACGTCTTGATCAACGACTGCCTGGTCACACCCAGCCGTCGCGCTTCACGGTCAAGTCTCTCGACTACCCACGCAGGAAAGTCGACGTTCACGCGCCGCGCCTCGACATTTGGGCGACGCGCCTTCGACCACTCAATTGCAGCTTCGACATCCTCGCCAGCCTCGAATGCGCGGTCAAACTCACGGGCTTTCATAGCGCTCGATCTCCTTCTTCCGCGCCCGGCGCACGGAGATGATGCGTAGGCGCTCCTCGCGCCAGGTGAATATCACCGTCCAGTGCCGCGCGCCGATCTGGCCGACAGCGATGAAGCGCGGCTTGTCCTCGGTCAGAGCGGGCGCCTCGATCAGGAACGGATCGGACCACAGCGCCTGCGCCTCGTCGAAGTCGATGCCGTGCTTGATCCCGTTGGCCTCGCTTTTCTTCGGATCGTGCTCAAACTCCATGGGGTGATATTGGATATAAATTATACCTGCGCAAGGTTCGGCTCGATGGCGCGAACATGCCTCGCTGCACCATGCCGCGACGGCGGCGCAGTCGAGTGCCCGCAATTACATCCACTTCGGACTGCGCGCGCCGATCTATCGGTGTGCCTGCTCACATCGGTGCTTGTGATCGCCCCGGCGGGGCTTAATTCTACCGGGTTGACCCCAACGTTTGGAACTCTCGATTTCTGGCGGCGATGATGGCGTCGGTGTCGGCGCGCCAGACGAAGGGTCCTGGGTTCTGGTTGTGCTCGGCGAGAAAGCGGTTGATGGCGGCCGGCAGGTCGACGACCACCGCTGCGTGCGCGCTTCGCGCGTAATTATTTATTGTATGTCGTTGCGCGCCCCCCGCGCGCCCGGTATTCTTCCGGAACACCGTAACGGCGAGCAACCCATGACCGTGAAGCAAACGACGAGCTACACCGACGAGGCCTTCGCCTTCGCCCGCGAACTTGTGGAGGACGGCGAGTTCGGCAGCATCAGCGCCGCCGCCTCCGCTGCGCTGCTCCGAATGAAGCGCGCACGGGACGCCGAGGCGCGGCTGCTGGAGGCCGAAGTGCTGCGACGCGCGCAACTGCCGCCCGACCAGTATGTTGCGTGGCGGCCCGGCCTGCTGCTGGACGCCTACGACCGGGCCGGCGATTGACCGGGCGCCCTTGGCGCCTCGCCCTTCATCCCCTTGTCCCCGGCGATGTGGTGCGGATCGGCCGCCACATAGCCGAGGTGAGCGGCGACTCCTCTGCGGGCCGTCGGCGCGTCGAGGAGGCCGAAACGCTGCTCGCCGCCATCGCTGAGGCGCCGCTGCTCGGCGCGCCGCTGGATGGCGCGCTCGATGGCTTCCGGCGTCGCCAGGGCGGGCGCGACGGCAGGCTGACGGCCATCTACGCCGTCGATGAAGCGGCCATCACCGCGCGCGTCCTGCTCGTCGCCTTTGGCGCCGCCGATTGGACCTCCCGCGCCGCAAGACGGCGCGACGCCTGAAGGCAAGCCGCTGATGCGGCTTCGTAATCAGGCCGCCTTTCTTGCTGGCCCCCTACCAGAACGCGCGTTCGCCAAAGTCCAAATCCAGCCCCCGCAACCACCGACAGTTGAGTCGTTGGGCCAATGATGTCCGCCAAGACATCGCCTTCGCCTTTCGAGGCGCAAAGCTGCAATATTCCTGCGACTTGACCATGGATGTCGATGCGCATGCCATGCTCGGCGTCGTCATCTGGGGTCAGTATGATCTTGTCGATCATCCTCGCCAGTGTTTCGTGCGCGCGCTGAACCACCGCAGGATCTCGCAGCACGTTCTCGAGCCGACGCACCTGGTCTGCGTAGGCCTGGGCGAAATTCGGAAGCGTGACGACGGTCGGCGCCTCCGCGGCAATCTGGGCGAGCTTTTCCTCAATGGCGCAAAGCTCGACATCGCGCTCCTTGAGCCTGGTCCGCAGAGCGCTGGCGTCGCCGACGCCGTCCTCCATCTGATCGAGCAGCCGGCTGATCCGCGCCGTCACCTCCGCGTGCCGCCTGCGCAGTCCTGCGTCGTCGGAGCGGGCGGTCGCTCGGCGGGCGGCAAGTTGCTCGGTGACGCGCGCGACAAACCCCTCGACCAGTTCTGGCGCGAGCAAGCCGCGCTTGATGCCCGCCAAAACCCTGGATTCGAGAGCTTGACGGGTTATCGTCGTCTTGTTGTCGCAGGTTCCCTTGTTCTTCCGGGTCGAGCATCCGTAGCGATTCTTGCCCATGATGGCGTACGCGCCGCCGCAACAAGAGCATTCCAGCAGGCCTGAAAGCACATACTGCGCGCGATGGACACGGTTGAGCGCCTGGCCGCTCTCGTCGCGCGCCATCTTCCTGCCGTTCGCCTCGAAGCGATCCTGCACCCTTCGCCAGAGACTGTCGCTCACAATTCGCAGCGCCGGCGCGGATGTCACCACCATCGGAGCCGTGGCGACGCTGGAGAGCCGCTTGCCGCTCCTTGGATCCTTTCGGAAGATCGTTCGACCATAGACGATCTCACCGACATAAATCCGGTTGCGAAGGATGCCTGTCTGTCGCGTGGCGTCTCCGCGGATCGTGGTGCCGATCCATCCGTCTCTCGGTCCCGGCACACCCTCGGCGTTCAGTCGGGCGGCGATCACATTCGGCGCGACGCCGTTGGCGAATTCCTCGAAGATGCGCACCACGATTTCGGCCTCACGCGGCGAAATGATCCGGTTGCAGCCCTCTGCGTCAGCGGCGCGATAGCCGTACGCCACGCCGGCGGCGACGCGTCCGCGTCGGGTGGCGCCCTGCTGCCCGCGTTTCGTCTTGTCGCCAAGATCGCGGGAATACTGCTCCGCAACCATGCCCATGACAGCCGCGTACGCCGGCGTGATCAGACCAAGGCTTACCGCGTAGAGTTCGACACCGTTGAAAGCGAGAACGTCACGGAGGTCGGTGAGATCCGCCGTGCGGCGCGCCAAACGATCCGGCGCCTCCGCGAGCACGACCTCGAACTGCCGGCCACGCGCCGCATCGGCGCGCATACGTTGAAACTCAGGTCGTGCGCCAGCGGTCTGACCCGAGATTTCGCGGTCGCTGTACACGCTCACGACTCGCCAACCCTCCTTTTCAGCATAAGCGTTGCATCGATAAAGCTGATCCTCAATGGAGTTTGGGCTGCAAAGTTCGTCTGAGTATCGCACGTACACCGCGACATTCTTTGACATCAGATCGAACCTCCGACATGGGCAGCGCGGTTGTCGTTCGCCGCGTCGAGAAGTGTGGCGACGTAAGCGTCGGCGAGCAAGCTTGCCAGATCGCGCAAGGCGGTCGCAGCAATAACGGCATGCGCGCCGCAATTATCGTTGGCCGCGGACATATTGGGCTGGCTGGATTTCCGAGAGTCGACAGGATTACGCATGAGACATACTCCAACGTGGCGTCGCGGACGGGATCGTCGCGCTCGTATCGGGAAGGTGAGCCCGGCGCCGATGGCCGGATGATTTTTTGGTTTGTCGGGCGCGACGAGGTAAGTAATTGAATTACCGCAGCGTCTTGGTCGGCGAGGGTGGCGCGGCGGCATGGGTTTGAGAAATCTTGCCCACCATCATCACTTTTGTGGCTAAGCGGCGATGCACGGCGCCCGAACCGCTCGCAGCCACCCTGACAGACATTTCCTGCACGCAGGCTTTGACCCGAACCTGATGCGCCTCTCCGGCTTCGACCGGACAGGCGCCTCGGCTCAGGCTCGGTTTCGCTCGGCTGCGGCGCGCGCCATGGCGAACAGGCGCGCGAGCGTTGCTTCCCGAAAGGCATCGAAGCGCGCCGCGACGCCGGCGCCGGATGCGGCGTCGAGCGCAACGGCGAGATCGCGCACCAGTTCGACGGAGGCATGGTCCTCGGCGCCCAACCGCAGTTGTGGCTCGCAGTGAGCCGGGTCAGCGCGGAAACCCACCTGTCCCAGACTGAGCGCGCGCACGAAGAGCGCGCGCAAGGCAGCTTCGAGACGCGCGGGCCGCAGCGCCTCGGCTCTATCGCCGTATGCGAGATCGGCGAACCAAGCCGCAACTACGGCCTGAGCGGCGCTGAGGCCGCGGTTTGACGCCGCGCGACCGCAGCCGGCGTCCGCCGCAAGCAAGAGTGGGGCAATGAACTCGAGCAGTCCCTCGACGAGGGCGGTGACGCGGCTGTCGGAATGGTTGGTCATGGAGAGTCTCCCTGACCCCGCTGTGGAGGATTCCGAGGGGTCAAGGGGCGCTGCGGCGCCTGTGGGCGAAAAAGTCGCGAACGACCCCGCCGATCTCATTGGAAAATTCCGATCGACCAAATCTCTCTTCGAGGCGCCGCAAGATGCGACGTGCGAGGAGAACGAAGACGATGGCGACTCCCAATACCTGCGTCCCGGCGGAGCCGAGCGCGGTCGCGCTGCTCAGCGCGGCTGACGCCAGCTTGCTGATGGCGAACCACTGGGGCCGACTGGCGCGGATCGCGGCGGCGGCGGAGAGCGCCGTCGACGCTGCGATCGCTGATCATTTCGCCAAGCGCGACCGGCTTGAAGCGGCCGCGCATGCGGCGCTGCTTGCGCGGCTCGCGGCGCAGCGGCTGGCGCTGCGTCGGCTGGAGGCCGAGTTGGTCGCGCCCGTCGGCAACGCCCAGTCCCTCGCCGCGGCGCTCCCCGCCGCAACCCCCTCTGCGCTGCGGAAGCGGGCGGACGCCAAGGAGCCTGTCATGTCAGCCACGAAGACGCGCGTTTCGAGCGACGGGCAGCCCTCCGCCGCCAAACAGGCACCCCCCGATGCGGCGTGCGCGACGATCGCCGCGCCACAGGAGCGCGCCGCAATCGCCATGATCGTGGACGATGATGCGGCAGTCGGCGCGTCCGGTGACGCGTTGACGCGCCACCGGACGGCCGAAGCCGCTTACCTCGCCCGCACTGCGGGTCGCAGGACCGAGCACGCCGCCGCGCTCTCCGCGCTGGCGGAAGTCGAGGTTCGCATCGCGGCGCTGCGCGCCTCCGGACCGTCAGCCCGCGCGGTCCGCCGCAACGACGAGGGCGGCGCGCCTGCTGTCGCCAGACGCCGTCTTTAGCGTCGAGCATCTCGCGACGCGCTGCGACGTCACCGTCGCTTGCGCGTGGAAGCGGCGCGCTGACGCAGCACGGCCTTCAGACCGGCCGGCCAGCCGGTCTCCAGCGCCGCCTCCAGCACTGCGATGCGAGCGTCCTGCGCTGCGAGTTCCCGCAGCCGGTCCAGATGCCAGCGGAGACGATCGGCCGCCGCAAGCGCTGGGTCGAGCCGCCCGGCGGCGACGGTGAGGCCGCGGATCGCCGCCCGCAAGTCGCGGCTGGTCGCGGCGGTCCAGCGGTCTTCAGCGACGCCGGCGGCCACTAGCCGCGCCAGTGCCGCTTGTGCGCTGCGGTCGAGCCGGAACCGCGTGAGCGCCAGCAGCGCCGCGCCCTGCTGGCGCGCCAGAATCGAGAGGTTCACGCTACGCGCCTTGCGTCGCGCAGCGATGTCGTTGCGCACCGCGACGGTGCTACGATGGTCATGGAAGGCGTCGGGGCTGAACGTGTTCATGGTGGGCCTCTCTGTGGTCCACGAGCCAATCTCGCGGGTCAAGGGACCCGGGCGCCGGGTCGAGGCGTCGGGGGTCTTGCCCGGCGCGGATGTGAGCTTGCGCCAACGCCTGCGCTGTCCGTGCGCTGCGTTGCTTTGTCGTGGCGCACCAATCCAGAGCGCGCCGGATCCACCGGTTCGTTCCTCTGCCGGCTTCGTTCCTGCACCGTCCTTTGTGGCGTTCTGCGCTGCGCCGGCCTCGCAAGAGGGGTCGGCGTGGCGCAAGACGCCCTGAACTTCGTTTTTGCTGTTCTTCCCTTCCGCGACTTCCTGGCCTCGCTTGCCCCGCCTACGTCGGCGTTGCGTCAGCCACGCCCCAGAGGCCAACACAATGCGGACGCCGCGTCGTCCGCCGCTCGCATGCATTGCTCCTCACTGACGCGCTCTACGCGACGCATTGTCCGCGCGGCCTGCGGGTCTGGGCGCGCGACGCAGCGCCGTTTTCCGCGCATTATGCCGTTACTGACTGATTTCCTTCTCCCCCAGCGATCCCTGCGTCGGCTTCGCAAACGAGAGCCGACGCAGCGATGGCTGGGGCTGCAACCTTCCTTGCCTCCACGCCGCTCCGGCGCGATAAACCCGGATGCGGCGGTCGCGACGGCGATAAACGGCGGTCGCGAGCGGGACCGGCGGCGATAAATATCGGGCGGACATCACCCCATGGGGATGGTGATAGCCCGTTCTTTATCGCGGACCTTCGACCTCGACGGGAGCGGCGGTAAGGGACTGTCGCGACGCTCTATGTGTCGGCGCCGAGATCCAGATCCGGCCGATCACCGCAGACGCGGCGCTTTACGGCGGCGTCCCAACCGGCGCAGGCGACCAGACCCTCCGCGTGGTCGTAGTGCTCGCGCGTGACGGCTGGATCGCGGTGGCGCAGGACGGCGCTCGCCTGGGCTGCGCCTCTGGCTGGGTCAGTCTCGATCAACTCGGTCGCCACGCAGCCTCGGATGTCGTGGATCGAGATGCGCTGGCCAAGGCGCGCGGCGGTGACGCGGCGCACGATCTCGCCGAGGCTTTCCTCGGTCAGAGGGTGGTCGCGATTCTGACCGGAGGGAAACAGCCACGGCTGGTCGTCGAACATCGGCCGGAACGCGTCGCGCCACACCGTCAGCGCGCGGTGCAAGCGAGGGTTGCGGAGCCGGGCGTGGAAAGCCGCCGCCGCTTTGCGTCGCTCGCTCCGTTTGAGCGCCTCGCCGGGGATCGCATAGTGGATGAAGTCGTCCGCTTCGAGATGGAGCGTGACGTCGAAGACGAGCGCCGACAGCGCCCGGGCCCGCTCCGGCAGCGCCGCCGCCTGGGCGAGAAGCAGGCCATCGCGAAAAAGCGACGCCGTCCGGATGCGCCGAACCGGGGCCGCCTCGGCCTCGGCTGTCATGGCGATGCCAAGCGCATACACCGTGCTCGCCGGCATCGTGCGGCGCGCCGCGCTGCGCACCCTCGGCGCGCGCATGGCGCTGACCCGATGCCGATCCGCGATGACGGCGGGGCCGTCGTAGACGATGTCCGGCGTCAACACTTTCTCGAAGCCCGCGAGCACGCGGCCGAGATAGGCGGCGATGCTCATCGGCGCGGCGCCCGCAGCCTCCATGGCGCGCGCCCAGTCTGAGAATCCGCCCGCTGTGGGCGTGAGCGACGATGTCCCTCGAAACGCGCGCCACATCCGCAGCGCGCTCGCCACAGAGGCGATGCGCGCGGCGCTCCAGACCAGCGGGGCGCTGCGAGGCTTGGTCTGCGAGACGGTGAGCAGGGTCTCGAAGGGGCCGCGCCAGTCATCCGGCAAGCCCGCCACCGCCACCGCCGCGCGCGACCAGCGATCAGCCGGCGCCGACTTTTCCGTCATGCGCGCTTCGCGCAGGATCGATGCGAGCGGCGCCGCCTGCGCGACCTCCCACGTCAGCGCGGCCGCGACCTGGAAGTCCGCAAACCCGGCGAAGGCGGTGCGCGGATTATCGACTTCGGTCAGCCGAGCGGCGAGGAAATCCGCCGCCGCCTGCGGCGTCAGCGCATCTGGATCGTGGCCGCGCGCCTCACTCCAGGCATCCCAGGCGGTCAGCGCGGCGCGCAGCGCGCCCGGACGCATGCCGGCGGGCGCCCGACCGGCGACGATGGCCGCCGCGAGGTGATCATGCCGCGACGGCGGATTTTCTGCTATTGTCGCCATTGACTCGGTCCTCCAGATAATCGCTCCACGACTGCAGCGCGAGCGTCTCGTCTAAATCCACGTAGAACTGCAGAGTGGTCTTCAAGTTCTTGTGACCGAGAAGAATTTGCACTTGCGGGAGCTTGGTTGGGTCTTCCTTCCGCCAAACCCAGCCGAGCAGATGGCGGTAAAGGTGCGGGTTGAACCGCACGCCGACGCGGCGGTGTATCTCCGCCATCAGCCTGACTGTGAGACGGCTGTAGGAACCCTCGTCGTTTTTGCGCGCCGGAAACAGCATGGTCGAGTTCCTGCTCGCGTCTGTCAGCAAGGCGGGGCGGACATGCGCTACGTAGCGCTTGAACAGCGCGGACGCGCCTGCGTTCAGCGGGATCACCAGCGGCTTGCCATGCTTCACCATCTCCGCCGGCAGCTCGATGATCACGCGGCCATCGGCGCCGGTGCGGACGTGGCGGTGGAGGTCGATGCCAACGACATTCGCCGAGCGCGGCGCTCTGG
>Ga0210044_10007384_pt1 | contig 14039 bp, 11 predicted proteins | sample CryGey13umfilter_2_FD_183959 | JGI IMG/M metagenome (GOLD analysis project Ga0210044, IMG submission 183959) | Groundwater microbial communities from aquifer in Utah, USA - Crystal Geyser 4/9/14 3 um filter (SPAdes) (version 2) | ecosystem: Environmental > Aquatic > Deep subsurface >... | reverse complement strand
CGTGGACGTATCTCCTCATCCCGCACGATGAGATCGCCGGAAACATGACACTGGCGGGACTGGCGAGCTGCTTCGCTCAAACATAAGGGGCGTTGATTAAAGTGCTGGAGTGAAGTGAAGAAGACGCGACAGGGAGAAAAAAGCCATGACTGAAAACACGTTCTTTTTCGCTCACGGAGGTCGATGGGTACGGGCGGATTTCCACTTACACACTCGACGGGATAAGGAATTCAAAGATGTAGGTACCGAGCGGGATTTCGTGGCGCGATACGTAGTGGCGCTGAAGCAGGCGGACATCCGGGTCGGTGTTATCGCCAACCACAACAAATTCGACCGGGACGAGTTCAAGGCACTCCGGAAAACCGCAAGAAAGGAAGACATCTATCTGATGCCCGGAGTCGAGTTGTCGGTGAAGGACGGCCGTAACGGCATTCACACGTTGGTGGTCTTCCACGATGAATGGGTCGATAACCGCGAGAACACGGACTATATCAACAGCTTTCTCGGCCTGACCTTCGCGGGGCAGACCGGTTATGACAACAGCAACGCCCGTTCCAACCACGATATTCCGGGGACACTCCGCGAACTGAATAACTACGGAAAGGACTATTTTCTGATCTTTGCCCATGTTGAAGAGAACAACGGTTTGTGGGGCGGGTTTGACGGCGGCAGGATAACCGAGCTTGGCCAGAATGAGCTCTTCCGATCCCGGACGGCAGCATTCCAGAAGGTAGGCACGCGTGATCGGCGGACGAAAGTTCAGGGCTGGCTGGGAGGATGGTATCCCGCAGAGATCGAAGGTTCCGACCCTAAAGCCATGGCCGAGATCGGGCGCGGCGATACGACGTTCATCAAGATCGGAGCTTTCACATTCGAGGCGGTCCAGTTTGCCCTGAAGCCGGGCGCGGACCGGATCGCCCCGAGTAAACCAAGCCGCCAACCACATTCGTGGGTACGTTCCATTCGATTCGAGGGTGGGATTCTGGACGGGAAGCGCTTCGATTTCTCCGATCAACTCAACTGCCTGATCGGAATCCGGGGAAGCGGTAAGTCCGCTGTTTTGGAAGCACTGCGCTACGCATTAGAGTTGCCTTGTGACGAGACGGTGGCTGACTGGAAGTACAAGCAAGACTTGGTGCGTTTCGCGTTGCAGAGTGGTGGGAAGGTGCTCGTGGAAGCCGAGGATGCCCAAGGTAGGCTTTGCGAGGTTCGTCGTATACTGAATGATAGGGCCGGTGTGTATGTTGGAGACCAATTACGACCTGGCGTCAGCACGCAATCCGCGGTCAACAAGCCGCTATTTTTTGGTCAGAAGGAACTGATTCCCAAAGGTGAAGGCTTCGAGCGGGAACTAATAGAGAAGTTGCTCGGTGTGCGACTGGACTCCACGCGTCGAGAAATCGCGGTGCAGCAGCAACGAGTACTTGACGTCCTCGCGAACATGGAAAAGTTGAAAGATCTGGATGCCCTGGAACAGGAATACCAAACCAAGCGCAAAGACGCGGAGTTCAAACTGGAATTGTTCCGCCGGCACGGGGTGGAGGAGCAATTGCGGCGGCAGGTGGATTTCAATGCTGACGTGACCCATGCGCGTCGCGCTGTCGATGCGGCCGAATCGTTCGTTCGCGCGCTGGAAGACTTTCTAAGCGTGCAAGAAACCGAATTGTCTGCACACGGACGGATTGAATCGCGGGGCAACGCCGATTTGATGAACGAGTTCAACGATATTTTTGCGCGTATCCGTCGACTGCCGGAAAAGGGCCGGCAACTTTTGGCGGAATTGCGCCAGGAAGTCCAGGCGTTGCGCGCAAAGTTTAGCGAGTTGGAGCGCCGCCGCGATGCTCTGAAAGAGGAGTTTGCTGCGATAGAACGGCGGTTGAGCGCCCAGTTGCAGCAACAAGGAAGCGTCTCCGTCCGCCCCGATGACTTTGTCCGTCTCAACGCCGACCTGCAGAAGGCTAAATTGGCGATTGAAGAAATCACGAAGGGCAAGGCGCGCAAGGCCGCCATGCAGGACGATCTCACAAAGGAACTGAAGGGGTTGTCGGACCTTTGGCACCGGGAATTCAAGCAGATCGAAGCTGAAATCAAGAAGCTCAACGATGGCCAAACAGCCCTGCGCATCACGGCAGAATACAAGGGCGACAAAAGCGCATTCCTGGAGCAACTCAAGGCGAACGTGCGGGGGAGCCGCTTGCGAGAGGCCACGTTGGTGGCCATAGTGAAGGAGCACGCCGATTTTGCGTCCGTCCATGCGTCACTCGCCGCCCTGTGCGGCGGCATGGGCGACTCAGGCGAGGTCTTCAGGAAGTACTTCAACGAGGCCAAGGCGGCCTTGTTGACGTGGCAGATCCCGAACCGCTTTACCATCGAGTATCACGGGATGTCGCTTCGCGACCACTCCCTCGGCCAACGCGCATCGGCGCTTATCCTCTTCATCCTGAGCCAGCGCGACAACGATGTGATCATCATTGACCAGCCGGAAGACGATCTGGACAACCAGACGATCTTCGAAGACGTCATCAAGCTTGTCCGGGGCTTGAAGAAGGACATTCAGTTTATTTTCGCCACACACAATGCAAACTTCCCTGTCCTGGGCGATGCCGAACAAGTGGGCGCATGCTCTTTTTCCGCCGGGCATGGTGATGTCAAGGTGGGCAGCATCGACGATCCGGACATCCAAAAAGCGATCGTGTCCATCATGGAAGGCGGGCACGAAGCCTTCGCCCGGCGAAAGGAGATTTACCAGCTATGGAAGCAATAGAACTCATCGAGTTGATCGGACGCGGCGAAGACAGTCGCACGCAGTTTAAGCAGAACATCACGAACCCCGAATCAGTAGCGGGCGACCTTGTGGCCTTCTCCAACAGCAAGGGCGGCCTGATCCTCGTTGGGGTCAACGACCAGGGGACGTTTGTCGGGCTTTCGGCGGATGACATCCGCCGAATCAACCAACTGATATCCAACACGGCAACCAACCGCGTGCGGCCCTCGATCAACCCCACAACCGAGAACATCTCTGTCGGAGGGCTGCTGGTCATGGTCGTCACCGTGCAGGAGGGCATCTCCAAGCCTTATGCCGACAACAATGGCGTGTTCTGGGTGAAGTCAGGAGCAGACAAACGCAAGGTGACATCACGCGAAGAGGTCCAGCGGATGCTTCAAAGCGCCGATCTCGTTCACGCGGACGAAGTGCCCGTCGAGGGAACCACAACCGGCGACATAGACTTGGAGCACTTCAGCGGGTTCTTTGAAAAGCTGTATGGGGAGCCCTTGGACAAGGCGCTCGATAGGGATGGCCTTTCATTGGGGCGCTTGCTGAACAATCTCGGCCTGGCGCGTGAGGCGACGCTCAATCTCGCCGGAGTTATGCTTTTTGGGCGCAATCCGCAAAGACATCGCCCCGCCTTCGTCATCAAGGCTGTATCCTTCGTCGGCAACGATCCTTCCGGTGACAAATACCGGGACAGCCAAGACATCGAAGGGTGCTTGCGTGATCTGTACAAGGGGACGATCTCCTTTCTCACCCGCAATCTGCGGCGACTGCAAGACGGAAAAGGTTTCAATACGGAAGGCGATCTGGAAGTGCCCTCGGCTGCCCTGGAAGAACTTGTCGTCAACTTGCTGCTGCACCGGGACTACTTCATCTCCGCGCCATGGCGGGTCATGTTATTCGACAATCGCATCGAGTTGATCAGCCCGGGGGCCCTGCCCAACAATCTTACCGTCCAGAATATCCGCAATGGCGTGTCAGTCATCCGCAATCCCTTGCTCGCCTCTTTTGCGACTAAAGGCAACGAACTTCCTTATCGAGGCATCGGCACGGGCATCCGCCGTGCTTTAGCGGTTGTGCCGGCGCTCGAACTGGAATCGGATCATGATCTCAACCTGTTTACGGCAAGGATCCCTCGGCAAGGGGCAACATGAAATAGATTCTCCACACACCGCGTGGAGAATCATGCGAGGCGGGCCGTGACCGTTAAGGCACGCTGGCCGTGAAGGAAGGAGAGCGATGAGTCGGACGGGACGAGATGACCGGAGCCTCGCCGAACTCGATCAACTGGTCAAGGCGATCACGGTGGAGGCCTCCAGCGACGACGAGGCGCACCGGGCGTTTCGACAGGCCTTCAAGGACAACGTCGTTGTGCCTTGCGACGGGTTCGTCATCGGCGAGCCGGTTTCCGTGATCGGGTTCGACTACGAGGGAAACGAGCGACGAGGGATGACGGCGAGGTGCCGCAGCGAGGACGGCTCCGAGTATATGGTAGCCGCCGCCGATGTCGTGCTTCCGCAGAGATCGGGCGGCGCCCGCCATGTGGCGGCGTACCGCAGATGGTTCGGTCTCGATCCATTCCCGCCGGAGACCACTGTGCCTGCGCTCGGTCGACGCAAACACAAAGTGACGGCTGCCGACCTCGACCTGACCGGGTCCTTGGAACTGGTTGCGCTCTCGGTCAAGAGGAACGCCGCTCACTGCCGATTGCTTGGGAGCGATCGGGTCGTTACACTCCGCGCAAGCAGGCTCCGGGAAGTGATTCCCGGCGAGATCGTCGTGGTGAAACCGCGCAAGCAGTGGAGTTACGCCGGCCACCCGTATCTGTCCGGGGAGATCGAGACCACGCGGCTGGATGTGCCCGTTCTCGGCCTCGTCCCTCTGCGGCTTGCGGACCGGGGGATCTGGGATCCCGAGGAGGAATACTGGGGCGAGGAAGGGGAGCCGATCGAGGAGTGGGCCAAGCCGATCTTCGCCCGGGGCCCGCGACCGGAGTACGAGATGGAGCAGGTTTTGCCCGGCGAGGACAAGGACGATCCGTCCGATGACCCCATCACGAAGTCCATCGATCTCAAGAACGCCGGAGACTTCGTCGGAGCGGACAAGATTCTCATGGAAATTTGCAAAGCCGACCTGCGCTGCCTGGACGCACATGCCCATCTCGGTAATTTCGCCTTCGATCGTATTCCCGAGGAGGCGATCCGCCACTACGAGGTGGGCTTGCGCATCGGAGAACTTTCCCTGGGAGACGGATTCGAGGGCGTGCTGCCGTGGGGCTTGATCGACAATCGACCATTTCTCCGCTGCATGCAGGGCTTCGGACTGTGTCTCTGGCGGTTGGGCCGTTTCGAGGAAGCGGAGCGGATTTTCGGCAAGATGCTCTGGATGAACCCCTCGGACAATCAGGGCGTGCGCTCCCTGATCGGGGACGTCCGGACGAGGAAGGCATGGACGGAGGACACCTGATGCGCGCGCCTCACGCCAGGTTCTGCCACACCCCCACCACGCGCCCGATGATGGCCGTGGGGTCGCTCGTCGTCTCGATCTCATAGGCTGGATTTTCCGAGATCAGAAGGATCAGGTCGTCCTTGAACTGGATGTGCTTGATGACGGCTCCTTCCTCTTTCCGGACGGCCCAGATCGAGTCCTTCGGGACTTTTTTTTCCGGCCTGGCCCGGCTGTCGATGCAGACGATGGCTCCGTCCCGGATGACGGGCGCCATGCTGTCGCCCGTAACGACGGTGCAGATGTGGCCTTGCGCGTTCCTGCGCTTGAAGGCCCGCCGGTGGATGAAGACGATGTCGAGAACCTGTTCGCTCGAGACGACTTCCGGGTTCCCGGCCGCGACTCTCGGCTCGACGATCGGGATCGGAAGATAATCGAGCTCCCGTTTTTGCGGGAGAAGCGGGTCTTCGAACTTCCTCGAATAGGTGATGCGGACCGGGATCGGCGCCGGGGCGCCGGAGGGAGCGACTCCCAGCGCCTTGGCGATCGCCTCGATGTGAACTTCGTTGAACCGGGCCTTCCCTTTCAGGAGCCTGTCGAGGTAGGAATAATCGACCTTGATCGTTCGGGAAAGATCCGCGCGGGTCCATCCCCTCGCTTTCAGGGCCTCCAGTATGTTTTCCCGGTAACGATGGAACATCTTTTGAATCATAGGGAGTTTGTTCGCGGCGGAGCAATTGGACAATGCGGATTGGATGCGATTGACATGCAGGACGATTTGTCCTACAGATAAATCGTAATTCTTTGGGGGTCGATTCAGGCCGCCGGAAGGAGAGAACCGTGATTGTGTCCCCTTCTTCCCCGAGCGGGATTCGGGCGTGCCCGTGTTGCGGTCGGATCGAGACCGACATGGACGCCGTGGAGGCGATCGGAGTCCTTGAGGATGCGGAGGGGCGAAGATGCTTCATCCTCTTCCAGTGCCGGTGCAACAACACGCGGGCGGTCCCATGGGACGCATCGTCGGATGAATTGAAAAGGAGGGCGCTGAAGGCGCAGGAGTAAATCGCTCTTCCTGATGCTCCTGCGGTTGCCGGGAAGGAGAAAGAAGGGCTCGAAAGGAGTGCTGGAGTTCGTCAGCCCGGGTTGCGGAAACCCGCAGCCCGGACCTCGGGCGTCACCTGATCGGCGTACTGGGCGAAGTTCTCGTGGAACATGCCGGCCAGCTTCCGCGCCGTCCGGTCGTAGGCCGTGCTATCCGTCCACGTCGACCTCGGGTTCAAAACCTCGGACGGTACGTCCGGGCAGGTCATCGGCACGCGTAATCCAAAGACCGGAGAAACCCGCATCTCGACGCCGTCCATCTTCCCGGAGAGCGCGGCCCGAAGCATCGCCTTGGTGTGGTTGATGTTCATCCGGCGTCCCGTGCCGTACGGACCGCCGGACCACCCCGTGTTGACCAGCCAGACCTTGACGTTATGCGCCGCGACCTTCTCCCCGAGGAGCTTCGCGTAGACGGAAGGGTCTAACGGCATGAACGGTCCTCCGAAACAGGTGCTGAAGGTCGCCTGCGGTTCCACGATCCCCCGCTCGGTCCCGGCCACCTTGGCCGTGTAGCCGGAGAGGAAGTGGTACATCGCCTGGTCGGTCGTCATCGACGAGATCGGCGGAAGCACCCCGAAGGCGTCCGCCGTCAGCATCACGATGTGTTTCGGGTGGCCGACCGCGCCGCGGGGGGCGACCCGGGGGATGGAGGAGAGGGGGTAGGAGGCCCGGGTGTTTTCCGTGAGGGTCGCGTCGTTCAGGTCGATCTGCCTCCCCTCGATGTCCATCCCCACGTTTTCGAGGATCGTCCCGAACATCCCGGTCGTCCGGTGGATCTCCGGCTCCATCCCGGGAGAGAGGTTGATCACCTTGGCGTAGCACCCGCCCTCGAAGTTGAAGACGCCGCGGTCGCTCCAGCCGTGCTCGTCGTCGCCCACCAGCGTCCGCTCCGGGTCGGCGGAGAGGGTCGTCTTCCCCGTTCCCGAGAGGCCGAAGAGGACCGCCACGTCCCGGTCGTCGCGCCCGTAGCTGGCCGCGCAGTGCATCGGAAGGACGCCCGCCGTGGGGAGCAGGAAGTTCATCACGGTGAAGATCGACTTCTTGATCTCGCCAGCGTACAGGGTGCCGCCGATCAGCACCTCCTTGCGCCCGAAGTGGATCAGGATGAAGACCTCGCTCCGCGTCCCGTCCATCTCGGGGCGGGAGTGGAAGCCCGGGGCGCTGATGACGGTGAATTCGGGGAGGTGGCGGAGGAGCGCCTCCCGGTCCGTGACGGGGAGGAACATGTTGCGAGCGAACAGGGCGTGCCACGCCATCTCGGTGATGACCCGGATCGGGAGCCGGTGCCCTTCATCCGCGCCCACGTGGCAATCCTGGACGAAGAGCTCCCTCCCCTCGAGGTAGGCGAGCAGCCGGGCCCGGAGCGCCTCGTACCGGTCGGCGTCGAACGGGCGGTTCGTCGTTCCCCAGTGGATCGATCCCTCGCTTCCGGGCTCCCGGACGAAGAAGCGGTCGTCGGGGGACCGCCCCGTATACTCGCCGGTCCGCACGACGAGTGGGCCGGACGCCGCGAGGTGTCCTTCGCGACGCCGCAGCGCCTGCTCGAGCAGCGCCGAACGCGACAGGTTCCACCAGACGGCCTCGGCCCTACGGATCCCGTGGAAGGAGAGATCGTCGGCACGGTTCCCGTTCATGTGTACACGCAAGGCGCTCCTCCTCCACGCAATCGATCGACGCTAAGCGGATATGATTATTTTACCACTCCGCGCGGCGATGCTCCGAGTGGCGGGCGGCCGGCTTGCTCGCCCCGAACCCCGGAGTCCACTTCGATTCGCGGCGCGAGCGGCCCGGGCGGCCGTCCGGACGTGTGCCGGAGGCGTCGTGCTTCCCCTGGTGACCCGGCATGCCGGGGTGGACCTGGGAGAGCGCCCCCGCGCCGTGCGCGTGCCGCGGGTCGAGGTCCGTCGGTGTCCCTGCGCCGTACCCGGACCGGTACGTCGAATCCTCCGCCACCGGTAGATGCTTGCGGATGAGCCGTTCGATGTCGGCGAGGAAGGGACGCTCGTCGAAGGAGCAGAACGACAGGGCGATCCCGGAGGCGCCGGCCCGGCCCGTGCGACCGATCCGGTGGACGTAGCTTTCCGGCTCGTTCGGGAGGTCGAAGTTGACCACGTGCGACAGGTCGACGATGTCGAGCCCCCGGGCGGCGATGTCCGTCGCAACGAGCACTCTCGTCGCGCCCCGCTTGAAGCTCGCCAGCGCCTTCTCCCGGGCGTTCTGCGACTTGTTGCCGTGGATCGCCTCGGCCCGGACCTGGTAGCGCTCGAGCTGCCTGGTCACCGCGTCGGCGCCGTGCTTGGTGCGCGTGAAGACGAGCGCGTTCTTGATGGCGGGGCCGTCCAGAAGGTGCTTGAGGAGCTTGATCTTTTCGGATTTCTCCACGTAGTGGACCCGCTGCTCCACGGCCTCGGCGGGGGTCGCCACCGGGGTGACGGCCACCCGGACCGGGTCGCGAAGGATGGTGTCGGCGAGCCCCTGGATCTCCCTCGGCATCGTCGCCGAGAAGAAGAGGGTCTGCCGCTTCGCGGGAAGCTGGTCGATCACCCGCCGGATGTCGTGGATGAAGCCCATGTCGAGCATCCGGTCGGCCTCGTCGAGGACGAACGTTTCGACGGTCCGCAGCTGCACGAGCCCCTGCGACATCAGGTCGAGGAGGCGTCCGGGCGTGGCGACGAGGATGTCGATCCCCCGCCGGAGCGCCTGTGCCTGCGGGCCCTGGTTCACGCCGCCGAAGACGGTGGCGTGCTTGAGGGTCGTGTGCTTCCCGTACGCCCCGAAGCTCTCCGCGATCTGGGAGGCCAGTTCCCGCGTCGGCGTGAGCACGAGGACGCGGATGGGTCGCCGTCCGGCTCCTTTCCAGGGAGTCCCCTGGAGGCGGTGCAGGATCGGCAGCGCGAAGGCCGCCGTCTTGCCGGTGCCGGTCTGGGCGCAGCCGACCAGGTCCTTCCCCGCGAGCACGAGGGGGATCGCCTTCTCCTGGATGGGGGTCGGGATGGTGTACTTCTTCTCCGCGACGGCGCGGAGGATCTCGGGGCGGAGCCCGAACGATTCGAACGACATCTTCTTTTCCAACAGTTGTTCCGTCTGTGTCTGCATCTTCTTTCTTCTCCTGACGTTTTTTCACCAAGCACAAGCCGGTGGGCGGGACAGTGTGCCCGTCCGATCTTCCGCACGGTGAAATCTCGGGAGAAGCTGGATGGCCCGGCGGGGGTGCCGGGCTGCTCCTTCGAAAGGACCCTTGGGGGAGAGGATTGCGTCCAGTGATATTTGAACTGACGTCACCTTAACACCTTGATGCCGGTTCCGCAAGCGATCTCTTTCGGGGATCTTCCCGGCCCGCCGGGGATGCGCCGGCGCCGCGTCGGAGGAGAAGCGGGCTATCCGCCCACCCGGGACATCCTCAAGGGCCGCTTTCCGGGATCGTCGGCGCAGAGCCGGTGTTTCTCCGGCTTGAACCGGACGACGCCGAGGAGCGCCTTTTCCAATCCCGGCGCCCCCTCCTCGCGAAGCAGCGGCTTCAGGTCCGTCTCCTCCCGCGAGAACAGGCATCCCCTCGCCATCCCGGAGGCAGTGACCCGGATCCGGTTGCAATCCCCGCAGAAATGTCCGGTGACGGGGGTGATCACGCCGATCGTCCCGACGGCGCCGCGAATCCGGTACTCCTGCGCGGGGCCCGCCAGCTCCCCGCGGCTTATCTCTTCGAACGGATAACGTTTAGCGACCCGATCGAGAATTTCCCGGCCCGGTACAACATTGGAGCGCCATTCAGCCCCCTCCGTGCCGGACGGCATGAATTCGATGAAGCGAACGGTGTACGTCTTGCCCAAGGTGAGGGCCGCGAAATCGACGACTTCGTGGTCGTTGACTCCCCGCATCACCACCATGTTCAGCTTGACCGGGAAACCGGCGCGCTCCGCCGCGGCGATTCCGGAAAGGACACGGGAAAGGTCCCCCCCGCGGGTGATCCGGCGGAAGTTCTCCGGGACGAGGGAGTCGATGCTGATATTGAGGCGCTGGACGCCGGCGACCTTCAGCGGCTCCGCCATCTCATCCAGAAGGAGCCCGTTGGTGGTGAGGACAAGCTGGCGCAGCCCGGGGATCCCGGCCAGGCGGGAGAGGAAGTCGAGGATTCCTCTCCTGACCAGCGGTTCGCCGCCCGTCACGCGGATCTTTTCGATCCCGAGGGATACGGCCGTCCGCGCCACGAGGAATAGCTCCTCGTAGGTCAGGATCTCCCCGTGCGGAAGGAGCGGGACCCCGTCCGCCGGCATGCAGTACCGGCACCGGAAGTTGCACCGGTCGGTGACGGAGAGGCGCAGGTAGTTAATTTTTCTTCCGTGACCGTCGATCATCATGGCGTTCATCATTATGCACCATCCGCGGACCCCGCACCATTTGCCGGGCGGGAAGCGTGATTTTTTTCAACAAGCATTATATAGTTAACAATATAACGCCACCGCGGATCGAAGAACGGGAAGGAGACGCGGGGGTACCTCGCCTGCTACGTTCCTTGACCGGACGGGAACGGAACCCCGGGGATAGAAAGGGGGGTGGATCGTGAGAAGGTTTTCGCGCATTTCCGAAACGTTGCTCGTCCTCGTTCTTCTTCTCCTCACGGCTCTGCAGGCGGGCGCCGAAGAGCGGCTGCGGATGTCCACCACGACCTCCACGGAGAACTCCGGCCTCCTCGCGGTGCTCCTCCCTCCCTTCGAAAAAAAGGCCGGCTGCAAGGTCGACGTCGTCGCCGTCGGAACCGGGAAGGCGCTGAAGTTGGGGGAGGCGGGCGACGTGGACGTCGTGTTCGTGCACGCGCGTGCCCTCGAGGACAAGTTCGTGGCGAACGGCTTCGGCGTGAACCGGAGGGACGTGATGTTCAACGACTTCGTCGTCGTGGGGCCGCCGGGCGATCCCGCGGGCGTCGGGAAGACGCAAAGCGCGCTGGAGGCGTTCCGGGCGATTTCGTCGAAGGGGAGCCCGTTCATCTCCCGCGGCGACGAATCGGGGACGCACCAGAAGGAGAAGGAGATCTGGGCGTCCGCCGGGATCGTCCCCAAGGGCGCCTGGTACGCCGAGGCGGGGCAGGGGATGGGGGAGGTCCTCACGATGGCTGCCCAGAAGCGAGGGTATACCCTCTCCGACCGGGGCACCTATATCGCCTTCCGGAAGAAGACCGACCTCGTCGTCGTGCGGCAGGGAGACAAGAATCTTTGGAACCCGTACGGGATCATCGCGGTAAACCCGAAAAAACATCCTCATGTAAACTATGACCTCGCGATGAAGCTCATCGATTTCGTCACGGGGCCGGAAGGGCAGTCCCTCATCGCGGGGTACAAGGTCGACGGCGAGCAGCTCTTCTTCGTCACCGGGGAGGGGAAGATAAATTAATTAAGGGGAAGCCCGGCGGAAAACGCGTCACCGGCGCGATCCGTTCATCGGCGCGCGGGGCGAGGGGATCCGTCTCGATCGCGGCGACGCTCTCCATGCGCCGTCCGGACGAGGCGTTTCTCGGGGAGGGCCGGATCGGCCTGCTGGAGGCGATCGACCGCTTCGGTTCGATCACCAGGGCGGCCCGGGAGGTCGGGGTCTGCTACAAGACCGCCTGGGATGCCGTCGACGCCATGAACAACGTCGCGGAACGACCGCTGGTCGAACGCGCGGCCGGCGGACACGGCGGCGGCGGTACCGTGCTTACCGACGAGGGGAAGGAAACGGTCCGGCTGTACCGCGTCCTCCAGGACGAGCATCGAAGGTTTATCGAACGGCTCGAAGGGCGGCTTGGGGACGTGGGCCGCCTATACTCCCTGCTCCGGAGGGTGGCCATGAGAGTCAGCGCGCGGAACGTGTTCCCGGGAACGGTGTCGGCGGTCCGGAAAGGGGTCGTCAGCACGGAGGTCACCCTTGCCCTCAAGGGAGGCGAAACCGTCTGCTCGGTGATTACGAACGAGAGCGCCCGGGTCCTGGACCTGAAGGTGGGTGCGGAAGCGTACGCCTTTTTCAAGGCGAGCGCCGTGATCCTCGGCAAGGATCTCCACGATGCGACGGTCAGCGCGCGGAACCTGTTGTGCGGGACGGCGGACCGTATCGTCCACGGCCCGGTGAACGCCGAGGTCACGGTCGTCCTGCCGGGGGGAAGCGTCCTGACCTCCATCATCACCGACGAGAGCGCCAAACGCCTCTCCCTGGCGAAAGGCGACCACGTCTGCGCCCTCGTCAAGGCGTCCAGCGTGATCCTCGGCGTCGACGGCTGAGAGAGGATCCGGGGCCGCTGGTTGGACTTCCTCTTCTCCTCGTTCGCGGCGGCCCTCCGGATGATCGGGGGTCTCTCCCCCGACGTCTTCGACGCCGTCCGCACCTCCCTCTGCGTCGCGGCGGGGGCGACCGTCTTCGCCGCCCTCCTCGGCATCCCGCTCGGGCTTCTCGTTGGACTCTCCGAGTTTCCGCTGAAGCGGCTCGTCGTCACGCTCTTCAATACCCTGATGGCCGTCCCGACCGTCGTGGTGGGGCTTTTCGTCTACGGTTTCCTGAGCCGGCAGGGGCCGCTGGGGATCCTCGGGCTCCTCTTCACGCCGACGGCGATCGTGATCGGCGGAACGCTGCTCGCCGCGCCGATCGTCGCGAACTATGCCCTTGCGTCGGTTCGCGGCGCGGATTCCCGGATCGTTCCGACGACGCTGACGCTGGGCGCCGGCCGCTTCCGGGCCGTGGCGACGCTGGCCGGCGAGATCCGGTTCGGCATCCTGGCGGCGGTCATCGCCGGCTTCGGCCGGGTCGTCTCCGAGGTCGGCGTGGCGATGATGCTCGGCGGGAATATCCGGGGGTACACGCGGACGATGACGACGGCGATCGCCCTCGAGACGAGCAAGGGGGAGTTCGCGTTCGGCATGGCCCTCGGAATCGTCCTCATGCTGGTGGCTCTCGTCGTCAACCTCTTCCTCAACCTCCTGCAGCGGAGGTAGCAGGCGAGGCCATGTACCGATTACAATCGATACGGAAATGCTACGGATCGAACGTCGCCCTCGACATCGAAGAGCTGACGATCGTCCGAGGCCGGCTCTACACGCTGACCGGGGCGAACGGGGCGGGGAAGAGCACCCTCTTGAGCCTTCTGGCGTTTCTCGCACCCCCGACGTCCGGAGAGATCTTCTACGCCGGGAAGCGGGTCGATTGGAATCACGGGTCCGTGGAGGGATATCGGAGGAAGGTCACGCTGCTGCATCAGTCTCCCTATCTCTTCGGGGGATCGGTCCATGACAACGTGGCCTTCGGCCTGAAGGTCAGGGGGATCCGGGGGGAGGAGCGGCGGTGGCGGATCGACGAGGCGCTCGAGGCCGTGGGTCTTCAGGGGTTCCGTGACAGGATGTCGCGGGAGCTGTCCGGCGGCGAAGCGCAGCGGGTGGCGATGGCCAGGGCCCTGGCCCTGAACCCCGAGGTCCTCCTGCTCGACGAGCCGCTCGCGAATATCGACCGGGAGACGACCGGCCTGCTCGAAACGGTGATCGCGGCGCTTCCGGCGCGGGGGACCACCGTCGTCATGACGACGCACGACCCGGAGCACCCGGGCCGCCGGAACGGCGAATCGATCCACCTGGAAGGGGGCAGGAATGTCCTTCAATCACTTCGATGAACGTGGACGTGCCGTGATGGTCGATGTGGGCGGCAAGGAACCGACGCATCGGACGGCCGTGGCGTGCGCCACGGTCTTCCTGAAGAAGGAAACGAT
>Ga0210044_10007383_pt1 | contig 14041 bp, 10 predicted proteins | sample CryGey13umfilter_2_FD_183959 | JGI IMG/M metagenome (GOLD analysis project Ga0210044, IMG submission 183959) | Groundwater microbial communities from aquifer in Utah, USA - Crystal Geyser 4/9/14 3 um filter (SPAdes) (version 2) | ecosystem: Environmental > Aquatic > Deep subsurface >... | reverse complement strand
TGAGCATCGCCAGAGGCGTGATGGCAGCGTCGGTCTGCTTCGACGATGCTGGGCATCGCCTGCATCGACCTCCTTGCCCTCCCACCTCTGACTTCGCCCAAATGCGCATTTTGTTCCCGGACGACGTCTAAAGAAACCTTCAATCCATGAGCGAGGCGAGGATCTCTTCGGAGAAGTCGGCGTTGGTGTAGACGTTTTGCACGTCGTCGTTGTCTTCGAGAACCCCGTAAAGCTTCATCACCCTGGCGGCGGTGCGCTCGTCGACCTCGATGGTGTTCTGAGGGATCCGCGTCAGCTCGCTGGATTCGAGAGTGAAACCGGCTGCCTCGAGAGCCTTGTACACGATGAAGAGCGCGGGGACTTCACAGGTGATCTGGAACGTGTCGTCGACGAGCTCGACGTCGTCGGCTCCGGCCTCCAAGGCCGCCATCATCACGTCATCCTCGTTGAGTCCTTCGGCGCTGATGCTGATCTGACCTTTGCGAACGAATTGCCAGGATACGCAACCCGCCTCACCAAGGGTTCCATTGTTCTTGCTGAAGATGTTGCGCACTTCCGCGACGGTACGGTTCTTATTGTCGGTCAGAACGTCGACGATGATGGCGACGCCACCGGCACCGTAACCCTCGTAGGTCAACGTCTCGTAGTTGATGCCGTCAGCACCGCCGCTTCCGCGCTTGATGGCCCGCTCGATGTTCTCTTTGGGCATGTTGCAGGCTTTCGCCTTCTGCACGGCCATACGGAGCGTGGCGTTGAACTCCGGGTCTCCGCCGCCGTCTCGGGCAGCGATAATCAGCTCGCGAACCACCTTCGTCCACGCTTTGGAGCGCTGCGAGTCAGTGCGAGCCTTCTTGTGCTTGATCGTGCTCCATTTGCTGTGTCCAGACATGATTTCATCCTGCTGTGTGGTCGGCGACGCCACTCGTTTGATTGAGTGGGAATTTGGGGACAGATACCAGGAGACGGCCGTTGCAGTCCAGAGTGATGTGTTCACAACACTCTGGAAACTTGTTTTCCTGCGCCCTTGCACGTCAGGAGTCTTTGTTTGAGGGGTTTGGACGTCGGGTCAAGGGACGTCGGCTTCCCTATTTGTTGTCCGTGCTGTTGGGGTTCGTCACCCCGATGCGGCGAAACGTGCGCTTCTTTTCGTCGGTCTTGGTGGCGTCGTGCTCAGGATCTTTCTTTTTGTCGCGTCTTTTGATCTTTGTGGGATCTTCGTCGTCTTTGACGCTGCTCTGTTTGGCTTCGGGGATCAAGATCGCTTCGTAGTTGTTGGACTTCTGGAGTTTGGCCACGACGACCTGATCTTTGTGCCCTTTGGCTCTCAGCGTCAACGCGAGCTCGTCGTTGGTCTTGGGTTCGGTGAGCTCGATTGGAGTGAAGCCGACGCTTTGTCCGTCCTTGAAGACCTCGGCCTCTACGTTGGCCTTGATGGTCAGAATGACGGTTTCAGGCACCACCGGCGAGGTCTCGGCTGCGGCCTCATCCTCGAACCTCAGCTCCTCGAGCTTGGGAATGGTGTTGACTCGCTCGCCCGAAGCCGTGTGGGTCTCGACTTTCTCCGCCGTAGGAGCTTCGGCCTCGCCGAGATCGGGACGTTCGGAGGCTGGGCCGCTCGAGAGGAAGAGCAACGCGGCGGCTGCGGCGGCCAGCGCAACAACTCCCGTGCCTAGGCCGATCAGCAGGAAGAGACGCCCAGCGCCTGGTTTCGAGTCGACGATTCCCTGGTCGCCGCTCGGCCACTGCGGTGAACTCGGGGGGGCTTGGGTGTAAATGGGACGGCTGATGGGACCGCTGATGGGACCACTGTGGGGACCGCTGAGGGGACCACTGTGGGGACCGCTGAGGGGACCGCTGATCGGGCCGTTGTTTGAATGCGAGGCGAACGAGGGAGTGGAGACCTCGGTCGGACGCGCCACATACCCGATGTTCCCGGACTGAGACGTCACGCTGTAGGGATCGTTCGGGATGTTGAGCGGGTTGTTCCCTGTAGGGGGGGAGCCAAGGGGATTCTGGGGAGTCTGCGCCGCGATGTCGACCATCTCGGCTTGACCAATGGCGGAGAACATCTCTGCCGCCGTCTGGAACCGCTGGGTTGGGTCTTTGGCGAGCGCCCTACGGAGGATTACGCCCAGATTGGTGGAGGCGATGTAGGGAGGGATATGGACCTCCTCCATCACCTGCTTCATGGCGATTTCGTGAGGCGTCTGCCCAACGACGGCGCGCTGCCCGGTCAGACATTCGACGAGAATGAGCCCAGTGGCATAGAGGTCTGTGTAGGGGCCGATCTCACGCCCCATCACCTGTTCAGGCGCCATGTACTGTGGGGTGCCAAAACCCGCTCCCGTCCCTGTCAGGTCGTTCCCGGGGTGGTTGAGCACGTTGAGGGCTTTCGCGATGCCAAAATCCAAGAGCTTGGCGACGTCGGTCTTGACCCCTTTGGACGTCAACATGATGTTGGCGGGCTTCATGTCGCGGTGCACGATGCCGAGCGTGTGGGCTTCGGAGAGGGCGTCGAGCACCTGCATGATGATCTTGACGGAGCGCTGCATCCCGAGCGCCCCCTCGGAGATGATGATCTGCTTGAGCTCACGTCCGGAGATGAACTCCATCACCATGAACAAAGAGCCATCAGGCAGGGCTCCAAAGTCGTACATGCGAACGACATTGGGATGTTCGAGCCGCTTGGCCAGCTCGACTTCTCTGGTGAACCGCGCGGCGACGTCGGGAACACGGTTGATGGCGTCGCCATGCAGCATCTTGATGGCGACCTCGCGACCCAGCTTCAGATGTTCGGCTTTCCAAACCACTCCGAAACCACCACGGCCTATCGGCGCCAGCAGCCGATAGTTGTTCGCGATGACCTGGCCAGAGTTGAGAGTCGACATTGGATTTTGTGTGCAGAGCAGACGCCGTGACCAAGGGGTTCGCGACCGGCGTGCATCCAGCGAGGGGCGAATGCCGACAGTTTAACCCTCAAAGGCACAAAACGTCGAGCTATTCACCTTCCTATCCTCGACGCGATCGCGCGTAGGCACGCAGTTGGCTCGCCTCGACCGCTCGGTGTCGAGTAGCACGCGCGCATTGTGCTTCCCGAACCCTTTGATGCTCCATGGTTCCCGTGCATCGGCTCCTGGCGCCGAGCCTGAGAAACAGAGAGGACCGCCGCTGCTTGCAGTGACGGTCCTCGCATAGAGAGCGCAACGCGGTGCTAGGGGGTCGCGCCTTCCGGGGCCGCGCCTTCGACTGGAGCGGCACCACCAGCGGGAGCGCCCTCTGCGGGAGCGCCGTCTGCGGGAGCGCCGTCTGCGGGAGCGCCATCTGTGGGCCCTTCGAGGCCTGTGCCATCTGCACCGTCCGCCGGAGCCCCGTCCGACGGCGCATTTGTGGTTGCCCCGCCGTCTCCCACCGGCATGCTACCTGGCGTTGCTGAACCCAGCTTCGCTTCGGTGTCGAGGTAGAGTTGGTATTCGAACGCGAGCTGGCGTATCTCCTCGAGGGAGATCGAGCCGGTGATCTTCACCATCTTCACGGGAACCTTAGGCTCGGTCATATCCTCGAAGAGCTCTTCCTTCACGATCGTGTAAGACTCGACCTTGTCGGGTAGGATGTTCTGCTTGAGCGAGTTCTGTCCGAGCATCCCAGCGACCACGAAACCCGTCACTTTCACGGTCTCTCGCTTGGCCATGGTGTAGTAGGGGCCCATGGCGACGGGGTAGACTTCTGGATCGGTCAGGTCCAGGGCCAAGGTGGCCTCGGAGAGGGGGATGGAGACCACCATCGTGATGGTCTGGTCGTCGACGGTCACGTTGGGGTCGGCGTCCAAGACGGGCTTGATCTTGGTCGTGAACTGCTCGTTCGCTTTCGCGAAGAAGGCCTGCTCGGTGAGTTCTTTGACGCGGTCGCGCATGCGACGCTTGAACTCGGGGTAAGGGCGAACCGTGCTGAACACTTTGTCGATGTGGGCCAGCTCCTTGTTGCGCTGCTCTTCGGTCATGCCGTCACCGAGCTTGCTGTGTTCGCCGCGATAGCGTTCGAATTGGTAGTCGTAGAGCGAGATCAGGAGCGCGTACGCCTTCTCTTTGGTCTTGCCATCGGCGGTCTCGGTGACCGTCAAGATCAGCTTCTCGATCTCGTCCTCGACGTGCGAATCTGCGCGATAGACGCCCTTGCGCCACATGTCTTCGGCTTTGAAGAGGTGGGCGTCGGTAAGCTGGAGGCCGAGCGATTTCTTGGCGCCGTCGTTGTCGGCCTTGGCGATGGCGTCTTCGAACGCCGCGATGGCTTCGTCCGCCTTCTTCTGCTTGAGGTAGACCTCACCGATGCCGGCCAGCGCGTCGAGATTGTTGGGGTCGTTCTCGAGCGCCGCGTTGAAATTCTCGAGCGCCTCTTCGTACTTGCCGCGTTCGAACGCGGACTTTCCGCGCCCGACGAGCTCACGTGAGTCGGGCTTGCAGCCCAGCACCAAGGCGAACGCTGCGATCATCAGGAACCATGTGAAGCTTCGGAACCGTTGCATTCTCTCTCCCCAACTAGGCCAAAGAACGAGGTGGTGAAGGAATCGGCGTTCGTTTCTGGTGAGAACATACCCGCCTCGAGGGTCGCGCTCGGCCGACGTCGAGCGACCCTGGATGCGAGGGGGTAGGGCGCTACTTTTAGCGTTCCAATGGAGGGAACGTCAACCTCGACAAACGCTCTTGGGCTTGGGCCGGCGACCTCGGGGCCCGCGCAGTACCTAGATCAAGGCGAGCACCAAGACCAACGCGATAAAGAGAGCAAGGGAGATGACGCCGAGGAAAACCACCGCCATCGGTATGGGAGCGACGGTGACCGTCGGTTGAAACGGGACTCGCGGACTCATGGGCGCGCCTGCTCCAAGCACCCGCACCTGCCCATCGAGCGAAGTCGCAGTGATGATCGTCGGGACATTGGCGGCGGGTCGGACGGCCTGTGTCGTCTCGGCAACCGGAACCTGTTGCGACGGCCGCCCTTGGTTGAACGCTTGCGTCGGTTGAAAGGAGATCTTTGCGGGTGCGCCCTCATTGGCCACGATGACCGAGGGGCCCGATTCGATCGAGGTCTTCTGGGTTTGGCCGCTGACCGTGGCCGGGTTCCCGCCGGTCATCATGGTCGGCGTTGAGTCGATCTCCGAGCTGCCCTTAACGGGGGCCTGGCCCACGAACGGTTCATCGGGGGGGGGCCCGTAGGAATCGAGGGATTTGCGTTTCGATGAGGTCAGGCGGGACTCGATGTCTTTGTACATCTGCTCGGCTGAGCCGTAACGCTGCTTCCAATCCTTGGCGAGCGCGCGCTCGAGCACCGGCCCTAACGGACAGTCGCGCAGCCACTGGGGAATCGGGACCTCCTCCTTGAGCTGGCGTTGGATCACGTCGGTCGGCTCAGCACACGCCATTGGCGCCACTCCGGTTGCCAGCTCCACGTAGATCAAACCCACGGCGTAGATGTCCGTGTGTGGGCCTGCGTTCTCGCCGATAATCTGCTCGGGCGCCATATACTGAGGGGTCCCGAAACCGACGCCCTGCATCAGGTTCTGGGCAGTGAGATCGGCGTACGTACCGTCAAAGGCCTTGGCGATCCCGAAGTCCAACACCTTGACGACGTCGGTCCTGAGGCCCGCGCGGGTCAACATCACGTTGGACGGCTTGAGATCCCGATGCACGATGCCCAACGAGTGGGCTTCGGCCAAGGCGTCCAGGATCTGCATGATGATGTGCGTCACGCGGTCCAGCGGCAGCCTTCCCTCTTCCCTGAGCACCTCTTCGAGCTCCTGCCCGCGGATGTACTCCAACGCCATGAAGATCAGGCCGTTGGGCAGTCGTCCATGGTCGTAGAGCCGTACGATGTTGGGATGCTCGAGCTTGCGCGCGAGATTGACCTCACGCTCGAAGCGCTGGAACAGATCCGGCAAGAAGGGGTTGTCCTGCTGCCGCATCGCTTTGATCGCAACCTCGCGATCAAGCAGGATCTGAGTTGCCAAATAGACATCCCCAAAGCCGCCTTCGCCGATCTTGCGCTCTATTCGGTAATTCGTGCCCAGGATCTGGCCTGGGCTCAGTGTTTGTGGCTTGGACACGAGGGTGGCTTACCGCACTCTCTTTGGACCTCAGACCTTTCGTCTGACTTCGAATCGGCCGAGACCCTACCGATGGTGCATGGGTTAGGGTTCACCTCGAGAGTATACGAGGCAGGCTCCTGCCGCGGCAAGCGCGGCACCTACCGGTCGGCTGCATCGACGCTCATTTTGACAGGTCAAAAACCTTCACGTTGTCGAATTCGAGCGGCGAGTCCCAGGTGTTGAAAGCAAAAAACTGATGCCCTGTCCCCACGAGTGGGTCTGGGTCTTCGAACATGAGGAAGGGGTTCCCGTCGACAAAGCATCGAACCTGGGAGTCGGTGCGGACCAACGCAAAGTGATAGACTCGGTCCTTCTCGACACCGACGGTTGCCCTCGTGATCCGGTCTGGACCGTGCTCGTCGAGGCGCGCAAACCAATCTTCGCTGTTGTTGTGCGCCCCAAAGACCACGATGTACCCAGACTGGTGGGCCTCGCCATCCCCAAAGACCTCGAATTTGATGTCGCCCTCGTCGCTTCGGGCCCGCGCGTCGAACTCGACTCGGACCTTCTCTGGGAGCGCTTGGGTGGTCCAGATCGGTGGCTCGTTGCGGTTCTTCTCGATGTGCAGCCAACCCTCGACGAGACGTGCTCGCGGGTGGGGTTTCCACCCGTCTCCCAGTTTGGTCCCCTCGAACCCGTCCTCGAACAACAGCTCACCACCTGTGAGCCCGTCCATGGAAAAGGACTGCACCGCTCCGGCCTGGCGGCGCTTGCGCCCAGGGTCCGCTTGGCAAGCGGCCAACCACGTGCCAAGCACAAACGCCACGAAGAGGACGCATGTCGTTGTGGTTCTGAGCTTTCTCACTCTCATTGGTATCCTGCCTCGCCTGCCCACGACCGAGTCTGGCATCAGTTTGAAGAGCTGCAGTGCGACAATCGGTCGTCCGCTCGGCAATTCTCCGGTGGTCTCTTACTCGTCGTCCCCAGGCTCGTCGCCCTCCCCTTCGTCAGGGTCGGAAGAGCCACCATCGGGATCGAACGCCCCTTCCACGAACACCACGTCGCCGCGTTTGTTCGTGCAGATCGTCCCGACAATGCTCCCCTCGTCAACGCAGCGCTCGACACAGGCTTCGACGCCTGCGGGATCGTCCTGGGCCAACGTGTCGTCTCCTGGCTCCTCAGCGTCGGGGTCGGCGGTCGGCTTTGGGGCGGGGGTCTTCTTTGCGTCTTTGGCGGGCTTGGGCTCTTCTTTGGCGGGCTTGGGCGCTTCCTCGCTGGGAGGTGGCTCGTCGCTTTCGGGTTTGCCCTCCTCGTCGTCCACCCTCTCAGCCTCTCCTTCTGGCTCGGCCGGCGCGCAGCTCAAGGCGCACGCGTTCTCCAACGCCGCGTCTGAGGCCTCCTCCAAAGACGGGCCGCTGGCAAACGCCTCGAAGAGCTGCTCGGAGGCGTCGATCTTGACGGTACAAACCAGGGCATCCGCCCACACCGTTGACGTCTCAAGGCTCAGCGCACCACAGGCCAATCCAAAAATTGCCGCACGGACGCCCAACGTCCAGCCTGGCCGCTGCCAAACTCGTCGTTTCATGCCTTCTCCCCGTCCCCGTCGGGGACTTCGTTGCCTTGTGCGGCGCCCTCGTCGACCGAATCTGTCGAGCGCCGCTCTGCTAGGGTCTGGCTGGCTCGCGCAGCCTGTTGTGCCGCCTCGTGAAGCGCCTGTTGTTGCTCGGCGGCCTGTGCCTTGAGGTCGGCCTCGACCTTGTCTGGATCCATGCCCATCTCTTTGAGCAACATCCTGTCTTTGTAGTCGAGCTTGGCCTCTTCGAGTGGCCGAGGCGCATCCGTGGTGAAGGCAGTCACGAAGTCTTGGTACTCAGCGATGGCGCCGCTCTCGGGCAACACGACGCCGATCTGGCGCAACGCGCAGAGTGCCAGGATCGCCACGATGGAGAGATCGAAGTAGCGCTGAGTGTTCTTCGGATCCTTGAAACCCTCGCCCAGCTTTGCACGCAGGTCCGCGTCGTACTTTGAGGCCAGGTCACCGAGCAGGTCTCCGACCTGCTCGAAGTCGCCGCTGAGCACGTTGGCCAACACCAGACAGAGGTGATCGTAGCGCTCCAAAGTCGGATGGGGCTCGCTCTTGAGCGCCCTCTGGAACGGCTCGCGGGCTTCCGCAAAGAGATTCAGCGCAAGCACCGCCTCGTCGTCGAACCCCCGGCCGATGGCCGCGATGGTGCCCGCGTAAACCAGCGCTCCGAGCCCAGCGAGGTCTTGCGTGCTCAGACAGGAACCTCGCATGAAGTAGCGGGTGAGGAGGTTCGCCTCGCGGAAGACGTCGTCCGGAGCCGAACGGGCCAAAAGCAAGGTCAAAGGCAACCCAAAGCGCATGGACATCTCCAGGATCACCAACGGCTGGCCGCTGATGATCCCCAACTCCACTGGTAGCACTCTGCGGGTCAGAAAACGCTCGTTGGGATGTCGGGCCAGGTGCAGGCTTGCCTCCTTATGAAGACAACGAGCGGCGAGGAAGATGTCGTCGATGACGCCAACGATGGGCTCGCCCGCAAGCCACCTGAGGTTCGCTCGCGCGACGTACCCCTCATAGTTGCGGTAATCCAGCTCATCGACGTGGAGGGCGAAGAACTCCTCGCTCTCCGCGAAGCGCACTTTGATGGCTTCCGGATCCACGTCCTCGATACGCTGTCGCTGTACGGGCTGTGTTGTCGTCTCGTCCATGACCTCGTCCATCATCGAGTAGTGGTCGCATGAAGCGTTGGCCCAGCGGGGTCTTGACGATTCGAGGCGACGCGAATTCAGGGCTGCGTGCGAGCGCGCTCGCCCCTGCTCGTCGGCCAAACACTAGGAGTTGAGAGGCCTAGTGGTCAACGTCCAGCAAAACACCCCTGGCAGCACACCCGGGGACTTCGAAATGCGGCCAACCACGTGGGGCTCAGTTGCTTGCCGTTTGTCGGACCTGCAAAAGAATGCCCTGCTTCTTCAGCGAATTCCAGCCGCAGGTCGATCATACCCACAGATGCGCTGCGGGGCGGCGTGCAAGAGGTTCGAACACGTCGGATGTTCACGACGTGGGGTGCGAGCAACCCCTCGCAGCAAGGGATGGCCAAGAGTCGCTGCAACCCGAAGGGTTGCCGCGCACTGGAGTTTGTACACTTGTGGGTTCGGGCGGTCGGACGCGGCTCCACGTCGTGGGTTCGGGCGGTCCGATGCGGTTCCACGTCGTGGGTTCGGGCGGTCGGACGCGCGGCCCAGCGCTCCGCACTGGGATACTTCCTGTGACGGCCCCTTCAGGGCCGACGCCCAGGGTTGGGGGGCGCCGGAAGGTCTGATGGCCACAAACCTGGGCGGGAGGTGACATGGGCGTGCAACCCGAAGGGTTGCGCGCAGAATGCGCACAACTGCACTCAGTTCGAAGTGACGAACCCATCGTAGCCCTGCCGGGACTTGATCTTGCCTTGCGCCGACTGGGCCTCTTCGCGGCTCTCATAGCGGCCGACTTGCACGCGATACCACGCCCCTTTGCCAGGCACCGACTCTTTCTTCACGTACGCTTTCAGTCCTGAAGCTTCGAGCTCCTCAGCCATGGTCGATGCGACCGACTTGTCCTGAAACGCGGAGACCTGAACCGTGAACCGCCCTTGCGTTTTCGACGGCTTCTCGGCCTTCTTTTCCTTGGCCTTCGGAGTCTTCTCGGACTTGGAAACCTTCTCGCGGGACCGTTCGGCCGACGACGAGACGGACTTGCTCTGCAGGGCTCGCTCCACTTGCTCGGCCGGGCTGACGCCCGACGTCAGGGTCTCCTCGGCCTTCGCTGCAGGTTCCTCCTGGAAGGGGTCGACTGGCTTCCCCGCCATGCTGTTCGTCGAATTCTGGCGCATGGGGGCCTGGTCCGCGCTCGCCACTTGTTCTGCCACTGGAGCAATTGCCTGAGCGTGCTCGGTGGGCTCCGACGCCTCTAACGACTTCTGCTGGTCCAACTTGGCTTGCTTCTTCTCAGCCTTCTTCGACTTGCTCTCGACGACGGCCGCAACGTCCTCGGCGACCTTCACGTCCTCTTTCTTATGCTTCTTCTCTTCGAGCTTTGGATTGATCGGCAGCTCGATGGCTCTCAACTCACGGCGAGGAGCTGGCGCATCGAGCAGCGCGAAGAAGCCGAAGTCCTGCGGCCCTGGTAACTCGCCCGTGACTGACACGATGGACTCAGCAGTCGGTGGTACGGCAGAGGCCTCTGCGACGGTCTCGGGTCCGACGTTCTTCCCAATGTGGAGCCCAACCAGAAAAATGAGCCCGACTCCGAAAACACCACCAATGACTGTGCAGACCACCTGCTTGGCGTCGAAGCGACCTGATTTGGCTCGCCGTGTGCTCATCGACTCCTCCGTTCCTCGACTAAGGGAGGCTACTGCGCGCGGTGACTGCGCGACGCCCTCGACCGTCTCAACGGTACGTCGTCTGCCCGCATCGGCAAAAAACGGGGGAGCACCGTGGAGGACCGACACCTGACGCCGAGGCCTACACTTGCGATCTGGAACAATTTGTCCTCCATTTGGACTCTGTTGGCTCCCTTGCCCACGACCGATCCCGCGTCATTCCGGCGACTTGCGGCGCGAAGATCGCTCGTCCGCTCGGCGCGCCTCAGCGACGATCGACGAGCTGCTTCTTCTTCAGCATCTTCGCCAAAACTTTGCGCATCGAGGTGAGCTCTTCGTCGGCGAACGTGCGCTGCGCGACGGGGGGTTCACTGCGGGCGGTCTTGTTCATGATGCTGATGGGATAGTCCGAGTGCTTCTGGCCGAAGAAGTGGCCCAGCTCGTGGGCCAGTGTCGTATTCCACGAGAGGCTCGACAGAATGAGCCAGCGTCGGGAGCGCTTCTCGCGGTCTCTCCAGTGCACGCCATAGATCTCCCCTTCTTCATCGACGTTTGCCAAGTGCTCGACCACGTAGACTTGCACCACGCCTGTCCGGAACGCACCACGTCCCAGCATGTCGCGCTCGCTGCGTTCGGTGATCGTGGCCAATCCTGCGTCCAACGCTTGGACCGATGCGAGCTCGAAGGCCACACCGATGGGCTCGAAGTGAGCGTTGGCGGTCTCGACCTGGCCTGTGACCCACTCGGCGGTCTGCACCGGCTCTCCGTCCTTGACGACGATGAAGAGCTCAATGGCGAAGCAGTGCTCGATCGTGTCGACGCACTTTGGGCTGGCCTCGAGGATGCCCTCGAGTGTGTCGTCGTCAGCGCCGTGCAGCGGTTGACCGAAGAGCAGGAGCACCGCAAGCAGCACCGCAGCGACGCCGTAGCGGGGGAATCGGCCTGCACGAACGCGCTGCGGTTCCGCTCTGTTCACGCGGCTCTACCCCTCACTGGGCGCTAGTCGAAGCTCTCCCAGTAGTCGAGCCGCCCGTCCCCTGAGGAGTCGTGCCCAACCTGGGCGAGCTTGCCCTCCACGTAGATCTCCCAGCGTTCGACGAGCCCGTCATGGTTCTTGTCGAGCTCGACCTTGTAGAGGACGCCTTCGCGGAAATGCCGCGCGGCGACTGGCGTCAACAGCCCTGGAATGAAAACGTCCCGCTTCACGACGCGACCTTTGTCATAGTACGACACCAAGTCGATGCTGCCGTCGAAGTTGGAGTCGGCCTCCTCCTTGAAGAGCGCCTCCAGCAGGTTGTAGTGGAACCAGATGTCCACCTTGCCGTCGAAGTTAGAGTCGACCTCTTTGCGAGCCAATTTGGTGGTCTCTTTGGCGTCGTCGATGTTTTCTTTCTCTTTGGTATAGAGCTTCCAGAGGTCGGCGACATTGTCGTTATTGAGATCGAAAGGCTGCACGGTCATGCCCTCTCTGCCATAGAGAGTGCTGGGCCCTGGGTCGGTCATCCCTTTGTACCTCTCCTCGAGATTGCTCGGGAGCTCGCCCTCGGTCGCTCCACAGGCGACCGCCGTGAGCGCCAGAAGGAAGGACAGAACCAGGAGGTTTCGCAGGTTGGACTTCAATTTCGACCTCGGATTCTTGTTGGTCTCAAAAGGGCGACCGCCGGTGGGTTCGATTGGGACTCTTTGCTCTGAAGCCTGGCGGCAGGTCGCATCCCAAAGTGCTCTTCGCTAGGCGGCCTACCACGCGGACTCGGACTTCGAGCGGACGTAGGCCAGCGCTAGAAACAACTTTGGTGACCAGTGTAGCGCCATTCCGCCAGGCTGGCTACGAAACTGGCAACTTGCGTGACCAATCCTGCGCTTGCACTCGCCGCAAGGGGCTATTCGAGGTGGTGATGGCGATGCGATCGCCAAAAGAAGCCGGGAATCCCAGGTGCGGCCCATCCAAATAGACCCAACCAGTCCGCATCTTGGGAATGATCGAGACGACCTCATCTGGCTCGAGCAGACCCGAGTAGTGCTCGAATGCTCTCCCTGGCGACACGTACAACTCGCGAACCCAATACTGCATTCGTCGATCGTCGAGCGCCATGATCTGCCCGCCCGCTGAGTGAATCGCTGCCGTGGAGCCGGCTGCTGTGGAAAACCACACGCCACTCGACTTCTGCGACTCCTCACGGCCCCGAATCGACAGCAAATAAGAGCTCGTCGCAGCTGGACACTCGTGCGTGAAGAGAATGTCGTTGAGCACTGGCGGGCCAAGCAATTGGTCGTTGACGGTGAGCTGCAATCGGGTCAACTCCTGCACCTCGAGCTTGCCAGACAGATAGCTCTCGACCACCTCCTCCACCTGCTCGACGGACACCGAACAGAGCGACCCAACTGAAGTCTGAGGGTCGGAGTTGATCCCCAGAATCGGAATGTTGGAGACGTGATGGCTGGCCTCGAGGAGGGTCCCATCCCCCCCCAACACCACCACCAGGTCGAGCTCGGACAGCTCCCCCGCTGGCAGCTCCCCTCGATAGGACATGGAGAGAGCGATCGGAGCGCGCTTGAGCGCCATCGTCACCCTTTCGAGCGCTGCCTTCTGACGACGGTGGGCCCCTCGCAAGCTAGCGACGGAGACGTCGTCTCTTGACACCAGCTCGGTAATGCGCTCGTCGTGATGCTCCTGAACGTAGAGCTGATAGAGGCTGTGCTTATAGACCAACAGCACGCGCGGGTGCGATGGAGGCTGAAGAGTGGAGTTCATGCGACTCGGACTCATCGGAGGTTGACCAATCACCAAGCTCAAACTCTGCCCCGACTTGTGTTCTTTGTCGATCCTCCCAAGGCTCACGTCGTTGCTTGCCTCACACTGCGAGAGCGCCGAGCCGCTTGCAGGCGATGACCTCTTCCCTTCGTGGGCCAGGAGCACTAGGTTTCCTGCGCTTCCTTCTCCCGACGAGGCCGACGCCCAGCGCCCCTCGACACGTAAGGCGAGATGGCCAACATCGTCCTCAGCACCTTCAACGCCCGTTTCCACCACTGCGCTGTCGGTCTGCGCTTCCTCGCCGCAAACCTCGGCGAGCAAGCAGGGACCTGGAAGATTCTCGAATTCGTCGTCACTGACCGAGTCCTGGACGTGGCCGAGAAGCTCCTCGCCGAGCAGCCCCAGGTCATTGGGCTCGGGGTCTACATTTGGAACCGGCCCCAGACCTACGAGCTCGTTCGGCTGCTCAAGTCCCTCCAGCCTGAGCTCTGCGTGGTCATTGGTGGCCCAGAGGTGACCTACACCTCCGCCGATGACCCGCTGGTGCGCGCCGCCGACATCCTCATCCGAGGCGAAGCCGACCTGGCCTTTGCCGAGGTCTGTCGAACCGTGCTGGCCGGGGGGCGCCCAGCTTCGGTCATCGCCGCAATACCTCCGCAAATGGCGGAGCTGGCCTTGCCTTACGACCTCTATACCGACGAGGACATCGCCCACCGCACGCTCTATGTCGAGTCGTCCAGGGGTTGCCCATACACTTGCCAGTTTTGCCTCTCGTCCATCGAGAAAGGCGTGCGTGTCCTGCCCCTGCCACGCGTCTTCGAGGCCGTC
>Ga0210044_10007378_pt1 | contig 14050 bp, 8 predicted proteins | sample CryGey13umfilter_2_FD_183959 | JGI IMG/M metagenome (GOLD analysis project Ga0210044, IMG submission 183959) | Groundwater microbial communities from aquifer in Utah, USA - Crystal Geyser 4/9/14 3 um filter (SPAdes) (version 2) | ecosystem: Environmental > Aquatic > Deep subsurface > Groundwater... | reverse complement strand
CTTTATACATGGATTTAATAAGCTCTGTTCTAACATAAGGTTTTAATACCTTTCTACGATACTTTGTGCCCCAAACGATATGGTATTGTAGCTGATAAACACTATGATTTAGTTTACGAATTCTCATAATAACAGTTTAACATACTTGCAGTATGTTAAACCATTCATCCCTGCCATCCGTCAGGCTTTAGCTTCTAAAGCCTTCCTACTGGCAGGGTTTCCTGTATAGTATTAACAAAAAGCCCCATCATTTGATGGGGCTTTTTTTACATAAATAAAAGCAATACACTAAAAATCGTTGCCATAAAACTACTTATTCCACTTCGCAACATCATAGTAGCAAAAAAAACGTACTTTCGTGATCCCAACAGCCAGGGCTTAATCCAATAAGCATAAATCATCGTAGCAGATAAGGTCACAAAAGATATTACAGATGTTAGAATAAGAACTTTAACCATTACCAAACAATATATATGCTCAGTTCCCACAAACACCTGTCTCGGATCAAAAAAAACAAACCAGGCCACTAAAACAGTTGAAGCAGTAAAAATTATCGCCCAAAAGACTGAACCAAGTATGCCCTCAACATTTTCCAAAGGCACTTCCAGTCTATGACCATCTATCTCCAATATTTCAGCTGTTTCCCCATCAATTGACATATAATTACCAATACTAAAAAACGGGCAATGGCATTATATGCATTAATAAGAAACATACCAATCTTTTCTTGCATTGTATTGTCCCCCTATTTAATGTTCGGAATTAAATATAAACTAACAAATATGTCACAATAAGTCAATCTACCAAGCACCCTCAAATTACTGTATAATCAAATTATGAAAAAATTACTAAAAAAACTATTTCCACGCTTTATCTTCAATATTTATCACTACTTAATTGCAAACTTAGCAGCATATTATTATGGTCATCCTAGCAAGAAAATGACTGTTATTGGTATTACAGGCACCAATGGTAAATCAACCACCGTAGTCATGCTGGGAAAGATACTAGAAGAAACCGGCTTTAAAGTTGGCTATGCTACTACCATCAATTTTAAAGTAGCCGACCAAGAATGGCTCAATGATCAGAAGATGACTATGTTGGGCAGATTTAAATTACAAAAACTACTTTATCAGATGGTGCAAGCTGACTGTCAATATGCCGTGATTGAAACTTCATCAGAGGGCATTAAGCAATATCGTCATCTCGGTATTGATTATGATGTTTTAGTCTTTACTAATCTCACCCCTGAACATATTGAGTCTCATGGTTCGTTTGATAACTATAAAAATGCCAAACTAAAAATCTTCAAACGATTGGCCTCGGCTGATAAGAAAAATAAAAAAATAGTGGCCAATATTGATGATCAGCATGCTGCTGACTTTCTAAACTTTAAAGTGACTGACAAGATTGGCTTTTCTACCAAGACCGCTGAGAACAAAATAGCCAACAAAGTTTATCAAGCGGAAGAAATCAAGCTTACTGCCATTGGTAGTGAATTCAAAATCAATAATCAAGTTTTCGCACTCAACCTTCTGGGGAAGGTCCATATCTATAATGCTTTAGCTGCAATCAGTGCTGCCAACTCCTTAGGTGTTGATCTTGACTCTGCCGCCAAAGCGCTCAGAAAAATAAAAAGCATACCCGGCAGAGCTGAGTTCATTGACGAAGGACAAAATTTCAAAGTCTTAGTTGACTATGCGCCCGAACCAGAAGCACTAAAACATTTATACCAGTCACTCGATGATATCAAATATGAACGCCTCATTCATATTCTTGGCTCCTGTGGTGGTGGTCGTGACAAAGGCCGTCAACCTATTCTCGGACAAATGGCTGCTACCAAAGCAGATACTATTATCATCACCAATGAAGATCCTTATGATGATGATCCCATGATAATTATTAATAATGTTGCCCGGGGGGCTGAGAAAGTTGCTCAACTCACTGGCAAGACTGTTTATAAAATAATAGACCGTCGAGAAGCCATTGCTAAAGCCTTAGCCATAGCTAAACCAAATGACCTTGTCTTAATAACTGGTAAGGGCTCAGAACAAGACATGTGCATTGCTAGTGGCAAGAAAATACCGTGGGATGATCGACAAGCAATGAGAGAAGAATTAAAAAAGACGCTGCAAAATTAGTTAAACCGACCCTCCGGGTTGAGCCAACCCTCCGGGTTGATGACTACCTGTGGATAACTTGATGAAAAAATGCTAATTTTAGGCTATTTGCCAAGGCATTTGACAAAATTAATTTCCTTGCGTTACTAGTTAATTACCTAATATTAGACAAATTTAATAATTAAGCCCCTCTTACTCTTGACGGATGACATTATTTAAGCTAATATTTACTCATGTTAATTGGGGGTAATCAATCTATTTTTATATAAAAACATCATATTTCACTCGTCCACTACCTGGAGGAGATTTTTTTGTCTTCAAAGGCTCTTCCCTTGTTTTTAACACCCCCAACTTTCTTAGTATTCATTTATTATCCTCTTAATATTAATACTACAATATGCCTATCCACCCATTAGGTGAAAGAAAGTATTTCACCCCCCTACGTGACGCTCAACCTTTACCTGATTTGATTCAGGTCCAAAAGGATTCGTACCGTTGGTTTTTTGAGAATGGAATCAAGGAATTATTCGAGGAGGTCAATCCGATTGGCGACTACATTGGTAGAAACCTCGAACTATATTTACTTGATTATTATCTTGATGAACCAAAGTTTGATGAGATCACAGCTCATTCTAGAAATGTAACTTATGAAGCACCTCTACGTGTCAAAGTTAAACTAGTCAATAAAAAAACCGGTGAGATAAAAGAACAGGAAATTTTCTTGGGTGATTTTCCTTTAATGACAGACCGTGGAACTTTTATTGTTAATGGGGTCGAAAGAGTAGTCGTGTCTCAGCTGATTAGATCGGCTGGGGCTTTTTTTACTTCTCAACCATATCGTGGCAAAAGATTATATGGTGCTAAGATCATTCCCAATCGTGGTGCCTGGCTAGAAATTGAAACCGAATCAAACGGTGCCATCTTTGTCAAAATTGATCGAAAAAGAAAGGTTGCCGTTACTGCTCTGTTAAGAGCTTTTGGTTATAATACTGATCAAGAAATTATTGAGCTATTTCAAGATGTCGATGTCGACCCTGATTTAAAATATATTGAAAACACCTTAGCCAAAGATACTGCCAAGACAGAAGAAGAAGGTTTGATCGAAGTCTACAAACGAATCCGTCCTGGTGACCTAGCAACAGCCGACAATGCTCGTAGTTTGATCCACTCTATGTTTTTCAACTTTGATCGTTATGATTTTGGTCCAGTTGGCCGCTATAAATTGAATAAGAGATTTGAAACAAACTATCCAATCGATAAAAAACATCGTGTGCTTTTGACAGACGATTTGATTCGCGTGATCAAAGAAATCATCAGATTAAACATCACTCAAGAAGAGGCTGATGATATTGATCACTTAGGCAATCGTCGTGTCAGAGCTATTGGCGAATTGATTCAAAATAAATTCCGCATTGGTTTAGCTCGTATGGAAAGGATCATCAAAGATAGAATGAGTACTCTAGATATTCATACCCTAACTCCCAATCAATTGATCAATGCCCGTCCAGTGATTGGTACGATCAAAGAATTTTTCATGAGCTCACAACTTTCTCAGTTCATGGATCAGACCAATCCACTGTCTGAACTAGAACACAAGAGACGTCTTTCTGCGATGGGACCAGGTGGTCTATCCAGAGAAAGAGCTGGCTTTGAAGTTCGTGATGTGCACAGAACTCACTATGGTCGTATTTGTCCGATTGCTACTCCAGAAGGCCCAAATATCGGCTTAGTTGGCCAACTTGCTTCTTATGCTCGGATCAATCAGTACGGCTTTATTGAAACTCCTTATCGCAAGGTTATTCATGATCCAAAGAATAATGGCGCTGATAGTATTGGTCATATCTTAAGAAGAAATCTAAAAGAACCGGGTAAAGACAAAATCATTGCTCCTAAAGGTACTGATATTGACAAAACTCTAGCTGAAAAATTTACCCAATATGAAACTATCAAAACCATCCCGGTAGTACCATTGATCACAAATGAAATAGAATACTTAGACGCCTTCATGGAAGAAAAAACTACTACCACTGCTGCTACTGTCCCGATCGACAACAATCGCTTTATCAATGAATATGCTGAGGTGCGGAGACATGCGCAAGCATCTTATGAAAGAACTAGCACCATCAACTATGTTGATGTTTCTTCTTGTCAAATTATCAGCATCTCTACAGCTTTGATTCCTTTTATCGAAAATGATGATGCTGTCCGTGCCTTGATGGGTACGAACATGCAACGTCAAGCTGTTTCTGTGATCAAACCAGAAGCACCGTTGATTGGTACTGGCATCGAAGCAAGAGCAGCTGCTGACTCCGGTCAGTCACTTGTTGCTATCAATGATGGTGAAGTAGTTGCTGTTCAATCAAACTTGATCAAAGTTAAAGAAGCCGACGATAATGTCAGAGAATATAATCTCAGCAAGTTCTTACGTTCCAATGCAGCTACCTCGATCAACCAAAAAGCTTTGGTCAATACTGACGACAAAGTTAAAAAGGGTGAAGTGATCGCCGATGGCGCCGCTACTGATCATGGTGACTTGGCTTTAGGTCAAAATATTTTAGTTGCTTACATGACTTGGGACGGTGGTAACTATGAAGATGCCATTTTGATTTCTGAAAGAGTGGTGCAACAGGATCGTTATACTTCTATCCATATTAAAGACTACCCTATCGATATTCGTGACACCAAACTTGGGCCAGAAGTGATCACCAAAGACATCCCCAATGTCAGCGAAGAAAAACTGAAAGATTTGGATGAAGAAGGGATTGTCCGGATTGGTGCCAAAGTTGCTTCCGGTGATATCTTGGTTGGTAAGATCACGCCAAAAGGTGAGACAGAATTATCAGCTGAAGAAAAACTACTAAGAGCCATCTTTGGTGAAAAAGCAAAAGATGTTCGTGATACTTCTCTTTATCTAGAACATGGTGAGCATGGTAAAGTAATTGATATTAAAATATTTTCACGTGAACAAGGCGATAAGCTACCAGCCGGTGTGATCAAAACTATCCAAGTCACTATTGCGCAACTTCGAAAAGTACAAGTGGGTGACAAAATGGCAGGACGTCATGGTAATAAAGGTGTGATCTCCAGGATCGTACCAGCTGCAGATATGCCATTTTTAGAAGACGGCACACCAGTTGATATTATTTTAAATCCTTTGGGTGTTGTTTCTCGTATGAACCTTGGCCAGCTGATGGAGACTCATTTGGGCTTAGCTGCCAAAAAGCTTGGCTACCGAGTCGCTACTCCAGCTTTAAATGGCGTCAAAGCCGAACAGATCAGATCTGAGCTAAAAGCAGCCGGCTATCCTGAAGACGGTAAACTACAACTATTCGATGGCCGCACTGGTCAACCATTTGATCGGACCACTGTTGTCGGCATTACTTATATGTTGAAATTAAATCACTTAGTCGAAGACAAGATTCACCAACGTTCTATTGGACCTTATTCACTTGTCACTCAACAACCCCTTGGCGGTAAAGCTCAATTTGGCGGTCAAAGATTTGGTGAAATGGAAGTCTGGGCTTTAGAGGCTTATGGTGCTGCTCATGTCTTACAAGAGATCTTGACGATCAAATCTGACGACGTGCCAGGTAGAAGCAAAGCTTATGAAGCAATTATCAAGGGTGAGCCTATCAATAAGGTCAATACTCCTGAATCATTCAATGTCTTGATCCGAGAGTTGAAAGGTTTATGTCTTGATGTTGATTTGATCAAAGATGATGTTAAGTCAGCAGCGAGAGCAAAGGTGAGGAAAGACAAAGATATTGCCGATGCCAAAACAATTGCTGAGCAGAAAGTTGTTGATCAAGAAGAAAAGACAGTCAGAGAAGAAGTTGCTGCTGAGCTCGCCAAAAATATTGGCGAAGAAGAATAGTTAACTTTTACCTTTCACTTTTGACTTTTAACTTTTGAATTATAAATTATAATATTATGCCAACGCCATCATCAACTAAAACAACCATGGTCTCTACTGAAGGTATTGAGCTAGATTTTGATGCAATTAAACTAAAGCTAGCCAGTCCTGAACAAATCCATCAGTGGTCTTATGGTGAAGTCGTTAAACCAGAAACTATCAATTATCGTACTCAAAAACCTGAGAAGGATGGTCTATTTTGTGAAAAAATATTTGGACCATCAAAGGACTGGGAGTGTTATTGTGGCAAATACAAGCGCATCCGTTACAAAGGCGTTGTTTGTGACAAATGCGGCGTTGAAGTCACTCGCGCGATCGTCAGACGGGAACGAATGGGACATATTGATCTTGCTTGTCCAGCTTCACATATCTGGTTTTTGCGTGGTATCCCCTCTCGTATTGGTTTGGTCTTGGATATGTCTAGTCAAGAATTGGAAAAAGTCATTTACTTTGCTTCTTTTGTTATTACCAAGGTCAATGAAGAGCTGCGTGAACAATCTTTAGAGCAAATCAAGTCTGAATTAAAGTCTAAAACCAAAGCGATCACGAATGAATTTGAACAAAAAACTCAAAGTATTAATAAACAACAAGCAGATAATTTAGCCAAAGAAAAAGTCGACAAAATCAAGATTAGCAAAGACACTTTAGTACAACTAGAAGCGGTCGCCAAAGCTAAAGAAGATAAAATGACTCATCTTCAAGATGCTGCGGATCGGGCCAAAAAAGAACTACGCGAATTAAAACCAAAGCAGATAATTTCTGAAGCTCAATACCATGACCTCTCTATGAAATATGGCCACGTTTTTGAAGCTAGCATTGGCGCTGAAGCTATTCGCAAACTATTAACAGAGGTGGATTTACAAATATTGATTGATGAACTCAGCAAGGAAAAAATACAAGCCATCCCTTCTAAACTTAAGAAGATTACTCGTCGTTTGACGCTAGTTAAAAATTTATTGATCAATGATATCCGTCCAGAATGGATGGTCCTTACTGCTGTCCCTGTGATCCCGCCAGATCTTCGTCCAATGGTACCACTTGATGGTGGTCGTTTTGCAACCTCAGATCTAAATGATCTTTATCGCCGGGTGATCAACCGTAACAATCGTCTAAAAAGACTGAAAGAATTAAATGCGCCTGAAGTTATTCAAAGAAATGAAAAAAGAATGTTACAAGAAGCAATTGACGCTTTGATTGATAATAATGCCAGACGTTCAAAAACAGTTACTGCTTCTACGGGTCAAAAAAGAACCCTTAAAAGTATTGCTGATATTCTAAAAGGTAAACAAGGTCGTTTCCGTCAAAACTTACTGGGTAAAAGAATTGACTATTCTGGTCGTTCTGTCATTGTTGCTGGTCCAAAACTGAAACTCAGCGAATGTGGTATACCAAAAATTATGGCTTTGGAATTATTCAAACCATTTGTTATTTCCCAGTTAATCAAAAGGGAGTTGGTCCACAATGTCCGTTCAGCCAACCGCTATATTGAACAAGATCATGCTGAAGTTTGGGACATCTTGGAAGAGGTGACCAGAGACGCTTTTGTGATGTTGAATCGCGCCCCTACCTTGCATCGTCTTGGTATTCAAGCTTTCCGACCAAAATTGATCGAGGGTAAAGCCATTCAAATCCATCCCATGGTTTGTAAAGCTTTTAATGCTGACTTTGATGGTGACCAAATGGCTGTTCATGTGCCGCTCACCAAAGAAGCAAACCAAGAAGCAAAAGATAAAATGTTTTCTATTAATAATCTACTAAAACCTGCCACTGGTGATCCAATCACCTCTCCTGACCAAGATATTGTTTGGGGCGGTTATTATCTGACTTATACTAGTGGTGCCAAGGGTGATAAAGTAAAGGCTTTCTCTGACTATAATGAAGCGAAGATGGCCTATGACCTTGAAAATATCACACTCCATGAAACAATTAAGATCAAAATTAAAGATGAGTTGATCGAAACAACTGTTGGTCGTTTGATTTTCAACTCTATCCTACCAGAAGAGCTAGACTATATTAATCAAACACTTAAATCTAGTGATTTGAGAAATATCATTAGTCATTCTTTTGTTAAAGCTGGTAGAGAAAAAACTATCATCTTATTAGATGATCTCAAAGACTTGACCTATCGCTATATTACACGCTCTGGTTCATCTTGGGGTATTTCTGATATTCCTGATGTTCCAGAAAAGAATGCTTTAATCGCTGAAGGTGAAGCTCAAGTTGCAGAAATACAACAACAGTACAATGATGGACTTTTAACCAACCGTGAAAGATATGTAAAAGTTATTGAAAACTGGAACAAAATTAAATCTTCCATTGAGGCTGTTAGTAAAAGATCATTTGACTCTGGCTCTCATCTATTCTCAATCATTGACTCTGGAGCACGTGGTTCTTGGGCTCAATTGATTCAAATCATGGGTATGAGAGGTTCAGTGGTCAACCCCGTTGGTGAAGTGATCGAATTACCAATCAAAGCAAACTTTAAAGAAGGTCTTGATGTGCTTGAATATTTCATTTCTACTCATGGTGCTAGAAAAGGTTTAGCTGATACCGCTTTACGTACTGCTAGCGCTGGTTATCTTACTCGTCGTTTAGTTGATGTTTCTCAAGATTTGATTATCACTGAAAAAGACTGTGGCGACAAAGATGGTTTTATCATCACCCCTCAAGACGTAGAAGATATTGGCGAAACTTTAGAAAAATTAACCTTAGGACGAACAGCGCTAAATACTATCAAAGATCCAAAAACTGGTGAGGTGATAGTCAAAGCCGGCAATATCATTGGTCGTGAAGAAATGGCTGCCATTACCAAAAACAATATTACTGACATAGGGATCCGCTCTAATATGACTTGTCGAACCATTCGTGGTATTTGTCAAAAATGTTATGGTTGGGATTTAGCCTTTAACCAACCAACAGAAAAGGGTGTGGCTGTTGGTATTATTGCTGCCCAAAGTATTGGTGAGCCTGGCACACAGCTAACAATGAGAACTTTCCACACTGGTGGTGTAGCTGCTACTGGCGATATTACTCAAGGTTTACCTAGAGTAGAAGAGCTCTTCGAAGCACGTTCACCAAAACGTAAAGCAATCATTGTGGAACAAGATGGTGAAGTGATCATTGATGAAGATGCTAGTCTCAGCATTCGAAAAGAAAGAATTGTCAAATTCAAATATCATGGCATGACTCTAGAGTCTCATGAAATACATGAAGACTATGATGTCTTGATTAAAGATGGTGCTAAGGTCAAAGAAGGTGATCCATTGATGAAACACCGCAATGGCACTCGTACTATCGTATCTAAAAACGAAGGCCTCATTCGCTTTACCAAATTCAATCTTGAAATCTATGAAGATGCCTATGCGGTCAAAGAAATAATGATCCCACCAGGCTTTAGTCTCTGGGCAAAAAATGGTGACAAACTAAAAGCTGGTGATCCTCTGACAGAAGGTAGTATTGATCTACAAGAACTATTTCGCTTAAAAGGCCGTCGCGCTACTGAAAAATATATCATTAAAGAAATAATGTATATTTATTCATCACAAGGTCAAAAGATTAATATGAAACACTTAGAAGCAATCATTAGACAGATGTTCTCTCGTGTTTATGTTAAAGATGCTGGTGACACCAATCTTTTACCCGGAGATATTATTACTACTTCTCAATTTTGGGAGGCTAATCTACAAGCTAAAAATGATAAGAAAAAAGAAGCCACTGGTGAAACCATTTTACTAGGTATTACCAAAGCTTCTCTCTCAACTGATAGTTGGCTTTCAGCTGCGTCTTTCCAAGAAACTGCTAGAGTACTGATTGATGCTTCGATCACTGGCAAGGTTGATAACCTCAAAGGATTAAAAGAAAATGTCATTATTGGTCGTCTAATACCAGCCGGTACTGGCTTCAAAGACAAAGAATAATGCTTTGTATCACAAGTTTATAAAAAGCCCCGCCTTTCAAGCTGGGCTTTTTAGGTAGCAAATAGTACAAACTGCTGTTTGATTTTAAACCTTGACAAAATTGTAAATATAGTATATAATGCAATATTGAATGAACCTTAAAATTTCAAAAAGAAAGGGTAAACATGAAAATAGCAATAACGGCATTCCTAAGTATAATTGTCTTAATGTGTTCTTTTGCCAATGGAAAAAAGACACAAATAGACGAAAATGGTTATCTTCACGAGATTGAAGTATCATCGCGTGACCTAACCAGTGAAGAAATAGAAGCAATGGAAAATCCTGGAAAGGAAATTTTCATAGATGGTAAAACCATGCCATCTAAACGAGTGAGTTTCTTTTACATCATGCCTATAACACAGTATAATGGGGTAATAATTTATGATGAAAAAGCTCATCAAATATTTACCATCCCCATAACTACTGTTATAGAGGGAGAGAAAACCATTGCTGTTTATATTGTTCTTCTTTTAGTGGCAATAGTCCTTATGATGACATCTAATATACTGTTTTGGCGATATGGTAGTAATAGTGTCGCATTCGTATTTGCAGCCGCAGACGCATTCGTATTTGCAGCCGCAGCCGCAGCCGCATTCGTATTTGCAGCCGCAGCCGTAGCCGTAGCCGTAGCCGCAGCCGTAGTCGCAGACGCAGCCGTAGACGAAGTTAAAAAGGAAAGGAAAATACATATATTATTTTCAGTGTTATTTTACATAGCAGCGATTATTGCTATGTACATTTAAAAAGAAATAAACCCCACAAGCCAAAATGGTCTTGTGGGGTTTTTATATTTGAACAATTTCTTTTATTGTTAAAAGCTTTAAAAAATGCTAAAATATAGTAGCTTTTCAATACTAAATTAACGTATCCATGGCCAGTAATAAAAAGAAAAAAAGACATTATCGACGATCTGAAATTCTATCTCCAGAAACAAAAAAGGGGATTTTTATTATCATTATTTTTCTGATCGCCCTTTTATCCCTCTTATCGATGCTGGATTTAGCTGGCAATTTTGGTCTCTACGTCAAAGCTTTCTTGGGAATTGTCTTTGGTTGGGGTCGCTGGCTAGTAGCCGTCCTATTGCTAATTTGGGGCTATATCTTGATCAATCCTGACAAATATCTATTAAAGCCTAGTAACTATATCGGGCTTATTTTTGTGGTTTTGAGTAGCACTGGGATCTTGGAAATTATTCATAATTTTTCTAATACCCTCAATACTTTTGTCGCCGACAAAGGCGGTGGTTATCTTGGCTTCGCAGTTGCCCACCCCTTACAAGGCCTGATGGGTAGCTTAGCCTCGCTTGTGATCTTACTTGGTCTATTGATCATTGCTATTTTAATTTCTTTCAATATTTCTCTAGATGAACTGGGCAATAAGATCAATATTTTCAAATTGATTTGGTGGCGCTTTAAGAGTTGGTCTTTTAATAAAAACAATGACTATGAAGAAGATTATGACGAAGGGGTAGAAGAAGAGGATGACGAGGAGCAGATAGAAGACGATACAGAAGTTGAAAATGACGACGAACAAGAAAGTAAACCACCAATCAAAACGCCTGAAAAGGGCGCTCTACAAATAAATGTTGCCAGACACTTACCAAAGGTTGTTGTTCCACTTGACTTATTGGATGCCAACAGCACCAAACCAACCAGTATCGACATTGAGTCCAATGCTGAAATTATTCGTCGTACTTTTGATAATTTCAATATTGAAGTGACTATGGATGAAGTCAATGTCGGACCGACCGTCACACAATTTACTATGAAACCTTCAGAAGGAGTAAAGCTTTCCCAGATTACCAACCTTAGTAATGATTTGGCCCTGGCTCTAGCTGCCCACCCCATCCGTATTGAAGCACCAATTCCAGGCAGATCATTGGTGGGCATTGAAGTGCCAAACAAAAAAATAGCTGTGGTTAAACTAAGAGAAGTGCTCGAATCTGAATCTTTTAAATCCAATCAAGGCAATCTGGTGACTGCCCTTGGTAAAGATGTTTCTGGTCAATGTCACACCACCAATATTGCTAAGATGCCCCATTGTTTGATTGCTGGTTCTACTAACTCCGGTAAAAGTGTCTGTATTAATAACTTCATTATTAGCTTGCTTTACCGTAACAATCCTGATGAATTAAGATTTATCATGGTGGATCCAAAACGAATAGAGCTTTCAATTTATAATAATATTCCACATTTATTGACGCCGGTTATTACTGAAGTACCAAAGACGATTAATGCTTTACGCTGGGCTGTCAATGAAATGGATGAACGCTATAAACTTTTACAAAGCGTTAATAAAAAAGACATTGCTGGCTATAACCAAAGCGTTCTAGTCAACCGTCTACCATATATCGTAATCGTGATTGATGAATTAGCTGACTTGATGGCTGTTGCTGCCCGTGAAGTAGAGGCCGCTATTATCCGACTAGCCCAAATGGCTCGTGCGAGTGGTATTCACTTGGTGATTGCCACCCAGAGACCTTCAACCAATGTTATTACCGGCTTGATCAAAGCTAATATTACCAACCGTCTTGCCTTCAAAGTCGCCTCACAAATTGATTCTCGGACAATTCTCGATAGTGGTGGCGCTGAAAAACTATTAGGTAATGGTGATATGTTATTTATCTCTCCTGAATTTACCAAGCCACGGCGTTTGCAAGGCGCTTTTGTTTCCGAAAAAGAAATTAAGAGAGTAACAGATTTTTGGCGCGAACAAGATGACCCAGACTATAAAGATGAAATAGTAGAAAGACAAAAAGGGGTCAATGTTCCTGGCTCTGCCTTAATTGATGACGATGATGATGAATTATTACCCGATGCTCAAGATGTTGTCCTTAAGGCTGGTAAAGCATCCGCCTCGCTCTTGCAAAGAAGGTTGCGCGTTGGCTATGCTAGAGCAGCTAGACTATTAGACTTATTGGAGGAACGTGGTATCATTGGGCCATCTGACGGCGCGAAACCACGAGAAATATTGCTACGACAAGATGATTTAGAAGAAAATCTTGATATGCGAGAATATGATGATGGTTGGGTAGACGAAGAAATAGTAAATGAACAAAACAATAACAATGAAACAGAAACAGAAATAGAAGACGAAAACGAAGATGACGAAGAAGAAGATTAAATATGAACTCCTTTATTACTAAAAAAATAGTTTCTCATCAGACAGTGCCAGAAACACTGCGCAATGCTCGCTTTGATAAAGAAGATGAATTGATCGACATTGCCAGAAAAATAAAAATCCAGGAACATTATTTGGCAGCCCTTGAAGATGGTGCTTATGAAAAAATTCCTGGTGACATTTATGCCCGTCAATGGCTCAAGGCCTATGGCCAGTATTTAAATTTGGATACTCGCTGGTTGATCAAAGAGTATGAACGAGAAAAAGGAGTACAAATGCAATTTCTAGATTTTAAAAAATATAATCAAGAAAAAAAGCATTGGCTCTTTTGGTTAACTCCTAAAACTATCAAAATTGTTGGACTAGCAATCATCACCATTGCCTTTGCTTCTTACCTTGGTATGGAAATACGCAATATTTTGCAGCCCCCGATGCTAGTGATCAATAACCCAACCAACAATTTGATCACCGAAGAGGGAGTAGTAAGTATTGAGGGCCAAACAGATATTGAAATAGAAATCACGATCAATAATGAAATTATCTTGGCTGATCAAAACGGCGTCTTTAGCAAAGAAATCTATTTATCGCCCGGTATCAATACTTTAGAAATCGTTGCTACCAAGAAGCACGGTCGAGCCAATAAACAAATAATCAATATTTTCCGGCACACTGTACAAGCTGATATTAATAGTGCTACAATCTCATATACAATAGGGTCGTTAGGGTCGCCTAACAATTAATCCATAATAAAATGACAAAAAATCCAACTACGGAGGGAAATCAAAAACAAACAGCTACTAATGCAGCAATTGACCAAATCAAAGAACGTTTTGGTGAAGGCGCAATCATGCGTTTTGGTGAAGCCAAAATAGTTGCTATTGATGCTATCTCAACTGGCTGTTTATCTTTGGACATCTCCTTAGGTATTGGCGGTGTTCCAC
>Ga0210044_10007372_pt1 | contig 14059 bp, 10 predicted proteins | sample CryGey13umfilter_2_FD_183959 | JGI IMG/M metagenome (GOLD analysis project Ga0210044, IMG submission 183959) | Groundwater microbial communities from aquifer in Utah, USA - Crystal Geyser 4/9/14 3 um filter (SPAdes) (version 2) | ecosystem: Environmental > Aquatic > Deep subsurface >... | reverse complement strand
TTTAAGGGCAGCGGAAAGGTCTGAGAACACACCTTTGAGCTGTTCAGGAGAAAGGCTGTCAGCAGAGGCAAGCCGGCGCATAGACTCCTGAAGCTTGACGAACGGGTCAACAAGCCGTATTGTGAGGAACGTTGAAACGCTTTTACCCGGGCCTGTGATGTTGTTGGCGTCCTCAGCCTCTATCCAGTAAACAAGCACGTCATCAGAGCTGAGGGTCATTGCCTGAGGCGATATCCAGGTCTGCAAAGTCGCCGCGTGCGCTGTGCCGCCGAAATCAGAGGATTTCAGGACTTTTTCCTTCTCTTTCTCATCCCCTGACCTGAATTTTATCGCGGCTTTCTTAACGCCGTAGTCGTCCCTGACGTTTATAAGAATGGGGATGCGCTCGAACTTACCGATTATGATGTTCTGCCCGGGAAGCACGACCTGGATGGTCGGGGGCTTGTCCGAGACCGCTTTCACAGAACCGATCTGCTTTCCGTCACTGACATAGCCATCCATGTCAATCAGGCGCAGAGAATAAGCAAGGTCCTTATTAATTGAAAGGTTCGGGCCTTTCACCTTTTTACCGGATATGGAAAACGGGTATTCCTGCTTTGCTATGAGAAGCTTTGCTTCAGCCATCTGGTTATTGGTTGTACCTGATATCTCAACCCCGGTGCCGTACAGGACCTCTATGTCACCGGTTTTCTGCACTATCTTCCTTTCAGAAAGACGGGTGTATTCCGGATATTTGCAACCGAACTCAAACGTTTCAATGGCAGGCGGACTTATTACCGCTGCCTCATATCTTGGAGAAGCCCCGTCACCCGCTTTCACGAAGTAGCGCACGGATTTGTCCAGAGCAGCGATCTGAAAGGAGAATGATTCTCCAGTTCCGTTCATTCTGCCGGTCTTCCAGCCCTTACCTTGTAGTTTGTACCGAACAATAGCGTCCTTCGGCAGTTCTCCGGCCATTACAGCAGTAATGTCCAGGCCTGAACCGCGCAGAACCCTGGTGTTTCCGGGTGAAACCGAGATCTTTGTCTTGCTGATAAAGGATATTTCGGACGGCGGGGAGAAAACGCGCAGGAAAGCGTTCGAGAAATACGAAGGGAAGAAAATACCGTAGATAAGGAACGCGGCGAGGACAGCAACAGCGGCGATCCCGAGCTTTCTGACTATATCCCATTTTATAACGCTCTTAACGTCAAAGGAACGCAGGCGGGAAAAGCTCTCTTCCACAAGCGCGTCCACGAATCCCTTTGCCTTTTCCTGCCTGCCAAGCAAAAGTGCGTTGATGACCGCGTTGTCAAGCTGGGGGAACTCTTTTTCTATACGGCGGGCGAACCACTCGTCAGAATGGCGCTTCATCGCGGGGCTGACAAGTTCTTTAATAAGGATAAAGGCGGAAGGAACAATGATAGCGCATAAACTCGCCCACCTGGCAGCTGTGCTGAAGTGCAGGAGGTTGTCCAGAAGGAAAAGAAGGATAGAAAGGCCCAGGAGCACGCAAATAAGCAGAGCAGAGCCGCGCAGAAGGGAAAAACGGCGCTGGCGCTTCCGGATTTCGTCTAAGATCGCTACCAGGTTTCCATAGGTTCCGCTGGACATAGGGGCTCCTTTGTTCATTATAGCTGTCATGAGTCATGGTTCATGAGTCATGGGTTGAATCAATTATGAGTTATGTCCCAAAGGGATCCCTTCGGGAAATTATGAATCAACAGCAAGGTATATATTGCCCGCCCCTTCGGGGCGAGGTCTCGCCCCGATGGACATCGGGGCGGATAACTCAGGGCTTCAGCCCTGAAATCAAACCTGAAGGTTTGAGTTACAGCAAACTCAGCGAACTCAGCGGCGAGATGCGTTAAATTGAATTTATTCGTAAATGCCGGCTTTTATTCCAATAAAATATATCCTCGTGTTTCCCTACGGCGACAAGGAACGCTTTGTCCTTCTCCTGCCTGTACACGCCCCTGTAATTCATGGTGATGCTGAACTCCCAGAAGTTGTCCGTCCCGCTGATCTTTTTGTTCCTCAGGGAAGGATGGGAAGGATCTCTAATAAGCATATCAAGTGACCAGTCGAGCTTCTCTCTGATCTCCAGGGGGAATTTCAGTATCTTCTTTTGCTTCGAAGGGGGGATAACGATCTCTCTGATCATTTCTCAAAGTCCTTTCTCAACTCTGCCCTGCCGCGGTAAACCTTATATTTTCCTTTTTTTATCTCCGCCTCCGACTCCCTGATCTCGTTCTGCCATTTAGGGCTCCAGAAATATGCCTGGTCCTTTTTGACCACATTAACCGGTATCATGATGATCTCCCCGTCCCTTTCCTCGAAACTGATAAGGTCCCCTTCTTTCAGGTTCGATCTCGTTCTTATTTCCCGGGGAATAACGACCTGGTAATGCCTTGCTATTTTGGCTATTGCTGCCATTTCAGCACCTCCTTCATAATTTACTAATATCATAATATCATAAAATAGTAATTTTGTCAAGAAAATCCGTAAAAATACAACTTATATGTTGTATTTATTCCAATTTTGTCATTTGGACTCCCATATGCATTCTGCATATAAATATATGCGATTTGAATATAGAAATTAATATCCACAAATGCGCGATAAATCGCCCTCCTAACTGACTGGCGGGCAGGAACCGCTACAAAATAACGCAAGCCTAAAGGCTTGCCCTACGAAACAGATTGTTTCGCTCCGCTCGCAATGACAAAATTATTACAATAATGTTCCGTGTTGTTGCGTTGACACGCTGTCCGATGACTCCGTATGAGTCGATACGTAGTATCGGACTCCATCGGAGATACGCTGACGCACTTTTATCCCCTCATCCCAACCTTCTCCCTCATTAACACCCTCATCTCAATCTTCCCCCACACATCCACCCTCACCTTATTCCTCCCCCGTCAAGGGGGAGGAAAATAAGGAATAAACTCATTTCAGGGGGGGAAGAAGATTAAGGATTCAGAATAAATCTTTCTTCTTCCTAAGGAGCCATTCGGCGGAGATCGCGCCGATAAAACCGAACAGATAGACCATGTCATGCAGGCGCTTTTCAACGTCTATCTGCGCAACAATGCTCGCACCTCCGCCTGCGGCTTCGGCAGGCAGAGAAGCCAGGGTCTCAGGCGTGTAATACTTTCCGCCTGAACCCGCGGCGATACCGGTAAGCATAGACTCGTCCATTCCTTCTCTTGCCATCTCGATATCTTCCTCTGTGACAGTGAAACGCGCTTCTCTCTGCTCAAGAGTAACGTTCCCCGCCCTTCCTTTCGCGGATATTTTGTAAGAGCCGGGAGAAGCGGGGAAATAATCCGAATACCACTCGCGCTCAGCCATGGCAACAGGCTTAAGCGTAAGGTTTATGTCCTCGTTATCAGGGGTTGTAAGGGTTGCCTGGACCTGCGGGCTTTGCTGCTGCTCAGCCTCCGGCGCGCCTTCGGCGGAAACGATCTTCGGCGCCTGGATCATAATGCGCACAGGTTCTCCCGATGAGAACCGGTCCTTGTCAAGGCTTATCTGGATTTCGGGTTTCGCGTCAGTTCCGGGTTCCCTGCGCACAAGCCACCTGAAAACCTGGCCCCAGAATTTCTGGTAAGCGTCTTCCTGGCCTTTGAACTGGGAAGGATTTACCTTCCACTTCCAGGTGGTGTCAGCTCCCCACACAGCGGTTTTTCCTTTGCCGAAGTTCTGAACAGCCATAAGCACCGGAATTATGTTCGGGGACGAAACATTGGGGTTCACGGCAAGCACTGTCGCGCCGATCTTAACGGCGCGCGCCGGCACGCAGCCTGAAAGCACAGGAAGGGTTGACCAGAATTTCCTGTTCGCCTCGGGATCTTCGAGATAATTGAATATCGGGTGCAAAGCGCCTTCTTTTGTCAGGTTGATGTAGAAATCCCCGGTGATCCAGGAGGATTCGGGAGTGCCGGCTACTATGGGCAATGCCTGGGCTATGGGAGAGCGCTCAAAGGTGCCGCTTCCGAAAACCTTTGTGCCAAGGAACAAAACTCCCTGCCCGCCCTCGGAAACGCAGGTTGAAAGGTTCGCAAGGAAATCATCCCCCAGGAAATTCCTTTCAACGTCCCCTATTATCACTATCTGGTATTTTGAAAGCTCGTCTATGGTTGTGGGGAAAGGCCTTTTCCTCTGGTCAGCAGCGCTGTCCACCTGAAGGAACTTTGTCTTGCCCATCCTCAGGAAACAGGTAAGGTCTATGTTGCGGTCAGCCTCAAGCGCCCTTTTTAAGAATTTGAATTCCCAGCGCGGGGTGCCTTCTATATAAAGAAGAGTTAAGTGCGGGCTTGCCACGTAAACGGAGAAACCGTTCTCAGCAGGCGCAACCCCTGCCTGAGGGGAAACGATGACTTTGAACTGGCGGCTTCCGATCTCCTGCGGTATCCACTGGATCGTCAGATTCTGGACCGGCTTTGACATATCGAGCAGGACCTGTTTCTTGTAAACGGTTTTTTGCCCGTCTTTCAGCTCAAGGTCAGCTTTCTGGTTCTGGAAACCCTCGCTCTTAACAGTGACCTCGATCTGGGCGATGTTATCAGCCATAAGACGGCGGTTGAACTGAACGCCGGCAATGGAAACTTTCCGCGCGATGACTTTAGAGCCTGCGCCTCCTGTGCCGACGGCAAAAACCGGGACACCCAGGTTCTGGGCGGCGAAAACCGGGTCAGAACCATAGTTGGAAGCTCCGTCGCTTATCAGAACGCAGGCAGAGACCTTATCCCTGCCGAATTTTTCCTCGATGTAATTGAACGCCTGGCTTATGTCCGTGTACCTGCCTTCAGGGGCCTTTATAAGGGAAAGGTCCTGGCCTGAAAGCTCAAGGGTTCCCTGGGAGAACTGGAAATAGCGGACCTTGAATTTCTTTTTGAGCTCCTGGAATTCAGAAGAGTTTATGATCTGCAGAGCGTTCTCTGCCCGCGTAGCCCCGGAAGAACCCGGGAAACCCATGCTCCTGGACCCGTCCACCAGCACGCACAAGCCGGTTTTTTCCTTTCCTTTCTGCTGCCAGGAAAGCACGGGGTCAAGGAAAAGAAGGACGATAAAAAAGACCGCCAGGTACTTGAGGGCAAGCAGGAAATACGCGAACCTGCCTGTGCCGGCGCGGGCAAGGCGGCGGTAGGAAAAGAAAACAAAAACACAGACCGCAGCTATTACAAGCCAGAAGGCGAGGACGGGCACCCGGGAAATAACTACCTTAAAGTTTTCCATAGAAAATTACCACGAAAGCACGAAATTTGGAGTAGAGCATTTAGGAGTAGACCCTTTAGGGTCGTAAAACAACGGGGCTAAAGCCCCTACTCCCAAAACTACGATAAAAATCCTTGTTGTTGCATTGACACGTTGCCTGCCCGCCGTAGTATTAGCAAACCTTCTTCGGATAGAAGAGTTTTAGGTTTGCTAAGTCTTTACGTAGGCGGGATACGTTGACACGTTGACACGATTTTAAACTAAGATTCCTGACTGCTCCTGGAAACCAGCCAGTTAGAAAGTATTGACTCCGCTACCAGTAAACCTAAAAGGAGCCAGGCAAGAGGGACGCGAAGGGATATGCCCTGGCGGCGCAGCGCTATTTCCTCAAGAAGCCGCGGGTCCTTGGCATCCAGGATCGCCGGCGAAAGCCCTTTGAAATAAGAATTTACCTTGTCTTTTGAAACCGGGGTAAGGTCGGATTCAGCCGGGTCAGGATTATCCTCAGATCCCAGTCCCTGCCTCGGCAGAAGATAGCGCATGATCTCGTGAACGAACGCGACGAAGACCGGCTTCACGTAAAAATCGTTCCATCCCACGGATGGAAGGCCGGCGAAAGCAAGCACCTTTCCCCTGCCAAAGCTTTTTTCAAGCAGGAACGGGTAGGAGTTGTCAAACGAGGCAAGGATGCCTGTGCCTGAATCAGCCGAAGCCCTTAGAGACCAGAACTTGAAAAAGTGCGCTGAGCCCAGGTCACCCTGGCCCGGAGCCTGGAAAGCGGCGAAAATAGGATGCCTCCAGTCCACAAGGGAGATGCTTGAGAATCCTTTTCCTTTTGAAACGTCAATAAGATCCCCAACTTCCGCGGGGAAGAAAGAAGCGCCGGAAGCGCCAAGCTCGTTATTATAATACGCCTTATCAATACTGTCACCCAGGAAGAAGATCGCGCTGCCCCCGTCTTTCACGAACGAAGACAGGCGCTGGAGATCCGGGTCTGCCATCCGCCTCACGTCCATAAGCACCACTGACGCGCAGTTGCTGAGGTCAGCCCCTTCCAGCTGGGACGCCGAGATGAACTGGACTGAGAACGGAGACGATATTTTGCCTGCCTGGGGGTTGAGAGCGGCGGCGAGGAACACTGCCTGCCGCAATGAGGCGTCTGAAAGGTCGTTAAGCGCGAAAATAACGTCCAGCTTCTGCCTTACTTCAATGACAAAGTCCCGCCTGTCATCCGCGGCAAGAGAATCCGGCTCTATTTCAACGAACCCGGAGTGGACACCGGGCTCAGGCGATTCTTCCATAAAGCTGACTGACGCGGAGCTGTTGCCCGCGACCTGCGCTATGCGGCTTGTTTTTTTAACCCCGTTTATGTAAAGGGCGGCTGAAACAGACCTGTCAGCGAAGGAAAAATTGGAAAGCACGGCGCGGACCTCGAATTTCTGGCCGCGGACGCTTACCCCGGGAAAAACGTTGACGCCTGTCACAGCCGCGTTAATGAAATCGTAGGACCCGAAATTGATAATGTTAAGCCTGGTCCTTTCCTTCATATTATCGCTTATCCTCACGGATCCGGGGCCTTCCATGACAGCGCGCTGCATGTCGGTCAGGAAAAATATTTCTTTGTTAAGCTCGGGAGCGGGATTGAGAAGCTGGAACGCCCTGGACAGCGCGGGATTAAGGTCTCCGCCCTTCCTGGAAATACCCGCGGCCTTAATGCCGTCGCGCACTGAAGCAAGGCTGTAGTTAAGGGCTGAAGGATTTGGCTGGCTGTCGTCATCCAGCAGCACAAGCGCCGCGCCGCCGTCCGATATCCCGCCCAGGATCTTTGCCGCTATTTCCTTTGCTTTTTCAAAGCGCGTAGCGCCTTCCTCAGAATAATCCATGCTTACCGTGTTGTCAAGCACGAAAACCGCGTCTGTGCTGGCACCCGGATTGGAAAAAAGCCTGCCCGCGTATTTCATAACAGGACGGGCAAGGAGTATTGCGAGTATCGCCAGGCAGGCAATGCGGACAATGAGCAGGATAAGCTGGAATATCTAGACCCTGCGCACGGTTTTTTTCTGCATCTCAATGAGGAACTTTAAACTCGGAAAAAAGACGGTTTTCTTCCTGCGCCTGCCGATAAAGTGCAGGATGATGGGGATGGAGACTGCGGAAAGGCCGAAGAGTAACCAGGGAGTGAGGAAAGAGAGACCCACTAAAAACTCCTTATTTTAAATTGCAAATGAAAAAAGGGGACGGGTTCATTTATTTTCCTCTTTGAACGGCCTGCCTCTTCTTCTTATCTGCATTTTTCTGCCTAAAATATTTTCTATCTTTTCTTTGAATACATCATTCCCAAAGGCTACTCCCTTATTTACTGACTCTGTAATAAGTTTCCATTCAAAATCAGGTATGCTTTCTTTAAACCATTTCTCATATTTTTTTTGCCTTTCATCTTCATTGCTACCCAAAGATAAAAACCAGGAATCAAAATCAAGAAGCGGATCTGCTTTAAAACCGATCTTGCCATTATAGCTACTCCATTTATAATCTCCGGGCAACCGCGTGATCCCCGCTCTTGCCGGATTCATTTCTATGTATCTGGAACAAGCAAGCAGATAATTATCCATGGAAACCGGGGAGCTCCTGAATCTCCCCTCCCAAAGCGTACCGGTACGTTTATATTTTTTATTCACATACTGAGCATATTTCTGAGCAATGGATTTAATAAATTTAGCAAGATGCTCTTTGACTAGCGGTTCAAGTAAAAAATGAACGTGGTTATTCATCAGAACATATGAATATAAATTCATTTCATATTCTGTTTTCGCGATTTTTATCAACCTTAAGAAATATTGAAAATCGTCATCGCAAAAAAATATGACTTGTTTATTATTGCCTCTATGAATAATATGATATGTTACATTCGCAAGAGCACGCCTGGCATATCTTGGCATTATCTTTTTGCCTCTTTATAGTTAAATAAATGAACCCGTCCCCTTTTTTACGGTGCTCGCTGAACTCAACGCTGGAGCCCTTGTAAGGGCTGCGGTGCAGGCCCGTGACAGTGCCTTCCACCGCCCCGCGGGGCAGGAAGGAAAGGTTTGTGAACTTGCTGATGATATTTGGGTCAAGATAACGGGAAGCGGGCAAGGTAACTCCTTAAAAACGTATCAACGTATCAGCGTATCAACGTGTCAGAGTAACTACAAGGATTTAATAAATAAAATCTCAAAGTTTTAAATAAATTCCTTATGCATTTGCGTTGACACGTTGACACGCTATTTATATTCAGGTTCCTTTATTGTTTCTAAAAGTTTGTCGATGATGGAATCAGAGGTGATGCCGTCCGCCTCGGCGTTGAAGTTCGCTATGATGCGGTGCCGCAGGGCCGAGTGGGCGACTGCCTGGACGTCCTTGCAGCTGATATTGCACCTTCCCTCCATGATCGCGCGGGCTTTCGCCCCGATAACAAGGCACTGCGCCGCCCTTGGGCCGGCTCCCCAGCTTACCCACTTTTTCACGAAATCAGGGCAGTCCGGCTGGTTGGGCCGGGTTGAACGGGTTATCGCAAGAGTATAGTTGACAACGTGCTCTGAAACGGGAAGCTTGCGCACGAGTTTCTGCATGCGCAATATCTCCTCCCCTTTCATGACAACGTCCAGCTCGGTCACGTCCTCGCTTGTGGTAGCGGTTATTATCTTCCTCTCGTCTGCTTCAGACGGGTAATCAATTTTTATGTTGAACATGAACCTGTCCAGCTGGGCTTCAGGCAGAGGATAGGTGCCTTCCTGCTCAATGGGGTTCTGGGTCGCGAGCACGAAGAACGGCTCCTGGATGGGGTACGTGACGCCGCCGACAGTGACGCGGTATTCCTGCATAGCCTCAAGAAGCGCTGCCTGGGTTTTCGGCGGGGTCCTGTTTATTTCGTCAGCCAGGAGCACGTTGGCGAAAACCGGGCCCTGTATGAAACGGTAACTGCGCTTTCCGGTTGAGCGGTCCTCCTCGATGACCTCTGTGCCGGTTATGTCTGACGGCATCAGGTCAGGAGTGAACTGTATGCGGTTGAACTTCAGGTTCATCACCCGCGCTATGGTGCGCACCAGCAGGGTTTTGGCAAGCCCGGGCACCCCGACAACAAGGCAGTGGCCGCGCGAAAAAAGCCCTATGAGCATCTCCTCAACAACCTCTTTCTGGCCGATGATGACCTTTGAGATCTCCTTCAGCATTTTCTCTTTCGCCTGCTTTACTTCCTCGACGATCTTTGCCTCGCTGTCAACCATTTAACCTCCGAAAATCAATTATGAGTTATGAATTATGAATTATGAGTGAAGGAATCAGGGCTTTTGCCCTGAATTGAAATAAAAATCCTTGCTGTTGATTCATAATTCATAAATCATAATTCATAATTATATTTATTATTTAATTTCTAAGGAAATATTGTCGAACCAGACGATGCCGGCAGGATAGCAGCCGTACAGAATGACCCGCGCCTCTTTTATGCTCTCCTTGGGTATGGGAAAATCGGTTTCAAAGTGCTTCCACTCTCCCTCTTCCTCTTTCTTAAACTCGCAGTCAATCTGGAACTGGAACACCAACAGCTTCCCTTTTTCAGGGTCGTCTTTGTAGCCTTTTACGAAAACAAGGACGTATGGGATCCTGCCCTTGGTCTTGCCCTCGGCGCGCACGTCAGCTGAAACAATGTATTTTTTGCCGAACTGCACGGGTATGAGGTCGGACTCAAAACCGAAACCTTCGATGGAGGCTATTGATTCGAATTCCGCGGCCTTCTCGTTCATCAGGAATTTTAAGCTACGGCCGCTCTTTGATATCTTGCTGTCAAATACAACATTCTTACCCCATTGCACCTTCCCCTTCACGTCGCCTATGGTATTGACATGCCAGAATGCGGGAGAATCCTTGCCGTCCTCAAAACTACCGTTGGAAAGCAAGCTTGCCGCCGCAACCAGAATAATAAAGGCATTACCGATCATAGAAGCTCCCGAAAACTAGAATAGCCACTGAGTACCACTGAGTTCACTGAGTTGCTTTGTAAACTACGTAAACTATGTAAACTTTATAAACTGTCTTTTGACCACGGAGGCACGGTCGCCCCTACGGCGACCCGCCGATGAGGCGGGAGACTACCTTATTGATCTTTGGCTTTAAACTAATGACAAATGACTAATGACTGCCCTTTAACCACGAATTAACACGAATTTCCACGAATTATTAACTAGAGCCTGGCAACTAATTCATATACCGAGGGGAAAACCATAGCAAAACATTCAATTTACCCCCATTTTAAGGCTCTTTTAGGCTGTTTTTGGGGGTAAATCTGAAGTATTAGTTGCCACTTACCCCCATAGCCTCTCCGACGAGAACTTTTCATACACATATTTGAACACAATAGCAATTAATATATTACCGTCGGAAGATATTTTGAATTGCTGTTAGTTGCCACACTCAACTATATAAACTGCGTTAACTTTATAAACTGCATTTTGACCACGAAAACACGAAACCTTCGGTCAGCCACGGATGTTCACGGATAAATTTTTGGCTTTAAACTAATGACGAATGATTAATGACAAAAGACTGCTTTGCAACCACGAATTAACACGAATTTCCACGAATTACAAACTTTGTAAACTTGTAAACTATGTAAACTTTATAAACTTCTTAGTAGGCTGTGGACTATGGACCGTGGACTGTGGACTTCAGTTTATTAAAGTAGGCGCGCTGAAGCAGATTCGCAACTGTCCGCTCGCCTTCGGACGGGAAATAGAATGTCTTTTCGTTCAGCAATTCTATGGCTTTATCCGGGTCTTTCTTCAGATACCACCTGGCAAGCCGTTTTCTTATGAATTCGTTGTTCTTCAGGGCGATGGGCACGCTGTTCAGGATCTTCAGAGCAACCTTTCGATCCTTTGTCGTCCTGCAAAGGTCGTCAAACTCATCGAACGTCTGAAGCCCCGTTCCGCCGCCGAGGGAAAGAGCCCTGCGATAATATCTTTTGGCTTCGCTCTTGTTCCCCTTCCATCTCCACAGCGCGTAACCGATGTTGCGTAAAAGCACGGGATCATTGTTTCCCAGTTTCTCCGATGTCTTCCATTCTTTTAGTGCTTCTTCAGGCCTGCCCTTAGAATAAAGAAGGCTGCCCAGATAATAACGCGCCATGCGGCATTTCGGGCCTGCGGTTTTGCAGGCTTTCCTGAGGATCTCTATCTCTTCTGTCCTGTGCGGGAATACGAAATCAGATTTCATTTTCTCAGCCAGTTCATAATAAACAAGAGCGGCGTCTTTGTTGTCGGTTATAGATCCGAGGTAATAATACGCCATCGGGTTAACGCCTATTTTTGTCCCGCATTTCATCACATATTCAAGCAGGAGATACCGCGCCATGCTGTATTCTTTCGCGTTCAGGCGCCTTGAAGCGAGCTCAAGATAGAGCTCGGCAGAGGGATCGATGCCCGGAGCACAGAGATCTTTCGGGTCGTTCCAAAGAAAACGACCTTTAGAGACTTTTTTGACACTGATCTGACACAGATAATGCTTTGCCTCTTTATTACTTCTATCTTTCTGAAGACAAGCTTTAAACATATTTTTGGCTTTTTTAAACAGCCCCTGCTTAAGATATATAATACCAAGCCACAGCAGGAGCTGCGCCGGATTCTTGGGGTCCTTCCTCAACGCTTTCCTGAATTTCGCCTCGGCATCCCCGTCACAACCAAGCCTGTAATCCTTCACGCCTTCCTCAAACAGGTCTATTTTCTTCCGGGCAGGAGGCTTCGGCGCAGGCATTTTCTTCTTTTTCCTGGCGCGCTTCATTGCTTTAATATAATAATTCTGCATTTCCCTTACAATGGGTTTTGGAGCGCCCCAGAACGGGTACCACTTTTCCTTCCAGGAGATCGTCTGCCCGGGCCGGATAAGCCCGGTTTCGTGCTGGGTCTCAAACATGCCGCTCTGCATCTCGATGTAAAGGGTGTGGTCTTCGCTGAGCCGGTCCTTCCAGGTGTTATTGTCATCCGACCTGCCCCAGGTGAAGATCTTCCTGCCCCTGCATTTCCTGCGGTCAGCGACGTTCACGACCCCGGCTTCGCGCTGGTGGTCGTAAACCGCGAACCAGTCCTTCTCTATGCCCAGGGCGTAGGTATCAGACGGGTGGATGTAGTTCCGTATCCAGCTCATGTCAATGCCGTGGTTAAAGGGAAAATCTATTTTGCCTGCCCAGCCTATACGTATTTTTTTCGCGGGATAAAAGATCTGGACGTAATCGTTGCACGGAAGAGCGGTGTTGGTCCAGAAATAGCTTGGCGCGGGAAAAGGGGTGGGATTGTTTATCTTTATCTCTGTTTCAAAGAACGGCTTATTGGGACGCAGGGTTATTTTCGCCTGCCATTCTGTGCGGAAGTTGCGCTCTATGTCGCCAACCGTAACGCTGGCGCCGGCCGCGGACTTTTCAACGCGCAGGCAGTTAAGAGGGGACATAGTTGTGACCGAATGGCCGATGATCGCGGAGTTGAACTCCACTCCCCCGCATATCCAGGCGCCGCGTATGGCGATAAGGGCGGGCTTTATGGCGCCTGGGTTGTAGAACATCTCCTCGTTCTTCTTTTTGTCGAAAACCGAGTAGATCCTACCCCCAAGCTGCGGCAGCATGGTTATTTTCAAATATTTGTTTTCAATAATTAATGCCCTGAATGTTTTTGTTGCTTTTATTCTTGTAAGGTTTCCCTGGTAGGTATAGGGATATACACTGCGGTTGTTCAGTCCGTGGCCGCAAAAGGCGGGTTCTTTATAATCCTCCCGCATCTTGTATGCGGGCAAGGTAAGATTTGTCTCGTATAACTTAACGCTTTCCATGGTTTATTCATCGGCCATTGGCCATTGGTCATTTGTAATTTGTTAAAAACTACTACTCATAAAACAACGGGGCTAAAGCCCCTACTCCGAAAATCAAAATACGCAAACCTAAAGGTTTGCCCTACGAAATATCAGGGCTGAAGCCCTGAGTTACGATAAAAATCCTTGCTGTTGCGTTGACACTTTAATACGCTTTTAAACAAATGACTAATGACAAATGACTAATGACTGCATTTAAATTAATGGGAAAGGGCAAAAACCACGGTGTTGATGCCGAGCCTGAGGCTGTCTTCGGGCATGACCGCGAGGCTGTAAGGCCGGACCTGCTCGTCCCACACAAGGCCGTAAGGGCTGTAAACAACCGCCGTGCCGCCCTCTATGTCTATGCCTTCCAGATACGGGGACGAAAAACCGGGACTGGCAAGCTCGACTTTCTGGGTGTAGGCGACCTTTTGTATCGTGTAGAATGAATCGAATATCGAATGGGACGTTCCAAGGGCTTTCATTTCAAAGCCGGGAAGCACCCTTTTCATCTCCCGCTTGAAAGCGATGTCAAAATCCGCGCTGCCGCAGCAGGCATTGGCGAACAGGAAACCGCCTTTTTTCAGGTAACTGGCAAGGTTGGAGATCTCCTGGGAGGTGAACTTGAAATCGTAATGGCCGGTCATGTAAAGGAACGGGTACGAGAAAAGGTCCGCGCTGGCAAGGTCAACCTTCACGCGGCGCAGTTTCGCGTCGCTTGAAGTACTTTCCTTCATTTTCTGGATGAACCTGGAAACGGCCCCGGCGTGGGGGTCCCAGTCACCGCCGTGCATTACCTGCGCGAAAATGAACTCGCCGCCCTTTTCCCTTTCAACGTCCTCGTAAACAGGGGTTTTGGTATACTGCTGGGCTGCCTGGTGGAACGCGAGGCAGTACGCCATAAGGTTTGTTCCGAGTTTCAGCGCGTCATCCGGCTCGATAAGGAACTCGGCAGTGGGGACTATAAGCTCGTCCCACCCGGCCGAAA
>Ga0210044_10007371_pt1 | contig 14059 bp, 12 predicted proteins | sample CryGey13umfilter_2_FD_183959 | JGI IMG/M metagenome (GOLD analysis project Ga0210044, IMG submission 183959) | Groundwater microbial communities from aquifer in Utah, USA - Crystal Geyser 4/9/14 3 um filter (SPAdes) (version 2) | ecosystem: Environmental > Aquatic > Deep subsurface >... | reverse complement strand
GGCCAATCCCTTGTCGGTGAACTGGTGCAGGCGCGCCGCGAAGGTGTCAATCTCCGCGCCATTCATGGCCGATGAATGCGGCCAGCACCAGCGGTCGGGGTCTTCGGTCACCGCAATGGAAGAATCGCATTTTTCCAATACGGCGGGGGAGGGCACTGCCAAAACTGACGAAAGTGGCTCTGGCATTACAGAAGCGGCCACGGTAGGTACTGCCGAAACTGCCAAAAGTCCCAATACGGTTGTTTCGTCAGTTTTGGCAGTGCCACCTTGGCCCGTTTGTGAAATTGCCGCCTTTGCCCGTTCCGCCCAGGTGATCATTTCGCCACCTTCTTGATCTGCGGGTTGACGTAGTAGCGCACCGTCGGGCGGCCCAGCGTGTTGATGCCGTCCTGACTTTGCACATGGCCGTTTTCTTCCAGGATGGCCAGGGCGGTTTCGGCCTGTAGGGCAGTGGTGATGCCTGACCATTGCTTTCGCACCATGTCACGCACCGTGAAGCCGTCATCCAACTTGCCCTCGGCCAGTCGGCGGCTGACCATGCGGGCGGTGGTCACTTTGGCGGCCTCCACTAGGCCATAGATGCGACGTGCATGGTCGGTCAGGTACTCGCACCAGGCGGCTGCGCGCAGTGCGCTTGTGGCCGTTACCGGGCCAATGGAGCCCTCTGCCAAATGCAGGATCAGGGCGATGGAGCAGAACAGTTTTTCAAACTTGCCAAAGTGTTGCTGCATCAATGGGTTTTGCTCACTGGCGATATGAACCGTATGCAGCTCGGTGCACCACTCGACAAATATGTCTTGCGCCGCGTCGTCAAAGCAGAAGTGGGGCAGCTTCACAAAGTCGTCGTTAGGTGCCGCGCCGTCCTGCACTGGGTCAAACACGGCCAGCCGGTCGAACAGATCACGCACCGCCTCGCGTGCGCCCTTGACCGGATAGCGGTCGCGCCATTCCCAAGCGACGGCGTTGGGGTACACCATCACCTGAAACCGCTGAATGCGGCCATCGTTGTCCAGCGAGGTGGTGATACCGGCGAGGTAGCGTTCCAGCAATTCCGGCTGGATGCCGCCGAACACCGAGATGCACAGGTTTTTGATGTGCAGGCTACCGCGCCCGATGCGGTCAATGTTGAAGCTGGCGGTGCCGTTCCAGCCTTCCAGATAGAAAGCCTTGTCGCCTTCTTTGCCCTCTTTTTCCCAGGAGGCAAGCAGGCCGATCAACTCGTCTCGGTAGACCAGCATGCCTTGCGGGTTGTGCACCAGCAAGTCGCCCAGTTTTTCCACCGTCGAGTCGTTGGATTTGAAGCGCCGCTCTTTGGGCTCTTCCGGGGCTTGCAGGTCTTGCAGGTCGGTAATGGCGGCGTTCATTTTGAGGTGGTCGCCTTTGCCGCCTGCCGCCTTCTTCATGCTGGCCTTGACGGCGGACTGGTGCGCTTCAAAGGCTGCGGTTTCGGCTGCAAATATCTTCTTGGCATCCTCCAACTTTTCCGCTTCTTTGGCTTCCAGTCGATCCAGAAAACGCGTCACCGTGCCAAGTGCGGGCGACTTCTTGGAAGACGGATCACCCACAATGCCGCCAAACAGATTCGGGGTCACGATCCAGTCGTCCCGGCGTTTGGGTTTGATACCGCAGCGGGCACCAATGACCGAGCCCAGGCAAACAATCAGCGCCGCCGCGATGTAGTCCGGCGAGCAAGGCATGCGGTCGGCTTCGTCCAGCACAAAGTCTGCCAGCGTTGGGGGCAGCAGAGTCTTCGCGTCGAAGGTGGGCGCAAGGGGAAGATCGGTTTTGATCTCCTTGGGCTCAGGCCATATGGCCAATTGGCCTGCAGCCCCCGTATCACTTGCGCAAGCAGCTACTGAATTGATAGCAAAATCAATGCATTCCTTCACCGCATCTGGCCCCGCCAATTGATGCAGGTCGTTGAAGTCCGTCATGTTGTTCATGCTGTTGCCGCCTTAAACACCGGTATGGCGAGGGTGGCACCCGCTGCTTGCACCGCTGCCGTGGCTTTGGTCATGCCGGGGTTGCCGGCAGTCTGGTGGTCGTCATCTGCGGCAATGATGATTTTGAGAGCGGGGTACTTGCCGCGCAGTGCCACGGCGACGGCTTCAAGATTGCCCGCATTGAATGCGACCGCGACGGCGTGGCTGGTGCATTCATGGATGCTTGCGCCGGTGGCAAAGCCTTCGCACACGATCAGCGCACCCTTGGGTTTGCCGATACCGAAGTAACAGCCTTTGACTCTGCCACCCGACATAAACATCTTGGTGCCGTCGGACGTGATGGTCTGCAAGCTGTGCACCGTGCCCGCCGTGTCACGCATCGGGATCAACAGCTTGTCACCCTCGATCTTTGCGCCATGGGGCTGGATGCCTTTGCGGGTCAGATAGTCGTGCTCTGTACAGGTTGTGGCTGCTGTCCAGCGCTTGAGTGCGTCGGCTGCTGCCAATTGCTGGCGCTGTGCCAGGTCGTCTTCACGCTGGCGCTGCATGGCCTTGACGCGCTCACGGTGGGCAACCCGTTCCACTTCGGTCATGGACGTGTCCGTCTTGCTGCACCAGTTTTGCGTAAAGCCCTCGCGCCAGTCGCCAAACGTCCCTGCGGCGATGCCGTCGGTGTGCAGCATGTACCAGCCGTTTTTGTGGGTGGGTTTGCCGCTGGTGCTGAAACGGTGGATTACGCCGTCGTCAATGATTTCAGTCGGTGGCGTCAGTCCCGCTGCGGCAATGGCCAACCGAAATTGGTCGATAAGGTCGTTCATACACAGCCTTTCAACGCAACACCCAAGAGGATTGCAACGGCATAAGGCGCGGACTGAACCAGCCAATAGGTGAGGGCCTGAAGTGCTGCTTTCATGGCTACCGCCCCAAAGTTGCCATCAGGTCTTTGCGCTTGGTGTGCAGCGACTCGACCAATTCGCGGATTTGGGTATCGGTCTTGCCCGAGATGCGCGCCGCATTCAACGCTTCAATCTCATTGGACGGCCAGCCGACGGCGCGCGGCCCCAGGCTGACGGGCTTGGTCCACAGGCCCTGCGCAATGCGCAGGTAGATGGTGGAGCGGGAGTAGCCCGATTGGGTTTTGGCGGCTGGGATACGCAGGATGGTGGTCGTCATGTTGGGTCCTCTTTGACGGGTATGGAATGAACTCAGACGCAAGTTTGGTTGGGCGTTTTGGGCGATAAAAGGCCCATGCGGCGGCGTGCCGTGAGTGGTGTTTCAGAGGGAAAGAGGGATGCGCGGCCTGGAACAAAACAGCGCGAATCGGCGCGTTGTCAGGCGTAAAGGTTGGGCGAAAACTTTCCGCCCAACTATTTCAAGAAACCATGTTCTTTTTGATGGTGCTGGCGTCGCGACCTTGCGCAATGGTGGTTTTGGCTATCTGCTGTGAATACCAAACGTCCGATTTACCCGGGCTCTTCTTGAGCAGAGCGCGGTACGCCTTCTGCCAGGTCGCGTACATGGCTTGCGTGTCGATCTTGCGCGCCTCTCGCTTGGCGATGCTGGGCGTGTGGCGCGGGTCGGCGGTTGTGGCTGCGTCCACGAATTGGCTAATCACCGTCTTATCCAGCGTGAAACCGCCTTTTTCAAAGCCGACGACATCCGCCAGCGGCATTGCGTCCGCACCTCCTACCAGCGCCAAATGGCCCTGCGCGCGCAGGCAGAGCATCTGGGTGCGCTTGTTCCCCCGCGCCATGCCAATGGGCAGCAAACCGTCTTCCGAAGGCTGTACGGTGGTTTGTTGAAGGCCAAGACAGGCGGCAACAAATCCGCACACCGCTTTGGCATCACAGCGCCAAAGGGCCAGCCTTGCGGCGGGGATGGCCACGCGGTTGGTGTCGCTGCGCTTGTCACACACCACGAAGGATGTGGCGGTTGCGTTGCCGCTTGGCAGGGTGTGTACCGGCATGCTGCATTCCTGTTCGCAGCCGGGGCACACAACGCTTTTGACAGGGCGCGCTTTCAGCATCAGACCTTGTGACTTCAACGCGGATACCGCCGCTGTTGGCCACTGGTTCAACTCTTCCGTGCTGACCGTGACGGACTCGCCATTGCGCGCGCCGATGCGGCCCAGCAATTCAGTCAAGGCGGCTTGGGGTGTCATTCCACCAGTGCAGGTGTGGGTGTGGGTACATGAACCGTGGGGGCGTCAGGCGTGGCCAGGTCAGTGGGTTCGCGGGGTTCTATACCCGAGGCACTGAGCATGTCGCGCAGTTTCAAGCCCAGCTCGTCGTACTTGAGCGAGCAGGAGTTGGGGTAGGTGATGTGGATGTTCACCGTCTTGGGTGGCCGGTCGGCCTCCACCACCATCGTGACGGCCAAATCCACTTGGGTGACGCTGTATTGGGCCATGGGCATGGCGGCTTGTATGCGATCCAGCAAGGCGTAAACGGCTTGCGGGTCTTGGCTGGTGTCGGCTTCCAGCGAGATGCGTTCGCCCTTGGTGGCCCGTGACGACAGGCGCAGCTTCTTGACGACAACGCTCTCAATACCGCTGCCCAGCTCGTAGGTGAATTCAAAATTACGCTGCCGCAGCGGCCCCAGGTCATACACCCGGGAGTCTTTGGGGTCGGGTGGCAGTTCGGGCAATTGCAGGATGGTTTCGGCAAACATGGCTTGCAGCGGCTCAATGGCTTTGTAGGAGCCGCGATAGTTCAGGTCTAGCTTGCCTTCAGACTGCGAATAGACAAAGATCACCTCAAACGCCGGGTTGTGCGGGCGAATGCCAAACTGCCCGTTGACCCACTCGGGGCTTTGCTGTGAATAGTCTTCGGGGTAGGCAAAGAAGTAATCGAGGTCGCCCCGGCGAAATGGCTCCACCACGCAGTTGTTGCCCCGGCCCTCGGTGTGGTGAAAGTAGGTGCGGATGCGGTTGGCCAGCGCCTGGGTGCTGGTGGTGTCCACTTGAGCGGCGTTGTGCGGCAGGTTCTTGCGCTTGCGCCAGTGCGACAGGGTGTCTGCATGGTAGAAGTGCGTGGCACCACGCCAAAACAGGTTGTGGTCCAGATACGTGACCATGGCGCGCTCGAAGTGGTTGACCAGTGCGGCCAGCTTTTCAGAGAAGGCATTGGCCGCGTTGGGGTCCGCGTCTTGGTCCAGGTGCCATTTGGCTTCGTCCAGAATAGCGTGGCAACCCTTCTCGCAACTCATCTCAAAGATGTCGTGAAACTCGGCATCCATGGTGTTGCGTTGGGCTTCGGGCAAGGCCAGCCAGGCAGTAAACAATTCGTCGTGCCGGGTCTCGGACATGGTGGCGAAATTGAACTCGCCAAACACCGCACGCCCGGCAAAGTAGCGGGCCAACAATGCGTTGGGCATTTGCCGAAAAAAGTCTTTGGTCGAGTAATGACGAGCCATGTTGTCTCCCTGCTCGACGGTGAAATCAGCGTGGAACTCCACGCCATCGGACGCCTCTGAGCTTTGTTGTACAGTGCAGTATATCCACAGTACATATGCTGTATGGAGTAACACCATGGCCTCCACCAAAACCACCACATTGACTTTTCGTATTGAGCCGGGGCTGAAAGAAGCGGTGCGCGCCGCCGCTGAGCTGGAACACCGGAGCATTGCCAACATGATTGAAATCATGATTCGGGACTATTGCGGGCGGGTGGGCGTGGAGATAGTTTGCGAGTCAAAGACAGTTGCTCGCGGGTCGGCAAAGCGGGCCAAACAATTGGGAAAAATATGAGACCGGACAAGAAAACAAAGAAAACTGATGCAGATGGCGCGCCCTTAGCTGTTCGCCGGGATAAGGGGAAAATCTGGAGTCATATCCGAAGCAAGTGGTTGGTCGAAACACCGGAAGAAACTGTCCGCCAGCAATATCTGCTCGTTCTTGCCAATGAATATGGTTTTTCAGTTGATCAGATCGCTGAAGAAGTCCAAATGACCGGTCGTGGCAGCGCTGGAGCGCGAGCGGACTTCGCCATATGGCGCACTGTCAAGGACAAGGTCGACGACAACGCGCCGTTCATCATTATTGAATGCAAATCCGACAACGTCACCATTAAGCCGCAGGACTACATGCAGGGCGAGAACTACGCCCGCATTTGGGGTACGCCGTTTTTCGTTACCCATAACTCGCGGGAAACGAAGTATTGGCGGGTAAAGAAGGACAAGGTTCCCGGCTACACCGAGGAGATTGAGAACATTCCCCACGCCGATGCGAGTGACAACGACATTAAGGAATTGCTTTCAAGACTTCGGGTCTTTAAGGAGCGGGAGTTTGCTGACCTACTGCACAAGTGCCATAACATCATTCGAAATAGGGAAAAGAAGGACCCGGCTGCAGCCTTCGACGAAATTGCCAAGGTACTTTTCATCAAGGTCTATGTTGAACGCGAGTTGCTCACCCGCCGAAGCAAGGAAAACCTCTTTACGGTTGATGTTCTGCATCGGCAGATTTCTGAGAATCCTCTCGACAATCTGTTTCAAGAAACAAAGCGAGCCTACGCTACCGACAAGATTTTTGACGATGATGAGCGCATCAATTTGAAGCCAGCGACGGGCGAGGCAATCGTCAAAGAGCTTGAGAAATACAACTTGTCCGACACAAGCGAGGACGTTAAGGGTGTCGCGTTCGAGCGGTTTCTTGGTCGAACCTTTCGAGGTGAAATAGGCCAGTTTTTTACCCCCCGCACCATTGTTGAATTCATGGTGCATATGGTTGATCCAAGAGAAGATGACGTTGTTTGTGACCCGGCCAGTGGTTCGGGGGGCTTCCTGATCAGAGTTTTTGAGATCGTGCGCGAAAAAATTCTTGCGGACGCTGACAGCGAATACAACGAATTCAAGGCAACGGTCGAGGCAGATAAGTCGCTAACTGATGAAAAGCGCGCGAAAAAACTGCAAGAAAAATACAACGACATACAGACAATGATTGAGCAGAAGCGCCAAGGCTCTCGTCTGTGGAAGTTATCCAACCGATGCATCTACGGCACCGATGCAAATGACCGCATGGCACGCACCAGCAAGATGAACATGATCATGCATGGTGACGGTCATGGCGGTGTACATCACCACGATGGTTTTCTGAATGTAAATGGCATCTTCGAGGGGCGTTTCGACATCATATTGACCAATCCCCCGTTTGGGGCAAACGTCGAACCCACTGATAAGGTGCTGGCAGTGGACATTGCCGTGAAGCCCGAGGCAGAAGAGCGCTATCTGAAGGAATATGGCGACCTGTACCGAGAGGCGCAGAGTCGGGTTAGGGCGGCGCTGAATAAACCCATCGCTACGCTTTTCGAGCTTCCTAAAAGCGATAAGGCCAAGATCAAAACAGAAGTGCTTTTTGTTGAGCGATGCCTTGACTTGCTTAAGCCTGGTGGGCGCCTTGGCATCGTGCTGCCCGAAGGAATCTTTAACAATCCTTCATTGACCTATGTGCGGGAGTTCACCGAGGATCGGGCCTATTTGCGCGCTGTGATCAGCTTACCGCAGGAAACTTTCATAAGTTCTGGGGCTAGTGTGAAGTGCTCGCTGTTGTTCCTTCAAAAATTTACCGAGGAGGAGCAAGAACGATTTGATGAAACTCTAGCTGTAGCGCGCTCCGAGGTTAGCGAAAAATACCGAGAAGAAATCAGCGCTGAGCGTACACGCTTCGAAACTGCAATTGAAAAGGCAAAGAAAGCGCAAAGCACTGATATTCGGTTCGCCTTGCAAAAGGACCTCAAGGACTATTTAAAACGGATGGCGGCTCTGCAGCTTACGGAGGCAAGACAATTGCTAAAGGTTCGGCTCGACTACCCCATCTTTATGTATGAGGCGGGTAAGGTTGGTATCTCAGCCACGGGCGAGGAAGATCAAAACGAGCTGTATCCGAACGCCAGCTTGCCTGCTGATTGTGAAAAATCTTGTCTGGAGTGGTACAGGGATTTTTTAGCTGACCCGGCAGCTTTCGCTAGCTTGGATAGGGCCTAAGAGATGGATGTAAATTCCGTTGCAATTAGGCGGCCTGTCTGCCTGTTCTGGTCTGAAGTTGAAAAATGGGCACCAACCTCGCGTCATCTTCGTTTCGGAAAATTACCTGCTGACTGGCAGCTCTTGCCAGTCGGTGCATTCGCGCTGCAACTCGATAGCAAAGAAAGGGTCGACCCTGAGGCTGAGTATCAAATGGTTGGTGTGAAATGGTATGGCGAAGGAGTATTTCAACGTGAAGTGGTTATGGGGAAGGAACAAAGCGCCAGCTACCTACACCCATTAAAGCCAGGATGTGTTGTCTACAACCGTCTTTTTGCATGGAAAGAGTCGTTTGCCGTAGTGCCTGAAGAGTTCAATGGAATGTATGTATCAAACGAATTTCCACAATTTGAAATCGATAGTACACGCGCGCTTGCCAGCTACATCTATTTGCTTTTTATCACGCAAAAGATTATTGGTGCTGTAAACGCAGCGTCAATTGGATCGGCTGCAATCAGTAGAAACCGATTTAAAGAGTCCGACTTTCTCAACTTTAAAGTCCCAATCCCACCGATACCGGTTCAAAAGAAAATTGTGGCTCACTGGGAATCTGCCCAGGTGGAGCGATTGTCGGCGGCCGTAGCTATGTGGGAGTTAGTAGCAGAGCTTCATTCATTCCTTGTTAAGCAGACTCAAGCTTTTGAGCAGGTTACGCAATCGCGCGTGCTGCGCGCCAGCTATAAAGACATTCAGCAGTGGGACGTAAAGGCGGGTCGTGCTGCCGCATTTCTTGCAGCGAATCCCAAGTTTGTAAGACTCGGCGACTTCACCGAAGAGTGTGCGGAAACCGTGCGGCCTTGGGAAAGTCCCGAAAAGGAATGGCCGGTTTATGGTGTCAACAATAAAGAAGGCGTTTTCTTGAACTCGCTGCAGGTGGGCAAGGACTTCAATGCACCCTACAAGAAAATAGAAAAAAACTGGTTCTTTCACAATCCTACCCGGGCAAACGTAGGCTCACTTGGTATCGTTTCAGAAGTGCCTGAGGACGCAATTACCAGCCCGGAATATCAAGTGTGGCGATTGCGTAGCGGCTTCATGCCAGGCTTCATGGCGCTCATGCTTCGAACCGACTATTTCCTGGCGTTGGTGGCGTTCAATCGTGTTGGTGGCGTGAAACAACGTATGTATTACACCAATCTAGCCCAAATCAGGCTCCCCGAAATCCCTGAAGATGTTCAAAAAGTATTCGCAGAACGGCGCTTGGCAATTCTGAAAGACATCGGCTCCGCCAATGAAAAACTGGCTCAAAGAAAGAAGGAAGTTGAACAAATGATTCTTGGTACTCGTCCTGTGGAGGCAACCTGATATGTCCCGTGGTCGCCAATATATTGAATTCGAAGGGTTGTTTTCCGAAAGCGTGCTGGGTATTTTTCGCATCATCAGAGGCTTCGCCGACCTACGTGATCTAGCGGCCGTCTCAGTACCTTATAAGTTGGAGAATGGCGGTCAAGGCTTTCAAGTAGTAGGCCATCAGCGGGTGGAGTCGGCCAAGCACGCAGAGGAGATCAAGAACTATCTTGAGCAGAGCGAAAACCGCTTTCTCCCTGAGGTGATTCTCTCAGTCCGCGTACCTGTCGATTTGCTAGTCGGTGGAGATGTCATTACGCCGACACAGCTTGCATCTGGTGAAAAGACAGTCGGACTGAACGAAACGGTCTTCGGGGTTAAGAGTTCAGATGCCGGCCTGGTTGACATTTCCCGTCGCTATTCGAGTCCGACTGTACGCATGCAGCGACTGCGTGTGAAGCGTGGCGACTTGGTGCAACTCAGGCAAGAAAAGATCATTCGTCGCATTGATGGCAATCATCGCCTTCATCTTGCCGAGCAACTCATCAACGACCCCAACACTCCGACCAAGTATCTGGCCCCCTTTTGCATGGTGTTGCTCGGTTTGCCGGACAGCGATACCGATGACTTTGCGGAGTCTCTAATTTTTCACACCATCAACAGCACTGCATTGCCGTTGGAGTCTGAACACGGTTTACGGTTGCTGCTGGGACAGAATCCGGCTCACGCCATGACGCCGGATAGTGAATTTGCCTACAACCCAGCGTTGCACCTAACGCGGCTGTTGGTTGACCGGTTGCGAGGTTTGACGCCCCAAGCGCGGCAGCGATTTGGCGTTCGCCCACTGACGGCACTATGGGAATCGGCTCGCAGCCTGATCGCCATGGATGAGGTCATCGCACGAGATCGTCAGACCTTGACCGCGTATGCCGACAACCTTTTTGCTGCGCTGGCGGACATTGTTACCCTGTTGACGGTCAATCATCCATCGCTATGCGGCACGTACGCTTTCTTTGAACTGGCGGCGCGAGTCTGGCGTGGGGCAGTGGGGGACGATCACGAAGCAAAGATCCGATGGACTGTTTCTTATCTTGACAGGATTGGGAATTGGCTTGGCTCGCAGGGCATTACAAACATGCTAAATCCACTATCTGCCGCACAGCAATTGTTGGAGACATTCAAGGCAGCACAAACGAGAATTCCAAAACGGGTGTTTTTAGCCAGATGGTATCCCGCTCAGGATGCGCCTGATTTAGCCCACAATAAAGCTAACCTGCGGCTTCAACAACTGAGGCAGACCCTGACCGGTATTCAGCAGCAACATGGTTTGGCGCTCGAACTGATTGACATGGGCACCGAGGAAGGCGGGACATTTCCTATCCACAGCAAGATGTACGAGGCCATCGCGTCTTCAGACATCATCATTTGTGACTTGACGGGACATAGGCCAAACGTCTATGTCGAAGCTGGCTATGCGCTGAAGCATCGAGAGACCAATCGGCTGATTTTTCTCTTTGAGCCAAAAGACAATGGCGACAAGGTCCCATTCGATCTGAACACGTTCAAATATGTTCAGATCAATCAAGCAGCAGAGATACCGAACAGGCTAGGGCCTGAGATTATTGCAATTCTTAGAGACGCGGGCGCTGCGATAGCGCTGGGACCGAATGGCTAAGTTGTAAGACGACACAAAGGGGAGAGTATGGCAATCTGGTTAATCCGCGCCGGTTCACACGGCGAATACGAACAAAAATTTATTCAAGAAAGCCGCGTTTATGTGACTTGGCTCGGCCTCGCTGTCAACCTTGCTGGGCTCGCCGAGCGACTGGAGCTCGTCACCGCATTGACGCAGCGCAACCCCGACACCAAGCCCAAGGCGATCTTGAATTGGGTCAGCCAGGTGTGGCCGTTTGCGCATGGCATCAAGAAGGGTGACTTGGTGATATTGCCGCTCAAGTCGCAACCTGCGATTCAGATTGGCGAGGTCACGGGCGATTACCACTTTGAAGCTGGCGGGCCAGACCCATACTTTCATTGGCGGTCGGTCAAGTGGATTGGCGAAGCCGTGCCGCGAGCCAACTTCGGCAAAGATTTGCTGTACACCTTCGGCGCGTTCATGACCATCTGCCGGGTGCAGCGTAACAACGCCGAGCAGCGCATTGCGGCCATGCGTGCCAACGGCTGGAAGCCCGAAACCATTTCAGCGGCGACTAAGGCCACGGCCACTGCACCGGCAACGGATGAAGGCGCAGAAGACACCAATCTGGAAGACTTGGCCCACGATCAAATTGCCCAGCTCATTTCCGCCCGCTTCAAGGGCCATGGGTTGACGCGGCTGGTAGAGGCGATCCTGAAAGCGCAGGGGTACACCACCTACCGCAGCCCGGAAGGTGCAGACGGTGGCGCGGACATTCTGGCGGGCGCTGGCCCCCCTCGGATTCGGTGCGCCGCGCCTGTGCGTGGAAGTCAAGTCGGAAAGTAGCCCGATTGACCGCCCGACGGTCGACAAGCTGCTGGGCGCGGTATCCAAGTTTGGGGCGGACGAGGGCTTGTTTGTCTCGTGGAGCGGCTTCAAGAGCAATGTTCAAAAGGAACTTGCCGCCAGCTTTTTCAAGGTGCGGCTGTGGACCCAAAAGGAACTGCTCGAACAACTCTTTGCCCACTACGACCACCTGGACGAGGACTTGAAGGCAGAGCTACCGCTGAAGCGGGTCTGGATGGTGGCGGCGCAGGAGGGGGAGTAGCACGGCTGTCATTAATTTCGAACTTTGGGAGATGACATGCCACTAATATTTTGCAATGTCGGTTGGATGAATCACTACAACGGCATTGACGGTGATTCCATTACAGGGGGCGGCAAATACAACCAGCACTCAATTGGTCACGAGGTTTGCAACTTCACCAACAATGGCGGCATCCTGTACGGATATGTTCAGCCAACGGGAAAAATCAAGATAGAGAAACTCGGTGCAGGCAAGAATGACGATTTCGTAAGTGGCGTGACCGTCGTATGGACCGCCGGACCAGAAAGTGGCGGAACGGTAGTAGTCGGTTGGTACAAAGACGCGACCGTCTATCGTGACGTTCAAACTATCGCAAAACCAAATAAACGTCAAAGGGAGAATGGCGTTAGCAGCTACCGAATTCAAGCACTTGCAGGTAACGCCGTGCTACTTTCGGTTGAGCAGCGACAGCTAATAATTCCTCGGGCCGTCAAGGGCGGAATTGGACAAAGCAATGTTTGGTTTGCGGACAAAGAGGAAAGCCAAAAGCTGGTGCAAAGTGTTATGGCACTTATTGACGCCGGAACCTTTCCGACCCTTCCAGACATAGATCAAAACCAGTCTACCCTTGAGGGCAATCCTCGCCTTGTAGCCCACCTTCGGCGTGAGCGTAGTTCGTCAATTGTCAAAGCCAAAAAAAAGGCAACGCTCCAAGCCACAGGAAAACTTTGCTGTGAGGTATGCGGTTTCGACTTTAAAGATGCTTATGGGGAGCTTGGCGATGAATTTTGTGAAGTGCACCATATTTTGCCTCTATCCAAGGCTGATGGTGTAGTCAGGACAGCATTGGAAGATTTGGCAATTGTTTGCTCAAACTGTCACCGCATCATTCATCGAACTGATCCAATGCTCAGTATTCCCAATTTGTCGAAGCATGTTAAGCACCAAAAGGTTACGGGCAGGGTTTAATTGGTCAGGATAGCGTTTCGTCCACGCATAGCCACGACATTGGTAATGCTGCCATCGGCCCTTCCTTGCCGTAGTGCCAGACGGCTTGCCCAGCAGTTTCCATGCTTCGCGCATGGGGCCTTCGTACTGGGCGCGTTGGTGGATGCGCTTGACCTTTCCCACCTCGGTGTGCTTCAGGCACTTCTCAGCCACATCGGGGAGGGCACCGAGTTCTGCCATGGTGGTGGCCGCTGTACGGCGCAGATCGTGTGGTGTCCACTTGCCGCCGGGCAGTACCAGTACGGTTGTTACGGCGGATGATTACGCTATTAAGTTGGCCAGCTTTTGGCCAAGGGCGTCAAACGCCTTGACTTGTTCAGCCTCGCGCCGGTCTTGGATGTAGACGCCACTCATGCCCTGCTTGATGTGGTTCTCGCATTCGTTGATCACGTCGTTGGAGATGCCGAGTTGACTCATTAGCGTGGATGCGGTGCGGCGCAGATCGTGTGCGGTCCAGCGGCCACCCTCCAGCACCAGGGCGTCAACGGACTTGGTTCTGTTTTGCAGGCGCGCGCTTTCGCTGCTTTGGCGGTCGGCCAGTTGTTTGCCGAACGATTTGACACACACCGGCCCGGTGCCACGGCTATCGGGAAAGACCCAGGCCAGCGGTTTGCCGGTAACGCGGTCCGCTTCGCGCAGGGTGGCCAACTCGGTGAATTGCTGCACGGCGAAGTCGCTCAGGTGGATCAGGTGATCGCGTTGGTTCTTGGTGGTGGGCAGGTACCAGGTGCGGGCTTGCAGATCAACGAAACCGAGTTGCACTGCGCCGGATTTTTGCGCCGTGTTGTGTGCGTCCACCGTGGCCTGCAATGCCTGCTGCTGGGGCTTGGCATCGGCCCACACCGCGCCCATCAGCTCACCGATGCGGCAGCCGGTTGCCAGAATCAACCACAGCCCAAGCACGGTGCGCCTGCTGAGGTTGGCGGTGTGCAGTTGCTTGACCAGTGCGCCCAGCTCGTCGTTTGACAGCACCCGGTCGCGCTTGATGTCTTTGCCGCCGACCTTGCGTTTGCTGATCAACTCAATCGGGCTGTGTTCGATGATTTCACGCTCAGCGGCGAAGCGAAACATTTGCTT